>Ga0306921_10000250_pt1 | contig 43868 bp, 42 predicted proteins | sample sta12Cox44000080_FD_203760 | JGI IMG/M metagenome (GOLD analysis project Ga0306921, IMG submission 203760) | Lab enrichment of tropical soil microbial communities from Luquillo Experimental Forest, Puerto Rico - statoxic.12C.oxic.44.000.080 (v2)... | ecosystem: Environmental > Terrestrial >... | reverse complement strand
TAAGCCGCTGAGCGATGCTGAATGGGCTGAGTTTGCAGCGCAAACCATCACCCCGAACTTCCCGGAAGGCTTCACGGTTTTCGACGGCGAGGGCCAATGGCGCAACCCGCAGACCGGCCTCATTGCCCGCGACCGGACCAAAGTTTTGCTCGTCGCGGCAAAGCGAGAACCCGATCTCACGCAACGGCTCTCGGCGGTGATCGAGGCCTACAAGGCGCAGTTCCACCAGCAATCGGTTGGCGTTATCACTCGCGACGTTTGCGCGGCATTCTAACGGACATCCGGGTCAACTGAGCCACTACCCTGACATTGTTGCCACCGCCTCTTGTTCCGGCGCCGTTGCCAGTGCACGCTCCGAGCAGAATGGATCGTAGACGGCGGTGGGGACCGCGTATCTGATGGATGATGCATGACAAGCTGCGACCCGGTTTCCCTATCTGGCGATGACAGCAGCCTCCCGAAGGAAGAACGCGCGATGCTGGAGCGCGCGCGGGCGCTGATCCCGCTTCTCACCCAGCGCGCGCCGGCTGCCGCGGCGGCGCGGCAACTCCCGGAAGAGACCATCGCCGAATATCACGCGGCCGGCATCCTGCGCATCCTGCAGCCCAAACGCTTCGGCGGACAGCAAGGCCGGTTCAGCCTCTTTTCCAGGATCGTCGAGGAGTTGACCTATGGCTGCGCCTCCTCGGCATGGGTCTACGCGGTGCTGGCCGAGCATCAGTGGATCATCGCCCAGTATCCCGAGCAGGCGCAGATCGACGTTTGGGGCGACGATCCCGAAGCGGTTGCCTCGTCTTCGTTGGCGCCGCGTGCCGCCGCCGAGCGCGTGCCGGGCGGTTGGCGGCTGAGCGGCAAATATCCGTTTTCCAGCGGCTGCGATTTTGCGCAATGGGCGATCCTCGGCGTCTTCCTTGGAGAGAGGGGCGATCCGCGCCACATCGCGTATTTGCTCGTGCCGCTCGCCGAGATCGATATCGCCGATGATTGGCAGACGCTGGGCCTTCTCGGCACCGGCAGCAAGTCGCTGGTGCTGCACGATGTGTTCGTGCCCGAGTACCGCTGCGTGATGGTCAGCGACCTCTTCGCCGGCACGCCGCCGGGCGCGCTGGTGCATCCCGATTATCCGGTGCTGCGCGCGCCGCGCGGGTTCCTGGTGTCCTATTCGCTGCCGCCGGTCGCAATCGCCCTTGGCCAGCGCGCGCTCGATATCGCCTGCGCCGCGCTGGCCGGTCGGGTGTCGCGCGGGGTGACCAAGGTGGCGGAGTCCGAGGTCGTGCAGATGGTGATCGGCGAGGCCGCCGCCGCGATCGATGCGGCGACTTTGATGCTCCACACCGGCCGCGACTCCAGCACCGCTGAGGTGTCGTCGGGCCGCAGGATCACCGAAGCCGAGGCATTGCGCGCCCGGCGAGACATGGTCTACGCCCAGCACCAGGTGAGCTGGGCGGTCGATCGCCTGTGCGAATTGGACGGCGCCCGCTGGGTCTATGACAGCGACCAACTGGGGGCCATCCGGCGCGATGTGATGACCATCTTGACCCACCATGCTGCGAGCCGCCAGGCCGCGATGGCACCTTATGGCAAGTTGTTGCTTGCCCCCGATGCGCAGTAAGCCCCGGTACAGCCCGCCAGAGTCTCCAAGTCGTATCGGGTGTTTGCGCCGCGCAGCAGGCTTGTAGAGCAGGCGCGGCGAACCCCCCGATCACCCTTGGGCGCTAAGCGGGAGCGAACAGGTCGGTTGCCGCCGCTTCTTTCGGCGCGATAGTAGGCGTGGGCGGCGCGGCGAACGCCGCATCGTGCTGCAATACCGGCAGTACCCGGCTCGCGAAGAGGCGCATGTTCTTTTCGGCGTCGTCATGCGGGATGCCGCCGAACGAGAATTCGGTGACGACATGGTCGGTTCCGGTCAGCCGCTGCAATTCGGCAATCTGCTGAATGCAGTCTTCCGGCGTGCCGACGATCTGGATCTTGACATAGAACTCGGTGGCCCTGACCCGCTCTTCCTCGCTCTGCAGGCGGGCATAGGTTTTGGCCATCTTGCCGTAGGTCTCGTAACCCTTGACCGTGGCGAGATGCCCGTCGGAGAAATGGTAGTGGTTGTCGATCGACTGCCATTTCTTGCCGAGCCATTGCATCGCGCGGTCATGTGCCTCGTCGCGGCTTTCGGCGCAGGAGACGTTGGTCAGGATGATCGGCGGCGGCGGATTGTGGCCGACGCTCAGCGCGATTTCGCGATAATTGATGATGTTCTCCGCTGCCTTGGGCCACTCGTTCTGCATGACGACCAGGATGCCGAAGCCGAGCTTGGCCATGATCTCGGCCGATTCCGGGCTGACCGAAGAAGCAAAGAAGCGCTCTTCCGGATGCGAGATCGGGCGCGGCCGGATCGAGGTGCGCGGGATCTGAAAGAATTCGCCCTGCCACTCGAATTCGGGCTCGCGCAGCGCCTTCCTGATCAGCTGTGCCGCCTCGGCAAAGCGCGGCCGCGCTTCTCCCATCGGGATGCGGAACCCCTCATATTCGACGCTCGCCGCACCCCGGCCAAAGCCGAACAGGCAGCGCCCGCCGCTGAGAATGTCGAGCAACGCTATCTCTTCGGCGACACGGATCGGATCGTGCCACGGCAAGACGATGACCGCTGTCCCGAAGGTAATCCGCTTGGTGCGGCCGGCGAAATAAGCCAGCAGCTGCAGCGGCGCCGGCGACATCGCATAGCCGGTGAAGTGATGCTCGAGCGCGAACAGCGAGTCGAAACCGAGCGGTTCGGCAAGGTCGCCCATCGCCAGATGGTCCGACACGACCGCTACGTCCGGCCGAGGAGGCTCGGAGAGCATGTTGAGCGCAATGCCGACTTTCATGATGCTTCTCCCCAATAAGAGTTCACCACGGAGGCACGGAGAACGTAATCGTCGCCCCCGCGGAAGCGGGGGTCCAGGGGCAACTGCCGCGGCCCTGGCCGCCCTAGATTCCCGCTTTCACGGGAATGACGAAGGTGCGGTTCTCCGTGGCCTCTGTGCCTCTGTGGTGAAAATTCATTTCGCCCGCAGGCGATACCAAGGATGCGGCTGCCCCGGCGCCTTGCTGCGCAAGGTGTAGACCGAGGTGCGGGCGGTGAAAAAGATCGTCTTCAGATCGGGGCCGCCAAAGGCGAGGTTCGCCGGAACTTCTGGGGTGCGGACGATGCCCAGCCTCGCGCCGTCCGGTGCGAACACCCAGGTGCCGCCCGGGCCGGTGCAGTAGACCCGGCCCTCGACATCGACCTTCATGCCGTCAGGGACGCCGTCGGTCTCCTCGGAGGACATGTCGGCGAAGATGCGCCGCCGCACCATGTTGCCGGCAGCGTCGAGCTCGATCGCGTGGATGTATTGGGCGTGGCGCGTATTGGCGACGTAGAGGGTGCGCTCGTCCGGAGAGAAGGCGAGGCCGTTCGGGTATTCGAACTCGGCGACGAGGCGGTTCGTCCCGTCGGGCTTGACGGCGTAAACCCCGGAATGCGGCAGCTCCTTATCGGCGAGCGGCACGCGCAGCCCCGGGTCGGTGAACCAGATGCTGCCATCCGATTTGCAGACCACGTCATTGGGGCGGTTGATACGCTTGCCCTCATAGCGGTCCATGACGATTTCGCTCTGCCGGTCGTCGGACCAGCGGGTAACCCTGCGATTGCCGCCTTCGCAGATCACGAGCCGTCCTTGCAGGTCGAAGGTCGTGCCGTTGCCTTCGCCGGTTCCAGTGCGCACGGTTTCCGGTGCCTGGCCTAGCCGCAGCCGATAGAACACGCTGCTGCGTACATCGGCGAAGTAATAAAATCCGTCGGGATGCCACAGCGGGCCTTCGGTAAAGACGAACCCCGTCGCCGGCCGTTCCGCTGTCGTCGTTTCTAGGATCGTATCCAGCCCAGCCATCTTCGTCCTCTCCACGCATACCAGCTTGCGTTAGCGAGGCTACTCCCGCGCCGGAAGCATGTCCATTTCCCGGGATCGCCCCGGCGAACGAAGCGTGAAGCTTGCTTTCATTTAGCAGGTTATGGGCTTTTCATTTGTAGTTCGCCGATAGAAAAGTCACCGAGTTCGCTGTCGGGAGATCTCATTGAACTGCGGTCTTCCGCAGGGTCCGCTCCGCCGCAGTGGTTAAGGCGCCGCACAAAGGCATCATCCAGCACATCGCGACGGCCGACGGTGACCGCGTTCAGCCACAGTGCCTAGCCGATATTCGACGGTGGGCATATTGATCATGTACACAAATTGCCTACATCCGCGCATGTTCGAATGGGACGAAGCAAAGCGGTTGAGAATTTTACACGAGCGCGGCCTCGATTTTCGGGATGCGGCACAGGTCTTCGATGGCCGCCCGGTGATCCATGCCCCATCATCGCGTAGCAACGAGAACCGTTTTGTCTCAACGGCTGAAATCCACGGAAAGCTGTACACGGTCGTATGGATGTGGCGGCGGGAGAATCAGCGGATCATTTCATTTCGGAGGGCGCGGGATGGTGAAGAAAGGGCGTATCGCAAAGTACACAGCTGAAGAGTTGGCCGAGCAGAGACAGCGAGGCGAGACCCGCTCCAACTGGGCAAAGGCTGCCGCGCTGACCGAAGAGGAGATCGAAGCCCAGGTGGCAGCCGATCCCGATGAGGCCGGCATGGTCGTGGATTGGGATCAAGTGACGGTCGAACTTCCAAGGCCCAAAGCCGATTTGCACATGCGCGTTGACCGCGACGTGCTCGATTACTTTCGCAGCCAGGGTAAGGGCTATCAAACGCGCATCAACGCCGTTCTCCGATCTTACGTCGAGCGGATGCGTCACGGTTAGTGGAAAGGACTGCGGCGATGAAATGGCGGGTTGGCGAGGTTACGGTCACCAAGATCGTCGAGTTGGAGGTGACCGGCGGGAGCCGGTTCATTCTGCCGCAGGCGATGCCCGAAGCGATATCGCCGATCGGCTGGCTGCAGCCCGATTTTGCCGATGAGCGCGGCCGGCTCAGGATGAGCATCCACGCGCTCGTCGTCGAGACGCCGAACCGGCGGATCATCGTCGACACCTGTCTTGGCAACGACAAAGAGAACCGCCGCATACCGACTTGGAACAACCTTCAGACGGCTTTTCTGGTTGATCTGACGGCGGCCGGCTATCCGCGCGAGACGATCGACACCATCGTCTGCACCCATCTCCATGTCGATCATGTCGGCTGGAACACAATGTTCGACCACGGAAGCTGGGTCCCGACATTTCCGAGCGCGCGCTACCTGATGGGCCGCGTCGAGTTCGACCATTGGACCAACCGGAACGAGCGCGAGGACATGACTGCCGTGCTCGCCGACTCGATAGCGCCGGTTTGGGAAGCTGGGCTCGTCGACCTGGTCGAAACCGATCACCGGATCTGCGACGAGGTCGGCCTCGTTCCGACCCTGGGCCAGACCCCTGGTCACGTCAGCGTTCGAATTGTCTCGCGGGGCGAGGAAGCGCTGATTACCGGCGATTTCATGCACCATCCCTGCCAGATCGCGCGGCCCGACTGGTCATCGACGGCTGATAGCGATCCCTCGGAGGCGCATCGCACACGCGAGCGCATGTTGACCCGCTTGTCCGATACACCGATCCTCGTCATCGGTACGCATTTCGCTGGCCGCACGGCAGGACATGTCGTGCGCGACGACAACGCATTCCGTTTGGCCGCGTGAGGGATAGGAGATGGGCGAACGCGTCTTCGACGGCTTGAAGGTGATCGACTGCGCGAGTTTTATCGCGGGACCCGCCGCGGCGACCGTGATGTCGGATTTTGGCGCAGAAGTCGTCAAGATCGAGCCGCCGGGGACGGGTGACCCCTATCGCAGACGCGCGACGCCGCCAATCGGGCCTGGCCTCGCGAGCAACCCGGGCTTTGTGCTCGACGGGCGGAACAAGAAGAGCCTCGCGCTCGATCTTCGTGCCCCGGCCGGTCAAGCCGTGCTGCGCCGTCTCGTTGCCGATGCCGATGTGTTTATCACGAATTATCCGCCGCCGGTGCGACGCCGGCTCGGGATCACCTATGACGATCTGGCGCCGTTCAATGAGCGGCTGATCTACGCCTCGTTCAGCGGTTATGGCGAGACCGGCCCCGAGGCAGACAAACCGGGCTTTGATGCGACCGCATGGTGGGCGCGCACCGGGCTGATGCATCTCGTGCGCGCCGGCGAGGAGGCGACCCCGGCGCGGTCATTGCCGGGTATGGGCGACCATCCTTCGGCGATGGCAACCTATGGGGCAATCGTCACGGCACTTTACCAGCGCGAGCGCACCGGCAAGGGCGGATATGTCGCCTCTTCGCTGTTGGCCAATGGCCTCTGGGCCAACGGCTGCTCGGTGCAGGCCGCCTTGTGCGGCGAAAAGGTCGTGCCGCAGCCGCCGCGGGAGCGTGGCATCAATGCGCTCCGGGTCCACTACCGCTGCCACGACGGGCGTTGGCTCTTGCTGTCGATTGCCGCCGACGAATGGCGCTGGGAGAAGTTCAAGAGTTGCTTGGAGGCGCGTGTGCTCGACGACCCGCGCTTTGCCACCGCTGCGTCACGCGAAGCGCACGCGCGCGAGCTGATCGTTATCCTGGATGGCATCTTTGCCACCAAGGACCAAGCCGAATGGCGGGCGATCCTCGACGACGCGGGGATCATCTTCGGCATTGTCGCCGATATGGATGAAATTGCCGAAGATGCGCAGATCCTCGCCAGCGGGGCTGTGGTGCCGTTTACCGATGGCAGCTCGCTGACCGTCAACAGCCCGTTCTGGATTGCGGGCCAGGAAAAGGTCGACCCGCGCCCCGCCCCGCATGTCGGCGAGCACAGCGACGAGGTGTTGCGCTATGCGGATTACTCGGATGCCGAGATCCAGGCGCTGCGCGCCGAGGGCGTCATCGGCTGAGCTTCGGACAAAAAAAGAGCCGGTCTCGTTTCCGAGACCGGCTCCCGGGTTCTTTATCGGTTTGCTGGAAGTGGAACAAATCGGTCAGATCGCCGATCGCTGGCCCATTCGTCGGCTTATAGGGGTCGGCCCCGGTCATCGGGTTCGGCAGATTGTCGCGGCTGCGCTTGGTGACTGGCGGGACACTCCAATTCGCCTCGATAAACTTCAAGACCGAGACGTGATCGGTATAGGTGTGCGAAATGTGCCCGCCCTTGCTGTAAGGCGAAACCACGATCATTGGAATGCGCGTTCCGTCGCCGAAATAGTCGAGCGGCTGCACATAACCCGAATCATAGTATCCGCCACCTTCGTCCATGGTGATGAAGATCGCCGTGTTGGCCCAGAGTGTCGAGTTGGCTTTAGTCATGTCCACGATCTTTTTGACAAAGCCTTCGAGCAAATTGACTTTCGACGACGCTGGGTGGCCATCGAGATAGCCGTCCGGCTTGACAAACGACACCGCCGGCAAGTTGCAGCTTGTCGCGGTACAACCCTGGATATCGGCGTAGAGATCGAGAGTGTCCTGCAGAGCCGCAGACCGCACTTTGGCATTGGTCATGATCGAGGTTGAATACTGGAAGAAGTTACAGATGTTGCAGTAGGTATTGTCGGGCGTGACGTAGTTATTGTAAGGATTAGCACGGTACGCGTTGAACTGTTCGCCGAAATAGGCGAACGAGATGTCTTTCTCGAGCAGGGCATCCCCTATATTTCTGACGCTCGATGGTGGAATAGTGAACACGGTATTGTAAGGATTGCTGATATCGTCATACGCGTTGGTGCCGTCCCCGTAATAGCCCGGGTTATAGTTATTTAGCAGATAATAATGCCCCGCATCGCAATTCGGCTTTACACTGACCGAGGTCAGATAGTCGACGATCGCTGCGACGCCCGGCTGCGAAGTGTCCGCGCATGCGCTGTAGCTGCCGCCCCCGGAGGAAGCCGAGCCGAAGGAGCCAGCGCCATAGCCGTCCTGGATGTACCAGTTGTTGGTGGGCGGAGTTTGCAGCGGGTTGGGATTTTCGATCTCGTCGACGACCCCGGCGTTCGGACTCCCGGCAGCAACCATCTGGTTGTGCGGCGGCTGTAATGGATTGCCGTTGCCGTCGCTGAACCAGATCGCGTCGCCGGTACCGAGCATGATGTGGTTGGCGCCGGTGCCGCCCTCCACCGATTGATGAAAATTGTCGCTCATCGAATAGGTGTCGGCGAGCTCCTTCAAATAGGGCACGTCCCCTTGCTGGACGTTGTAAAAGCCCAGCGCCGTGGCGCCCTCCTTGTAGGTGAAGTCCGCCGGCGGCGGCTTGCCGTTGCTGCCCGCGCCGACCGTCGCTTCGACCCAGGGAAACAGGTCATTGAGGCAACCTGCAGCGGCGGTGCAGTCGAGCTGTTGCCACATCTGGTAAAAGCGATGCACTGGGCTTTCGGCGTAGTCGTCATAGGTCAGGACGGGACCCGTAGGATTCCCGCTCTTGCTATTGGTCAGCTGGTATGGGCCCGGCGGAAGGTTGTTGACGTCCTTGCCGTCGTAGTAGATCCGCATGTCCGGCTTGCCACTCAGGTACTCGGGAACCGCACCGGTGGTGAGATATTTGTAATAATCCGGCGGCAGCCCGTATTCGTAGGTGAGCGCCTCCGGGACCGTCGAGAATGGCGGCGGACCCCCGCCGGCAAATGGCGCCGGCAAGGTTGGGTATGCGGAGGTTTTGGGCGGGCTCAACTGATAGACCGTCGTGTCCAGCGCCTGATACTGGGTCATGCTTGAATAATTCGGCCCAGGCGTGCCGTCAGCGTTGACGACCCCTTCCGACAGCAGGTTCAACACGGTCTCGCCGTTGTTGACCGGCTGGTAGGTCGCGAACAGGTGATCGAATGTGCGGTTCTCGCCGATGATGACGATGACGTGCTTGATCGGCGTCGTCGTGTTGCCGTCATTGCTGCCGCTCTGTGCCGCAGCGGCAGCCGCAGCGATCGGTGCAACGCTGTTGCTCGCTATTGCGCAGATCGCCACGCCGCATAACAGCTTGTATTTTCGCATGTGTTGAGGTCGCATGGTTCTCTCCCATAGAGTTTGCGCGCTACAAGACGCACCAGCAGTGCGCGCCTGGCACTGCCGGGGTAGTATCGATCAGCCGCGCTTTTGACCGCCGTTGTCGGCTCTGTGTCCGAAATCGAACATGTCGAACAGATCGCCGATCGCCGGGCTGTTCACTGGCACATAGGGATTGTCTTTGTCCGGGCGCGGGTTCGGCAGATTGTCACGGCTGCGGCCAGTGAGCGGGGCGAGGTGCCAGTTGCGCTCGATGAATTTCAGAATTGACGCGTGGTCGTTATAGCTGTGCACCACATGGCCGCCCCTCGAATAGGGTGACACCACGACGAGCGGGATGCGCGGTCCGTCGCCAAAGAAATCAAGCGGCTGAATGAACCCACTGTCGTAATATCCGCCGCCTTCATCAAAGGTAATGAAAAGCGCGGTCTCGGCTTTCAGTTCGGGATTCCCGTCGAGGGTATCGAGGATCTTTTGCAGCATCCCTTCAAAGAGGTCGACTTTTGACGACGCCGGATGACCGTCGAGCAGCCCGTCGGGCTTGACGAACGCCACCGCCGGCAATGTGCCGTCGCTGACCGCGGCAAAAAAGTCTATGGCGTCCTTGATGTGCGCTGTTCTTTGCGTCGTGTCGCCCATGATCGACGAGGCGTAGGCCTCGAAATTGCAAATGGGGCAGTAGGCTATGCCGACTGCATCAGCCGGATCAGTCGAGCCATTGGCGAGATTGACCGCGGCATTGTAGGCGCCTCCGTAATAAGCCCAGGAGATGCTCTTGTCGTTGAGCGCGTCGCCAATCGTCCGCACGCTGCTCGGCGGGATCGAGGTGCCACTGGCGATCCCATTGGTATCAATCGCCCCATTGGGCAGAAAACCAGGATTTGTGTTGTTGAGCATGTAGTAGTGGCCTGCGGCGCAATTCGCCTGCACGGGATAGGGCAGAGAGTCGAGATAACGGACGATCGGCAGCACCCCAGGGGCATTGAACACGTCCGAGCAGTTGCTGAACCGTCCGTCCACCGAGTACTGGTTGTTGGTGCCGGTTTGGGGGTTGGGGTTGGCGATTTGCGAGGCCGGCTGCGGCACCGTCGGATTGCCATTGCCGTCGCTCCAATAGATGTCGTCGCCGGTGCCGAGAAAGACGTGCTGAATGCCGGTGCCGCCCTGGCCCGGCTGGTGATAGTTGTCGTTGATCGTGTACTCGTCGGCCAGCTTCTTGAAGAGCGGCGCGTCCTCGTCCTGCATGCTGTAGAAGGCCATCGACGTGCCGCCGCCATGATCGGCGGTCGGACCGCCGTAGGTCGTCATCACGAATGGGTAGAGATCGTTGAGGCAGCCAGTCGGATTGTCCTCTGTGGCGTTTTGAATGCTGCAGTCGGATTGCTGCCACATCTGGTAGAAGCGATGGGCGGTGTCTCCGGTGTAGGTGTCGTAGGCGAGGTTGGCACCGGTCAGCTGAAACGGTCCATTCTGCAGCGCGGCATAGTTCGCAATGCGCGTATCGGGCGCGCCAGTCGTGGCGTTCGCACCGGTCGCGCCGGTGGTGAGCAGGAAGAGGTCACCCGGTTCTAGGGAAGGCTCTATCGCCGCCAACTGCGCGTTGGTGAAACCCGTGAAGGGCGGCGAGCTCATGCTCGGCTTATTCGGCGCCCCGCCGAGCGTCGGGGCGGGAAGGGTCGTGTACGCGGTCTTGCTGCTATTGTCGACGCCGATGAAGTAGCTCGTCTGGCCAGAGGTCGTGAACTGCTTCGCTGCAGCGAAATTCGGCCCGGGCGCGCCGTCTGCGCCTACGATGCCTTCTGACAGCAGATTCAAGATCGAGTCGCTGCTCTTTGGAACGTAGGTACCGTAGACGTGATCAAAGGTCCGATTCTCACCGATGACGACGATCACATGCTTGATCGGCGTGGCGGTCGGGAACTGATCGGTCGCGCCGTCGGCATCAGCAACACTGGCGGGCATCGCGGCCGCCGCCCCGGCCAACGCAACGGCAAACACAACAACGGCGCGGCGGCGACCGCGCCGTCTGACAGGTCTCGAAAACATCTTTCCCCCTGGATCGATTGTGTTCGAAGCGGGGCGAAACTAGCGATCGTTTGTGACGCGTCCGTGACCTAACGATGACAGAATGGTTAATGCTTGCTTTCGAGGCATTTACTTGCTGTGAGCGTTAGCATGGGTGCCCCGTAGCGTAGGGAGGACGAGACAATGCCGTGGAGCGTTAGGGAGATGCTGGCCGAAGCCAACGCCGCGGTGCCGCGGCTCGACCCGGCCGAGGTTCGCAACCGAATGAACCGCGCGGATATTCTAATCGTCGATGTGCGAGACGCTCCTGAACTCGCCTCCGGCGGCAAGCTCAAGGGCGCCGTCCATGTCTCGCGCGGCATGCTGGAGTTCCGCGCTGACCCGGACAGCCCGTACCACGACCCGGCCTTTCAAAGAGACAAGACCCTCCTCGTCTACTGCGCCTCGGGTGGCCGCTCGGCGCTGAGCGGCAAGACCCTGAAGGATCTCGGCTACCAATCCGTCTTCAATGCGGGCGGCTTCAAGGAGCTAGCCGACGCCGGGCTGGAGACGGAACCCGGCTGACGATCGCTTACCGCCCGTCTAGTTGTCGATAACCGCGATCGCTTCGATCTCGATCATCGCGTCGGGATCGGCGAGGCGGCTGATCTGGACCGTCGTGGAGGTCGGCGTCGCCGGGCCGAAATAGCGCATCCGCATGTCGGGGTGTTTAGCGAACTCCTCGTAGTCCGTGACGAAGGTGTTGGTCTTGACGATGTCGGCGAGAGTGGCGCCGGCGGCTTCGAGGCAGGTCTTGATGTTCTCGCCGACCTGCTGGATCTGGGCGCGCATGTCGCCCTTGCCGACGCAATTCCCTTGAGCGTCGCGCGCCAGTTGCCCAGCGACGAAGATCATCTTCCCCGTCCCGCTGACGGTGACGACTTGGGTGTATCTCGCCTGGCCGTCCACCATCCTGACATGGATGCCCTGCGGCTGGATCTTCTCGCGCTTGATCGCCATTGCGTCCCCTTTCCCTATAATGCTCTCCAGGATGATATGCCGAGCGCGAGCCGGCGCCAATCGAGCGAGGTCCAGATGACCCAGATCACCCTCCGCCACGGGATCTTTCTGCCGCCGTTCCACCCGATGGAGGAGAACCCGACGGCCTGCCTCGACCGCGACCTCGAATTGATGGTGTGGCTCGACCGGCTCGGCTTTCACGAAGCCTGGATCGGCGAGCATCATTCGGCCGGGTTCGAGACCATCAGCTCGCCCGAGATTTTTATCGCGATCGCCGCCGAACGAACGAAATTCATCCGCTTTGGCACCGGGGTCATCTCATTGCCCTACCACAACCCGCTGATGGTGGCGGACCGCATTGTCCAGCTCGATCACCATACCCGCGGCCGGGTCATGTTCGGCGCCGGGCCCGGTCTTCTCGCCTCAGATGCGCTGATGCTGGGGATCGACCCAATGACCCAGCGCGACCGGATGGCCGAAGGCATCGATGTGATCCTGCGTCTCTTCCGCGACGAGGCCGTTACCGAAAAGACCGAGTGGTACACCCTCGTCAATGCGCGGTTGCACCTGCCGCCCTACACCAAGCCGCATCCCGAAATGGCGGTGGTCAGCGCCGTCACTCCCTCGGGCGGCAGGCTCGCCGGGAAATACGACCTCAGCATGATCTGCGTCGCGGCGACCAACCCGTTCGGTTACGACGCGCTCGCCAGCAACTGGCAGATCGCCTGCGATATCGCCGCCGAGCACGGCCGCAGAATGGACCCGTCGCGGCTGCGCCTCGTCGGCCCGATACATATCGCCGAAACGCGCGAGAAGGCCTACCAGAACGCCCGTTTCGGGTTTGAGCGCTACCTCAACTACCTCAACAACAACCAGCGCCGGTTCATTGTGCCGGCTGGCGAGGACCCGCTCGAGTGGTTCGCCGAAAACAAATACGGCGTGGTCGGCACGCCGGACGACGCGATCGCCTTGATCGAGCGGCTGCAGGCGAAACAGGGCGAGTTCGGGGTCTTCCTGCAGCAGGCCCACAACTGGGCCGATTGGGAGGAGACCAAGCGCTCCTACGAACTCTACGCCCGCTACGTGATGCCGCATTTCAGCCGCGACAACCGGCCACGCGCCGAATCCTATGACTGGTGCACCGAGCATCGTGACGAGCTCAGCGAAAAACGCACGGCCGCGGCACAGGCCATGTTCGACAAGCACGAAGCCGAACAGCGTGCCGCCCGAGTCCCGAAGAAAACCACCGCGATGAACCGCCCGCCGCGGGGCCGCGAAGCGTGGTGAATCAGTGGATCACCGTGTCATCCTGAGCGAGGCTAGTGCTTGGACGCGCTCGGATGATTGAGTGCAACGCCCCCTTCTTGTCGTCCCGGCGAAGGCCGGGACCCAGCTCTGCCATAGGCACCGGCCTTCGCCGGTGTGACAGGATTTTTGATGTGAGCATTGGTTGGCCGTCGCCAAGCTGGGAAGGCGGCAACGAAAGCGACTAATATCGGGCTGGCGGATCTAAACCGTCGGCCGGCGAAGCGTTGCGGAAATGGGCTCGGTCACCAAGATCGCCTGGTGCGACCACACCTTTAACCCATGGTGGGGCTGTACGCAGGTAAGCCCCCTCTGCGACCATTGCTACGCAATGATGCTCGACTTGAGGTGGTTCAAGCGAGCGCATTGGGGGCCGGCGGCGCAGCGCCGCTATTTCGGCGAGGCGCATTGGCGCGAGCCGCTCAACTGGGATCGATCGGCTCAAATGGAGGGCCGCCGCCATCGCGTGTTCTGCGCGTCAATGGCCGACGTGTTCGACAACGAGGTCGATCAGGCGGTGCGAGAGCGGCTGTGGCGGCTGATCCGTCGGACCCCAAACCTCAACTGGATCGTACTGACGAAGCGCATCGGCAATGCCCGGGATATGCTGCCCAAAGACTGGGGCGCCGGCTACCCGAATGTCTGGCTGCTCGTATCCGTTGACCAAGCGGGGCTCGAACGCGATGCCTCGAAACTGCTCGCCATCCCGGCGGCAGTGCACGGCCTCAGCATCGAGCCCCAGCTGGCGCCACTGCATCTCGGTGGCTTCGCGCGGCGGCTGCAATGGGTGATCAACGGCGGCGAATCAGGCGCCGGGGCGCGGCCATTTCATCTCGAATGGGCGCGTTCCCTCGTCGCCGAGTGCAGGAGCGCCGGCACCGCGATCTATATGCAGAAGCTCGGTTGCAACCCCTTCGAGCGCGGGCAGCGCCTCCGGCTCAGTGACTACGCCGGCGGCGACTGGAACGAATTCCCGATCGACCTGCGAATTCGCCAGTTCCCAATCGCGTAGGTGTTAGCCAGCGTCACTGCGCGGTGATGCCGCCGTCGACGACGAGGCCGGCGCCGGTCATAAAGCCGGCGTCGTCCGAGGCGAGAAAGACGATGCCCTTGGCGATGTCGGTGACGGTTCCCATGCGGCCGATCGGCAGCCGCGCCAACGCTTGTTGCCGCGCCGCATCGAGGTCGTTGGTGCCGAGATTGCGCGCCCGCATCGCCAGCACCTGGTCGCCCATATCGGTCTCGGTCGTGCCGGGGTGGATCGAGTTGACCCGGATCCGATACCCCTTGCGGGCGAATTCGAGCGCGGCCGATTTGGTGAACAGGGTAACCCCGCCCTTAGTCATCGAGTAGAGCGGATCGCCGGACGAACCGACGAGGCCGGCAACCGACGACAGATTGATGATCACGCTGCCATGCGGGCTGTGCTGCGCGCTCTCGCGCAACGCCGGCAGCGCGAGCTTGGTGCCGAGAAAGACACCCGTCAAATTGACGCCGCAGAGCCGGTGCCAATCGGCGAGGGTGGCCTCTTCGATGCTCATCGCGAGAAAGACGCCGGCGTTGTTGACGAGGATATCGAGGCCGCCGAAACGGCTGGTGACGGCCGCTAAAGCAGCGGTCCAATCCTCTTCGCGAGTGACGTCGAGATGAGTATAGATGGCCTCGCCGCCACCACCCTCCAGCGCACGCACGGTCTCGCGGCCTCGCTCATCCAACACATCGCCGATCGCGACCCAGGCTCCCGCTTCGATCATCAGCCGCGCCGTTTCCGCGCCGATCCCGCGCGCCGCTCCAGTTATCAGGGCGACCTTGCCATCGAGCCGGTTCATCTCCGCTTCCCATCCTATCCGACGCTCAGACGGCTAGCCTCGCACCGGTGCGGTGCCTTGTCCATCGGCGGAAGCGCCGGGCGGCGCTGGGTAAACCGGCGCGATGCCCCCGTCCCAGTCTTCCCGGCGAAGGCCGGGATCCAGTTCTGCCATGGGCACCGGCCTTCGCCGGTGTGACAGGATTTTCGAGGTGAGCATTGGTCCGCCGCCGACCGATGGAGCGACCGCTCCCCGAGGTGAGTTCTCCGCGGTCGGGGGTGGATTCGCCTCAGAAAAGGCGAACTCTCAAGGTAGGTTCGCCGTCATTCACTCCGATTATGCCTTATCTCATCTCGACAGGGCGGAAAGATGTGTCTGGTTCTCGTTCTCTCTTTGTGCTCGGCCGTCGTGAAATGGTGCGGCGTCGCGAGCCACTTTTCCCGTAATTCCCGGTTAGGCGAATTTAATTCGCGTTTAGGCCCGAATAAGTTCCCGTTTGGCCGGCTACGGGAATTGGCCCTCAAGGGCTTGATTTACCTCGCCGTTCCCGGTGCCAAAACGGCACTTTTCGGAAACAATCGCAAAAATTCCCGGCTGAACGGGAATTACCGGGAAATTTTGCCTCTGCGAGCGCATCGGCCAGCAATGCCAGCTTCCCGGCAATGGCGGTGATCCGTGTTCCTCGGCGCTCGGGGCTTTGACAGAGAGGCGGGTTATTCGCTATCGGGAACACCCGCTTCGAGTTCCTCGAGCCAGACCTTGGCGGTGGCGTCCGAGGGGGCGCGCCAATCGCCGCGCGGCGACAGTGAGCCGCCCGATGAGATTTTAGGGCCATTGGGTAATGCCGAGCGCTTGAACTGGCTGAGCTCGAAAAAGCGGTAGAGGAACACGCGCAGCCATTGCTTGATTTCGGCGAGGCTATAGGCGTGCTTTGCGGCTTCGGGGATGTTTTCCGGCCAGTGTCCGCGACCCGGATCGTTCCACGCGTTCCATGACAAATAGGCGATCTTCGACGGGCGGAAGCCGAAACGCGTCGCGTAGAACAGGTTGAAATCCTGCAATGCGTAAGGCCCGACGATGCTTTCGGTCGACTGGATGATGCCGTCGGCGCCGGGCGGCACCAGCTCGGGCGAAATCTCCGTCGCCAGGATGTCGTAGAGGGTCTGCGCAGTTTCCTCGCTGACGTCGCCAGAGGCCGCGACAAAGCGGATTAGATGCTGGATCAGGGTCTTGGCGACCGAGGCGTTGGGGTTGTAATGCGACATCTGATCGCCAACCCCATAGGTGCACCAACCAAGGCCGAGCTCGGAAAGGTCGCCCGTCCCGACAACCAATCCTCCATTATGGTTTGCCAGCCGGAACAAGTAGTCCGTCCGCAACCCGGCCTGGACGTTTTCGAAGGTCACATCATAGAGGGCTTGGCCGGCGGCCGAGGCATGACCGATGTCCTTGAGCATCTGCTTTGCCGCCGGCCGGATGTCGATTTCCGCAGCGCTGACGCCGAGCGCCCGCATTAGCCGCCAGGCATTGCCTTTGGTTTTGTCGCTCGTGGCAAAGCCCGGAAGCGTGTAGGCCAGCACATTGCTGCGCGGCATTTCCAGCCGGTCCATCGCCCGCGCCGAAACGATCAGCGCCTGCGTCGAGTCGAGCCCGCCGGAAACGCCGATGACGAGCTTCTTCAAGCCAGTCGCCTTGAGGCGCTGAGCGAGACCCTGAACCTGGATGTTGTAGGCCTCGTAGCAGTTCTCGCGCAGCATCGCCGGGTCGGCCGGCACATAGGGGAAGCGCTCGACCCCCCGCCGAAGTCCGAGGGGTTCGTCGGGCGCGGCGAAATCGAATGCGACGGTGCGGAACGGAGTGCGCTCGTTGCCGCTGGAGCGCGCGTTGTCACCGAAGGAATTGGTGCGCATCCGCTCCTGGCGGATGCGGCCGAGATCGACATCGGCCACCGCCATTTCGGGATCGGGTGAGAAGCGCTCGGTCTCCGCGAGCGGATCGCTGCATTCAAAGATGCCGGCCTGGCCGTCCCAAGCGAGATCGGTCGTCGACTCGCCGGCACCGGCCGCGGAATAGGCGTAGGCCGCGATGCAGCGCGCCGACTGCGAGGCGCACAACAGACGGCGCATCTCCGCCTTGCCTATCGTGATGTTGCTGGCGGAAAGGTTGAGCAGGATCTCGGCGCCGGCGAGCGCAGCATCGGTGCTCGGCGGATGCGGCACCCACAAATCTTCGCAAATCTCAACGTGAAAGGTGAATGCCGCTCTTCCATGGGCGTCGAAGATGAGATCGCGGCCAAAGGGCGCCTCGCGCGCCGCGACTGCGATCGACTGACCCACGACGTTCTCGCCGGAGGTGAAATGCCGGCACTCGTAAAATTCGCGGTAGTTCGGCAGATACACCTTGGGGACGACGCCGAGCACCCGTCCTCGATGGATCGCCACGCCGCAATTGTAGAGATGCCCGCGATATCGCAAGGGTGCGCCGACGACGAAGACAGGGAAGAGGTCCACGCTTGCCGAGATCAGCCGATCGATCCGACGCTCCACTTCGTCGAGCACCGCGTCCTGAAACAACAGATCATCGATCGCGTAGGCTGACAGGCCGAGCTCCGGGAATACCATCAAGGCTATCCGGGCCCTATCTCCGGTGGCGAGCAGGTCCAGGACATTGTCGGCGTTCTGCCGCGGGTCGGCGACCGCGACATGCGGAACACACGCGCCGACCCGAATGAACTCGTGGCTATAAGGAGAAAAGAACGAGGACATTTCAGACTGCTGACTAGGCGGTGGCCCTGCTGGAGTCAATCTGGGCAGTTGGCAAGCTCCCGATAAGGGGCGTGCTCAGGATCTCGACCGGGCCGACTTCATCATTGCCCAAACCACCCCGATAATCCCGAACGCGGTCAGCCCGGCAAACACAAGGAGCACGGTATTGGCCGATCCAATCAGACTATCTCCGACATCGCCGACGGCATCGCCGGCGAGCAGCAGCATCGGCGCCCAGACGATCGCCGAAGTGACATTGGCGAACCAGAAGCGGCCTCGCGGCATACGCATGATGCCGGCGGCGAGCGGGATGACGGCCCGGACCGGGCCGAAGAAGCGTCCGATAAAAACGCTCTTCCCGCCGTGCCGGGCAAAAAACCGGATGCCGTTCGGCAAAAGCTCCGGACTGCGTGTGAACGGCCAGATTCGGCCGATCCCGCCGCCATAGCGCTGCCCGAGCCAGAACGAAACCGTGTCGCCGAGAACCGCACCGATGACAGCGCCCAAGAGAACCGGCCAATAGGGCAACGAGCCGGTCGCCATCAAAGTCCCGGCGACAATGAGGATCGAGGTGCCAGGAAAGAGCAGGCTCAAAAAGGCGAACGACTCACCGAAAGAGGTGACGAACATGACTGGAAACGCCCAGCCCGAATGCGCTGAAATGAAATCGAGGGTCGGCTGGACGATGTTTTCCATGGTCCCTGCTATATGGAGTGCCGGAGCCGGCAATCACCAAGGGATGGCGATCTGGCCTGAGAAAGCGTCCTGAGTTTGTCCCTAAGTATATTCGCTGCACCGGTGCGGGTTATCATGATACGATTTTTCGATGAGCAATCCTCACCGGAATTAACCGACGCCCCGGATGCGGGTGATCGCACCACCTTGACAGGTTTTTCTGCAGAGTCTTTCTGTCAATGTGGTAAAAATCGCAAGGGCTTCTGATGCCTGCTCTCGACATACGGCAAAAGGCTGAACGCATCGTCGAATTGTTCCGCAGTCGCCGGCCGACCGAGATATTGCCAGCAGAACTGTACCCGGTGAACCTCGATGAGGCTTATGCGATCCGGCACGCCTTTGCGGAGATCGAGGAGGTGACGGGCCGGGGCGCGATAGCCGGCTACAAGATCGGCCTGACAACGCCGGTCATGCAGAAGCTCTGCGGCGTCAACGAGCCTTGCTATGGCACGATTTTCGCGCGCGAAGTCCATCATCGCCGCGCCGCGCTTTCGTCGCGCGATTACTGCCGCCTCGGGGTGGAAACCGAAATCGCGCTACGGCTCGGCGCCGACTTGCGGGAGGTAGGGAATCCTCAGCAGGTTGCGGCGGCGGTCGAAAGCTGCATGGCCGCCATCGAGCTGATCGAGGATTTGCGCTATGATTATAAACGGCTGGACGCAGCGGCGATGGTGGCCGGCAATGTATGGAATGCCGGAGTGGTCCTGGGGACACCGATGACCGACTGGGCGGGGCGGCATCTTTCCGAAATGACGGCGCGGCTCTCGATCAATGGGCGTGAAATCGGCAGCGGCAAAGGCAGCGATGTGATGGGTGATCCATTGAATGCGCTCGCCTGGCTCGCGGGCAAACTTGCGGCGGCAGGGACACCGTTGCGCCGCGGGATGATCATAATGACCGGCAGCATGGTCCCGATCCAATACCCCGATGCCGGAGACCAGGTATTGGTCGAGATTTCCGGGCTCGGCACCGCCGAGCTCGCCGTTACGTGATGCGGCCTGGGTAACGGGCCGCCTGGGAGGGTCCGATGTTTTGGGTTGTCGTTGCACTTTTGTACTTCGTACTGGCGGCGGTAGCTCCAAGCATTCTTGGCCTTTTCGTCAATCGCGCTCGGCCGGACTTTCGGGCGCTTTCCTTGTCGCTGAGAATAGTGTTCGTCGTCGTCGCGTTGATCTGTCTGGCTGCGACTTCGTATGTGCATGTCGAGTCAGACGAGATCGCCGTGCTCAACAAGATTTACGGAACCACCTCGCTGCCCGGGGAGCACATCATCGCGACTCAAGGCGAAAAGGGTCCGCAGGCCGAAATCCTGACCCCCGGCTGGCATCCGTGGTTTCTGGTCAATGTCATTTATCAGGTCGAAAACAAGAAGGTGGTTTCGATCCCGTCGGGCAAATACGGGTTCCTGAGCGCTAAAGACGGGGTCCCACTTCGCCCGAGCCAGTTTCTAGCCGAAGCTTTCCCACCCGATCATGAACTCGATATGCTCGACGCCCAATACTTTCTGACCCATGGTGGTGCACGCGGTCCGCAGACAACCATCCTGACGCCAGGAACCTACCGCCTCAACACCTATCTGTGGGAGGTCAGTATCTACAACGCGACCGATGTAGCCGAGGGCTCGGTCGGCGTCGTCAAATCCAATGTCGTCGATTCTGTGCATTTCGGCAACTTAGTCGCAGATAAGCCGAGCTCGTGCCAGCAGAAGACGGTGTCGACAAATGCGAGCGGCGAAGCCGTCGCCGCCAACGAACCAAAATCCGAGGAAGGGAGGCTCGCAGCAGTCCTCGTTCCCGCCGGCTGCATCGGCGTCTGGGAGAGAGCCCTGCAGCCGGGGCGTTATTACGTCAACGAAGCGGCCTACAAAATTACGATGATGAGCACCCGCGTACAGACCTGGGAATTCAAAGGCGGCTACAAAAAGCGCTACATCGATCTGAGCCTTGATCAGTCAGGCAATCTGACGCAAACCCAACGCTCACAAGATGTTCCGGTGCCTGACCGCGCGGCCGACCCCGCCATTACACCGTTTGTCGAGGGTTGGCTGGTGCCCCTCGAATTGCGAGTGCTCGCCCAGGTGACCCCGGACAATGCTCCGTTCGTGGTCGCCTCGGTTGGCGGACTGCCGGAGATCGAAAACAACATCATGGTTCCGACGATCCGATCGATCGTGCGCAACGTGGTCGGTGCGCAGGGTCGCCATGTGTTGGATCTCGCCGATAATCGCGCCGAGCTCGAGCACGCTGTCGAGGATGCCATCCGGCCGGAAGGATTGCGGGCCGGCATAGTCATCAAAGAGGTCAAATTCGGCGATCCGGCATTACCGCCGGAGCTGCTGGTTTCGCGGTTGCGCCAGCAATTGGCCGACCAGCTTCAAGTCACCTACCAGCAGGAGCAAAAAGCGCAGACGCAACGGATCGAAACCGAAAAGGCGCGAGCGACCGCCGAACAACAGCACCAACTCGTCGAAGCGGTGATCGGGGTTCAAGTCTCCGAGCAGAACAAGAACGCGGCAAAGCTACGCGGCGAGGGCCAGAAGCTCGAACTCGAGGAAGTCGCGCAAGGCCAGCGCGCGCAAGCCGATGTGCTGGGGCAGGACCGCGTGTTGACGATCACCCTCGTCCAGCAACTCCTCAAGACCATTCAGGACAAGCCGGAAGTCGTTTCGCTTATCGGGAAGCTCGTACCGCAAACGGTCGTGTCGACAGGCGGACAGAGTGCCGGCCTCGACAGCGCTGCGGCGATCATCGGCGCGCTGCTCAACAGCGGCGGCGGTGCCACACCTGCCTTGACCGGGCAATCCTCCAAGAAATGAGCGTGCGGCAATGGCTCACCCGATCGTCTATGGCCCAGCGGGCAGCACCTATGTGTGGAGTGCGCGTCTGGCGCTGGCCGAGAAGGGTGTAACGCACGAGTTGGTCGAAGTGCCGTTTGGCGCGCACGGGGAAGAGCCGCAGCTGTCCCGGCACCCGTTCGCCAAGGTCCCGGCCTTCGAGCATGACGGTTTCGCGCTCTACGAGACGCAGGCGATCATGCGTTACGTCGACGAGCGATTTGCGGGTACGCCACTGCAACCGGAAGACGTCCACGAATGGTCACGGATGAACCAGATTATCGGCATCGTTGATGCGTATGCGAGACCCTGTATCGGCGAGGCGATCCTGTTCAACCGTCTGCTGGTGCCCCGCCTTCTTGGCGGCGCCCCCGACGAAGCAGCGATTGCAGCGGCGCTGCCGCGCGCCCGGATCTGCCTCTCCGAAATCGACCGGCTGATGCAGGATCACCGATTTCTGACCGGTAGCCATGTCAGCCTCGCCGACCTGATGGTGGTCCCTCTGTTTTATTACTTCAGTAATATCCCCGACGGCCGCGCCCCCATGGCGGAGCACCCCAAATTGCAGAACTGGGTACGCCAGATGGAAACGCGCCAGAGCTTCCAGGTAACAAAGCCCCCGCCCCTCTGATTGGCTGTGGTGGTATTGCGGTTCCTTGCCGTCGTATTGACGGCGTTGGCCTTCCTGCCAAGCGGTGCACACCTGTTCGAACTGCCCCAAAAGATCGGTCTCTCCCAGCAGGATTATTTTGTCGTTCAGTCGATCTATCGCGGCTGGGCGCTATTTGGCAGCGTGATCTGTGCCGCAATCGCCGTAAATCTGCTTCTTGCCTTGTTGCTCTGGCGCCGCCGCCAGCGATTTCGGCGGAGCCTCGCGGCCGCCCTTATACTGGCGGTCACATTGCTGGTCTTCTTCGAATGGACCTATCCGGCCAATCAGACGACCGACAACTGGGCGATCGTGACAGCCGATTGGGAGGGCCTGCGTACGCAGTGGGAGCTGTCGCATGCAGCGAACGCAGTCCTTACCTTTATCGCACTGTGCTGCGCTGTCCTATCGGTGGTAAGAGGTAGCGGTTAAGATTTCCCCAGAGTGTGTTCGCGCATTCTGACTTCTCGGGCGGCGATCGCTTCTTCGCGCTCCGTGACGAGGTGGGCGCGCCCGACGACTGCCACGTCGATCATTTTGCCGTCGACGGTGACGGCGCCGACACCTTCGGCGAGCGCTTTGTCGTAGGCAGCGACGACGCGACGGGCGTGGTCGACCTCCTCGGCACTGGCGCGGAACTCCTCGTTCAAGATCGGGATCTGGCTCGGATGGATGACCGAGGCGCCGATAAAGCCGAGGCGGCGCGAGCGGCGGATCGTCTGCCGGAAGCCGTCGAGATTGTGGAACTCGGCGACCGTGCCGATAAAGCCCAAGGGCATGATGCCAGCAGCGCGGGCGGCGAAGACCGCCATCTGCTTCGGTATGAACAGCCCCTCGGACTCGGGCAAGATTCCGGCTGACAGGGCGAAGTCCTCGGCACCGAGCTTGAGCGCGCACAGCCGAGGGTGGGCACGCGCGATTTCGGCGATGTGGAAGAACGCCGCCGCGGTCTCGACCATTGCAATGAGGCGGGTCGTCCCCGGCGCCATGCCGCGCTCGGCTTCGACCTCGTCAATGATTTCGGCGAGCGGCCGCACATGCTCGGGACTATCGGTCTTGGGTAAGGCCAGCGCCAGCACGCGCGGGCCGACCGCGGGCTCGATGTCGCGAACCGCGAGGCGCAACGGCCGGTTGATACGGACCACTACATCGGCACTACCGCGCGACACGATCTCGGCCGCCTCCGGCACCAGGGCGCGCGCCCGCTACTTTTCGGAGGCCGCAACGCTGTCTTCGAGGTCGAGAATGACCGCATCGGCGCCGCGGCGAGCCGCTCCGTCGACAAAGCGCTTCGCCGTGACCGAAACAAACAGCAGCGAGCGCCATACCGGCAATGATGACTCTGTCATAACGCATCTCCGGCGAGGCGAATAATGCCTTCACGAGCGAGCGCATTAATTTCTGAGCGGTCGAGGCCGAGCAACGTCAGGACCTCGGCGGTGTGCTGTCCCAATGCAGGCGCCGCACGGCGCAGCCGGCCGGGCGTCGCGGACAGGCGCGGGATCACATTGTGCATCGGCAGGCGTTCCGTCTCGTCGTCCGGAACGTCGACCAAGATCTCTCGGCCGATCACATGCGGATCGGCCATGAACTGGTCGATATCGTAGACCGGCGCCGCAGTGACCTCAGCGCGTTCGAAGAGCTCCATGCTTTCAGCCAACGTGCGGGCGGCGATGAAGGCGACTATCGGCGCCTCGCAGGCCTCGGCGTTTCTGACCCGGTCGGTATTGGTACGGAAACGCGGGTCGGTGATCATGTCCTCGCGGCCGATCGCGCGAAACAACCGCTCGGCCATCGCCTGGATCGAGGCGGAAATGCCGATATAGCGCCCATCCTTGATTCGGAAGACATTGCGCGGCGATGTCGTCTCCGATCGGCTGCCGGTGCGTTCCCGTACTGTACCGGTTAGGCGGTAAATCGCCGCTTCGGTCGCTATGAACGAGAATAGCGGGTCGAGCAACGGCAGATCGATGACTTGGCCGACGCCCCCGTGCGTCTCGATCTGACGCAGCGCGACCATCATGGAAAAGGCGCCGTACAACCCCGCGACCATATCAGCGAGCGCAGTCGGCGGGAGTGCGGGTTCGCGATCGGGAAAGCCAGTGCGCGAGGCGTAGCCGGATATGCTTTCGACCAAAGTCCCAAAGCCGGGGCGATCGCGGTAAGGACCGTCCTGGCCCCATCCTGAAACCCGCAAAATGATCAGGCCAGGGTTGCGCCGGTGCAGGTCCTCTGGGCTGAGGCCCATCGCCTCGAGCGTTCCGGGGCGGAAATTCTCAATCAACACTCGTGAGGTGCTGACGAGGTCAAGAAAAAGCTGGCGCCCACGCGCCTCTCGGAGGCTCAACGCCACACTCTTTTTGTTTCGGGAGTAGACCTTCCAATGGACGCTAATGCCATTCGTCTGCCACGCGCGTAGCGGGTCGCCGCGCTTTGGGTCTTCGATCTTCAGCACTTCCGCGCCGAAATCAGCGAGCTGCAGGCTGACCATATTGCCGGAAACGAGGCGCGACATGTCGATCACGCGCACGCCGTCGAGCGGGCAGGGCGCTCCGGGTTCGAAGGATTTCTCCGCCACGCCCATCGGTCGCGCCCCATTCCGCTGGCTTCGGAATACGTCTCACCTTAGCCGCCTTGGCAGGTGAAGCAAGGGGTGCCGGTTTCAGAAGGATAACTCGGCCGCTCATTCTTGAACTGCTCCCAGCCCCGGGTTGCGGTCGGCCGCGACTAGCGTGTGTTAAGGGCTCTGCAAGAAATGTGAAGATCGCAAGCAACGAGGACGGCCGTCTGCAAAATCCTTGGCCACGTCAGAGCGCATAGCTTGCGCGCGGTCGCCAATCGAGCTTGGGATACAGATGATGTAATTCGAAGCATTGAGCGCGGACACGCCCAATGCGGCTAGGTCCGAGGGCTCGCCGCTATGGAAATCGACCAAGTAAGTGGTTCAAGTGGCGGCGTCGATGCTTTGGAACAAATCCACGGCAAAACCCGTTCTCAGCAGGACGGGCGACTGACGCCCCCCAGGTTAAGAAAAAGTCGAGACCTGAAGGCGCTAGGTGTGGAGATGGGCCGGGAAGACGATAACTCTTACGTGCTGACCTCGGCTTCTGAATTGGCGCCTCTCGGATCATTTTGTCGGGGAGTGTGAAGCAGTTCACACATCGGAACCCACAAAGTGTCCGATTCATCTTCAGGGTTGAGGTACGGACCGCGCGACAGGAGGAATGGATGTCTTTCAGGCTCAGGTGCTGCACAGGTCAGACCGGAACAAATCGGCATCTGGTAGAGATGACCCCATCATGGAATGCACCTGATTGCCGTGGCGTCACAACTGCGTCGTCCCGCCGGGAATATCGCGCGAGACCGCTCCTCTGTCGTCCGACAAAGAACCTTATCGACACTCGGCCCGGCGTCCGGTTGGCCGATTCACCAATTAACCATGTGACGAGAGGCGACCAGCTACTAGCACCCTCATTAACGATCTCTCAATTGTAAATCAAATGCTGTCGAATTACTCGTAACTACTTGTTAACTAATTCTGGTAATTCTGATTAACCAAGCCCCGCCGGCCTGAGATGCCGGCCCGAATCCCGGAGGTTCCCATGCGCGTGCTTTTGGTCGAGGATGATGCAGCAACCGCCGCCAGCATTAAAATGATGCTGGTGAGAGAGAACTTCATCTGTGACACGACCGATCTCGGCGAAGATGGCTTGGAGATCGGCAAGCTCTATGACTACGATATCATCCTACTCGATCTGATGCTGCCGGACATCGATGGCTACGAAGTGCTGCGTCGGCTCCGGGCGGCTCGCGTGCGTACCCCGATTTTGATCCTCTCTGGTCTTGCGGAGCTCGACGCTAAGATCAAGGGCCTCGGCTTTGGCGCCGACGATTTTCTCACCAAGCCGTTCAATCCGCGCGAGCTGATTGCCCGCATTCAGGCGATCGTGCGGCGCTCAAAGGGGCATTCCGAGTCGACGATCAGGACCGGTAAGCTAGTTGTAAATCTCGATACTCGCGTCGTCTCCGTCGACGACCAACCGGTGCATCTGACGGGAAAGGAATATGGGATACTCGAGCTGCTCAGCCTGCGCAAGGGCACCACGCTCACCAAGGAGATGTTCCTCAACCACCTCTATGGGGGGATGGACGAGCCTGAGCTCAAAATCATCGACGTGTTCGTCTGCAAACTGCGCAAAAAACTCGCCCAAGCTACCGGCGGCAGTCACTACATCGATACGGTTTGGGGTAGAGGCTATGTGCTGCGTGACCCAGTCGCAACGCCAGGAACCCTGACGTCTGGGGCGGGTATGCAGGATCCTGCCGCGGCCCGCGGCACCGCAGCAGCTTAAGCGCCGGTCGCGAGCAGGGCGAACCGAACCCGCCCGGGCTCCGCCGCTCCCGTAAGCCGGTAACCGAGCGCTTTCGCGAGCAGGCCGGTAAAAAACGCTTGGACTGTCCGGGGAGTAAGTTCGGCGATCGGCATCGTCAGCCCCAGCGCCGCGCTTGTGTCGCCGGACAAATCGGCGGCCGCGCCGATCGCCTCTAGGCTCAAGGGGTCATCTAGCAGAGTGAGACGGCCGCCGCGAGGCAACGTCTCGGCCCCGACCGAGACCAGGTTGCATGCCAATTTTTGCCAGTTTAACGGCAATATTCGGACATCATCCGGATATTCGCAGACAATCCGGCTTGCGCCAAAAAAACCGGCGACGAGCTCATGCGGTGCCGAGCCAGCTATCGCGCTGTGCCTGCCGAAGCCATACGCGAAGCGATAGAATTGCAGCCGGCTGGCAGCGCGGCGGGCGCTTTCGCCGATCAGCAGCGCAGCATCCCGGCTAAAGCTTGTCCCGGCCGGAGACGCGAAATCCGGGTCCTCGTCAGCGAGCAGCTCGACACCATTGTTGATCGCTGCAATCGGCGCGCTCAATTCATGGCATAGACGCGCCATCAACAGCTCCAAAACCCGCATTTCGACGGTGCCGCCGCTCATAGGCTCAGGGGCCATCTGCGACCAATCGCTTGAGGTGCCGAGTCGCTCGCATAACCCCCAGCGCGTCAGTCAGCCGTCCGGGCATCAGCCCAGGGGGTGGCTGCTTAACCGGCGGTTGATTTCAATAGCGCTTCTGCAGTTGCGAAATCTTCCGGCCGGTTGGCGTTGAAAAAAGGATCGATAGGGCCGGCGGCAAAGGAAACCGTCGCTAGGCGGTATCGAGAGGTCCATTGATCGACCTTGCGAATCCCTTCGTCGACGACGGCCCGACGCAGGTCCTCTCGCAGCCGCACCGGCCATAGCCCGAAAACCGGGTGGGCTCGGCCCTCGGAGGCGGCGCAAACCAGATTGCCACCGTCCCGTTCGATACGTGCAATGAGGCGCGCAACAAGGTCGGCGGGGAGGAACGGCGCATCGGTTGCGACGCTGACGACCAAGGGGTAATCCGGCCGATGCTCGGCCGTCCAGTCGAGCCCAGCCAGAACACCCGCGAGCGGGCCGGCGAACCCGGGCACGCGGTCGGCGACCACCGGGAGGCCAAACGCCGCGAAGCGGCTTGGGTCGCCATTGGCGTTCAGCACGAGTGTGTCGACCTGCGGCCGCAACCGCTCGACGACGCGTTCGAGCAGTGGAATTCCGTCGAGCACGCGCAACGCTTTGTCGCCGCCGCCCATGCGCCGGGATTGCCCGCCGGCGAGCAGCAGACCGACGACCTTCACGCCGCGTCCTCCTCCAGGCTCGCCTTACGTGAGAGACGAGGGTGCTCGGCCTGAATGGTTCGGAGGTCGCTGTCGAAGACGATGCGCTCGCTGCCGGCGAGCGCCACGAAACGCTTCCCCTTGGCGCGTCCTATCAGTGTGAGTCCGGCCTGCCGTGCAAGATCGACGCCCCAGGCAGTGAAGCCGGAGCGCGAGATCAGGATCGGGATGCCCATCTGCACGGTCTTGATCACCATCTCAGAAGTCAGCCGGCCTGTGGTGTAGAAAATCTTGCCGGCGGCCGGGACCTGGTGGAGATGCATGTAGCCAGCAATTTTGTCGATCGCGTTATGCCGTCCAACATCTTCCATGTAGAGAAGTGGCCGGTCCTCCTCGCATAGGACGCAGCCGTGGATTGCCCCGGCGGCCAGATAGAGGCTCGGCGCGGTGTTGATCTTGCGTGTCAGCGCATAAAGCCAGGAGGTGCGCAGCGCCGCGTTGGGGTCGAGCCGGACTTCCTCGAATTTCTCCATGAGATCGCCGAACACAGTGCCCTGAGCACAGCCTGACGTCAGTGTTTTCTTTTTCAGCTTGTCTTCGAAATCGGTTTCTCCGTCGGTGCGGACGACGACGGTCTCGAGCTCTTCGTCGTGGTCGATCCCGGTGATCCGATCCTCACACCGCAACATGTTCTGATTGAGCAAATAGCCGACCGCGAGATAGTCGGGATGGTCGCCGATCGTCATCATCGTCACGATCTCGCGTCTATTTAAGAACAACGTCAGCGGCCGCTCCATGACCACGGCGGTCTCGACCCGTCGTCCTTCGTGATCGATGCCAGTGACGGTGCGGGTCAGCCTCGAATCATCCGGCTGCGGGCAAATGGTGAATTCCTGCATAAAGTGATGATGGGTCGGGATAGCTGTCGCCGCAAGGCGGCAAACGCATGTCGTGCCATACGACGCGTTGATAGGAGCCGCTATGACGGATCTGAAAACACTCTACGAACGGGACTTTGCCGCTTGGTCGTGGAAGCAAACGTTCTGCGGCGAGCGCGCTATGCCGAGTATCAGGTGCTCGGCGATTGGTTCCCGGAGGAGCCGCCGCGCTAGCGTAGGATAACCATGATGAGATCGGGGGCGACATTTTTGGGTCGCGTCCCTATCTTAATAAAGCAAGCCGCGGTGCGAGCGAATAAGGCATGATCGACCCATTTGGAAGAGCCATCACCTATCTGCGCGTATCGGTCACCGACCGGTGCGACTTCCGCTGTGTCTACTGCATGGCGGAAGAGATGACGTTCTTGCCAAAGGCCGAGCTTTTGACCCTCGAGGAACTCGACCGAGTGTGCAGCGCTTTTGTCCGGCTCGGCGTCAGAAAGCTTCGGCTTACCGGTGGGGAGCCGCTCGTGCGGCGCGACATCATGACCCTGTTCCGTTCGCTCGGCTGTCACCTCGCCGCTGGCGCGCTCGACGAGCTGACCCTGACGACCAACGGCAGCCAGCTTGGGCGCTATGCCGGAGAGCTGCGCGATTGTGGTGTGCGCAGGGTAAACGTCTCCCTGGACACGCTCGACCGGGCGAAATTCGCCGATATCACTCGCCGCGGCCGGCTCGATGTAGTTCTGGAAGGGCTCGCTGCGGCGAAAGCCGCCGGGCTCGCGGTCAAGATCAATACGGTGGCATTGCGCGGCGTCAATGAGGACGAGCTCGACGAGCTTGTCGCGTGGACCGGGGAGCAAGGCTTCGACCTGGTGTTTATCGAAGTCATGCCGATGGGCGACATCGGCGGCGAGAACCGCCTCGAACAATATCTGCCGCTCTCGTTGGTGCGCGCCCGGCTGCAACGCCGCTGGACCTTGGAGGACAGCGATTACCGCACCGGCGGTCCCGCCCGCTACGTCACCGTAGGTGAGACTGGGCGGCGGCTCGGCTTCATCACGCCCCTGACCCATAATTTCTGCGAGAGTTGCAATCGAGTGCGGATGACCTGTACGGGCACGCTCTATATGTGTCTGGGGCAAGAGGACGCGGCGGATTTGCGCACGCCCTTGCGCCAGTCCGAAGGGGACGAGGCGCTCGAGTCCGCAATCCGCGAGGCGATCGATCGCAAGCCTAAAGGTCACGATTTCATCATCGACCGGCGCCATAATCGGCCGGCTGTATCTCGTCATATGAGCGTGACCGGCGGGTGATCGACCCGCCGGCGCCCAGGATTGCCGTCGTCGCGGCAGAAACCGAAGCCGCGCGGCTGGCTCTCGGCGAATTGTGCACGCGGTATCTTTGTGTTGCCCCCGACCGGGCGGACGTCATCGTCCCGCTCGGCGGCGACGGCTTCATGTTGGAGACCTTGCACCGCTTCCGATCGAAGGGCGTGCCGATCTACGGCATGCATCGGGGCAGTGTTGGATTTCTGATGAATGCTTATCGGCCGGACGGGCTTTACGAACAGCTTGCCGCCGCGCAACCGGTCGTGCTTCACCCGCTCGAGATGACGGTATGGGACGAGCGCGGCGAGCAGCACCGCGCACTCGCCTTCAACGAGGTCTCGTTGCTACGCGAGAGCCGCCAGGCGGCGAAGTTACGGATCAGCGTTGATGGGATAGTACGACTGGAGGAGCTGATGGCCGATGGCATTCTCCTCGCGACCCCCGTCGGCAGCACGGCCTACAATCTATCGGCGCACGGGCCGATCATCCCGCTCGGCGCCGGTGTCCTCGCGCTGACCCCGATCAGCGCCTTCCGCCCGCGCCGCTGGCGCGGCGCGCTGTTGCCTCATGAGGCGCGAGTCCGTATCGACGCGCTCGACACCGACAAGCGGCCGGTCAGCGCGGTGGCCGATTACACCGAAGTGCGCGACGTGGCGGCTGTCGAAGTCAACGAGAACCGCGACATCGCGATGACCCTGCTCTTCGATCACGACTCCAACCTCGAAGAGCGTGTCCTCAAGGAGCAGTTCGCTTCCTGAACCTTGCGCCCGTCTTTTATCGGCGAGTGGCGGAGAGCGAGAAGGCGAGCGGCAGCCAGGGCCGGTCGGGCCAGCGATAGAGGCCGTCCGCATCCTCTACAAGGATGCGGAACATGCGCCAGGTAACCGCGGCGTGCTCATGCAACCAATCGAGGGTCATCCCCGACGTGATCAGGCTGGTCACGACGTCACCAAGCGTATGGATCCAGTTATAGCTGGTCGCGTTCGTCAGTCGCGCCTCGGCGTTTACGTAATCCCCCGGGTCCGTGTCGAGGACGGGCTCACGCGAGAAGTACGGGGCGAACAGACCCGGCATCCCGTCAGGAGAGCGGGTCGTATCATCGAATACAGAGGCGGTCGGGTGCCCCTCGGCGAGATAGAGCAACCCGCCGGGGCTCAGCATCGCCGCCACGATCTGTGCCCACCGCGTGATGTCCGGAAGCCAGCAAATGGCGCCCCAGGTGACGAACACCATATCGAAGCTGTGTGGGATAGGGACCGCCTGCACCGTTTCGTAAAGATCGGCATGAACAAAGCTCGCCCGTTCGGCGAGACCCAATTCGCCGGCTAGGTTGCGGGCAACCTCGATTGCCGGGGCTGAGAAGTCGAGACCGACGACCTCGGCGCCGCGTTGCGCCAACGTCAGGCTGTCCCGTCCGAAATGGCACTGCAGATGCAGGATCCGCTTTCCCTCGACCGGTGGGAGCTCAGCTTCCTCGATGGCGTTCAGCTTGCCGCGTCCGGCCCGCAGGTCGGACAAGTCGTAACCGCCGGGGCCAATATGAACCCCGACACGCTCGTCCCAACTGGCCCGATTGGCGCGGTACCATTCGGGTTCGGCCATGGCGACGCTGCTGTCTCGATCGGCTCAGAGCTTATCCTCAGTCGAGCACCAGCGGCTGTCCGTCCAAATCCTCGGCCCGCTCGATTTCGATCAAGACCGCAAACCCATTCTTCTGCGGGTCGCGGTCTTTTTCAGGCTGAACGAGACGCAGCCAGACTTCGTCGTAAATCGGGCCGGATTTGTAGATCCGGGCGCGTCCGTAGAACCGCGCGATACCGCCTTTGGGCAGGATGCCTTCTTCGCGAAGCTGCGGCTTGCGGAAAAACACGGTCAAGGGCGTCCCGTCCGCGAGGTTTCCCGTCGTCGAGCCTTTGCCGCGTTCCCATAGCCCGATATGCGTGTCATCGAATACCATCGTGCTTCCCCGTGGGCTCACCTGAGCGAATCCATCGGGCAACACACTCCCAACCAGGCAAACATTCGCCGGAAAAGCGGTGTTGATATACGATTGAAGGATTTTTGGGATCTTGGCCATCACGCCTCCGCTAGTTTCGCACCGTAATTGTTGTTCAGCCACCACACTCTGTATTCGCCATAGGTTATTGGCGGATATTTCGCCGGGTTCGCGGCACTGTGGCAAGTAGGCAAGCAGACGATCGGGTAGTCGATATGTGGGGTATAGAAAAACGGCGTCGAATAGCGATCGCGATCCGTCAGATTGACCGCGAGATGCGCAGTCGACAGAAATCGATCATTGGTCCAGCGCCGGCACATGTCGCCGGAGTTGATGATGAAAGAACCCGGCACACGCGAAGCCTTGAACCAGCCTCGGCCTTGGGGGCGGATGTACAATCCTTCGACATTCGCTTGCGGCAACACAGTGAAAAAGTTTGCGTCGGTATGCGGCGCCAGTCCGAATTGGTTATCCTGATACTTAGCCGGTGGGAAGTGCGAGAGGCGCAGAACGCATTGCGCGTCGTCAAAAGCGCGATCGAAAAACTCGGGAGGCAACTCCAGCGCCGCGGCGAACGTTGGCAGCAACCGCCTGGAAAACCCCTCTAAAGCATCCCAATATCGCAGAAGAAATTCACGAAAACCGGGGAGATTCTGCGGCCACTTGTTTGGCGCCCGGAAGAGCTTTCCGGCCATTACTTCGGGATCATCGAGTGAGCGCTCTTGATCCATGAAGAATGCAGCATTGAGATCCGGCTTGTCGTTGTTGTTCAGCTCGGAGGTCTTGATGACATATTCTCCCGACGGCAGATAGCCGGTGAACCCCGAGTCCGCTCCTCGCTTCGTCTCGATCTTGATCTTTTCGACAAGAGGCATCGCGTGGAATCGCCGCGCTTGCTCGACGATCCCGTCGATTAGCTCCGCGGCGACCCCATGATTGACGACGATAAGGAAGCCGATGTGCTCCAAAGCATCGCGAAGTTGACGGGCTACGCGATCGAGCGCCCCGGGCTTTCCGCGGAGATAATCCTCAAGGTCGACGACCGGAAAATCCTCGATCCCCGCGCCCTTCAACATCTCCAAAGTGATTTGTGAGGACATGGGGTTCACTCTTAGGCGATTTGGTCCAGTGTCGACGCCACGTCTCGCGTTGTCGCCCGGCGCAGGTCGCGCTGTTCGCTCTCGTCGAACGGCCGGCCTCGATGCATCGTGCAGCGATTGTCCCAGATCACAAGATCGCCTCTGCGCCAAGCATGGCTGTAGCCAAATTGGCGCTGGGTGGCGAATTCGATCAGGTCGCGCAGCAACAGGCGGCCCTCGGGAATGGGCCGGCCGGCGATGTGCGAAGTGTGCGCGGCGAGGTAAAGGGTCTTGCGCTCGGAGCCCGGATGGAGGCGCACCACGCGCTGCGCGACCGCTGGCAGAACTTCGCGTTCGCCAAACAGCAACTCGGTGAAACCAATTTGGCCACACGAATAGGCGATGTCGTGCAGAGCAACGAGGTTCTCGACCTCTGCTTTGTTGCTCTCGGGCAATGCATCCCAAGCCGCCCGCAAATCGGCCGAGCTGATCGAAGCGGCGGGGGTCATCGGCCGCGCGAAGCTGCTGGTTCTCGTCGAGGTTCGAGATATCGGACATCTCGGGACGCAGGCGCGGCTTTGTCCCTTCTCGGGAGCTTCGGGGGGCCTCGATCTTCCCGAAATGGCGCGCAAAGGCCAGCCGCCGATCGTCATCGAGCTTTTGGTTGCGGAGGACCCGCACCGCATAAAGATCGATCGCATCCGAGATTGCGCGGACCGCAGCTGGCGTGATCGGGTGGCCCGCATCAAGGTCAGAAATCTCACCGACGAATAGTGGATGCAATTGGCGAATTTCGAGTTGCATGCCGGTCATTCCGCCGCGGCACGCCTGCCTTCATCGAGCCGGGCGCTCGCGAATGTGGCGAGGGTTTCGATCAATTGGGTGATGTCGGCCTGCAATTGGGCAAACCCGGGAGCCTTTTCGAGCGTCTTCTGATCCATGTAAAGAGCGCGGTCGACTTCGATCTGCAGGCTATGCCGGCCTTCCCCCGGCCGGCCCTGACGCTTGACGATTTCCACACCCTTGTAGACTTCGTTGATGCGGACGGTATAGCCGCGACCTCGCAACACGCGCGCGACGAAATCGGTCAATTCCGGCTCGCAGGTCGTGCCGTCGCGATCGCCTAAAACGAAATCGGGGCAGTGCCCACCCTTCTTCCCGCTGCGTTGCGACGGCATCGAATGGCAGTTCACATGCCAGACGATGCCGAACTTGCCATGCGCGCGAGTGCATGCCTCCTCCAGCACGCGATGATACGGGGCGTGGTACCGCGCTAGCCGGGCGAGGATCTCGGCAATGGAGAGCTTGCGGTCGTAAATCGGGGTCCCCGTTCTGGCGACACGACGCACCACGCCGAGGCCGGAACGCGTCCGGTGAGAGGGCTTAAGGTCGGAAGGCCATGGCCCGTCGATCAACGCGGTGTCGAGGTCGTCGACGGCGCGGTTGGGGTCGAGGTAGCTGCGCGGGAAGACCGCGCCGATCAGCGTTGCACCAAACTCGGGCGCGGCCGCGTAGAGCTCGTCGACATAAGCGTCTTCGGCGGTGCGTAAGACCTCGAGAGGGCAACAAAACCGGAAATCGTCCGGATAGTGCGATCCGCTATGCGGCGAGTCAAACACCAGCGGCACTTCCACCCCTTGCGGGTCGCGGCGCCACAGCACACCCGGAATTTCAAAGCTCATTCTTCAATCTCCTCCCTGACCGGCGGGGACAGAGCGCTTCGGGGATCGATGATGCTGGCCATTTCGCAACCATAATGCACGAGAGATCCCCGAGATAAACATATGGCCGAGCGGCCACCGGGACGGCAGATTTCACGACGGAACTTTACGGACGGTTCCGCTGCCGAGCAAGGAACGACGGTACTCCAAGCATGCTATCGACTAACTCCGACCCGCCGGTGCGCAAGGTCTTATTCGATCTCGGCGGTGTGCTGGTCGATTGGAATCCCCGCCACCTCTATCGCCAGCTTTTTGTCGATGAAGCGGCGATGGAGCACTTTCTGGCCACGGTGTGCACGCAGGCGTGGAACGAAGAACAGGATGAGGGCCGGCCCTTCCGCGAGGGGGTGGAACTGTTGCTCACGCGACACCCGCAACATGCCGTCGCGATCAGGGCTTATGATTCACGGTGGGGCGAGATGCTGAGGGGCGCCATTGAGGAAAGCGTTGTTATTCTCGGCGAGTTGCGCGCCCGCGGCATTCCCCTTTTCGCGCTGACCAACTGGTCGGCTGAGAAATTCCCGTTGGCTCGCATGCGGTTCGCCTTTCTCGAGTGGTTCGACGGCATCCTCGTCTCTGGTGAGGAAAGGCTCAAAAAGCCGGATCCGCGCATCTACCACCTCGCCATCCAGCGCTTCGGGCTCGAACCGGTGCAGACCCTCTATGTCGACGATGCCGAGAGGAACATCGCCGCCGCGGCTCTGCTCGGGTTCAAGACGCACCGCTTTGTCGAGGCCCCGGCGCTGCGTAGTCAACTCGTCGCCTGCGGTTTGTTGCGGGCGTGACGCAAAGACCGATCGCGTGCAAGATGACACTCGGTGACCATCAGAGCATGGGAGCGCCCGCGTGCCCAAGCCGAGCTATGCGGTTGAGCTGAGCCCGCCCGATATCGAGCCTTACCGAGCCGGCAATACCGGGATCGAATATGTCACGACATTCGATAGCGGAGCGCCGGGACCGCATGTTCTCGTCACTGCCTTGACTCACGGCAACGAGATATGCGGTGCGATCGCTCTCGATCGGCTTTTCCGCGCGGGGGTGCGGCCACGGCAGGGCAAGTTGACCCTGGCCTTCGACAATGTCGCCGCCTATGGAAATTTCAGTCCGCGGGTTCCGACGGCATCACGCTTTGTCGATGAGGATTTCAACCGCCTGTGGTCGCCCGCGACCCTCGATGGCTCCCGGCAATCGACAGAACTCACCCGCGCGCGCACCTTGCGCCCGATCGTCGATGCTGCGGACTTCCTACTTGACATCCACTCGATGCAGTATTCGACAGCGCCCCTGATGCTCACCGGCACGCTCGACAAATCGGTGGGTTTGGCGCGGCAGGTCGGAATTCCCGAGCTGATCATGTGCGACGCCGGCCACGCGGCAGGGCCCCGCATGCGGGACTATGGCGGTTTCAGCGATCCCACTTCGTCCAAGACAGCCCTCCTGATCGAGAGCGGACAGCATTGGGAACGCCGCGCAGCGGAAGTTGCCATCGATGTCATGCTGCGCTTTCTGATCGCCCTCGATATCCTGAAGCGCGAGGATGCGCAGCCCCTCGCTGGCCCGGACTTCGACGCGCACCCCCGGCAGCGCATCATCCAGGTGACCGAAGCGGTCACGATCACCGGTGATAGCTTCGAATTCGTCCAGGATTTCCGTGGCCTCGAAGTCTTGTCGCCAAAGGGGACGTTGATCGGCCGCGACGATGGGCGCGAGGTACGCACCCCTTACGACGATTGCGTGCTGATCATGCCCTCGCGCCGCCTCGCAAAGGGCCAGACGGCCGTCCGCCTCGGCCGCTACGTCGAGTGAGAGCCCGACCCGATCGCAGTGCATCAGGCGGGCCCGTCAAACGCAGTTTCCCGCCGATCGTCGACGCCCGGGCGCGCCTGCTCGTGCTCGGTACGCTACCTGGCGAGGAGTCACTGCGGCGCCAGCAATACTATGCCCACCCCCGCAACCTCTTCTGGCGGATTGTCTTTGCCTTGTTCGACGCGAGCCCGCCAATCGATTATTCGGAGCGGGTGGGATTTGTTGCAGCGCATCGTATCGCACTTTGGGACGTCTGCGAGGCCGGCGAACGCGACAGGAGCGCCGACACGACAATTCGCCTGGAACGGCCGAACGCGATCGATCGGTTGCTCGATGAATATCCGCTCATCCGTGCAGTTGCCTTCAACGGCACGACGGCACGTCGCCTATACGATCGCCATTTCACGCGCCACGCAAACCTCGCCTATTTTGCGCTCCCATCGACGAGCCCAGCGCACGCTACCGTCGATTTTACTGGAAAGCTTACACATTGGTCGGCACTGCGCGGGGTGCTCGAGGAGAGCGGGCGCTTATAAGTAGTAAAAAGCGGCGGCACTGCGCCAAAAGCGATCGCGGTCTCATGACGGACACCGGGACGCGCTAGGCAGAACTCGGGCCCTCCGCGAGTGCCGCGACGATGGCGGAGACTAGCGGCTTCATGAAGTAGCCGTGTTCGGGCGTGATCGTCGCCCCGAAACCGCGCCGCTGCAATTCTCCGGCAACCACCGGACCGACGGCGGCGATTGCGGTTGATTGAAGCGCCGTTTGCAGCTTTTCATCTTGCCCCATCGCCTTTGCGACGTCGAATAAACGGTGCACTTGCGGGGAGCTGGTGAAGGCAATGACGTCTATCCCGCCATCGGCCATCCGATCGATCAGCTCGACGACCCGCTCGTCATCCGCCGCCGAGGCGTAGACGTAGGGGACGACGGGGTGGGGCTCGGTCCCCGCCCGCACGAGAAAATCAGTGAATTTGGTGCTGGGGTTACCTGGGTAGAGTTGAACCCCAACCCGCCGGCCGCGCAAATCGTGCGCGGACAATGCTGCGATGAGCCCGTCGGTCGTCGGCTCCTCCGCGCGCAGATCGGATTTCAGTCCGAGCTCACGGAGGGCTCGCTCCGGCTTGGGGCCGCGCGTGATTTTTCGCGCGGTCCGCAGGGCATCGAGAAACGCTGGTTCGAGATCAAGCCGACGCGCAAAACCATACAGCCGGCGCAACCCCTCGCCGGTGAAAAAGACCAGATCATCGAAGGGGAAACGCAGGAACCAGTCCCGCACCGGGGCCGGATCCGGCGCGTCCCTGATCGCCACCATCGGGCAACGCAGGGTTTTGGCGCCCTGCTCCTCGAGCATGCTGACGAGCCGGTCGAGCTCGCGGGTCTCGGGGAGGGCGATCAGTCGGCCTGAAAGGGGGTCATTCGTAGGTCCATCGCTCATGAAATACCAAGCTGATCTCGGCAAGGCGGTCGTGCAAGACTATAGTTCTGGCTGAGCGTATCAGCGGGCGGAGATACCCGGATGAAACTCGAATACGAGACTTTGCAGGTCGAGGATCGCGGTGAGGGTTTGCTCCTGGTGACGCTTAACCGGCCCGAGGTTGCCAATGCGATGAACACGCAGATGGGGTGCGATCTGCTCGCCTTATTCGACGAGATTAACGCGGCGCCGGCGAAACAATGCTGCATTGTCCTGACAGGCGCCGGTGAAAGGGCATTTTGCGCTGGTGGGGATCTCAAAGAGCGCAACGGCATGACCGACGAGGCCTGGCAGGAGCAGCACCTGCTGTTCGAGCGCATGATCCGGGCGTTTATCGGCTGTCCGGTCCCGGTGATCGGTGCGGTCAACGGCGCGGCCTATGCCGGCGGCTGCGAATTGGCGCTATGTTGCGACTTCATCTACGCCGCCGAGACCGCGCGTTTCGCATTGACCGAGGTCACTCTCGGCATCATGCCCGGCGCCGGCGGGACGCAGAACCTGTCGCGCGCGGTCGGTGAGCGACGCGCCAAGGAGATCATCTTGACGGGCCGCCCCTTCACCGCCGCCGAGGCTTACGAATGGGGCATGGTGAACCGGATCTGCGGCCCTGGCCGGGTCGTCGAGGAGGCGCTAAAAACGGGGCGCCGCATCGCCGACAACGCCCCGATCTCGGTGCGTCAAGCCAAACACGCGATCCATTTCGGGATGCAGATGGACCTCGCGAGCGGCATGATGCTCGAGATCGAGGCCTACAACCGGATGGTTCCGACCGAGGATCGGCGGGAAGGAGTCTCGGCGTTCAACGAGAAGCGTAAGCCCCGCTTCAAGGGCCGCTAACGGCATGACTTACGCACCGCAGAGGGTACGATGACCGACCGCACACAAGCTGGCGATCTCACGGAGTTTCTGGCTTTCCAGGCCACGAACTTGCGCTACGAAGATCTTCCGGAACCGGTCCGCGCTCTCGCGCGGCAATGCCTGCTCGATTTCTTCGGGGTGGCCATTGCCGGTGCCGACGACCCGCTCGTTCGCATATTGCTGGACGAAATGACGGAAGCAGGTGGAGCTCTACAGGCGAGTGTGATCGGCCACAAAACACGGTTGCCGGCATTGTCGGCGGCGCTGGTCAACGGTTCTGCGGCTCATGCGCTCGATTACGACGACGTCAATATGGCGATGCCGGGCCACCCCTCGGTGGCGATCCTGCCCGGCCTGATCGCGCTCGCGGAGCTCAGTGGCGCCTCCGGCCGTGATCTGATCACCGCCTTCGTTGCGGGGTATGAGACGGCGTGTCGGATCGGCGCGGCCTTCCGGCCCGGCCACTACAATCTTGGCTTTCATTCTACCGGGACATTGGGAAGTTTCGGCGCTGCCGCTGCTTGCGCTAGGCTTCTGGGCCTGCAGACGATCCCGACGGCGGCTGCGCTCGGCATTGCCGGGACGCAGGCGGCGGGGCTCAAATCGCAATTCGGGACGATGTGCAAGCCCTTCCACGCCGGTAAGGCCTCGCAGAACGGGCTGCTGGCGGCGCGCCTCGCCGCGCGCGGCTTTACCAGCCGCGGCGACATCATCGAATGCGTACAGGGCTTCGCGCCGACCCATGGCCCTGATTTCGCGCCGGAAGCCGCTCGGACAGCTCCCGAGCAAGGCTTTCACCTCTTTGCCAACCTCTTCAAATACCACGCCGCCTGCTATTTGACGCATGCGCCCATCGAATGCGCCCGCCGCTTGCGCGAGGAGCATCGGCTAGAGCCTGCGCACATCGCCCGCATCACATTGCGCCTCGATGCGAGTTGCGAACGGGTCTGCAACATCCCTGCCCCGATCGACGGGCTTCAGAGCAAATTCAGTCTGCGGCAGACCGTGGCAATGGCTCTCGCCGGCGTCGACACGGCGAGTCTCGGCGCCTACAGCGTCGAGAATGCGCTCGACCCGGTTCTCGTCGGGTTGCGCGAGCGCGTGAGGTTCGACTGGCAAGACGCCTGGCCGCAGACCGTGAGCGAGCTTCAACTGGAACTCGCTGACGGACGCTGTGCCACGGCGCGGCATGATGCCGGCATCCCTGCGGCCGACATCAGCGAACAAGGCGAGCGCGTCGTCGCGAAATTCGACGCGCTCGCCGAGCCCGTTCTGGGATCAGCGCGGACGCGCGAGCTGCGCGAGGTGATTTCCGGCCTCGACAGGGTCACCGATATCGGTCGCCTCACCAAACTCGCGGCCGGCTGATCCAGAGGTCGTGGCCGGATGGCGATGCAAGATCCGGTCGTCGATAGGATCGTCGAGCATGTCGGGAGGGTCGGTGCGCACGGAGTCCCCGCCGAGGCCCGTTCAGCGGCCAAGTCGTTCATTGCGGATACATTGGGCGTCGGAGTGGCTGGCCTGTCGACGCCGTGGCGTCGCGAGATCTTCGATATGCTGGCGCGGATCGGCGGGGTGGGTGAAGCAACTGTGTTCGGCAGCGGCGAGCGCCTGCCGCTCGTCCACGCGGCGATGCTGAATGCCTATCAGGTCCATGGCCACGAATTCGACTGCGTGCATGACGCTGCGGTCGTTCATCCGATGGCGGCGGTTATCCCCGTGCTGTTTGGGTGGGCGGAGCGAGAAGGCGGCGTTTCCGGCGCTCAACTGCTTCGCGCCACGGTCGTCGCGGTCGATATCGCGGCGACACTGGGTCTGTGTTCGCGGGCGCCGATGCGCTTTTTCCGCCCCGCCAATGCCGGCGGGTTCGGCGCTACGGTCGGTCTTGCGATGCTGGCGGGCCTCGACGCGACCCATCTGCGGGACGCCGTCGGCATCTATTACGGACAGTGCGCCGGGACTATGCAGGCGCATATCGAAGGGACGCCACAGCTCGCCATGCAAATGGGATTTGCCGCGCGTAGTGCCGTGACCGCAGTCGAGCTGGCTCGGCGCGGGATGCCGGGACCTCGCGCTCCGCTCAGTGGCGATTTCGGCTATTTCGCACTGTTCGATGGCGAGGCCGATCCGGCGCCCTTTGGCGAGCTCGGTACTTCTTGGCGCATTACCGAGGTTAGCCACAAACCATTTCCCAGTGGGCGGGCAACCCATGGGGGCATCGACGCCCTACAGCGCTTGATGCGGGAGGATGGAGTCACGGCCGACCAGGTCGTCGCCTGCCGTTGCTACGTTCCGCCACTGACGGAACGACTGGTCGGTCGCCCGGCGATCGAAGGCATGGCACCCGGTTACGCCCGGCTATGCCTGCAATATGTTGGCGCTGTCTGCCTGCGACGCGGCAAGGTAGGCCTCGATGATTTCACAGCCGCAGCACTGGCCGATCCCGTTACCCTCGCGCTTGCTCACCGCCTCTCGGTCGTCGATAACGGCTACCTCGACCCCAACGCGCTCACCCCGCAACGTATCGAGATTGATCTCGCCGACGGCCGCACTGTCGCGTGCGAATTGAGTGCGGTGCTGGGCAGCCCAAAGCAGCCACTATCTGCGAAGGCGGCCAGGGCCAAGTTCGACACCTGCTGGCATTCGGTTCCGGAGCTTCCCGCCAGCGAGGGCACGAAACTGTGGGACGCGTTAACCGCACTCGAGGGCCTAGACGATGTTAGCGTTCTCGCCGCGCTGTTGGCGCCATACAGAGCAGGATAGGCATCGGGCAGAGAACTCGCCATAATCTCCGATCGCTAGAACAGGGAGGGTGGTATGACTTACAAGCTCGAAGGCAGTCTTCTCGAAGTTTGCGACTGCAACGTTCTTTGCCCGTGCTGGATCGGCGAGGCGCCCGACAACGGGACCTGCCAGACTGCGCTCGCCTATCATTTCGAACGCGGAGCGATCGACGGGATCGACGTGTCGGGGCTGACCCTGGCAACCAATGCTTTCGTCCCGGGGACACCGCTGGCCGGCAATTGGCGTGTCCAGATTTATATCGATGAACGCGCCACCAAGGAGCAGGAAGTCGCGCTTCTGAGCGTGTTCACAGGTAAGCAGGGCGGCCCTGTCGCCGATCTCGTGTCGCTGATCGGCGAAGTCGTCGGCGTCGAGCGCGCGCCGATCACCTTCGAAGTAAAGGAAGGGAAAGGAACCCTGCGTATCGGCGATACGACCGAAGCCGTTATGGAACCATATCGCGGGCCGAGCGGCCAGCCGACGACCCTGGTCGACAGCATCTTCTCGACAATTCCCGGCTCACCGGCCTATGTCGCCAAGGCTTCGATGTTCCGGCTGAAAAACGAGGCCGTGGGCGTCGATGTGAATTTACGCGACCACAACGCAATCCAGGGGCAGTTCGCCTTCGAGGGGTAGCACCGGCAGGAGAAAACCCGCCTCCGCACTTCCCCGATGCAGGCGGCTTCGCATCGCGGGCGCTTTCTAGCGCTGATGGCGGCGCTCACCGCCTTGGCCTGGCTGACGCTCTGGCTGTGGGGCCAGAGCCCCTATGCCCGCTATCTCGACCACGGCAAATGGACCGAGATCGGGGTTGCTGGCAGCCTTTGCCGAGCGCTGCCGGGCGGTGGGGAAACACTGGCCGGACTACTGTTTGTCGGCGGCTGGGTCCTGATGCTGGGCGCAATGATGCTGCCCACGACCTTGCCCCTGCTCGAGGTATTCCGGCGTCTGACCGCGCGGCGGGGCGATCGGCAGGTGCTGATGGCACTGGTCGTCACCGGTTATCTCGCAGTCTGGATTGCGTTCGGTCTCATTGCGCATTTCGCCGATTGGGCTGTACTTTTTGCCGCACGGCAGTCGGAGTGGTTGATCGCCAACAGCTGGGCCATTGGTGTGGCAATCTTGGCGATTGCCGGACTTTATCAATTCAGCGCGCTCAAATACCGCTGTCTCGACAAGTGCCGATCGCCGCTCGGTTTTGTGATCGAGCACTGGCGTGGCGCCGGCGAAAAATGGCAAGCGCTGCTGCTGGGCGGCAGACACGGAACGTTTTGCGTCGGCTGCTGCTGGTCCCTCATGCTCTTGATGTTCGTCGTCGGCACGGGGAATATTGGCTGGATGCTGACTCTGGGCGCCGTCATGGCCGCTGAAAAGAACTTGCCCGGCGGCGGCCGCCTCGCCGCACCGTTGGGCGCAATCCTGCTGCTACTCGCGCTCTCGGTTGCGATTGCGAGTACGACGAGCTGAGCACGACCCTGGCACGAGGCCGGTCCCATACCGACTGCCGTCCCTACCTCGTCAGTGCTGAGAGCCGAACTACGACCGCATAAAGCCTTCGATTTCGTCCTGTGCCCAGTTCATCGCATCGTCGAAGGACTGCTTTTGTTGGGTCACCCTCGCGATCATCTTCATGATCGTTGCTTGCGCCCACATCTGGGTTCCGATCTTCAGCGGTGCGGGATAGCCGACGAGGCTCGGGATTGCGTCATTTCGGGGCGGATAATTGTAATTGGTACCCTTGGGCGGGCCTTCTTCATCCCAGATCTTGAAATCCATCCACTTAGCATAGGGCGGGATGTCGAAGCCGACCCCGGCAGTGACCAGCTTTTCCTGGACCTCGCGGGTCGTCAGGTAGCTGAGCAAGCTCTTTGCTGCCGCGACGTTGGGCGAGAAATTCCAGATTCCCCAATAGTAGTAGCCGGCCGGGTCGAACCTACCCTTCGGTCCCTTGGGCGAATGGAAGGTCCACAATTGCTCGGCGACCTTGGGCTGGTCGCGCTTGGCTACCGCATAAGCCGAAGGTGGGTTGAAGATCAGCGCGCTCTTGCCCGAGATCAACGCCTTGTTGTTCGACGCGTTGTCGTAGGCATAGACGTCGCCATCCAGCCATTGCGAGAGCCGCTTGAAGAATTCGAGCGCTTGCCGGGT
>Ga0306921_10000249_pt1 | contig 43941 bp, 33 predicted proteins | sample sta12Cox44000080_FD_203760 | JGI IMG/M metagenome (GOLD analysis project Ga0306921, IMG submission 203760) | Lab enrichment of tropical soil microbial communities from Luquillo Experimental Forest, Puerto Rico - statoxic.12C.oxic.44.000.080 (v2)... | ecosystem: Environmental > Terrestrial >... | reverse complement strand
GGACGTGGCCTTCGTGGTAGCGAGCCGGACCGGGGATCGGGGTCGAGGGAGTCAAAGTCGTAGCGGCTGAGCCGCGACGGTCGTGGCGGGATCGCGCGGGGCAGATGCTGCGACGCCTGAAAGAGCGTGCGACGCGTCGCTCGGCCGTCGCGGTGGGTCGGTGGGCGAGGCAACAGGGAGAGGGCATGAAGAACGTGGCAGGACACTTCCAGGTGGCGCCGAGAACGCTGCGGCGGTGGGGGAAGTCGTGGAGGACCGACCACCTCCGCGCCAAGCGCCGCGGCCGCCCCATCCGCGTCATCGAACAATCGGTCCGTCAGATGGTCATCGCCGCCCTGGCGATCCTCGGTCCAGACGTCGGGATCCCCACGCTGGAGTGGCTCTTCCCACAGGTCAGCCGAGGCGTGCTCGTCAACCTCCAGAGACGGTATCGTCGCCTGGTGCGGCTGAGCACCCGCGCTCTCGTCCACGGCTTGCGGTGGCACCGTCCGGGTGCCATCTGGGCCGTGGACTTCTGCACGCCCCCGCTCCCGATCGACGGGCTCTACACCCGCATCCTCAACGTCCGGGATCTGGCGAGCGGGACGCAGATCCTCGCCCTCCCGGTCCAGGACGAGAAGGCGTCGACGGTCCTCACGGCGCTGGAGGTGGCCCTGCGGTGGTGGGGCGTGCCGTTGGTCCTCAAGCTCGACAACGGACCGGCCTTCATCGCCGGCGAGCTTCGGGCCTGGGCGGCGGCAAAAGGGATCCATCTGCTCTATTCGCCGCCGATGACCCCCGCGTACAATGGGAGCATCGAAGCGGGCACGGGATCGATTGAGACACGGACGTATCACCAGGCCGTGCGGCACGAGAGGCCCTGGGAGTGGACCTGTGATGACGTCAAGGCAGCCCAGCTCCAGGCCAACGAGACGGCACGGCCCTCCGGACGCAACGGGCCGACGCCCGACGAGGCGTGGGCGCAGCGAGAGCCGCTTCGGGACGACGAGCGGAAGGCGTTTGAGGACGCCTACCGGAGCTACGAGGCGAAGGAGCGCCGCGAACGAGGCGTCCCCGACGGCGTCCAGTTGCAACGACAGGAACAGGCGAGCATCGACCGGCTGGCGCTCGGCCGAACGCTCATCGAACTTGGTTTTCTTTCAATCCGAAGGAGACGAATTACTCCACGCATTCCGCGCCGCAAAGCGGACAGAATTAGATGATCAGCACAACTGGTCGTCGTTGCTGACCGACACGCTCCAGCCGCCGGAGTACGTGCCGTCCGTCGCCGTCGTCAGCTGAGCGGCCGCGCCAGAGGACGCCGTGTATCGCACGATCTGGAACGCATGAGACGCGTTGCTGCCCAGCGGGTCGTTGCTGGTCGCGACGAAGACCTCCGTGCCGGTGTCGTCCATCGCGGCGTACGTCATGCTGCCGGTCTTGACGTCGGTGAGCTGACGGACGACCTGAGCGTCGGTGCGGTTGGGAGCGAGCAGAGAGAAAAAGGCGAACGTGCAGAATACCAGCCAACGTGGGCTTCGAGTTGCGTTCATGGCTCCCCCGGTTCTTCGGCGCTGGACGCGCCGCTGCGGACTTTGCCCCCTTCGTACTCCAAGAGAGCTTACGGCGGCGAGCGCGGCCCCGGTCGGCCGATATGACGCTTTCCGCGAAACTTTTGCGGCGCGCGCGTCCGCAAGGGGACCACGATGAAAATACCGTCCCAGCATAATGACGAATTGCTCTGGGACCGCGTCAGAAGGCCTGGCTCGCTTTCTTGCTCCAGCGACTACGAAAACGGCCGGGGCCTCCTTGTCGGCACCTCAAGGAAGTGCGCTTGCAGGGGGTCGTACGACCGATCGGGTACTCTTCATCGCAAGCGAAAGGAGTCCAACATGGGTCGTAAGCTCAATCTGAGTGTGGGATCGGTGTTCCTGATCGGCGTCATTGCTTTCTTGCTTGGCATCGTCTTCGCCGGGAGCCGCGTGAGCGCCGAGCCAGTTGCCCACAGCGCTCCGGGCAAGTGGTTCGTGGCGGCCGGGGACAACGGCTATCTCGTTAACACGGACACCGGAGAGGTCTGGCGTATGCGTGACAATGTCGAGCTCGCGATGAGTACCCCAAAGCCCGCGAAACCGTAGGTGCGGCGCGAGGCTTCAATTGCGAACGTCCAAACCCCGACTCGGCGGTTGTCGGCAGGGGGGCCACGATGAGACGAATAGCGGGAATCGCAGCGTTGCTGATCGGCATGTCCTGCAGCGGGAGCGTTGCAAGAGCTGCAATTCGCTTTGATTGGGACGAACACGAGCTCGCTTGCTCCGCCAGAATAGGCGTCGCCCTCGGCGTTCCGCCCAGCCCGTCAAGTTCGTACTACGTCCGTCACATCACCTGGATTTCCGACCTAGTCGTCTACGGAACGGTGACGGAAGTCAAACATGACGGCAACGCAGCCTATCCGACAATCGCCACGGTACAGGTGCTCTCCACGAAGAAGGGCACCGCGCCGAGCGGAGGCGTTCTTTACGTCAACCTGGAATCTGGCCCCTTCTGGTCCGCGGCGCACCAGCGCATGCTGTACAGCACGCATGACGGCGAGCCGACAGTCTCCGCGGGCACGTCCGTCTTACTGTTCCTGACGGATGGGTACCAGCACACGGACACGACGCCAAATCCCTACGCCCTCGGGCCGTCTCACTTCCGGCTTGTCGACAACAACGAATGGCTCATCGACGACGAAGAGGCTCATCTTGCGTCCAACGAACGGGTCGCCTACTCCGTTACTTGGGTGAACACCGAAATTGCACTGACGGTTGCCTGGCAACGCGCGCTGTGCCACTGAGGGCCGAAAGACACGGCGACGTCCACCGCGATCGAGCCGCGATACTCATTGGCCTTGCTGCTGCCCCTGGTCCCCCTGGCCGCTGAGAACGGTGATCACTCCCATCATCGGCGTGCCGTAGTTACCGGTCGTCGGATCTTGGATGCCCCCACCCGGCCCCGGCGCGGTCGGCTGATGCTCGTCGTCGAGCTTCGAGTGGATACGGCAGTAGAAGTTGAACACGCCTGGTTTCGTGAATCTCATGGTGAACGTCCCGGGGACACCGCCGTTGCTGTCGGTTCCCGGAAGGAGTGTGTTGACATTCTTGTCGCCCGTGGTGTTGAAGAAATCGTTGCTGACGACGGTGTGATCGTCCGTGTCGTTGTTGATCCACTCCACGGAATCGCCGACGCGAATCGTCAGGGAGAACGGCTTGAAGCGATCCTCGCCGGGCACGATGACCTGGTGGTGCGTGGTCGGCGGGACCGCCGACAAGGCGACCACCCCGACGCCAAGGAACGCGGTTGCGAAAGCGAGAACGAACTTGAGCCGAGGCTTCGCAGATTCGGTAATCATTTGGCCTTCCTTTCTCCAGCCGTTGTAGAGGATCAGTCCCGGCCAGTGCGATTCGAACGTACCGCGACTTTCCGAGCCCGATCGAAGAGCGGGGGACGCAAGCGCGGCGGAGGCGACGGTGTACCCGGGCTCCCGGTAAAGGGACGGGCCGGCACTGGACACACGGTGGGGTGTAGTCTCCGCGCCGCTCCCTGAGGTACAGTACACGCAGGATCCGGCATGACACACTTTCCAAGAGCAGCGAAATTCATCGGTTCGATCCTGGCCAGCGCGACGGTGGTGTCGGCGGCACCGGAGTCATCTCTGGAAGCGAGAGCGCTCCTGGCTCGCGCTACCAAGACGGTCGATTTGCGTGCGGGGGATAGCACTCCGTTTCGTCTCCGCGCGAACTTCTGGCTGCAAGAGCTGGGAGGTGGAAAGGTCCAAGGGCGGTACGAGCTAAGTTGGTGGTCTCCGGATGCGTGGCGAGAGGAGATCTCGTACCCGGGCCATCATCAGGTCTCCGGCCAGAGCGGGAGCAGCCGGTGGACGCTTGCCGACTCGCCGTACCAACCCCTGCGCCTCCTCGACATCGAGAATGCCATCGACGTGGCCGAATTCACGAAGGTTCCCGAGGGCGGGCGAGTCGAGACTGTGAAGGCACAGAATCGAAGGGTTCCCGTCGTAGAGGTCGCCTTGGCGCTGCCGGGCCGACTTCCGTGGTCCAAGCTCAGTGTCGTTCAGGACTCGGGCGTGCCGGTTCGATACGAGACCGGGCCGTCGATGACTTCCGGCCTGCGATACAAGGCGATTCACGAGTTCTCTGATTATCGGCCGTGGCATGCGCACCAGTTCCCCGGACTGATCAAGCGGTTCGACGGGAACCATGAGGTGTTGGAGCTTCGGGTCGAGAGCATTGTCGATCTGGCCGCCGATCGCGGCGAGCTTCTGGCGAGACCCGAGGGTGCCGTCGATTCTCCGCTCTGCACGCCGCAAGAGAAGGCTGTTGGGGTCACGTGCGATGCCTCCGCGCAGAGAGGGTTTACCATCAGCCCCCAAAGCCAGGGCTCCGTCGCTGCGCGAGCGGTCGTCGCGCGCGACGGACGTCTCCATGACATCGTGATCGTCGAGTCCTCCGACTTCGTTACCGACGGCAACTACCGTGACTACCTGGAACTGTGGCGTTGCGTTCCGCTGACCTGCGGCGGCGCTCCGGTCGACGCTGAAGTGTTCGAGCCCTGGGGCCTTCACTAAGGCCGCCGGACGGACGGTTCAGTCCTAGGACTCTATCGTGAATGCGAACCGAGCGATCCGAACTGGCGGGCGAAATTCGCGTTCGCGTCCGCGATCAGCTGATCGAACTCCGGCGTGCCCCTGAGAGAGTCCAGGTCGTGGTCGTTCGTCAGGTTCGGCAGGTTGCAGTATCCGTGGTCCACGGCGTTGCGCAGCCACTCGAACGCCTTGCGCTTGTCGCCCATCGTCGCCCTCACGCCCCCGAGGTTGTAGACGACCTGCAGTGTCTCCGGATGCCGGTCGCCGAGGACCCGGCGCCGGGTCTCGAGCAAGTGCACGAAGACGTCCTCGGCCTCCTGGTGCTTGCCCTGCGTGTTCAGCGCCCAGCCGAGCAGGTTCGTCGTGCTCAGGGTCCGCGGGTGCTCCGTGCCCAGAACCCGGCGCTGGCGCTCCAGGAGATCGCGGAGGCGACTTTCCGCCTCGGCGGCCCGGCCCTGCCGGATCGCGCATTGGGCCAGCCAATAGGACGACTCCAGGGTTTCGGGATCATCGTCCCCGAGCACGCGACGCCGGACGTCGTACACGGAACGATGAAGGGCCTCACCCTCCGCGAGCTTGCCCTGATAGAGCAGGGTGATCGCCTTCTCGGCCATCGCCCTGAGAGTGATCGGCGCCTCGTCTCCGAGAGTCTTGCGGCTGCGCAGGATCGCCTCGTCGAGAAGACCTCCGGTCTCCGCGAGCCGTCCCGTCCCGATCCGCGCCGCGCCCACGGCGACCATCGACTGGAGCGTCAACGGGTCGTCCGCGCCCAGCATGTCGTGACGGAGGCGGAACGCCGCCTCCGCGTGCGTTCGGGCTTGTTCCCAGGCTCCGAGACCCGAGTAGCTGCGGGCCATCACGTCGTGCAGGTACGCCTCGACCAGGGGCTGGCTCTTGAAGCGCACGGAAACGGAGTCGGAGGCACGGTCCACCACCTCGCGGACGGTGACGTCCTTGTTCCCGCCGCTCGGGTTGACGTCGGTGATCAACCCGCCGAGAAAATCAGCAACGGCGCTCGCCTCCGCGCGGGATTCTTCTGAGCGGAAGTAGAGCACCGCGCTGGTCGCCGCCCCGGCGATCAGCACGAGCGTGATGCTGGCGGCGGCCGCCACCGCGCCGCGGTGCCGCCGGAAGAACTTCAGCGCCCGGTAGCCCACGCTCGGCGCACGCGCGTCCACCGGTTCGTTGTTCAGATACCGGCCCACGTCGTCCGCGAGCTCGTCGGGAGACCGGTAACGGCGGGACCGATCCTTCTCGAGCGCCTTGAGGACGATACAGTCCAGCTCGCCGCGCAGGGACTTGGAGAGGCTCAGGGGTGGAGCCGCCCGCGCGCGCGCGATCTCGGCCGCCGCGGGTCCCGACGTCGCGACGCGCACGCTGGGCGGCACCGGCTCGTCCTCACGAATGCGACGGCGCAGCTCGTCGATATCGCCGTTCGGCGCCGCGAACGGCAGGCTTCCGGTCAGGAGCTCGTACAGAAGCGTTCCGAGCGAGTAGACGTCCGTGCGGGTGTCGACGTCGAATCCTCCCGGTCCCGCCTGCTCCGGGCTCATGTACTCCGGCGTCCCCACGCGCTGGCCGACTTGCGTCATCAGCGTGCGGTCGGTCAGGTGCGCCCCGAGCGCCTTCGCGACGCCGAAGTCGATCACCTTGGGGACGGCGCGGCCCCCCTCCGTTTGTACCAGGATGTTCGACGGCTTGATGTCGCGGTGGACGACCCCCTTCTGGTGCGCGTGCTGGATCGCGCGGCAGACGTCGATGAAGAGCGCCAGGCGGCGCCGCGTGTCGAGCCGCTCCGCGTCGCAGTAGCTCGTGATCCAGGGACCGTCGACCAGCTCCATCGCGAAATACGGGTGGCCGTCCTCGGTCTGTCCCGCATCGAGGGCGTGGGCGACATTCGGGTGATTCATCAGCGCCAGCGCCTGCCGCTCGGATTCGAAGCGGGCGAGCACCTGCGACCCGTCGAGCCCGAGCCGGAGCCGCTTGAGGGCCACGAGGCGATGGATCGGTCGTTCCTGCTCCGCTTCCCAGACGGTCCCCATCCCGCCTTCGCCCAGTGACCTGATCAACCGGTACGGCCCGATCCGCTCGACCGGGGGCGTCCCGGACACGGTCGTGTCCCGCGGCGTCTTCGGGAAGGTCTCGGCCCATTCGCCCACGGCGAAGCCCAGCGCGCAGCGCACGCAGACCGTCCACGAGCCGTCGCTCCGATGGAGCGTCGCGCCGCACGCGGTGCATGCCCCGGGACCGGGCTCCGCTACGGGCATCTCGCCACTGCGCGGAGGAGCTCGCGAATCTCGTCGTCGACGTCGTTCACGGCCGCGACGGTCTGGACCACCTCCTCACGCAGAAGCTCCCCGAGCCGCTGGCGCAACCGGTGGACCGCCACGCGGACGGCTCCCTCCGTCATGCCGAGGGCCGCGGCGAGCCGTTCGTACGGGACCTCGTCGCCGGTCAGATGGCCCGCGAGCTGGCGAAACAGCTCGCCCCGTCCGGTCGTCGCGTGTTCCTCGTCGAGTCGCCGAAGAGCGCGATCGAGAACGGTCCGGGCCCACCTCGACTCGTACATCTCCTCCGGGCTCAGCCCGGCCGCAGGCTCCTCGAGGAAGCGGCGTTCCGCCCCCTCGGAATCCGCCCTGAATGCCGGGTTTTCGAACCGGCGCTTGAGCGCCCCCACGCGCTCGGTCTCGTGCGCGAGGAAGTTCTTCATGCTCGCCAGCAGGTAGGCCCGGAATCGGCCGCGGCCCGGATCGACCCTTTGGAGCTTCTTCGGGTCCAGCAGGGTGACGAAGAAGGACTGGGTGAGGTCCCGTGCGGTCTCCGCGTCGTAGCCTCTATGCCGTACGAACCCGTAAAGCGGATACCAGTACGTCTCGCACAGCCATTCCAGCGCTTCCTCGACCCCTTCCTCTCCGCGAGCGGCGGCCAGGACGGCGCTCCAGCGCGTCGTGACGAACCGATCTTCCAAGGCCGCCCCCCACCGGACAATCTTGAACAAGTCTAACACGGTGCGTCTCCGGCGGTCTGTGTAACACGGGGCGCGGATTCCGGTTGAACAGGCTCCGGACACCACGGCAGCTCGCCGTAGCCGGGCCAGGGAACGCGGCTTATCGGCCCCGGAGGAGGACATCCATGATGAAGCGACTCATGCCCGTTTTCGCCGTGCTCTTACTTGTGGCGGCTCCGGCTACCGCGGGCAAGAAGGTCACTCTCTGTCACCGTCCCCCGGGGAGCCCGGGCAACGTCCAGACGATCCAGGTGAGCGAAGACGCCGTCCCCGCTCACTTGAGTCACGGCGACACGTTGGGCGAGTGCACGCCGAGCTGCCTCGACAATTCCTCGCTCTGCGATGACGGCAACCCGTGCACGTCCGATGCCTGCCTTCCGGGCGGGCAATGCCAGCACACCCCGGTCAACTGCGATGATGGGAACCCCTGCACGACCGATCTCTGTGACGAGGCCACCGGGTGCTTGAGTCTCCCCGCCAACGGAGCTGCATGTGACGACGGGAGTGTCTGCACGGAACACGATACTTGTAACAATGGACAGTGCACCGGGGTAGCCATCGCCGGCTGTTGCGTAACCAACGCCCAGTGCGATGACGGAGACGCCTGCACGACCGACACCTGCGTCAGCGGCCGCTGCCAGTACGCGCCCCTCGACTGCTCGGTTGGCGACAAATGCCTCGCCGGGTTCTGTGACCCGGCAACCGGCCAGTGCGCGGCCACCCCTGTGTCTTGCGATGACTCGAACGTGTGCACCGATGACTCGTGCGATCCGGCGATCGGGTGCGTCCATGTGCCCACCGCGAACCCGCCACAGGCTCACGAGACTTTCTGCAATGATGGCGTAGACAATGACTGCGATGGGTTCACGGATGGCGCGGACAGCGACTGCACGCCCGCTTGTGGCCCGGGTTTCCACGAGTGCGGCGGTGCGTGTGTCAACAACAACAGCACGTCGAGCTGCGGCGCCAGTTGTACCCCCTGTACGCCGCCTGCGAATGCCACCTCCTCCTGCGACGGAACGACATGCGGCTTCGCCTGCAATCCCGGATTTCTCAGCTGCGGCGGCGTGTGTGTTCCCAACGACACCGCGAACTGCGGCGCCTGCGGCCACGTGTGCCCCGGCCCCGCGAACGGCAATGGCAGTCCCACGTGCAACTCAGGGTCGTGCGGCGTCTCCTGCAATCCGGGTCTTACCCACTGTCTCGACCGTTGTGTAGACCTTAGGACGGACTTGAACAACTGCGGCCAGTGTGGCCAGTCGTGCCCCCCCGTCCCGGGTGGCACTGCCACGTGCAACGAAGGGGCGTGCGGTGTCACCTGCAGTTCCGGTTCCGACAACTGCGACGGCAACCTGGCAAACGGCTGCGAGACATCTCTTCTGACAGACCCGAACAATTGCGGCTCCTGCGGCCACGTTTGCCTCAGCCCCGCTGGTTTGGTTGGTTTGGGCAATCCCATGTGCATTGAAGGGACATGCGCCGGCACCTGCGTTCCCGGTTTAGTCGTCTGCGGCGCCAGCGGCGACGGCGGCGGCGCGTGTGTAGAACCTTTCGATGACCCCGCAAACTGCGGCACTTGCGGCCACGTGTGCCCCAACTCCTACCCCAACTGCATGGGAGGGGCTTGCGTCCCGTAAACGCCTCTCCGGGGAGTGCTATTGGGGAAGTCGATTCTCCCGCAACGGCCTTGTCGAGAGGTGGGGAACGGGGACATCGTCGTCGGAGTCGTACTCCGGAAGCCGTGCGGGTGCGACCGCCGCGTAGGCGACCGGAAGGACGAAGAGGACGACGGCGATCGACGTGAACAGACCGCCGATGATCACGAGGGCGAACGGCCGCTGAATCTCGCTTCCCACGCCTTGCGACACCGCCATCGGCGTCAAGCCCAGGATCGCCAAGAGGGCCGTCATCAGGACCGCGCGCAGTCGCGTCGCGGCACCCGAGACGATCGCGGGGGCCAGCTCCTCGCCGGCCCGCCGGCGGGCGTTGATCGAGCTGATCACGAGAAGCGCCGCAAGGCTGACTTGGCCGAGCAAGGCGATGAAGCCGACGGCCGCGCTGACCGAGAGGTTGATCCGGCACACGAGCAGCGCGAAGGCGCCCCCGGTTATCGCGAAGGGCACGACGGCGAGAACGACGAGCGCGCTTCGGGCCGATCGGAGCGCCATGTAGAGCAGCGAGAACACCACCAGGATCGAAATTGGAACGATGATCTCGAAGCGCCGCATGGCCCGGGCTTGATTCTCGAACTCGCCTCCCCAGACGAAGAAGTGACCCGGTGGCGGATGGACCTGCTGCTGGACCGCCGCCATCGCGTCCTTCACGACGCTTCCCATGTCGCGCCCCTCCGCGCTGAACTTCAGGGCAAGGAAGCGGCTGTTCGCCTCGTGGGTAATGCAGGCCAGTCCGCCGGACAGCCCGATGGATGCGAGCTCGCGGAGCGGGATGCGGCTCCCGCCCGCCCCCGGGACCGAGATCAAGCCTATCGCGTCACGGTCGACCCACTCGTCGTGCGGCAGCAAGACGCGCACGGGGACGGGCCGGTCGCCCTCCCAGAGCTCGGTCACCACGCGTCCTTGCATGGCCGTTTCGACGACGTCCTCGGCGGCGTCCACCGTGATCCCGGCGCGGGCCAGCGCGCTCCGATCGAGCGCGATGATCAGCTGCGGGACCGTCGAGTCGCGATAGCGCTCGAGATCGACGATCCCCGGAACCTTCTGCAGCGCGGACTGGCACTTCTCGAGCGTCGCGCGCATGGCGACGAGATCCGGCCCGAAGATCTTCAGGACGACCTTGCCATGGACGCCGGTCATCGCCTCCTCGACGTTGTCCTTGATCGGCTGTGAGAAGCTGAACGTCACGCCGGGGATCTCGGACAGCGAGGCCCGCATGGCTGCGATGAGGCGATCCTTGCTCCAGCCGGAGCGCCACTCGTCGCGCGGCTTGAGATGGACGAACGTCTCGCTCATGTTGACGTTCTTGTCCTCGGTGCCCGCTTCGGAGTGCCCCTGCTCGCTGAGGACGTCGACGACCTCCGGGTACGCCCGAAGGCGCTCTCGCACGTCCGTGAGCAGCTTCCCCGCGTCGTCGAGGGAGATGCTGGGCGGCATCTCGACGAAGATGTCGATGTCGCCCTCGTCGAGCTCCGGAAGGAACTCCGTGCCGAGGCGCGCGACCGCAATGCCTCCCGCCGTCAAGAGCGCGACCGCCGCCACGGCCACCCACGCGCGACGGGCGAGCGCCTGGCGCAGCGACCAGACGTAGCGGTCGCGCAGCACGACGAGAAACCGCGGGTCACCCGAGGCGGCGTCTCGCGGGCGCAAGACCACGGCGCAGAGCGCGGGCACCGCGGTGAGCGCGAAGAGGAGGGCGCCACCGAGGGCGAAGCTGTAGGTCATCGCGAGCGGACGAAAGATCCGCCCCTCGATCCGCTCGAGCGTGAAGATCGGAATGAGCGCGGCGATGATGATGGCCATCGCGTAGAAAGTCGGGCTCGCGACGTCGAACGCCGCCCGGGAGACCAGGGCGAGCATCTCCTTTCGCGTCTGGGGCTTCCGGGTCGCGGCTTCGTGAAGGACGTTCTCCACGAGCACGACGGCTCCGTCGACGAGAATTCCGAAGTCGATCGCGCCCATCGAGATGAGGTTCGCGGGAAGCCCGATCGCGCGCAATCCGATGAACGCCGTCAAGAGCGCGAGGGGAATCACCGACGCGACGACGAGCGAGCAGCGCAGGCTCCGGAGGAACAGCCAGACGACACCCGTGACCAGAAGCGCGCCGAAGAACAGCGAGTGATGGACGGTGCTCAAGGTGTGGTCGACCAGCGTCGAGCGATCGTAGAAGGGAACGATTCTCATCCCTTCCGGGAGGATCTTCGCGTTGAGTTCCTCGATTTTCGCGTGAACCGCGTCGAGAACGCGAGAGGGGTTCTCGCCGCGGCGCATGAGCACGCATCCTTCGGTGACCCCGACCTTGTCGTTGTAGCCGACGTCGCCGCGGCGGGGCGTATGAGAGGCGACCAGCGTCGCGACGTCCCCCACGGTGACGGGAGTGCCCCCCTCGTTCTTGAGCACCGCCTGGGTGATCTCGTGGGGATCTCGCAGATAGCCGACGCCTCGGATGACCAGCTCCTGCGTTCCGCTGTGGAGGAACCCGCCGCCGACGTTGTGATTGGACTTGGCGACCACGTCGCAGAGATCCTGAAGCGTCAGCCCGTGCGCCTGGAGGGCGACCGGGTCCACGACGATGTGGTACTCCTTCAGGAATCCGCCGAAGTTCACGACGTCCGCAACGCCCGGGACCTGGCGGAGGATCCGCGAGATCGTCCACTCCTGCTCTCCCCGGATCTGCTCAGGCGTGTGCCGGTCGCTCACGACGTGATACTGGAAGATCTGCCCGAGCGGGGTGTCGTCCGGCGCGAGCTGCGGCGTGACGCCGGAGGGAAGGTCCGCGTCCTGGAACCTCTCCGCCACCAGCGCCCGGGCGCGGAAGCCGTCCTGCCCGTCCTCGAAGGTCAGCCAGACCAAGGCGAGGCCGAACAGACTCTCGCTGCGCATCTGGATCATGCCCGGTGTGCCGTTGAGCGCGCGCTCGAGCGGGATCGTGACCTGGCGCTCGATCTCCTCCGGGGCCTGCCCGGGCATCTGCGCGATGACGTTGACCTGCATGTTCGTGACGTCCGGAAAGGCCTCGATCGCGGTGTCGAGATAGGCCGAGACGCCAAACGCGGCGATCCCGATGACGACCGCCAGCACCGGAAGCCGCTGCTGCACACACGCTCGAATCAGTTTCTGCAACACGAGAGCTCCTCGGCAACGAGGTCAGAGAGGGAGATCCGCTATGCGATCAAGAATCGTCGCGCCGGAAACGACGACCTGTTCTCCAGGCTCGAGCCCGGAGAGGACAGGCGTACGGCCGTCGATCGAGTCGCCGACCACGACCCGCCGGCGCTGGAACGTGCGATCGTCCTGGGCCACGTACACGACAGCTTCGCCGGCGCCCGTGGCCAGCACGGCTTCCGCCGGCAGGAGCGCGGCGGGCCTGACGATCCTTATCCACGCCTTCCCGCGATCGCCGGGGTGCAGACGCGGCGCCGATCCCGTGGGTAGGAGCCGAACGCTTGCCGTGCTGCTGAAGGCATTGGCGATCGTGTCGATGGAGATGACCTCCGCTTCGAACCTTTCCGCGTGGCGTCCGAACTGAAGCCACACCGACGCGCCTTCAACGATCACCGACCGCAGGGAGTAGTCGATCTCCGCGACGATCTCCACGGTGGCGTCCTCACCGCGCACGCTCGCCGGGAGAGAGAGCTCGAACGGGCTGGCGATCGCGTCGATCCGAGCGACGCGCACGAATCCCGTCGCCCCGCGCCGAAGCACGACAACCGCGGGGTCGTTGCTGGTCGGCGTCCGAAGCGGGCCTGATCGCGCGTCCTCTTCCGAAACACCGCAGCCCAGCGACGTCCCGAGAAGGAGAGCGGCGAGCCCGCTCGTCGACCGCAAGGCCCTACTGCGCATGACACGAGTTGAAGAGCAATCTCTCTGCCATTGCGAAACGAGCCTCGACTGTCCTGGCCGATTCCTGAACGGCGACTCGCTGGCTTACACCGCAGGGCGTGCAACGGGTACACAGGTCATGACTGCGGAGAGCGCTTCTTGCGCCGTCTGTTGGCCTTGGACTCGCGCCCACGGCCGAGATTCAGCCAGGGACGTGCAAAGTCGCCACGACGCGAGCAATCCCTCTACACGCGGCCTGCAACGATTTGCGTCACCGCAGAGTTGCGAAACCCGTGCGTGGCACCGAGGTTGGCGGGGGCGAGCTCGGACGGACTCGCCACACAGCATGCAATAGCTCCACAGATGCGACCACGAGCATGGCGGGCCCGGGGGTGCGGTGCAGCCGGCTAACCCGCTTTGTTCCGGACCATACGACGAGGGTTTCCCGTCCCAGCCCGCTTCGCGCGATCCGGGAATCGCCCGCGCCGCGTATCCCTGCCCCTGACCAGGCTACGGGTTGCAGTCCCCGCCCGACGCGACGCGCTCCTTGCCGCCCGTTCCCTGACCATACGATCCGGGTCCCGCTGAGAGTCCTTGCGATCCGCGATAGACGTAGAAGAACACGTGGCCGGGAGGCGGGGTGGTCCCGTCGTCCGAGCCCTCGGTGGAGTTCACCGGCGAGTCGTTCACGACGCAGGAGACGGTCCCCAGGTTGACCGTCGTCGGATCCAGGTGGACGTTGGCGAGGTCGCCGCGGATGACGTCGTATCGAATGGGACCCGCCTCGACGTCCCAGGACACGTGCGTTGGCGCCGGTCCCGAGGAGATCGATACCGCCGGGGTCTTCGTGAAGTCGTACAGAACGATCTCGTCCACGTAGTCCGGATTGGCGCGCGTCGAGTTCGTGGTGAGCGACCATGCGGCGTGCGCGCCCGTATCGTCTGTCGTCAAGAAGTAGTTCTCGTAAGCGACGTCGACGGCGGAGACGTAGGGCGTTCCGAATCCGAGGCCGTCCACGCGCTGGACAACTCCGGTCGCGACGTTGGCCCGGAAGGCCTGTTTGGCCTCGAACGCGTTTTGCTGCTCGAACATGGGATCCCAGGACGCGAAGTACACCCAAGCTCCGTTTCCGCTTATGCGACAGAAGCCCGACCCATCCCCGGTCGTGGAGGTCAGCTGGCGGATGACGCCCGACTGCCACACGAAGATCTCGTCGTTGTGGTCGGGGTTGCCTCCCGTGAGATCGGAGTTGGATTGGAAGCAGATCGTCGAGCCGTCGGAGCTGATGTCCGGATAGGCCGAGTAGGTTCCGGCGGTACCGGTCGTGAGGGCCTGCAGGCCGGTGCCGTCGGTTTTCATCCGATAGACCTCGTTGAGGGGGTGGCTTCCGTCGAGATTCGCGTTGCTATCGAACGCCATCCAGAGCCCCGCAGAGTCGAGTCGACCGAACTCCGACCCGCTTGACGCCACGGGGCTGTTCGTCAGCTGCGCAAAGCCCGTTCCATCGGCATTGATCTTGAACAGCTCGTAGCTATGGTCGGGATTCTGGCCCGTCCAGTCCCCTGCGGACTCGAACACGATGATGTTTCCGTCGCCCGAGATGTGCGGGTAATCCTTGTAGTAAGGTCCAGTGCCATTCGGCGTATTCGTCACCTGGGCGAGTCCCGTCCCGTTCGGGGCAATGCGGAAGATCTCGACGTTCCCATCGGCATTGGTTCCCAGTGGATTGTCGGAGGACCAGAAGACGATCGAGCTGCCGCCTCGCGCGATGACAGGCCAGTAGGCGCTGATTCCGCTCGTCAGCTGTGCCAACCCCGTTCCGTCCGCGTGCATCGCAAAGAGAGTGTAGGTGTGGGCTGAGTTACCTGGAGGAAGCAGATCGTCGGTGGACGCAAACGCGATCGTTCCGCCCGCTCCATCGATCGAGGCATACAGGATATTCGATTTCGGTGACGATGTGAGCGTCCGCAGGTTTGCGCCGGTCGTGTCGATGACCTTGAGCTCGTTGTCGTTTCGGGTGTCGCGAAACACGATTCGATTGCCCGAGCCCGACAGGACGAGGTACGAGTATTCGACCCCCGTGCTCGTGATGCGCGTCAAGGACGTGCCGAGAGAGGTCATCCTCCACAGGTTCATCTGGCCGCTGACATTCTGGCTATTGATCGGGTTGCCGGTGTAGTAGATGGTCGTTCCGTCGTTGGTGATGCCGGGGTACTCCGACCGGAAACCTGTCACGCTCGGGTCGTTGATGTTCGTGAGCTGCTTCAGGTTCGTGCCGGCGTAGTCGACGACGAAGACCTCCGAATTGCCGTCGGCGTTGGTCCCGAGAGGATTCCCGTAGCCGGAGAAGGCGATCTTGGAGCCGCCGCCCGCGAACGACATCCAGGCGACGGCCGGCTCACCACTCGTCGTGATCGCCGGCGTCGTCGTCAGCTGCTTCAGCCCGGTCCCGTCCGCGTTGATCGCGAACACCTCCAGGCCGTCGTCGGTGTTGGTGCCAAAGGGGTCCGCATCCGCGACGAACGCGATCTTTGTCGCGTCGTCGCTCATCTGGAGAAAGTAGAACGTCCCCCCCCGGTGAGGGAGGTCACCTGCGAGAGTCCGGTGCCATCCTTGTTGACGACGAACAGCTGTTGATGTCCGCCGGAGTTTCCTCCGGTCAGATTCGCCGTGGAAACGAAAACGACCTTCGTCCCGCCTCCCGCCAGGGCCAGCATGAGCGGCTCGCCCGTTCCCGCCCCGGGGTGGTTCGTGAGCTGCTGCAAGCTCGTTCCGTCCCGCTTCATCACGAAGACCTCACCGCTGCGGTCGGCGTTCTGGCCGGTCGGGTTGTCCCGAGAGAGGAACGCGACCCACTGGTCGTCGTTGCTGACCGACACGCTCCACTGACCGGGATAGGTGCCGTCGGGTGCTGTCGTCAGCTGCGCCGCCGCGCCGGTCGACGCGGCGTATCGAAGCACCTGGAATGCGTGAGACGGGTTGGTGCCGACCGGATCGTTGCTGCTCGACACGAAGACGTCCGTGCCGGTGTCGTCGATCGCGGGGTAGCTCATGCTTCCGGTCTTGACGTCGGTGAGCTGCCGGACGACCTGGGCGTCGGTGCGGTTGGGAGCGAGCAGCGAGAAGAAGGCGAGCGTGCCGAATACCAGCCAACACAGGCTTCGAGATGCGTTCATGGCTCCCCCCGGTACTGCGGCGCTGGGCGCGCCGCGGCGGACATTGCCCCCTTGGTACCCCAGAGAGTTTACGGCGGCAAGCCGGCCCCCGGTCGGCCGATATGACCCTTTCCAATGAAATCTTGCGGCTCGGGAGTCCGCTGTGGGTCCCGTAGGGGTCGGCCCAGGCGACCCCCGCCGGTCCGGCGGCGACCAACGGGGGCGGCCCGGCCCTGCTAGAGCGACGGAAACGGCTGGGGATCGTCTCCGATCCCGACAATGTTCCGCGTGGCCGTCAGGGTGATGGTAATTGTCGCGTTGCCATCCACCGAGAAGTTGGGGCTCGTGAGCGTCTGGGACGTCCCGTCGTCCAGCACGACCGTGAGGGTCACCCTGGCGGACGTGGCCGCCGAGCTGGTGTTGTGGACCGAGACACTGACGTGGTTGTCGGAGAGCACAGTCGCCGTGGCGCTCAGGTCCGTGTAGCCGGCGGGGGTGGCGACGAAAGCTAGAGCAAGTACCAGGACGCACAGGGCGGTCTTCTTGAGCATGGGATCCTCCCGGAGTTAGAGAAACGACAGGGAGACGACGGCGCATCGGTTCACTCGGAGGCGCGCGCGCAGGCGGCATTTGTAGGAAGAGACGATCGCCGGGACCGGACCGAACGCCTCGAAAGCTGAGTTCCGATCGCACAGCGCCGCCCCCTCCGGCAGATCGCCGTGCGCAGCTAGCGGCATGAACCTCCGGCCGACGAGGCTGCTAGGCGTCGGCGATCAAGATCGGGGCGGGGCGTGCGCGCGAACATCGGCCGCTTCCGGGCTCGTCTGGTCGACGAAGCTGAGGTAGTAGCCGGCTTCGCGTAATTCGATCTCGGCGCGACCGGAGCTCCCGCCCATGAGCTCTGCCTTCCAAGAGTAGTAGTGGGCGTAGAACCGGATGACGTTGTCGTCCGCCGCGATGGAGTCCGCGAGGACCCGTCGGAGGACGTCGCGGCTCTCCTCGACCCGATCGCCGAGTTGCAGGGCGCGAGAACGCTCGATCAGAGCGGCCAGACGAATGCGGCCGAATCCGTGCTCCGTCGCGAACGCGGCCGCGCGGTCGGCGGCTCGCACGGCGGCCACGGCTTGCCCTTCCTTGAACGCGAGATGCGCGAACGAGACCATGACTATCGCGCAGTCGTGATCGGATTTTGCTTGCTGGTACGAGCGCTCGGCCGCCCGCAGGCTCTTTCCCGCAGCACCGAACTCCCGGGCATCGATCTGGATCAGCGCCCGCTGGTGGCGGAGCCACCCGATCTGCCGATGGGATTCCTTCGGAACGTGAGTCGCGGCGCGCTCGAGGAACGCCAGCGCTGCTTCGATCGATCCCAACGATCGCCACACCACCGAGAGCTGAACCAGGATCGAAACCAGGAGGTCGGGCGCGGGAGCGTCGACCAGGACGTCGTCGAGGAGTTGGCGGGCCAAGTGGTGCTTGCCCAAGCTCGACGCCGCGATTGCGAAGTCGATGATCGCCTTGTGCCTCATCTCGCGGCTGACGTCGGGGTTGGAGGTCGCCTGACGAAACGCGATGAACGCGGCCAATGCCTCGGGAATCTTGCCGGCGCGCCAATGAGTCACGGCCATGGCACGGAGCTTCGTGGGGTCGCGTTCGAACGGGACCGGTGCCGTGAGGTCCTCTAGATCTAGGAGATCCCCGGCGACCTGAGTTCGTATCCCGTACAGCCGCAGCAGTTGCTGAAGCCGCTTGACGCCGGGGTCGAACTCGGCGGATTCGATCCGAGCCAAGGTGCTGTGGGGTATGGCCTTGCCGCGCTCCCCCGAAAGCGTCTCCACCTGCCGGAGCGTCAACCCGAGGGCCTGACGGCGCTCTCGCAGCAGTCTGGCGACCGCGATCGACGTGGGAGTCGGGGTGCTCGGCATGCGGTCAAGATACCGTTCGCTGAAAACAAACACCAGCATTTGTCGCTTGACAGCGACAACTGAGCTTGGTAAGTATCTCTCAGGCTGGGAACACGGAACGCGCGTTTCGGTTCGACTCCGTTTAGCGGAGTCGAGGGGTGGTGTCTCGCGACCTCATGGTCGGTCCGTTGGCGTCTGTCCATCGCTCAGCGTCGAGCACGATCCCTATCTGAGGTACGTGCCCGGCGAAGGTCATCTCCGTCGGACCCCGGTTAGGATGCGCCGGTCGGGGGTGACATGCTTCGAGCGCGCCACGTGCTGTTCTGCGTCTGCCTCGCGGGAATCATCGTGCGATCCGCCGGCGCTCAATCGATCGACTTCGACCACTGGACCGGGATGAAATGGCGTCTCGTCGGCCCGTTCCGCGGCGGCCGCGCGGTCACCGCGACGGGTGTACCGGGGACCCCCGATCGTTTCTACTTCGGAGCCGTGGGCGGGGGAGTCTGGCGCTCCGACAACGCCGGGCGCACGTGGGAGCCGATCTTCGACGCGGAGCCGATCGCCTCGATCGGCGCGATCGCCGTGGCGCCCTCGGATCCAAACGTGATCTACGTCGGTTCCGGGGAAGCGGACATGCGCTCCGACATCAGCTACGGGAACGGCGTCTACAAGTCCGCCGACGGCGGGGCGACCTGGACGCACGTTGGGCTTGCGGACACGCGGCAGATCGGCCGGATCCTGGTCGACCCTCACGATCCGAAACTGGTTTTCGTCGCGGCGCTCGGGCACGCGTACGGACCGAATCGAGAGCGCGGCGTCTTTCGCTCTAAAGACGGCGGCGTCAGCTGGACGGCCGTCTTGTTCAAGGACGAGAACACCGGTGCGATCGATCTCGCGTTCGATCCGAGCGACAGCAAGAGGATCCTGGCGGCGCTCTGGCAGACGCGGCGTCCGCCGTGGAACGTCTACCCGCCCTCGAACGGGCCCGGGAGCGGCCTCTACCGTTCCGTCGACGGCGGGGACTCGTGGACTCCGGTCACCGCGGGGCTCCCCGCCGAGAAGCTCGGGCGGATTCGCATCGCGTTTGCCCCTTCGGAACCGCGGCGCGCGTACGCGATCGTCGACGCGAAGGAGGGGGGCCTCTTCGTTTCGGAAAACGGCGGCGTGACCTGGACGCAAGCGAGCTCCGACAGCCGGATCTGGGAGCGCGGGTGGTACTTCGCCGGCGTGACGGTCGATCCGAAGGATGCGCAGACCGTCTACGCGTGCGACACGGCGCTCTACCGCTCGACGGACGGGGGCAAGACGTTCCTTCCGTTCAAAGGGGCCCCGGGCGGGGATGACTATCACAGCCTCTGGATCGACCCCGCCGATTCGCGCCGGATGATCCTGGCGAGCGACCAGGGAGCGGCCGTCAGCCTCGACGGCGGCAAGACGTGGAGCTCCTGGTACAACCAGCCGACCGGGCAGTTCTACCACGTCGCGACCGACGACCGGTTGCCGTACTGGATCTACGGCGCCCAGCAGGACAGCGGGGCGGCCGCGACGCCGGTGCGCACCGACTATCGCTCGATCTCGCGGCGCGATTGGAACGAGATCGCCGCGGGCGGGGAGAGCGGGTACATCGTTCCCGATCCGACCGACGCCGCGACTCTCTGGGGCGGGACCGTCGGACGGTTCGATTGGAAGACGCTCCAGGACATGGACGTCGATCCCACGCTGGCGTACCCCGGCGAGTACCGCGGCGAGTGGACGCTGCCGCTGGCGATATCGCCTCGCGATCCGAAGAAGGTCTACTTCGCGCGGCAGGTCCTCTTCAGGACGGTCGACGGCGGGCGGCACTGGGAGCAGGCGAGCCCGGATCTCACGCGGGAGAACCCTACGGTCCCGCCCAACCTCGACCCGGCGACGGCCGACGACTCCGCGGCCAAGGGGCCGCGGCGGGGGGTCATCTATGCGATCGCGCTCTCGCCGCTCGTCGACGGGCGCATCTGGTGCGGCACCGACGACGGCCTGATCTGGCTCTCCCGCGACGACGGGCGGACGTGGCAGGACGTGACGCCGAAGACCCTGGCACCCTGGTCGAAGGTGGGCGTCATCGAGGCGTCGCATTTCGACGCGGAAACAGCCTACGCGGCGATCGACCGGCACCGGCTCGACGACCTCTCCCCGGAAATCCTTCGAACCCGGGACGGCGGGAAGAGCTGGTCCTCGATCGCGCGGGGGATTCCGGACGGCAGCTTCGTCAACGTGGTCCGCGAGGATCCGGCCAGGCGGGGCCTGCTCTACGCCGGGACCGAGACCGCCGTGTTCGTGTCGTTCGACGACGGCGACCGCTGGCAACCGCTGAAGATGAACCTTCCCAGCTGCTCGGTCCGCGACATCGACGTGCGCCACGGCGACCTTGTCGTCGGCACGCACGGGCGGGCGTTCTGGGTGCTCGACGACATCTCGCCGCTGAGACAGCTCGATGCCGCGGCCACAGCGAAGGACCTGACGCTCGTGGCACCCCGCGCCGCCGTGAGGTTTCACGCGGCGCCGTTCCAGGGGACTCCCGAGCCGAAGGACGAGCCGATGGCGGAGAACCCTCCGGCGGGAGCCTTGCTCGACTACGTGGTGCGCTCCGAGTCCTCGGATCCGCTCGTGCTCGAGATCCTGGACGCCAAGGGAGCGCTCGTCCGGCGCTACGCGAGCGACGAGACGTCGCCGCCACCGGACATGGCCAAGATCCACGTCACCCCGGACTGGATCCCGCTCGCCGGGCCGCCGCCCGCTTCGGCAGGCGGGCACCGCTTCGTCTGGGATCTGCACTACGCGCTGGCGGCGGAGCTGGTCAAGCCGGCCGGCGAGTCACGAGAGACCATCGGGCCGTGGGCTCCGCCGGGCCGGTACACCGTGCGCCTGACCCGGGGGAAAACGGCCGTCACGCAGCCTCTCGTCGTCGTGAGGGACCCGCGCCTTCCCTCGTCCATCACCGATGCCGATCTCGTGCGCCAGTACGAGCTCGCCCGGGACGTGGAAACGCTACGCGTTCGCGTAGCCAAAGGCCTGCGTCAGGCCGGCTCCCTTCGCGAACAAATCGCGGCGCTCCACCAGAAGCCGACGGGGGACGCGGCCGCCGCTCTCGACGCGCTCTCGACATCGATCGACGCCGACGCCGGTCCCGCCGTGCCCAGCCCGTTCGGCACCGTCGACGGGGACACGACGAGCCTTCGCCGCCTCGCCTCGTCGCTGTCGGACCTGCAGGCAGCGGTCGAGAGCGCTGATTCCGGACCTACCCGCGACGCGCGCACCGCGTTCGCCCAGCGCGGCACTCTCGTCGCGCAAGGACTTGCGCGCTGGCAGGCGCTGCTCGCGGAGGACGTCGCCCGCGCCAACGCGCGTCTCGCGGCGGCCGGCCTGGCTGTCCTGACGGTCCACTGACCGCGCTACGGGTTGCAGTCCCCGCCCGACGCCACGCGCTCCTTGCCGCCCGTTCCCTGACCATACGATCCGGGGCCTGCGGCGAGTCCCTGCGATCCGCGATAGACGTAGAAGAACACGTGGCCGGGAGGCGGTGTGGTCCCGTCGTCCGAGCCCTCGGTGGAGTTCACCGGCGGGTCGTTCACGACGCAGGCGACAGTCCCCAGGTTTACCGTCGTCGGATCCAGGTGCACATTCGCCAGGTCGCCGCGGATGACGTCGTAACGAATGGGACCCGCCTCGACGTCCCAGGACACGTGCGTCGGCGCCGGTCCCGAGGAGATCGATACCGCCGGGGTCTTCGAGAAGTCGTACAGAACGATCTCGTCCACGTAGTCCGGATTGGCGCGCGTCGAGTTGGTGCTGAACGACCATGCGGCGTGCGTGCCGGTGTCGTCGGTCGTCAAGAAGAAGTTCTCGTAGTAAGGGGTGACGGAGTTGACGGAGGCGGAGGGCGTTCCGAACCCGAGGCCGTCCACGCGCTGGACAACACCGGTCGCGACGTTGACCCGGAAGGCCTGTTTGGCCTCGAACGCGTTTTGCTGCTCGAATACGGGATCCCAGGACGCGAAGTACACCCAAGCTCCGTTTCCGCTTATGCGACAGTCGCCCGACCCGGCCCCGGTCGTTGAGGTCAGCTGGCGGATGACACCCGACTGCCACACGAAGATCTCGTCGTTGTGGTCGGGGTTGCCTCCCGTTAAGTCGGACGTGGAGTCGAAGCAGATCGTCGAGCCGTCGGAGCTGATGTCCGGATAGGTCGAGTAGGTTCCGGCGGTACCAGTCGTGAGGGCCTGCAGGCCGGTCCCGTCGGTCTTCATCCGATAGACCTCGTCGAGGGGGTGGCTTCCGTCGAGATTCCCGTCGCTATCGAACACCATCCAGAGCCCCGCAAAGTCGAGTCGACCGAACTCCGAGATGCTTGACGCCGCGGGGCTGTTCGTCAGCTGCGTGAGGCCCGTACCATCGGCATTGATCTTGAACAGCTCGTAGCTATGGTCGGCATTCTGCCCCGTCCAGTCCCCATTGGATGTGAAGTCGATGATGTTGCCGTCGCCCGAGATCTGCGGCCAATCCTTCTGGTATGCGCCGGAGTCCGTCGTATTCGTCACCTGGGCGAGTCCCGTCCCGTTCGGGGCGATGCGGAAGATCTCCCAGTTCCCGTCGGCATTGGTTCCCAACGGATTGCCGAAAGACCAAAAGACGATCGAGCTGCCGCCTCGCGCGATGCTCGGCCAGTAGGCGCTGATCCCGCTCGTCAGCTGTGCCAACCCCGTTCCGTCCGCGTGCATCGTGAAGAGAGACATGTTGTGGGCTGAGTTGCCTGGAGGAAGCAGGTCGTCGGTGGACGCGAACGCGATCGTTCCGCCCGCTCCGTCCATCGAGACGTACTCGATGTCCGATTTCGGCGACGATGTGAGCGTACGCAGGTTTGCGCCGGTCGTGTCGATGACCTTGAGCTCTTTGTCATTCTTGACGTCCCGAAAGGCGATTCGATTGCCCGAGCCGGACAGGACGAGGTCCGCGTATTCGATCCCGGTGTTCGTGATGCGCGTCAAGGACGTGCCGAGAGAGGTGATCCTCCACAGGTTCCACTGGCCCGTGGGATTCTGGCTATTGATCGGGTTGCCGGTGTAGTAGATGGTCGTTCCGTCATCGGTGATACCGGGGTATTCCGAGGCGATAGTCTGGCTCGGCGAGTTGATGTTCGTGAGCTGCTTCAGGTTCGTGCCGGCGTAGTCGACGACGAAGACCTCCTCATTGCCGTCGGCGTTGGTTCCGAGAGGATTCCCATAGCCGGAGAAGGCGATCTTGGAGCCTCCGCCCGCGAACGCCATCCAGATGACGGCCTGATACCCGCTCGTGATCGCCGGCGTCGTCGTCAGCTGCTTGAGCCCGGTCCCGTCCGCATTGATCGCGAACACCTCCAGGCCGTCGTCGGTGTTGGTGCCGAAGGGGTCCGCATCCGCGACGAACGCGATCTTCGTCGCGTCGTCGCTCATCTGGAGAAAGTAGAACGTCCCCCCCGTGAGGGAGGTCACCTGCGAGAGTCCGGTGCCATCCTTGTTGACGACGAACAGCTGTTGCTTGCCCCCGGAGTTTCCTCCGGTGAGATTCGCCGTGGACGCGAAAACGACCTTCGTCCCGCCTCCCGCCAGGGCCAGCATCAGCGGCTCGCCGGTTCCGGCCCCGGGGTGATTCGTGATCTGCTGCAGGCTCGTTCCGTCCCGCTTCATCACGAAGACCTCACCGCTGCGGTCGGCGTTCTGGCCGGTCGGGTTGTCCCGCGAGAGGAAGGCAACCCACTGGTCGTCGTTGCTGACCGACACGCTCCACTGACCGAGATAGGTGCCGTCGGGCGCTGTCGTCAGCTGCGCCGCCGCGCCGGTCGCCGCGGTATATCGCAAGACTTGAAACGCGTGAGACGGGTTGGTGCCGACCGGATCGTTGCTGCTCGACACGTAGACGTCCGTGCCGGTGTCGTCAATTGCCGCGTAGCTCAGGCTTCCGGTCTTGACGTCGGTGAGCTGACGGACGACCTGGGCGTCGGTGCGGTTGGGAGCGAGCAGCGAGAAGAAGGCGAGCGTGCCGAATACCAGCCAACGTGGGCTTCGAGATGCGTTCATGGCTCCCCCGGTTCTGCGGCGCTGGGCGCGCCGCGGCGGACGTTGCCCCCTTGGTGCCCCGGAGAGTGTACGGCGGCAAGCCGGCCCCCGGTCGGCCTATTTGACTCCTTCCATGAGAAAGTTGCGGCGCGAGCGTGCACCTCCGGTCGCCTTAGGAGCCCTTCGATGACGCGTGTGTCGATTGCCTTCTTGCTTCTGTGGGTTTCTACCGCCACCGCCGCGCCGGCGGGACCGCAGCCGGCGAAACCGGCGCCCGCGATTCCAGCGCCGAGAGACGTCGCCTACCCGGGGACGATCGCGCTGACGGTCGATGCCACCGACGCCGACCGGAAGATCGTCGCGGTCCACGAGTCGATCGACGTTCCCGCGCCGGGGGATTTCGTTCTCCTATACCCGAAGTGGATTCCGGGGACCCACGCCCCCGTCGGCACGATCGACCGCCTCGCGGGGATCACCATTCACGACGGCAAGGGCTCCCGCATCGACTGGACGCGCGATCCCGTCGACGTCTTCGCCTTCCACGTCCCGGTCCCTGGCGGGACGACCCGGATCGAGGTCGACTTCCAGTACCTCTCCCCGGTGAGCCCCGCGGTCGGCCGCATCGAGCTCACACCCGAGATCCTCGCCCTCGACTGGGACTCCGTCGTGCTCTACCCGGCGGGGTATTTCGCGAGGGACATCCCCGTGAACGCGAGGCTGAAGCTCCCCGACGGCTGGTCGGCCGCGAGCGCGCTCGAGACCGAGGCCTCGCAAGGCGCGACGAGCGTCTTCCGCCGGGTGCCGCTCGAGACACTGGTCGATTCGCCCGTGCGGGCCGGCCGCTACCTCAAGCGCTACGAGCTATCGGCCGCCGGCGAGCCCCCCGCGAGGCTCGACCTTATCGCCGAGCGGCCCGACTTGCTCGCGCTCGATCCGGCGCAGGTGGACCGGTTCCGGCAGCTCGTCCGGCAGGGGACGGCCCTGTTCGGATCCCGGCACTACGACCACTACGACTTCCTCGTGTCGCTTTCCGACGCGATCGAAGGGGACACCACTCTCGAGCACCACCGGTGCGCCGAGTACGGCTCCCGGCTCCTCGACTTCGCGCACTGGGACGAGACGACGGCGGACCACGGTGTCTATGCGCACGAGTTCGTGCACTCCTGGGACGGGAAGTTCCGCCGTCCGGCTGATCTCTGGACGCCGAACTTCAACGTGCCGATGCGCAACTCGCTCCTCTGGGTGTACGAGGGCGGGACGCAGTACTGGGGGGAGGTCTTGAGCGCACGCTCCGGCATCTGGACGCGGGAGCAGGCGCTGGAGAGCCTCGCGCGGTGGGTCGCGGAGATCGGCGCCCGCGGCGCACGCTCGTGGCGGACGCTCGAGGACACGACGAACGACGAGATCATCAACCCGCGGCGCCCCATGTCCTGGGAGAGCTGGCAGAGGTTCGAGGACTACTACGTCGAAGGCGCCCTGATCTGGCTTGATGCCGACACGCTGATCCGCGAGCGCTCGAAAGGAGCGCGCTCCCTCGACGACTTTGCCCGCGCGTTCTTCGGCATCGACGACGGGAGCTTCACACCCGTCGTCTACACGTTCGACGATGTCGTGGCGGCATTGAACCGGGTCGAGGCGTACGACTGGGCGGGCTTCCTCGGGGCGCGCCTCGGCGGCCACGGTCCCGAAGCACCCCTGGACGGGATCCGCCGCGGCGGGTACAGGCTCGTCCTCAACGACACCCTCAGCGACTTCTGGAAGTCGATGGAGGCCGGCCAGAAGGTCACCGACCTCACGTATTCCGTCGGTTTCGTCGTCGACAAGGAGGCGACGCTGAAGTCCGTGGAGTGGGGGAGCCCGGCGTTCGAGGCCGGCCTGACCGCGGGCACAAAGCTCGTCGCGGTCGACGGGGTCGCGTTCGAGCCCGATGCGCTGCGGGACGCGGTGCGGAGGGCCAAGGGGACGGACGACCCGATCGAGCTGATCGTTCGCAACGGCGACCGCTTCAAGACGGTGCGCGTCGTCTATCACGGGGGGCTGCGTTACCCCCACCTCGAGCGCGATACCTCACAGCCCGCTCGCCTCGACGACATCCTCGCGCCGAGGAAGTAGGGGGTCCGTGGGCTACCGCGCGACGGCCGCGCGAACGCCGCCCGAGTCGGGCCGCCGCCCCACGAGATAGATGTCGCTGCAGAAGGACGGCAGCTGTCGCAACGGGCCATCCAGAATTCGCGCCGCCGCGCGAACGATGGGCCTTGAATCCGCGCGGCCCATCCAGTTGCGGCCGAGGATTCTCGCGGAAGTGAGGCCCATGTCGTGACCGATGCGGCGCAGGTCGGCGACGCTCGGCTCACGGACGTGCCCGCGGAACGGCGTTTGGAAGTACCAGACCTCGAACGGCGACCAGGCTCCCCGTCCCAGCGGTACCGTCAACCGCTTCCGCAGGTTGACGCAGTTCGGCGTCGCAAGGACGAACAAACCGCCCGGGCGGAGCACCTCGAGGATCTGCGCGAAGAGGGCCCGCGGCGAGGCGTGCCAGTGTTCCATCGAATCGAAGGAGGTCACGACGTCGAACGACCCGCTCGGGAAGTCGATGCCGTCGCGGACGACATCGCGGGAGACGACGCGGACGCCGCACTCCGCGGGGAGGCGATGTCGAGGATCGCTCGGATCGAGGAACCCGCCGTCGCTGAAATCATCGACCAGAGTGGCGCTCAGGCCCACCTGGGCACACGCCGCGCTGAAGACGCCCCATCCTCCCCCGATGTCGCACACACGGCCCGTGGTGCCGATGCGTGAGACGCAGAGCTCCACGTTGAAGGCCACGCGCCTCGCCTCGGCGCGGAGCTGTGCGCGCTCGGTCGCAGGGGGCCAATAGCGATCGAGAATCGACGCGACCAGGGGCTCGAGCTTCGCGTTCACCGGATTCCACCAGGACCTGGCCGACGCTCGGCGGACCGACGCTTTGCGTCACCCCGGGTATCCCGCGGTGGCGTTCCGCCGGCGGGGGAATTCGCCCGGAATTGGTCGCCTCCACAAAAAGATCGCCATTCCGATCTTAACTGGATTGACGGGTGCGGCACGCGATTTGAAACAAATTCGAGGCCATGCGGAAGGCTGCCCGGGGGTTCACGCTGGTCGAGCTTCTCATCGTGGTCGCGATCATCGGCCTCGTGGCCGCGATCGCGATCCCCAACTTGCTCAACTCCGTCGACAAGGCCAAGCAGAAGCGGACGATGTCGGACATTCGCGCCATCGGCTCGGCGGTCGAATCCTACGCGATCGACCAGGCGGGCTACCCGATCGCCTCCGACGCCAACGCGCTCAAGGCAAGCATCGATCCCTACCTGATCAATCACATTCCGCTCGTCGATGGCTGGGCGAACCCACTCCAGGTGGATTCGACGGCGCTCGCGTACACGCTCTACTCGCAGGGCAAGGACGGCACGGGGAACAACTGCGCCGCCGGAACGACGTCGACGTTCAACGACGAGATCTGCTTCGTCGTCGGCCGTTTCCAGCGCTACCCCTCGGGGCCCCAGCAGTAGCGTCGCGCACCCCGGAGCAAGCGCGACCCGGGGAAGGTGCCCCTTCCCCGGGCCTCCAACCGAGCGGACTACTTCTCGAGGACGGCGACGCGCGACGTGGTGATGAAGCACGCGCACGTGCAATGCCGGGAGGTGGTCGAAGACGTGCAGCTGCCGCTTCCACGCTCGCGGCTCTCGATTTCCTCGACCTCCAGGCTCAAGACCGGCATGTTCTCCTTCATCGTCCCTCCTTGGAGCGCCCGTTCATGCGACGTCGACAATCGAACGCCGTCGGTCATTCTCGTTTCGGGCGCGGGGCCCTCAACAATTACGCCGTCGGCCGCTCCGGGTCAAGCATCACGAGATGCGTGGCCTCCGCTTTCTATGGCCCTTCGTTCCCGCAGGAATCGGCCGCCTTCACGAGGTAGAACCAGGAATTGGGCGCATCGAACTGATCGCGGTCCTCGTAGAGCAGCCCCGTCGCGGATCCGATCTGCGTGAACGGACCCTGCGGCACAGAGCTGCGATAGACGTGGTAGCTCGCGGCATTGGTCGCCGCCGACCAGGTCAGACGGACCACCGCGTCGTTGACGCCGTTGGTTAATAGCGTCGCGCCGACGTCCCCGGGCGCGGGCTGGGACAGGTCGTCCCGCGCGGAGACGTACGACGTGTTCGCGTCGGTGACGCCGTGGTTGTTCGAGCCGGTGGAGCAAGTCTCGTTGTTCTCGGCGCGGACGAGGTAGTAAAGCGCGACGCCGTTGGGGGCGGTGGCATCCGTGTACGTCGTGCCGGCGATGCCCTGGGCGATCCTGTTTGTGGCGGACGGGGTGAAGTTCGGCGTCGTGTCGCGGTAGACCGTGTAGGTTCCCGAGGCGCCCGAGCCCCACGAGGCGGCGACGTTCCAGCTGAGCGAGACTCCTGTGTCGGCGCACGGGTTGGCGTCGGCCGCCGCCACGAGTCCTGCGAACGACGGGGCCAGGCCACAGCCGCCACAGGCTATGTAGAGCGGGGCGTCGCCGCTGTCGACGACGACCCGGTCGATGTTCCAACCCGAGTGCGTGAGCGTCGCGCCGCCGGTCTGCCTGAACTGGATCTTCAAGTTGCTCGTGCCGTCGGCAAACGGTGAGATGTTGATGGTCTGCAGGGTCCACCCCTGGTCGGCCTCGAAGGCCGTTGTAAATACCACGGTGGGGGACCCCGCACGGAGCACAACGATCGACGCGGTTCCGCCGTCGCCCGTGGACAGCTTGCGGCGGAACCGGAGGAGACCGGATGTGAGAGTGGTCGCGTTGATCTGCGGGCTCGTCGCCGTAGCCGTAGCCAACGGCTCGTAGTCTCCCGGGTGCGCACCCAGCCCCGAGAGGTCCTCACCCAGGACCTTCGTGCCCTCGAAGGCGGAAGTGGGATCGGCCGGCGGCGTGCCCTTCCCCTGCGGCGGGCCGATTTCCCAGTCGGAGGTGAGCGTCCAGCCGGTATTCGTCTCGAAGCCGTCCTTGAAGACTCCGGGGTTCATCTCCCACACCTTGAGAGTGTACGGGCTGCCGTGGTTGTCGAGGACCGACGAGTTTCCGACGGCGTCGGTGGTGGTGATGCGGAAGTAGTAGATCCCGCATTCGTTGAGAGGTCCGAGGTTGGTCGAGTGACTCGTGGCCAGGGTCGAGTCGTTGACCGAGTTTCCGAGGGCGGGGGTGGGACCCCAGTCGACCCGCCCGGTCGTCGCTTCCGTCGTCGACCATTGGATCGTGGCCGTATCGTCCGTGTTGCTCGCGTTCTGCACGAACGTCGTGCCGGCGCCGGAGCAATCCGCAAGCGACGATGCCTCGGAGGTCGAGGTCGTTCCTGTCCCGTTGTCCGCGTCGAGGTACGCCACCGACACGATGTCGCCGTCGGCGACTTCAATCTTGCCGTCGGGTACGGGGGCCCCGGCGGCCGTGGCGATCGAACCCGTGAACTGAGACGTGTTGGGCCCGGTCTCCGTCAGCGTGATCGTCTCGGGGGTCGTCTCGGTCGTCGACGACACCCTGACCACGACGGTCTCAGCGACGCTCGGGTTCGCGTTGAGGTCGAGGTCGGTCAGCTTGATCGGCAGCGTGTCGGCGCAGCTCACCGTCGTCTTGCCGAGAGTCAGCTTTCCGGCATGGCAGTTCTGCAAGCCGTTGCCGAGATCCCCGAGCGTCTGGAAGCTGTAGTACTGACCCCCGTTGGCGTCGGTCACGTCGTTTCCCGCGGCATCGTGGCTTTCCACCGAGTACCAGTACGTCGTGCATCGCTGGAGGCCGGAGAGCGAGACGCTGTGTGACGTCGTCAGACCGGGGCTCGAGGCCGATTGCGCGGGAGGCTTCACCTGATCGTAGTGCACCACCGACGAGGCGGCTTCGCTCGTGGCCCACGTCACGGTCGCGTGTGTGTCGTCGATACCGCTCGCGGCCACCGCGGAGATGAGCGGTGGCACGCAGTCGGCGAGCGCCGTCGTCTGCCGGGGGACGTTGGTGCCTCCGGCGCCGTCGTCGGCGTCGATGTACTGCGCCGTGATCGTGTCGCCGTTGGCGATCGACAGGATCCCATTCCCCGCGACGGGCGGTCCGGCATCGGCCGGGATCGTCCCGACGTACCTGTCGGACCCCGGCGCCGTCGCGGTCAGGATGACCGTCTCGGGCGTCGGCTCGGTGTTCGACCAGATCGTCGCGGTCGTCGTGTCCGAGCCGATGTTGGCATCGTGGACCGTGACCTGAATGGCCGAGGCGCAGGAATACGTCGGCTGACCGAGCTTGATCGAGCCCGCTAACGGACGGGGTGTGGCGCTCTGGCAGGCCGAAAGCGGGCCCTCGCAGGCCGTGTTGGCGGCTTGCGCCTGCACCGCATAGTAGACGGTGAAGTCGTTCGGGAGATCGGTTTCCGTGTAGCTCGTGGTCGGCGCGGGCACGCTCGCAACGATCGTGTAACCGGACGAGCATCCTTGGTCGTTCCGAAGGATCAGGTAGCTCGCGGCGTTCGCAACCGGAGTCCACGACAGGGTCGCGGTGTTCGTGTTCGTGGTTGTCGTGAGCGTCGGGGTGGACAGCGCCGGGCAGGTCGAGCTGTTCTTGTTCGACGCGTCGGTCGCGGCGCCGCAGGCGATGGCGTGACGGGCGAACGCGTTGAAGATCGCTGCGGCGTGCGGTGTGCCGTTCGCCAGGTTGCCGTCGTCGTCATCGATGTTGCGGAGCTTCGTGAACCAGGAACCCGCGCCGCAGCCGTCGGAATTAGGAAGGGTGCAGTTGTAGGCGTTTCCGCCCGATCCCTGCCGCGACTTGAACCAGAGCTTGTCCACGAGCTGCCAGGCCGTGGGGAGGTCGAGACCCGCGGCGGTCAAGTCGCGCGTCGCGAGGTCGAAGAGGGCTTCCGCGGCGACGTAGGTCTCGCAGTGCTGCTCCCTGCCGCAAGGACTGTCGCCACCAAGGCACTTGGGTTGCACGAAGTTCGCGGGCGTCGCCGGCGTGTGAGAGGCGTGCATGTCCCAGTCCTGATCGCGGATACCGGTGCAGTTGAGGCACGCGTCCCCGTACCCGGTGCAGTTCTGCGACTGGTAGAACCCCCGGCCGACGCACGACACGTGCGTCGAGAGAAGGGCCGTGATGTCGGCGTAGGTCTCGGACGGATCGTCGTACCCGCCGCCGTCGTTGGCGTCGAGCCCGTGCCCCCATTCGTGCAGGAAGACCCCCGCGATCTCGCCGGTGTTGTTGCATCCGTTCCCCGACTTGAAGAAGTTGACGCTGACGCCGTTCCAGTACGCGTTGCAAGTCTGATCGAGGTTGACGTTGTCGGTGAGCTGCGACTGGAGCCACGTATTGCCCGGGAGCCACGTGCGGCCCTTCTCCGCGATCCGATTCAAGTGGTAGAAGCCGCTGCGGGCCGAGTGGGTGTTTCCCGGGCTGGCACCCGCAGGCACCGTGCAGTCGGTCCCTGCACCCTGCTGGAGGTCGAGGTCGTCATCGCAGGTGACGGACTCGCTGACGGCCCCGCAGACATCGGCCACCTGGACGTAGGGGCCGGCCAGGTGCGTGGCCGCCGTTTGACCGCCCGGCGAGCAGGTGAAGAGTCCCATGGTGCCGGCGGCCTGCGGCGTGCCGTTGATCGAGATGTCGCCGTAGGGCATCGGCCATCCCGGCTGCTCGCACCCGTCCGGACAGAGCTGATCGTCCGAGACCGGGTAAACGCCCCCCTTGACCTGCGCATACCGGGCATCGTTGAAGAAAGAGATGACCCGCCCCGTCGTCGCGTCGACCTGCCCCGCCCACGTCCCGGGCTCCCCCGAGACGCGGAGCACGAACCGGTACGCAAGGTGGTAGGCGATCCCCGCGCCCACCGGGCCGAGGTACCGCCGGTCATTCCCGGAGGTCGTCGATTCCGCGCCGAGCAGCTCGGTCCCGAGATCGATCCACTCGATCCGGTCCGACGGCGTCAGCCCCATGTACGAGATCAGCACCTGGCGAGCCGTCGACGCGTCGTACGTCTCGGCCGGCACCGATGCGATCGCGCCCCAGCGGTCGGCCCCGAACGAGACCAGATTCCCCCGGGTGACGTCGACGAGGAAACGCTCGCCGTCGACTCCGACCGCGCCTACACGCCGGTTGAAGAGGAGGATCCAGTGATCCTTGTCCACCGGCCCCGAGCCCTCGGAGGAGAGCACGAGCTCGGCGTTCCGGATCTTGAAGAGCGATTCGTGGCGAGCGACGAGATCGCGGACCATCGTTTCCACGGCGGCAAGCGTCGGTGCGTGCCCGTCGGCGGCGAAGAAACGGATCCCCGATCCCTGGACGAGCAGCGGCGCTCCCGACCGGCGATCGATGTGCACCGACCAGCTCCCGCCCGCGTCCCTGCCGAACGCGTCCCACCCGGCGCGCTCGGCGTCGAAGCCGGGGAGCTCGTCTGGGGTCTCCGCGACGGTGCCGAGCTGTGACGCAGGGTCGGGGATGGTCAGACGATCGAATCGCGATGCGCGCTGGTTGACGACCGCGCCGCGGGAAGGCACGGCAGCGAAGAGGGCGAGGAGAAAGGCGGCGCCGACTTGGATCTGTTTCTTGACCACTGGTTCTCTCCCAATGCATCGATGAGCGATCGAGCAGTGCCGGACAGGGCCCCCAACGACCGAGAACCATCCCGTCTAAGTCGTGTCGAGGCAACGTGAGAATTCGACCAGCTACGCACCGAATCGGTAGGAAATTGCTCGGGCATGGGACGGCCCCGTTCGTCCGATCGAGACCGTCCCCATCGACAGGTCCGCCATGTGGCACCGGCGCTCCCCGCTGAGCCGATTTCCGACTCTGCTACCGTTCGGGGTTCATACGGGGGTCTCCATGAAGCGTTTGCCCATCGTGCGTTGCTTGCTGATCTTGACCGCAGTCGGTGCCGCGCCGATTTCCGCGCAGGAGCCGCCCGATCTCGAGAAGCGGTTCGATGCGGCGATCGATCCCACCGACATGGCCGGCTGGATGAAGGACATGTCGGCGGAGCCGAACCATGTCGGGTCGGCTCACGACAAGGCCAACGCCGAGGAGACACGGAGGCTGTTCTCGAGCTGGGGATGGGACGCCAAGATCGAGACGTTCAGCGTGCTCTACCCGACGCCGGTCAAGGTGGCGCTCGAGCTGGACGGACCGAACAGCTTCAAAGCGACGCTGACCGAGAGGCCCATTCCGGGCGATCAAACCTCCTCGCGCACGAAAGACGAGCTTCCCGCGTACGTCGCCTTCCAGGGCGACGGCGACGTCGACGCACCGCTCGTCTACGTCAACTACGGCATGCGGGATGACTACGACGAGCTCGAGCGCCTCGGCGTCAGCGTCAAGGGCAAGATCGTGATCGCGCGCTACGGCGCGGGATGGCGAGGCCTGAAACCGCGGCTGGCGCAGGAGCGCGGCGCGATCGGGTGCGTCATCTACTCCGATCCGCGCGACGACGGGTTCTCCGTCGACGACGCGTACCCGAAGGGTGCGGGGCGGCCGAGCCAGGGGTTCCAGCGCGGCTCGGTCGCCGACATGACGCTCTATCCGGGCGACCCGCTCACCCCCGGCGTCGGCGCCACGGAGGGTGCGCAGCGGCTGAAGCGCGAGGACGCCCCGGTCATCCTGAAGATCCCGGTCCTGCCGATCTCCTACGGCGACGCCGAGAGATTCCTGGCGTCGCTCGGGGGGCGCGTCGTGCCGGCCGGCTGGCGCGGCGGCCTCGCGATCACGTACCACGTGGGCGGGACGGATGCCGCGAAGGCTCATCTCACGGTCAAGTCCGATTGGACGCTGAAGCCCGCCTACGACGTCGTGGCGACGATGCGCGGCGCCGAGCTTCCGGATCAGTGGGTGCTGCGGGGCAACCACCGCGACGGCTGGGTGTTCGGCGCTTCCGATCCGCTCAGCGGCCATGTCGCGATGATGGCGGAGGCGAAGGCGATCGGCGCCCTCGTGAGGAGCGGCTGGAAGCCCAGGCGCACGCTCGTGTATCTGAGCTGGGACGCCGAGGAGCCGTCTCTGATCGGCTCGACGGAGTGGGTGGAGACCCACGCGGACGAGCTGAAGGCCAAGGGGCTCCTCTACGTCAACACCGACGGGAACGGGCGCGGCTTTCTGGACGTCGGCGGCAGCCACTCGCTCCAGCAGATGGTCGGCAAGGTGGCGGCCGACGTCGCGGATCCCGAAACGGGCGTATCCGTCGACACGCGCCGGCGCGCGCGCGCGATGACCGCCGGCGAGAAGGCGACCGAGCGCGAAAAGGCTGTGGCGAAGGCGGCGGCCGACCCGGGCAAGGACCTTCCTCTCGATCCGCTCGGCTCGGGATCCGACTATTCGAGCTTCTTGCAGCACCTGGGTCTGCCGGCCTTGAACGTCGGATACGGAGGGGAAGGGCGGAGCGGCGGCGTCTATCACTCGGCGTACGACACCTGGGAGCATTACTCGAAGTTCGTCGATCCGGGATTCGCCTACGGCGCCGCCCTGGCCAAGACGACCGGCCGCATCGTGCTGCGCATGTCGGAAGCGGATGCGCCGCTTGCGCACTACGGCGATTTCGCGGAGACCGTGTCGAGCTACCTCGACGAGGTGAAGAAGCTCGCGGACGGCAAGCGCGACGCGCAGATCGCCCAGGCGGCGATGCTCGAAAGGAATGCCTACAAGCTGTCGGACGATCCGACGGAAAGCAGCGGCCCTCCGACGCCGCTGAAGGTCGTGCCGTACTTCAATTTCGCGCCGCTCGAAAACGCCGTGGTCCGTCTCAAGGCCTCCGCCAAGGCGTACGACAAGGCTCTCACCGACAAGCGCGCGACGTTGTCTCCCGACGTGCGGGGGCGGCTCGTGGCGCTTGCCGGAAGGACCGAGCAGGCGCTGACGATCCCGGAGGGACTTCCCGGCGGGCGCGGCTGGTACCAGAACATGGTGTACGCGCCCGGCCGGTACACGGGATACGGCGCGAAGACCCTTCCCGGGGTGCGCGAGGCGATCGAGGATGAACGCTGGGCGGACGTGGATCTCTATTCCGCGTTGACCGCCAAGGCGTTGAACGCGTACTCCGACAGGCTCGACGAGGGCGTGGCGCTGATGGGCGGCACGAAGTAGCTCGCGGCCGCCCTACCAAATCAGCCGCGTCATGTGCCCGAGCGCGAGAGAGGCCGTGGCGACGCAGATCGCGGCGAGCATGCGGACGTTGGCCCGCGGCTGGATTCCCTGGAGCGCTGCCATTCCGAAGATCGCCGCGTACATGTTCGGCACGTACATGAGCGGGGACGCGCCCAGGGTGCGGAGCCACCAGTCATTGAAGGGGTTCTTGCAGTTGTCGTTGGGCAGCACGAGGAGGCACCCGATGACCGCGAGCCCGAGGAGCGCGGTCCCACGGTGTCCGGATCGATAGGCGCGCCGGAGAACGATCGTTGCGATGAAACCCCCGAGGGCAAGCACGGTGTTCACGGTCCAAACCGGGTACTCCGAGAAGTCCAGGAGAAAGAGATAGCCGCCGAGCGGCGCCGGTCGAAAAGGGTAGAACCCGTGGACGCCGGTGGTGCACACGAAGGATGCGGCCAGGAGAATCCAGACCGCGGGTCCTTCGAGCCAGTCCGTTCCGGCTTCGTCTCGAAGCCCGCGCACTTGAAACGTGACGTACCCGGCCCAGGCGACGAGAGCAGCCGTGAGCACGACGAACGCCGGGACGAAGAACGAGGGGAACCGGTGGCGATACTCGATCAGGTCGAACCCGGTCTTGATGGTCAAGACGGCGGCCACCAGGAAGAGGACGACGGCGAGCCGGCGCGCCACGCGCACCTTGTTCGATTCCGCCCCGGGAGTGATCATCGGCCCCCGCCACCAACCCGTGTTAGCCTCGGGTCATCGTATCTCGACAACGCGTGGCGCAGCGGAGTCGAACCACGGGGGGTCAAGATGAAGCAGACAGTGGCATGGTCGCTCGGTGGCCTCCTTGCGACGCTGATTCTTGCCGCGTCATCCATGGCCGCCGGGTCGCCAACGCTTCCGCCTCGCCTCACGTTCGAGGCGGCCGAGGCGCAGGCCCAAAAGGACATGCAGGGGGAGGGGGTCGCTGAGTACGGCAGCGGGGTCAGCCGTCAGCTCATCCCTGAGTTAGTGAAACGGACAGCGGGGTGCCACGTCAACTCCGCCTCGCCCAAAAACTGGGACATTGTCATTCGAATTGGTGCCGACGGGCACGTCGAGGACGCTTGGGTCGATCCGCAGACCGATGCCGGGCTCTGTATCGCCGAAAAGATCAGGACCGAGACGTTCGACAAGCCCCCCGCAGCACCGATCCACCTCCTCATTCTCCTGAGCGTGCACTAGCGGGGTGGATCGGGGAATTTCCGCGACGTACGGCAAGAAAGATCGGGGGGAGGCGAGAGATTTTTCCATCGCATTTTCCTCCCGGTTTGGTGGGGTCTCCGTCGATTGCGCGCCGTTTCGAGAGACGAAAAAACGCCTTGTGTGGCACGGCTTTTGAAGTATTTAAAGCCCGCACGCCTCGTGTGGTCCAAGGGAGTGCCGTGCCCGGGGTAAACGAAATGGATCTTCGCGACGTCGCGGGGAGTCTGCCCGCGGTTCACTCCACCTCACGCCATGACCCTTCGCTAATGTCGCAAACGCTCCTCCGCATCGTCAGTTCCGTGGACCTCGGACGCCTGGAGACGCTGGACTTCCAAGCACGGGACGGAGGGTACGAAGGCGCGGAATTGGGGACCGTGGGACGTGTCGAGGTGACCGCGATCCGGTGGCCGACCGGGTCGACATTGTCGCTCCGCGGCCAGCCGGATAGCCCGAGCCTGTTCCGCGTCGTGCACGGTGTCATCGTTCAGTACCGATTTGACCCGACGCCTCCCGGGTATCGGTTCCGGCGCATCCCTCGCGTGGCGCGAACGAGCAGCCAGCTGCTGCTCGGCGGATTCCACTTCCTGGAAGCGCTCGAGCCTTCCCTCACCGTTCACGCTCACGTCGTCTCGGATGACCCCGGGGACTCGTCTGTCCCACCGGAGGAGCTGCCGAAGCTGCGCGACGCCTTCCATCGCGACATCGCGGAGATCCCGGGCGCGATTCCGCCGCACCTCCTGGCGATGCTCAGCGGGGCGCGCTGATCGCGGGCCTAGATGCGGGCTCGCCATCGGTTGGATGCCAAGCCGCCAATAGCTCTTTGCACCTCCGGCGTTGTACGAGCGCCTGGGTGGCCGTACACTCGCGGCTGCCGTATCGAACCTGGTGTTCGGAGAGCGGGAGGACGCGATGATCAAGAGACTCTTCGGGCTCGCTATCTGCGGCGTGATCGGGTTGGGGACGATCGCCGTCGCGGTGCCGACTCCTCGGACGAACGCGTGCCTGTACTGCGTTCCAATCGAGTGCCCGCCCTGCTACGCGCTCAAGGGGGGTAGCTGCTTCCGGTGTCCGTCCTGCCAGAAGATTCCCGGCTGCAAGGCGTAACGTTCATCTCGGTTCGGAAGAAAGCGGGGACATCATGAGAAAGCTCTTCGGGACGGCCGTGTTGGCCGTGATCGCGCTCGGCTCGCTCGCCCTCGTCATCCCGACGCCGGCGGCGAACGCCTGCAAGTTCTGCCGGCCGATCCAGTGCCCGCCGTGCTACGAGCTGACGGTGGGATCGTGCAATCAGTGTCCGACGTGCAAGAAGATTCAAGGATGCACGCCCTGAAGCCTGGCTCGTAGGCTTCGGCCCTCCCACTCGGCGCCCCTGCGCAACATTGCCGTCGCCGCGTTAAGATGGGCGGCACGGTCGGAGGCGATCTCCGGCCGATGCAGGAGGCGACCCATGAAGACCAGCGTGATTGCCCTAGTGGCCTGCCTGGCCCTGGCCGGAGCGGCCGTCGCCCAGGACGCCCCGAAGGCCGGCGCCCTCGATGGGAAGGTGTTCTCCGGCGACCTCGGCAAAACGGGCGACAAGAAGCACGACAAGGACCAGCTCACCTTCAAGAACGGGACGTTCGTGTCGTCGGCGTGCGTCGCGTACGGGTTCCACGAGACGCCGTACACGGCGACCGAGAAGGACGGTGTCGTGACGTTCTCCGCGACCGCGACCAACGCCAAGGGCGAGTCGATGGTGTGGAACGGCACGGTCAAGCAGGGGATGCTCGAGGCCACCGCGGTGAACAAGACGCCCTCCGGCGATACGACGTACGGCTTCAAGGGCAAGATGGGCGCCGCGGCCGCCGCCGCGAAGCCGCACAAGTCCGAGCACCCCGAGCATCCCAAGTAGGAGCGCCACCGTGTCGAATCCCCCCGTGAAGACCCGACTCCTTTCCGCCGCGCTCGTGCTGGCGGGTGTCCTCGCGCCGTCGGTCGGATTTGCGGCACAGAAGCCGCCCGCGCTCAGGGTCAGCGTCGACAAGATCGAGCAGGCGATCCAGGCGCACATCCTCGAAGCGACCAAGGCGGGCGATGGCTACTTCCGCGTCCCGTTCCAGGGAAAGACGCTCGAGCTGAAGCTCGTCCGCGTCCACACCGAGTACCTGGCCGATCTCGGCGGCGGTGTGCAGTTCGCGTGCGTCGATCTCGTCGGCACCGACGGCCCCGTCTACGACGTCGACTTCTTCATGAAGGGATTGCCGGGCCCGGCGACCGTCACGGAGACCACCGTCCACAAGATCGACGGGCAGCCGATCTACGCGTGGGACCAGAAGGACGACGGCACCTGGGTCCGCGTGCCGGTCACCGAGGCTCCGGACAAGCTCCTCGGCGTGATCCGCGGGACCGACGAGTTCGAGTTCGACTACCAGTTCAAGGTGCCGCCGCTGACCGGCCCCGCGAAGCTCTGGGTGCCGCTCGCGCAGTCGGACGCGTTCCAGACCGTGCGCGTCGAGGAGATCAAGGCGCCCGCGTCCCGCCGCGAGCTCGACGAGCGCGCGCACGGAAACAAGGTCCTGTACATGACGCTCGGTCCGGAGGACGCCGGCTCGACGGTCGAGATCCGGTACGGCGTGAAGCGGATCGAGAAAACGGCCTACGCCGCCAAGGGGGGCAGCCCCCAGACGGATCTCGCCCCCGAGGCGCTCGTCCCGAAGTCCGACAAGTTCAAGACGATCGCGCAGGAGGTGGTCAAGGGAAAGCCGACCGACCTGATGCGCGCCCGCGCTCTGTACGACTACGTGATCAAGACGATGAAGTACCAGAAGTACGGCTCGGGGTGGGGGAACGGGAACGCCACCTATGCCTGCGACGCGAAGAGCGGGAACTGCTCCGACTTCCACGCCTACTTCATCGCGCTCGCGCGCTCCGTCGGCATCCCGGCGCGATTCGCGGTGGGGGCCGCGATCCCGTCCGAGCGGGATGACGGCGGCATCGACGGGTATCACTGCTGGGCCGAGTTCTACGCGGACGGGAAGTGGTGGCCCGTGGACATCAGCGAGGCGAACAAGAACCAGCGTCTGACGACGTACTACTTCGGGCACAACCCCGCGAATCGTATCGAGCTCAGCCGCGGGCGCGATCTCGTCGTCGACCCAGGGCCTGCGTCGGGAGCGATCAACTTCCTCGCGCACCCCGTGCTCGAGGTCGAGGGGAAGCCGGTCAAGATCAAGGCGGACTTCAGTTTCCGCCGCGAGGCGCACGAGGTCAAGACAGGGCAGTCGCCAAACGTCGGAGGGTGACGGTCGGACCTACTTCGCCGCCGCCCGCTCCGCCGCCTCGTGCTCCTTCATGTGCTCGCCGATCCAGCGGGCCATGACATCGGCGGGCATCGGGGCCAGGGTGAGCGTGATGTCGCGGTTCGCCCCTTCGCGCCGGATCGTGTACGTGACCGACTGGCCGGGCTTCCACTCCTTGCGGACCTTCGCGACCTCGGCGGCATTCGAGCTCGAAAGGCGCGCGCCGTTCAGCGCGTAGAGCACGTCGCCGGCGCGGAGGCCCGCGCGCTGCGCCGGGCTGTCCTCGATCACTTTCGTGATCCTGTACCCGCCGCCCGCCAGCTCGGCGTCGTCGTACTCGAGCCCGACCCAGCCGGTCGTCTTGAGGGTCACCGACATCTTGTCGATGCACTCCTGGACGGGCATGGTGCACTTCTTCGCGCTCTCGCCGGCCGCGCTCGGGGCGACGGCGAGGGCGTGGGCGATGACGAGAACGACCGCCGTTCCCAGAGCTCGACGCAGCATCTTCGCAAACCTCTCCGCGGAAGGACATGGTAGTGCCGGCCGTGGGAGGGCGCCCCCGGCACCGGGTAAAAAGTTGTCTGACATGTCAACGACTTGTAAAGAGCCGGGTCCCGCCTGGTAGTCTCCCGGCATGACGGCGGGCGAGCTGCTCAAGCGCCACTCGCTGCTGGCGGGGCTCCTGTCGGCCGTCGTGCCCTTGTCGATTCTCCTCGTCGCGCAATTCGTCTGGCTGCTGCGCCTCGAGCGCGCGCAGGAGATCGCCAATGCCGCGGCTCTCGACAGCTTTCTCGGCACGGTCGGAACGAAGGTCGAGTACTTCTACCGCGAGGCCGCCGAGCGCAGCCTGAACCTTCCCGCGAGCCTGTTCACGGGCTCGCACCTGGACGATGCGGCCACGTACTGGAAGCAGCGGCCGGCGAAAGGCGCGAAGCGGCTGTTCCTCGTGGACCTGACGCACACCGAGTTCGGGAACTTCCTGGCCTTCGATCCCGACGGCGTGAAGCTCTACACACCCGCGGCGTCGGACGAGTCGCTGGCCATGATCCTGGCGGCGAACCCTCTGCACATGCTCAGCCTGAGGCAGCGCGGGATGGAATCGGCGGCGCTCACGGTCGACGAGCGCAACCCAGATTACCGGATCATCCTGAACCCCGTGCTCGACGACGACGGGCGGGTGGTGGGTCTCGCGGGGATGATCCTCGACGAGGCGTTCCTTCGCGAGAAGCTTCTCCCGTCCGTGATCACCTCGACGCTCGCGAAGTACTTCCCGTCGGCGCCGGAGGGCGAGATCGCGGTCACCGTGAAGGACGGCGCGGGCAAGACGGCGGTGCGGATCGGCGACAGCCAGGGCCGCGGCGTCGCGGCGAAGGCGCGCCTCGGCTTCGTGTTCGCGGATTGGGAGCTGGCCCTCCACAATCCGCGGGCGACACCGCAACAGTGGGCCCGGGCGGGATTCACGTTCAACGCCTGGCTCGCCGTGCTCCTGGCGGCGGCCCTGATCGGAGGCGTCGCGCTGGCCCTGCGCGCGGCCGACCGCGCGATGAAGCTGTCCCAGATGAAATCCGATTTCGTCTCGAACGTGTCGCACGAGCTGCGCACGCCCGTCGCGTCGATCCGGGTCTTCGGCGAGCTCCTCCGCGCGGGCCGGGTCCAGGAGCCGGAGAGGGTCCGGGAGTACGGGGAGCAGATCGAGGCCGAAAGCCGCAGGCTGACGACGCTCATCGACGACATCCTGGATTTCTCCCGGCTCGAGTCGGGCCGCCGCGAGTACCGGTTCGCCGAGGGGGACGTGAAGGAGGTCGTCGGGACCGTCGTAGAGACGTTCGAATCGCAGCTCGCGCCGCGCGGCTTCGAGATCGTCGTCGAGCAGCCGGCCGGTCCGCTCCCCCCGGTGTCGATGGACCGGGAGGCGATCGCGCAGGCCTTCCGCAACCTCCTGGACAACGCGGTCAAGTACTCGGGGGAGTCCCGGAGAATCGAGGTCTCGCTGCGCCCCGAGCCGGCCCGCGTCGCGGTCGAGGTCCGGGATCACGGTGTCGGGATCGCCTCGGACGAGCAGAGGCGCGTCTTCGAGCGCTTCCACCGCGTCGGAACCGGTCTCGTCCACGACGTCAAGGGGAGCGGCCTCGGCTTGTCGATCGTGCACCACATCGTCGTCGCGCACGGCGGAGAGATCTCGGTCGAGAGCGAGCCGGGGAAGGGGAGCACGTTCACCATGCGCCTGCCGGTCTCGAGGAGAGCCGCCTGATGCCCCGGGTGCTCCTCGTCGAGGACGACCCCGCGATGGCGACCGCGCTCGGCGACGGCTTCGCGTACGAAGGGTACGAGGTCACGCTCGCGCGGGACGGCGAGGCGGGGCTTGCGGCCGCGCGCGAGCACGCCCCCGACGTCATCATCCTGGACGTGATGCTCCCGAAGCTCAGCGGCATGGAGGTCTGCAAGCGACTTCGCGCCGAGGGGAGCGGCGTGCCGATCCTCATGCTGACCGCCCGGGGCCAGGAGATCGACAAGGTGATCGGCTTGAAGCTCGGCGCGGACGACTACGTGACGAAGCCGTTCGGGTTCATGGAGCTGACGGCGCGGGTCGAGGCGCTGCTGCGCCGCGTCGGCGGCGGCTCGCGGCCCGCGGGCGTTTACGCCTTCGGCGACGTCGTGGTCGACTTCAAGACGGCCGAGCTCCGGAAAGGGGGGAAGGCCGTCGCGGTGTCGGCTCGGGAGCTCAGGCTGCTCGAGTACTTCATCGCGCATCGCGGCGAGGTGGTTCCGAGGGACCGCTTGCTGGATCAGGTCTGGGAGTACGACGAGGCGCCGCTGACGCGCACGGTCGACATGCACGTCGCGAAGCTGCGCAAGAAGATCGAGCACGACCCCGCCGTTCCTCGGTTCATCGTGACCGTTCACCGCATCGGGTACAAGTTCACGGGGTAGCCGACGCACGGTGGCTGCGAGCTTGTTGGCTAAGGAGCGAGGCCAACTCGGCGGTTGATGTCCAGCGGGTGTCCGCGTGGACGGGCAGTGGACGCCGAAACCGCGGAACGGCGCGCTTCGGGATGTGGTCCATGCGTTGCAGTGGTCCCCTCCCATGCGCTGGCCGATCCATCCCATCGAATCCGTGCGTCCCTCGCGCTTCCGCCCGCCGTTTTGTCCCTGGCCGGAATGCATCGCCCATCGACGACCCAGGCTCGGTTTCCACCGTCACGGCTCGTATCGCATTCGCTCCGAGCGAAGCCCCGTCCCGCGGGCCCGCTGCCTCGACTGCAAGCGAACGTGCTCCCGCCGGACGTTTTCGACCCGCTACTACATGAAACGGCCGACGCTCCTGGCCCAGGTGGCGGCGGGACTGACCGCGGGCTCGGCCCACCGCCAGATCGCCCGCTCCACGCGCTCATCGAAGACCTCGGTGACCCGCATCGCCGAGCGTTTGGGCCGCCATGCCGCCCTGTTTCACTCCCGGGCGCTCGCCTCGGGAATCCGCATCCGGGAGCCCGTGGTCCACGACCACTTCGAGACCTTCATCGGCCGCCAGGACCATGCGTTGGGCGGAGGGACCGCGGTGGGCGCCCGGTCGTGGTTCGTCTACGACGTCGACCCCGCGCCGCACCGCGGCAGCCGCCGCCGACCGGATCGGCAGGCCAAGGAGCCCGAGACCGTATCCACTCCGTACGTCTCGAGCATCCGCCGGACGGTGGCGGGCTTGCTCGAGCTCCTGCCAACGGATGAGCCTTTGCACCTCATCGCCGATGGGAGAGTCGACTACCGGTTCGCGTTTCGCCGGAAGGAGTTGGGGGGACGGATCGTCCTGCACGCGTTCCCCAATCCCAAGCGCGGGCCGAAGGGAAGCCCGCGAACGGCAGAGGCCGCGGCGCGTGATGCCGCGATGTTTCCGGTGGACGCGTTGCACCAATTCGTGCGCCACACCTGCGCCGACCACAAGCGCGAGACGATCGCGTTCGGCCGCCGGCTGGAGTCGATCATCGGCCGATTGCAGCTGATGGCGGTCTGGAAGAACTTCATCAAGGGACGATCGGAGCGGGCGCCGGACCGAACGACGC
>Ga0306921_10000248_pt1 | contig 43983 bp, 30 predicted proteins | sample sta12Cox44000080_FD_203760 | JGI IMG/M metagenome (GOLD analysis project Ga0306921, IMG submission 203760) | Lab enrichment of tropical soil microbial communities from Luquillo Experimental Forest, Puerto Rico - statoxic.12C.oxic.44.000.080 (v2)... | ecosystem: Environmental > Terrestrial >... | reverse complement strand
ACGACCACCAGACCGGTGGCGATGCCGACCCGCGCTTGCAGCTCGATGGATTTGATATCGAGGCGGACGACGGCATCGATGACGCCCAGCCCCGCCCGGACCGCCCGCTCGGCGTCGTCCTCATGGGCTCGCGGGTAGCCGAAATAGACCAAGACGCCGTCGCCCATGTACTTGGCAACAAAGCCGTCGAACCCGGCCACCGCATCGGCGACGGTACGGTGATAGGCACCGATCACCTCCCGCAGATCCTCCGGGTCGAGACGCGCGGCAAGCGGCGTCGAGCCGACCAGATCGCAGAACATCACCGTCAGCTGCCGGCGCTCGGCCTCCTCGACGCGCGGCGGCGCGGCTGTTGCCGACGGCGGCAGATTGGCGGTGCTTGCCGGGACCGCCTCGCCCAAGGCGGCGATCGCCTCCAACAACTTACGACGGTGGCCCACCGCAGCGACGCCGATCTCCTTGAGATCGTCGCTGGTCAGCTTCTGCAATATCGCCCAGTCGACCGCGTTTTCGGCGAAGGCCTCCGAGTAACGCGCCAGTCCGAGGCTGTGCAGCCACTCGGCGATTTCGATCGGCATTGTGGTGTCGCCATCTGTGGCGGGGCGTTGCTGCCCTCACTCGGCCGCCAGCATAGCCGAGACGGCTTCCGGTACGGAAGCGGCCGACCGATGCCGAGTGGGCGATCATCGCGCTATTGCTTGCCCCGCCCGTCGGGCGCGACCATGTCACTCCTTAGAGGGCACGAAGGAGGATGAGATGACTGTCGAGCTCAACCACACGATCATTCCAGCCAAGGATAAATGGAGATCCGCCAAGTTCCTCGCGGACATCCTCGGGTTGGAGGCGGGGCCGGAGTGGTCGCATTTCGTCCCGGTCCGCACCGGCAACGGGGTGACATTGGACTACGCCGACGCCACCGAGTTCCGCAGACAGCACTATGCCTTCCTCGTAGGCGAACGCGAATTCGATGCTGCGCTTTCCCGCATCAAAAGCGCGGGGATCGCGTTCTATGCCGATTTCAACCGGGACGGGCGCGGCGAAATCAACCACCTCTACGGCGGCCGCGGCCTCTATTTCGACGACCCAGACGGCCATTTGCTCGAAATCATCACGCGGCCATATGGGCCCACGCCGGAAAGGTGGACAGGCTCGCAGCCCTGAGACGGGCCGCCGTCATCCTGTCATTCCGGGATGCCCGCAGGGCAGGCCCGGAACCTATGAACACCGGCCCATCCACGGTATTCACAGGCCCCTGTTCATGGCTTCCGGGCTCGCAGGCTGCGCCTGCGCCCCGGAATGACCAGTAATCTGGAACGTCCTGCATCGGGCTGGGCTACACGTTGACGGGTGCGAGCGGGGTGCGGCCGCGGATCAGGTCGGCGGCCTTCTCGGCGATCATGATGACGGCGGCGTTGATGTTGCCGCCAATCAGGTCGGGCATCACCGAGGCGTCGACGACACGTAGCCCATCGACGTCTAAGACCTTGAGCTCGGGATCGACGACCGCCTCCGGATCGCTCGTGCGCGCCATTTTGCAGGTGCCGAGAGGGTGATGAACGGTGATTGCGGTAGCGCGGATATGCGCGTCGATCTCGGCATCGGACCGGCAATTTCGTCCGGGTGCGATTTCTCCCGTCGTGAATGAGGTCAGGGGGACCTGCTGGCCGATCTCGCGCACGAGACGCACACCGGCGCGCAATGTCGCCCAGTCCTTCCCGGTCGCGAGGAAATTCTGGCGAATGCGGACCGGAACCTGTGGATCGGGCGAAGCGAGACAGATCCGGCCGCGGCTCTCAGGCCGCAGCAATACGGCGCGACAGCCGAAACTGTCGGCATAAGGGGGTACAAAAGGCGGGAAATACGCGTGTGCGGTCATCGGCGCGGCGTTGAAGAGGAGCTGGATATCGGGGAGATCGAGCTCTGGGGCGCTCTTTAAGAACGCCATGACGCCGCCCGGCCAATCTGTCGCGATGCCCTCGCCGCGCAGATAGGCCTTACCGAGCTCCAGAGCGATGCGGTCGGCGCGCATCTTCGCATGCAGCGGGCCCGGCTCCTTGCGGGCATAGGCGACGGTGACGGAAACGTGGTCCTGGAGATTGCGGCCGACACCGGGGAGGGCGGTGTTCACCGGGATGCCCTGCGCACGAAGAGCCTCCGGGTCGCCGATCCCAGAGAGCATCAGCAGCTGCGGCGAGTTGATCACTCCACCGGCGAGGATCACCTCGCGTTCGGCTCGGACGGTATGGCGTTCACTCCCCTTCAGATATTCGACCCCGACCGCACGCGGCCCTTCGAACAGGACGCGGGTCGTCAGCGCGTTGACCTCGACAGAGAGATTGGGCCGCGCCATTGCCGGCCGCAGGTAAGCGACCGCAGCGCTGCACCGGCGCCCGTCGCGGATCGTCTGCTGCGTGCGGCCAAAACCCTCCTGCTGCGCACCGTTGTAGTCCGTGGTCGTAGCGTGCCCGGCCATCTCACCGGCGGCTAAATAGGCCTCGGCGAGGGGATCCTGGTAGCGGGTCGTCCGCGTCGTCAGCGGCCCTTCGCCGCCGCGATAGGAGCTGGCTCCTTCCTCCCACGATTCCTGACGCCGGAAATAAGGGAGCACATGAGCGTAGGACCAGCTGTCCAAGCCGCCGGCCGCCCAACGCTCGTAATCGCCGCGATGTCCGCGGACATAGGCCATGGCGTTGATCGATGACGAGCCGCCGATCACCTTGCCGCGGGCGCATTCGACCCGGCGCCCGTCCATCGTCGTTTCGGGCTCGGCGAAATATCCCCAATCATGCTGCCGCCGCTGCAGCATCCGGCCCCAGGCCAACGGGATGTGGATCCACGGATCGCGGTCCCAGCCGCCTGCTTCGACCAGCAGAACCGATGCGTCGGCCTCCTCGCTCAACCGGTTGGCCAAGGTGCAGCCGGCCGATCCGGCTCCGACGATCACATAGGCGTATTGCTTACCGGCCATGGTCCCGCCTCCCTGCCGCAGTAACGGGATCGCAATATGCGGGAGCTATCACCCTTGGCCAAACGTTCCCACATATCGCAAAAGCGCCGTTTGAAACCGGCGCGATATACCACAGGGTGTGTAATGCCACCGTCGGAAACAACTGTAGAATTGCCCGCCGTCGCCGAACCGGAACTCGCGCCGCCTCCGACCGCGGTTGCGCGGTTCGAAATCCGCTATAGCCGCTTTCTCGATCCCAAGGGCAATGCGGTGCGTCCCCTCCCCGATTTTGCCCACGACCGCGCCGAACTCGTCGCGCTCTACCGGGCGATGGTGCTCGCGCGTCGCTTTGATGCGAAGGCGGTGGCGCTGCAGCGCACCGGCCGGCTCGGGACCTTTGCCTCGGCGCTCGGCCAAGAAGCGGTGCCGGTCGGTGTCGCCAGCGCGATGCTGACAGAGGACGTGTTGCTCCCGAGCTTCCGCGAACATGGCGCCCAATTATGGCGCGGGGTCAGCCCTGTCGAACTGTTTCTCTATTGGGGCGGCGACGAGCGGGGCAGCGATTTCGCTGAAGCCCGCGAGGATTTCCCGGTCTGCGTTCCGGTCGCGACCCACGCGCCACATGCCGTCGGTGTCGCGCTCGCCTTCAAATTGAGGCGCGAGAAGCGGGCTGCGGTCTGCGTCTTCGGCGATGGCGCCACTTCGAAGGGCGATGTCGCCGAGGCGCTCAATGTCGCCGGCGCCTGGCAATTGCCGGCCGTGTTTGTGATCAACAACAATCGCTGGGCGATCTCGTTGCCGTTGGCGCAGCAGACGACGGCCGAGACTTTGGCGCAAAAGGCGATTGCTGCCGGTATCGAGGGCGAGCAGGTCGACGGCAATGATGTGATCGCTGTTCGCGAGGCTGTCTCCCGTGCGCTCGCAAAGGCGCGCTCAGGCGGCGGACCGCATCTGATCGAGGCATTGACATACCGGCTGGGCGATCACACCACTGCCGATGATGCCAGCCGCTACCGCAACGGCTCCGAGGTCAGCGCCCGCTGGGCGGAAGAGCCGATCGCCCGGCTGCGAAACTACCTCGTCGCCGCCGGCATGTGGGGGAAGGCGGATGAGGAACAATTGCTGGCCGAAATCACCTTGACGATCGAGCGGGCGGCCGAGGCCTATCTCGCAACCCCACCCCAGGACCCGGAAGCGATGTTCGATTTCACCTACGAGACATTGCCAAAAGAGCTCGCCGAGCAGCGCCAAGCGACGCTGGGTTTGGTGAGGAAGTGAGGCCGCCATGCCGGAAATTACGCTTGTCCAGGCCGTCAATTTGGCGCTTGCCCGCGCCATGGCCGAGGACGCCTCGGTCTTGGTCGTCGGCGAGGATGTCGGCGCCGAAGGCGGGGTCTTTCGTGCGACCGAGGGACTTCTCGAACGCTTCGGGGCCGATCGCGTGCTCGACACGCCGCTCGCCGAGGGGGTCATCGCCGGCCTTTCGGTCGGTCTCGCGGCGCAAGGCTTCCGCCCGGTCTCGGAAATCCAGTTCACCGGTTTCATCTACCCGACGATCGACCAGCTGGTGAACCATGCCGGGCGGCTGCGCACCCGCACGCGCGGCAGGCTGACCTGCCCGATGGTCATGCGTTCTCCGTATGGCGCGGGCATCCGCGCCGTCGAGCACCATTCCGAAAGCCCGGAAGCGATGTTCGTCCATATGCCGGGCCTGCGGGTCGTGATCCCGTCCTCACCGGCGCGCGCCTATGGGTTGCTGCTCGCCGCGATCCGCGACCCTGATCCGGTCGTCTTCTTCGAACCGACCCGGCTCTACCGCGCGGCGCGCGAAGAGGTCGAGGATGACGGCGCAGCCTTGCCGCTCGACCGCTGCTTTGTATTGCGCGAGGGCACGGACATCACGCTCGTGACCTGGGGCGCGATGACGAAGGAGACTTTGGCCGCTGCCGATCGGCTGGAAGCCGAGGGCGTCAGCGCCGAAGTGATCGATGTCGCTACATTGAAGCCGCTCGATACCGACGGGCTGCTCACCTCGGTCGCCAAGACCGGCCGCTGCGTCATCGTGCACGAGGCGCCTTTGACCGGCGGGGTCGGCGCCGAGATCGCCGCCCGCATCGCCGAGCGCGGTCTGGTCTCGCTGCTCGCCCCGGTCGAACGGGTCGCGGGCTGGGACACGGTAATGCCGCTGCCGCGCCTCGAGCAGCAATACCTGCCGAGCGAAGCCCGCATCCTCGCCGCGGTGCGGCGGGTGTTGGCGTATCAGTGATTGCACCCCCTTTCGTCACACCGGCCCCCCGGGTCCGGCCTATGGCCGGCCCGAGGACAGGCTCCGGCCGGTGCCCAAGGCTGACATAGATCCCGGCCTGCGCCGGGATGACCGGAGGTAGCCATGAGCATCTTTGTACTGCCGGATCTCGGCGAAGGGCTCCAGGAGGCCGAGCTCGTCACCTGGCATGTCGGCGAGGGCGACCATGTTGTGGCCGACCAGCCGCTTGTCTCGGTCGAGACCGAGAAGGCGGTGGTCGAAGTACCCTCGCCGCAGGACGGCAAGATCGCTCGCCTGTGCGCTCAGCCCGGAGACCGGGTCAAGGTCGGCGGCGCTCTGGTCGAGTTCGAGGAAGGACCGCGCGTCGACAGCGGCGCAATCGTCGGCGAATTGACTGCCGCCGCGCCGGCGCCAACGACTGTGCCGGTGCCTCAGGGACCCGCGGTCAGGGCGGCGCCGGCGGTCCGGGCGTTGGCGCAGCGGCTCGGGGTCGATCTGGCCACGGTTGCGGCGAGCGGGCCTGGCGGCGCGGTGACGAGCGCCGATGTCGAGCGCGCTGCACGGGCGCAGACCGAGGCTGAGCCGGTTGAGCCGCTCGCCGGCGTGCGGCGGGCGATGGCCGTCAATATGGCGCGTTCGCATGCCGAAATCGTCCCGGCGACTGTGTCGGACGAGGCCGATATCGAGGCTTGGCCGCGGCGCACCGACATCACGATCCGGCTGGCCCGAGCGATTGTCGCCGGCTGCGCCGCCTCGCCCGGGCTCAATGCCTGGTATGACGGCCGGGCGATGGAGCGCCGGTTATTAAAGCAAATCGATCTCGGCCTGGCGGTCGATACCGAGGACGGCCTCTTCGTGCCGGTGCTGCGCAACATCGCCGCCCGCGACGCGGCCGATCTGCGCCGCGGCATCGAGGCGATGAAGAAGGATCTGCGGGCGCGCACGGTACCGCTCGCCGAGCTGCGCGGCCAGACCATCACCTTGTCGAACTTCGGGATGTTCGCTGGCCGCTTTGCGGCGCTCGTCATCGTTCCACCCCAAGTCGCAATCCTCGGTGCAGGGCGCATCACTGAGCGGGCGGTAGTCGAGGACGGGAAACTCGCCGCGCACCGCATCCTCCCCTTGTCCTTGACCTTCGATCACCGCGCCGTCACCGGCGGCGAGGCCGCGCGCTTCCTCCAAGCCGCAATCGAAGAGCTCGAGCGCGCGGAATGAATCCTCTCTCTCGTTTTATCTGGAAATTAGCGACAGATTCTTCTGCAATACGAATCTAGTAGTTTTAAAATATCGACGTGCAACCCACTTAAATTGGAACTGAAAAGCATCGACTTAACTCGTAAAGCGTGTTCTGTTCTCTCCCGAGTTCATCCGTTGGTCGTACAATTCAGTACGACGGCAGCTTTTGAGGGCAAGGGAGATGGCATCTATTCCAGGTGGTCAGTACAACGTGTTTGCGCAGGGGGGCCAACAAGTCAACGTCGTCACGACACCGGACGGGAGCAACCTTCCGCCGCCGATCCCCGGCGAATTTAATCTAGAGGTTATTACCGGCGGGGTCATCCCGCCAGGCCTACCGCCCGGCTACCAGGGCGTCGCGGTGCTGTCCGACAACGGGCAAACCATCAACATGGCGTATGGCGACTGGGCCTTGAACCTGACGGGCGACCCGACGGTCTATGGCGGCGCCGGCAGCGACACGATCACCGCCGGAGCTGGACCAGCCTTGATCTTTGGCGGCAAAGGTCCCGATCTGATCTATGGCGGCAAAGGCCCCGATACCATCTACGGCGGCTCCGGTCCCGATACCATTTATGGTGGTGCCGGCGATGATCTGATCTTCGGCGGCAAGGGCGAGGACGTCATCTTCGGAGGCGATGGCCGCGATACGATCCAAGGGGGGAAAGGCCCCGATACGATCTACGGCGGCAACGGGCGTGATGTCATCACCGGCGGCAAAGGCCCCGATCTGATCGTTGGCGGCAACGGCAAGGATACGATCACCGGTGGCAAGGGTGACGATACGATCTTTGCCGGTCACGGCGGCGATCTGATCACCGGCGGCAGCGGCGCGGATATCATCTATGCCGGGGACGGGCCAGACACGATCCAAGGCGGCAAGGGCCCCGATGTGATTTACGGCGGCATCGGCCAAGCGACAATAACCGGCGGCAGCGGACCGGATACGATCTATGGCGGGAGCGGGCGGGACGTCATCACTGGGGGCAAAGGCGCCGATCTGATCGTCGGCGGGGACGGCAAAGACACGATCACCGGAGGCAAAGGTCCCGATACGATCTTTGCCGGTCATGGCGGCGATCTGATCACCGGCGGCAGCGGCCCGGACCTGATCTTTGGTGGAGACGGCAAGGACACGATCAATGGCGGTTCAGGCCCCGACACGATCTATGGCGGATTTGGGCCGGCCTTGGTCCATGGCGGCGCGGGCGCGGATCTGATCGTCGGCGGTGGAGCGAACGACACGATCTTTGGCGGCAGCGGGCCCGACACGATCGATGGCGGATCCGGCCACAACCAAATCTACGCCGGGACGGGCGGCACCTTGATCCAGGACAGCGGGGTAAAAGGTCAGGATACCGTCGTCGGCTTCGACAAGGCGCATGGCGACGCGATCACTTTCGCCGGCGAAAACAAGTCGACCGTCGACCACGTGGTGGCAACCGCCACTGTCGCGGACGGCAGCACGACGATCACGCTGCCCGACGGCTCCACGATGACCCTTGTCGGGATCACGCATATCGACCACACATTCTTCCACTAAGCACTGGGCGACCTCGCTGTTGCGGTCGACGCGGGCGGTTCTCCAACCGCCCGTACGCCCGCTTCTGCGCTCATCCGTGCGCCGCAATCCCTCTTTAGTTTTCGATATCCGGGCCGAGTGTGACGCAATGATGTTGCGCCGCCAACTTGCTGTCTGAGCCGGTCAGGGCAACCAACTCTCAACCATTCTGCGCTACCCCTCATTGCCAAGGGGCGTCATCCAGCAATGGAATAACATGACCGACGAGCCGGCAATCTTCTTTCTTGCTAACGATCGGGTCTTGGAGAACTCGCTCCGACTGCTCGCAAGTATCAAATTCCATGGGTTTTCAAACAAAATCTATTACATTCCGTTCAACGATGAGATCAATCTTACCGAGAAGGCATTCTCCTCCTACGGCGGCGAATGTTATGATGCAGATCTCGAATATATCGACGGATTGGCGCGGCGCATCTTTGATGCGGATCCACCGGCTAACCCCTATCCCTATTGTCTCGGAAAAGTGCGTAAATTGTCGTTTTTAACCTATCCCGGGCAAGCGATTTACCTCGATGCGGACTGCGTCGTGACCTCAAAGCCGGAGCTGTTCAACGAGATATTCAATCTTTCTGTGCCTGGTATCGGCTATCTGAATACAAGCCCCGATGGCGTCTATGAGGATGTCCCCGAAGCCGCCGAACTGCGCGGCCGCTCGACTTACCTAACTTCAGGAATGATGGCGAAATCGGCAGGCACAATCCACATTTCCGACATCGGTCGTTTGTTCGACGAAGCCAACACAGCGAGATATCAGGCAGTTCGTCGGCGCAGCGGCTATGTGGATCAGCCGCTGTGGAATTTTCTGGTGGACGTGGGTTTCATACCGGCGAGCGATCTGCTGGCGGATGGTCGAGCATCGCGGGTCACCAGTGTCGTCACGGACCTGACACTCGCCGCTGACGGCTCGGTGAGTGTCGGCAATCTGCCGGTCTTGCTGCTGCATATGGCGGGGCCGGCGCTGAAGAAGACGTCACGATACCGGTTTCTGCTCGACGGTATGTTGGCAGCCGGGCTGCGGCATCTCGCGAACGAGCGCGAAACAGACTTCGCTGCGATCTCCCAATCGATCTTTGCACGCCAATAGGCGCCCTGCATATCCGGAGACGATGATGCCGAGCGACTTGACCGGCCGAATTGCGCTATTGGAGGCGCGAGTCTCGTTGCTCGAACGCCGCATCCAGCGCAGCGACCAGCCGCGAGTGAATGGAGCGAAACCGGCCAGATCGATAGCCGGGCCAATCTCATACAGCGTGGATCAGCCCGGCCTCATCATTTCCGATGCCTATGCGATGGAACGCGACGATTCCGGCCGGCCGTTCTGCTGGGTCGGCGGAGCGGAGCGCGTGCAATTCGTCTTCCCGCACCACGCCGACCGGCCGCAGATCTGCTGCGTGCGCCTTCTGCCGCACCCTCGAGTGGATTTCACTGGTCTGCAAGTAATGGTTAACGACGAAGCTCGCAAACATGCGCTTGTTCCGGCCTCACACGATTTGATGCAACTGAAATTCCCCGTCGAAAATCACGGTGCACCAAATCTCAATGTCCTTCTCCTCAACGTGCACGGCATCCGCCCCGGAGAGACCGGTGAGAACCATGATGACCGCTTATTGACCGCCCGCTTTTACGGCGCAGACTTTGTGGATGCCTGAGCTGCTCGAATGAAGCCGCAAATCACTGTCATCATCTGTACCTTCAACCGCTACGATTTGTTGGCGAAGGCAATCGCGTCGATCGAACTGCAGGACTTTCCGGAAGATGGCTACGAACTCATCATCGTCGATAATTCCGACGACCTGGTGGGGCGAGAGCATTTTCTCGATGGCCTCGAAATAACCTGCAACCACCGGTACTTAAGCGAGGTTCGCCCCGGTCTTTCCCGAGCTCGCAATGTCGGCGTCAATGCTGCCGCCGGGGAAATCGTCGCTTTCATGGATGACGACGCGAAGGCGGCGCCCGACTGGCTGGCGCACATCGTCGACACCTTCTCGCAGCACGAGAGAACCGGCATCGTTGGCGGTCCGGTTCGCCCCATCTGGACCACGCCCCGTCCACAATGGCTACACCCGCGCCTCGAGAGCTATTTAACGATCCTCGATCGTGGCACAGCAACCCGAATTCTCAAGCCCGGTGAGTGGCTTGCCGGCACCAACATCGCTTTCCGGGCCGAGGCAATCAAGCGGGCGGGATTTTTCCCGGAGAATCTGGGTCGCACCGGTCGGCTGCTGTTGTCAAATGAAGAATTGAGTGTCTCGGAGAAGATCCGAGAATTAGGATACGACGCCGTCTATGATCCAAGAATTGTCGTGCATCACCGGATCCATGCCGAACGGGCGAGCCAGGCGTGGCTGCGCCGGCGAGTATTTTGGCAGGCGATTTCCGATCTTTTTGCCGAAAGCACGGCACCAGCGAGAGTCGATACAGACCGCGACGCCGATATTCACCGTGTCCTCGATTTTCTTGATCAACTCGCGCCAAAAAATCGCGGTGTAGCGGGATTGTTTATCGATCTCGATGACCCTCAGCTGTTTGAAGAGCAGACAGCGGCTGTTGGCGCGCTTGTTCGGTTCCTCGCCGGCGACGGCGGCGATTGGCGACGCATTCTCGCTACGGCAGCCTATGATCGATGAGTTGCCGCCCCGGTCGGTTGTCATCCTTTCCACGACACCGCCCATCCCGCGCGATTACGGCAATCGTAACCGTGTCTTCCAGACACTGACTTTGTTCAGGAGGCTGAATTTCGCTGTCTCGTTCCTGCTGTATCCACTCGACAAGGACTGGGCGAACGACATTCCGAGTTATTACAAGGAGCTCGCCGGCGGCTTCGACTTCTTCTCGGTCATCCCCAACAGCAGACCGCTGCATCAACCAGCGCGCGGTTATCATCACGACATCGACGAGTGGTGGGACGATAACATAGCCCAGTATCTCGTCTGGCTGTTTGCACGGCGCCGCTTCGACGTCTTTCTCGTAAATTACACATTTTTATCGAAGGCTCTCGAATATGCGCCAGAGCACACCCTGAAAATCCTTGATACGCATGATTTGTTTTCCGGCCGTCGCGAAATATTCGAAAAAAATGGAGCACCAGCGGAATTCTTTTATACCAATCAGCAACAGGAAAGTATCGGATTTAACCGGAGCGACTTGGTCATCGCGATCAAGCAATCGGAGCAGCAAGTCATCCAGGCAATGACCGAGAAACCGGTTGTTTGCCTGCCTTACTGGGATGACCGGTCGACTCACCGATCCGACGCAGTGCTGAAAACCAATGGCTATGACAATGAGCGGCCGCTGAGACTGGGGTTTATCGGCGCGCACAATTCAGTCAATATAATCAATGTGCGTCGTTTTCTGCAAACCTTCGCTCCCTATGTGAAGCTCTACAATTTGCCGATAGAAGTGTTAATCGCCGGCAATGTATGCCAGGGCATCGATCAGCACTATCCGTTTTTGCGGAAAATCGGATTTGTCGAGGACATCACGGATTTCTACGAGCGTATTGATGTCATCGTTGCGCCCCTCGAGTTCTCGACCGGCATAAAAATCAAGATCGGTGAGGCCTTGGCCAGAGGGCTTCCAGTGCTTGCGACGTGCAACGCCTTTGACGGCTTTCGGTCCTATCATTCGACCCAGAACCTGCCAGACGTCGCCAGTTTGTGTGAAGCGATCGTCCGCACCGCCTATGGCGAGTTACCCCTGGCAGAGCTCGCCACCGCCGCGCGAAAGGCAGCGATCACGGCTACGCGGGCGCAGGATAAGGCCTTCACAATCATTGGCGATCAAATGGTCGCGGCCTTCCGCCGCATTCTGCTGGTCGTCGACCGTGCGTTTTGGCGCCGGAAAACTTTTCTCGACGAAATGATAAGCCAGTCGATTGAATTTCTATCTCAGGTGACCCCTCTAATCGTGTGTTACATCTCAGAGGATACGGTCGCCCCCGAGCCCGTCCACGCGAAGGCCGACTACATTCGGATTGCCGCGTTCGACGAGCTGCTGCCGCACATTCGCGATACGGTGTTGGCCAACTATAACGTTACCAGCGCAGTCGTAATCGCATCCGTGGCACAAACGGAGCAGGCTATTCTTCATCGACTAAGAACCTTTGCGGTGCCGACATGGTCACTGTCGCTGGCCGGCAAAGGCATCAATACTGGGGTTGAGCTGCGCAATATATATTTGGCACGCGAGATCTAATCGAGCTGGCGCCGCTGCGCTATTTGCCGAACGGTTGGCCGCTAGAGGTTCGAAGGCGCAACCATGTCAGCCTGTTCATTCCGGACCCAGCCAGTGACTGGGCTCAGCTCGCACGCGGTTGTGTCGAGCATGCCGTAGCTGATTTTGGGCTCTCAGTTCACACGATAGCGGTACCGCGTCACCACGAAATCGACGCAACATTTTTCAAAACGGTCCGCGATGTTACCGGGCATAAGAGTATCCTTATTGTAGGCGACGAATTTTACCCGGCTTTCGTTTTGCAAATACTGGCCTTCTGGAGCGTGCCCTTTCTATTGCTGCATCCCGATTTTATTTGCCCGGAGTTCCTAGAATTACAAGGGATGCCCTCGCTCGAAGGGTCCTTGCGGGCATTTCTCGACGGCGAGCATTGGGCACGAACACAAACAGGCTCGGAAACCGGCTGGTCGGCAGCATTTCGCGCGCTCGGTATGCCGGGTCGGTTGCAAGCTTGCGCTTCTCCTACAACGGAATTAGCTGCCGAAGAGCTCGCGGCGCACGATCGCAGTGCCTTCGGCGAGGGCCTTGAGCTTAGCGAAAGCGATCTCGCGCGGGATGTACTTCATGCCGCAATCGGGGGCGGGAATTAGCCGCTCCGGCGGGATGTGCTCGAGCGCGCGGCGGATGCGTGCGGCGACGGTTTCGGGGGTCTCGGGCTGCGGATCCCCCATGCTGATGACGCCGAAGATCAAGGTCTTGTCGCCGAGGCCGTCGAGAGTGCCGAGATCGAGGTTGGGCTGCGCCGCCTCGATCGAGATCTGCTCGGCGATCGTGCCGGTCAGTTCGGGCAGAAACGAATACCCGCTCGGTTTGTCACGGGCGACATAAGCATAGCCGAAACAGAGGTGGAGCGCGGTCGGCCCGGCAATGCCTTCGAGCGCCCGGTCGATCGCCGGCAAGGCCAGGCGGCGCGCCTCTTCGGGACGTGCCTGCACCCAGGGCTCGTCGAGCTGGATCACATCGGCCCCGGCCGCCTTCAGATCGCGGACCTCGGCATTGACCGCCGCGGCGTAATCCATCACCAGCTCTTCTTCGTCTTTGTAAAATTCGTTCTTTGCCTGGCGCGACATCGTGAACGGGCCGGGCAAGGTGATCTTGATCGTGCGGTCGGTGTGGCGTCGCAGGAATTCGACGTCGCGCACCTCGACCGGCCGCAACCGCCGGATCGGGCCGACGACACGCGGCACCACAACGCTCCCGCTCGAGCGCCCGCGCACGGTTGCGGGGTTTTCGAGATCGACGCCGGAGAGCGCCGTCGCGAAGCGGTTGGAATAGCTTTCGCGGCGGATCTCGCCATCGGTAATGATGTCGATGCCGGCACGCTCCATATCGCGGATTGCCAGCACTGTCGCATCGTCCTGCGCCTGTTCGAGCCAGGGGTCCGGCACCCGCCACAGCTCCTGCGCGCGCACCCGCACTGGCGGCAAGTGGGTCAGCTTGTCACGATCGATCAGCCAATCCGGCTGCGGATAGCTGCCGACGACGGTCGTGGGGAGAAGGGATTCGGCCATAATTAGGACTCCTTTGCCGACCGCAGCCGAAATTCTTTCACTGGCTTTTCCTCCTCTCCAACGGGCTCAACTCTTACCACGGAGGCACGGCGGACACCGAGACCATTGTCGCGCGCATATTCGCGCTCCGTGTCTCCGTGGTGGAACCTCGAGCGGTGAAACCGCATAGTGGCGGATCCGAGCAATGGAGGATGAGATGGCTGACGATACACAGCTGTATGACAAGGGTTTGGCAATGCGGCGGGAGGTGCTCGGCGCCGAGTATGTCGACCGCTCGATTGCGAATGCCGATGCGTTCACGCAGCCGTTTCAAAAGCTCGTAACCGAATGGTGCTGGGGCGAGATCTGGAACCAACCCGGGCTCAGCAAGAAGATACGCAGCACGATCAATCTGGCGATGGTGGCGGCGCTCAACCGGCCTAACGAGGGGCGCATGCATGTGCGCGGCGCGCTGCACAATGGCGTGTCGCGCGAAGAGATCCAGGAAGTCTTGCTGCAGACCACGTCTATTGCGGGGTTCCCGCAGCGCTCGAAAGCTTTAGGATCGCGGCCGAGATGTTGAAGGAAGAGGACGCGAAGAGGCGTTGATCCGGTGCGGGCGCGCTCGGCTCTGACCGTCGCCGCGATCGGCACGACGCAGACACTGGCCTGGGGTTCGAGTTATTACCTGCCGGCAGTCCTCGCCGATCCGATCTCCGCCGGGCTGGGCGTCCCAAAGTCAATATTTTTCGGGCTTTTCTCGGGATCACTTCTCCTCCAGGCTGCACTCGGACCGGCCATCGGCAAAGCGATCGACCGTCACGGCGGGCGCGGAATCCTGGTTCCGTCGAACCTCATTCTGGCCGCCGGGCTGCTATGGCTGGCGTCTGCGCAAGGCACGATAGGGTTGGCCGGCGCTTGGGCGGTGCTCGGGGTCGGTATGGCGCTCGGCCTCTACGACGCGGCCTTCGCCGCCCTGACGGCGCTCTATGGCCGTGAGGCGCGCGGGCCGATCACCGGCATCACCTTGATCGCCGGCTTCGCGAGTACCGTCGGCTGGCCTTTATCGGCGCTGCTCAACGACTATTTCGGGTGGCGCGGCGCTTGTCTCGGCTGGGCAGCGCTCAACCTCTTCGTCTGCTTGCCGATCAATCGGCTCCTCGTGCCGCGGCCCAGCATGCCGTCGTACAGCACCGGCCCAGAGCCGGTAGTGCCTCCTCCGGGTAATGGAATGGCCGTGCTGGCTTTTGTCTTTGGCGCCGTCGGGTTTGTTAGCGGCGCCATGGCAGCGCATTTGCCACGTCTCTTAGAAATGTCCGGTGCGACGGCTACTGCTGCGATCGCCGCAGCCGCCTTGATGGGACCGGCACAAGTGGCGGCGCGGCTGTTCGAGTTCGGCGTGCTGAAGCGGCTGCACCCACTCGTTTCGACCCGGCTCGCGCTGCTGATGCACCCCGTAGGCGCGGCCGTCCTCGGCGCGATTGGGGCCCCGGCAGCAGCCGCTTTTGCGCTGCTGCACGGCGCCGGCAACGGGCTTCTCACGATCTCCCGGGGGACCCTACCGCTGGCCTTGTTCGGCCCCGCCGGATACGGTTTGCGCACCGGCGTCATCGCCGCGCCGGCGCGGGTCACAACAGCCGCGGCGCCACTCCTCTTCGGTCTGTTGCTGAACGCAATGGGGACGGGCGCATTACTGGTTTCCGGTGGCCTCAGTCTTGCGGCGTTGGCGTCGCTGGCGCTGCTGCGGTTACGGCCGGCCGAGGCGCCTAGTTGATCGTCTCCGCCATCGGCCGCACTGCGATGCCGGCGCTTTCGAGTCTCTCCCTGACGAGTATCGCCATCGCCACCGCCGCCGGGTTGTCGCCGTGGACGCACACCGTATCGATCGACACCGGAATGCGCTTGCCCGAATTGCTGATGATGGCGCCTTCGCGCACCATCGCCTGCACCCGCGCGGCGGCCTCCTCGGGGTCGTGCAGCACCGCGCCGGGGAGTTTGCGCGAGACGAGATTGCCGGTGTCGTCATAGGCGCGGTCGGCATAGATCTCGCGCGCCACTCTGAGACCGAGCTCGCGCGCTGCACCTTCGAGCTCGGTGCCGGCCATCACGACGTAGATCAGTTCGGGATCGACCGCAGCAATGGCGCGGCCGATAGCGAGCGCCGTCGTGCGGTCGACTGCGGCAAGGTTGGCGAGGGTGCCGTGCGCCTTCACATGACCGACCCGGTGGCCGACGGCGCGCGCCACACCCTGCAACGCGCCGATCTGGTAGACGACCATCTTTTCGATGTCCTCGGGCTTCTCGCCCTGGATCTGGCGCCGGCCAAAGCCCCAGACATCAAAGAAGCTCGGATGCGCGCCAATCCCGACGCCGTTCTCCTTGGCCCCCTTCACCGTATCGAACATGACAAGCGGGTCGCCGCCATGAAAGCCGCACGCGACATTCGCCGAGGAGACGATCTTCAGCATCTCGGCGTCGCTGCCCATCGTCCAGGCGCCAAAGCTTTCGCCCATATCGCAATTGAGGTCGATCACGTCCATCGAGTTCCTCCGCTACGAAGCGGTATGTCAGTACTCCTTATATGGGAGGAATTTGCCGCTGAGGGTCAGTTTGACGCGGTCGCCTTTCGGGTCGGGTTGGCGCTCGATCGTCATGTCGAAATCGATCGCGCTCATGATGCCGTCGCCGAATTCCTCCTGGATCAGCTCTTTCCAGGTCGTGCCGTAAACTTGGACCAGTTCGTAGAAGCGATAGATCAGCGGGTCGGTTGGGATGGCGGTCGGCAATGAGCCGCGGTAGGGGATCTCCTGCAGCAGGAGTTTTTCGTCCTCGCCGAGGTCGAACAGCTTGGCGGCGCGTTCGGCTTGCTCGGGGCGCAGCCTCATCTGGCCCATAAGCGCAGCGGTCAGGTAGACCGCCGATCCTCCGCCAATCTCGGCGACAATCGTCTTCCAACTCAACCTCGTGGCGCGTTTGGCGGCGAGGATTTTGCGGGTCAATTCATCACGGGTCATCGCGCGCTCCTCTGCAGGTTAGATCCTCGCATAGCAGCAATGCCTGTGCCAATCTCCTGCCATGAACTCGCGATAAGTGTTCAAGAGTTGGGAATCATATGCGTCCGAGGCCTTATGACGCATAAGACGCGAATCTGTGGTAAGACCTCCGTTGAAGGGTAGCAGAGATTGCGATGCCGCGGGTGGCCGATTGGCTCGAGACATTGGGTTTGGGGCAATACGCCCAGCCCTTTGCGGCGAACGGGATCGATTTTGACGTCCTGCCGGATCTGACCGATAAGGATTTGGAAAAGCTGGGCGTCCTGCTCGGCCACCGCCGCAAGATGTTGCGCGCAATCGCAGCTCTCGTCGATGACGCGTCGGACGCAGCAAAAGCCCGCCCCGCATCAGTGGTGTCCGACGCGGCCGAGCGGCGGCACCTGACATTGCTGTTTGGCGATTTGGTGGGTTCGACGGCGCTGTCAGCCCGGGTCGATCCGGAGGATCTGCGCCGAATGTACCGCGCCTACCGAGATGCCTGTGCCCGCGTGGTCGTCCGCTATGACGGTCTGCTCGCGCAGTTCATGGGCGACGGCGTGCTAGTCTATTTCGGCTATCCGCGCGCGCACGAAGACGACGCCGAGCGGGCGGTGCGAGCCGGGCGCGATATCATTGCGGCGGTCGGTTGGCTGAGAACGCCGACCGGGGAACGGGTCGAAACCCGGATCGGCATCGCGACAGGGTTGGTCGTCGTCGGCGATCTGGCGGCGCAGGAGCAGGCGGTCGTCGGCGAGACCCCGAACCTCGCGGCGCGGCTGCAGGCGCTGGCGGAACCGGGAAGCGTTGTGGTGGCCGCTTCGACTCGCAAGCTGCTCGGTGAGCTGTTCCGGTTGCGCGCTCTCGGCGGGCTGATGGTCAAGGGTCTCGCCTCGCCGGTCGAGGCCTGGGTAGTAGAGGGCGAAACCCCCTCGGAGAACCGATTTGAGCTGGTGCGAGCGCACCGATCGGCGGGCTTTGTTGGACGCGAAGGGGAGTTCGCGCTGCTCCACCAGCGGTGGCAGCAGGCCCGGCGGGGCGAAGGGCAGATCGTACTGATTTCAGGCGAGGCGGGGATCGGCAAGTCGCGCTTTGCTGCGCAATTCGGCGAACATACCGAGGGCGAACCGCGCACCCGGCTGCGCTACCAATGCTCGCCCTATCATACCGCCAGCGCGTTCTACCCGATCGTCGAACACCTTAAACGGGCGGCGGGCCTGGATTTGGGTGATCCACCCGAGATGCAGCTCGACAAGCTCGAAGCCATGATCGCGCTGGCAACGCTGCAGGTCAGCGATGTCGCGCCGCTGTTTGCGGCATTGCTGTCGCTGCCTTCTGGGGATCGCTATCCGCCGCTCGGGCTCAGTGCGGCACAACGGCGCCAGCAGACGCTGACGGCACTGGTTGACCAGGTGGAGGGTCTGGCTCGCAAAGACCCTGTGCTCCTGCTGTTTGAGGACGTGCACTGGGCCGATGCCAGCACGCTGGAAGCACTCGATCTGATGGTCCAGCGAATACGGGGCTTGCCATTGCTGGCGCTGATCACCTACCGCCCCGAGTTCCAGCCGCCCTGGACCGGCCAGCCGCACGCGACGATGCTGGCGCTCGATCGCCTGGACCGGCGCGACCGGACCATATTGGTCGAGCAGATTGCCCGGGGTAAGGCGCTTCCTGATGAAGTCATCCGCCAAATCGCCGATCGCACCGATGGCGTACCTCTGTTCGTCGAGGAATTGACCAAGAGTGTTCTGGAGAGTGGTCTCTTACGCGAAGAAGAGAATCGCTACGTTCTCGATGGGGCATTGCCGCCGCTCGCGATCCCGGCGACACTTCACGACTCGCTGATGGCCCGGCTCGACCGCTTGGCATCAGTGCGGCTGGTTGCACAGATCGGCGCCGCGATCGGACGCGAGTTTCCCTATGCGCTGCTGCATGCCGTCTCCCGTCTGGCCGAGGAGGAGTTGCAAACCGCTCTCGGCCGCCTCGTCGCTTCCGAACTGGTGCTCCAGCGCGGCGCACCGCCCGACGCAGTCTATAGCTTCAAGCACGCGCTGGTACAGGATGCGGCACACGGAAGCCTGCTGCGCAGTGCCCGGCAGCTATTGCACGCACAGATCGCCGAGGCGCTTGCAACCCACTCCCCCGAGATTATGGACAGCCAGCCCGAGCTACTCGCCCAGCATTATGCCGAAGCTGGGCTGGTCGAAAAATCGGTCGCTTTCTGGGGCAGGGCTGGTCGGAGGTCCATCGCCCGCTCGGCGATGGCGGAAGCGGCTGCGCAATTGCAAAAGGCACTGGATCAGCTGGCGCTGATGCCGGACAGCCCCAAGCGCCAGCGACAAGATCTCGAACTGCGCAGTTCGCAGGGAGCGGCCTTGTTTGCTGTGAAGGGCCACGCCGCACCGGAAACAGGCCAAGCCTATGCACGCGCACGAGAGCTTTGGGAGCAGCTGGGTTCTCCCTCGGAGTTCCTTCACATTCCCTATGGACAGTCTCGCTATCACACGTTCCGCTGCGAATTCGACGTAGCGCAGCGCTTGGACGAGAATTTGCTGCGTCTGAGCGGTGAGCGCAACGATTCCGCCGGGCTCCTTCTGGGTCACTACTCTTCCGGGCGAAACCTGATGCTCGCTGGCAGGTTTGCTTCGTCCCGGACGCATCTGGAGCAGGTGCTTGCGCTTTATGATCCCAGCGCTCACCGCTCGCTTATCCATCAGGCCGGTGACGACCCGCACGTGAACTCACAGGCGGTCTTGGGATTTGTCCTGTTCTGCCTCGGTTATCCGGACCAAGCCTTGGCACGGAGCAACGCGGCGATCGCTGAGGCTGTGAGCCTGGCGCATCCGCCGTCTCTAGCTGCGAGCTTGGCAAACAGCGCCAGGCTGCACTCGCTCTACGGAGACGACGCGGCCTTGAGTGAGCGGACGGGCCAGCTGATTGCGGTCGCGACCGAACAGGGTTTCGCCAACTACGGTGCGGACGGTACGATCTTTCGCGGCTGGGCCAAGGTCAAACATGGTGATGTGACGGAGGGAATGTTTCTCCTGCGCAGCGGTTCGAGCGCTGACCGCGCCACCGGAGCGGAGGCGTGGACGCCCTATTACACCGCCCTCCTTGCTGGGGCATGTGAGATCGTAGGGCAAGTTGAAGAGGGCCTGACCCTGTTGGACGACGCCTTGCAGATGGCGGGAAGGGCAGGGGTGCGTTGGTTTGCAGCGGAGCTGAACCGGCGCAAAGGCCAGTTGCTGCTGCGGCAAGGGCATAGCGAAGCCGCTGAGGAACAGTATTGCAAAGCCCTGAACATCGCCCAAGAGCAGGAGGCCAAGCTCTGGGAATTGCGCGCCGCCGCGAGCCTCGCCCGGCTGCGCCGCGACCAGGGTCGTCACGCCGAAGCCCGTGGCCTCCTCGCGTCGGCTTATGGCTGGTTCAGCGAAGGTTTCGATACACCCGATCTGAAAGAAGCACAGGCGCTGCGCGACGAACTCGAGAGCGCGTGATGGATGTGGCGGCGTGGCTGCGTGGCCTGGGTCTCCAACGGTACGAGGCCGCTTTCCGCGATAACGCCATCGACGCCGAGGTGCTGCCCGAGCTGACAGCCGACGATCTGGTCAGCATTGGGGTGAACTCGGTCGGTCACCGCCGCAAGCTCCTCGCCGCCATTGCGGCACTGGGTGGCAGCGTGACCGCTGCAGTAACATCGGCACGCGAGGCACCGGCACAACCCCATGCCGAGCGGCGGCAACTGACACTGCTATTTGGTGATTTGGTGGGTTCGACGGCGTTGTCGGCGCGGCTCGATCCCGAGGATTTGCGCCGGGTATACCGCGCCTACCGGGACGCCTGCGTGCGGGTGGTCGCACGTTATGATGGCCTTCTCGCCCAGTTCATGGGCGATGGCGTGATGGTTTATTTCGGCTATCCGCGGGCACACGAGGACGACGCCGAGCGGGCGGTGCGCGCCGGGCTCGACATCATCGCCGCAGTCGGTTGGCTGAGGACACCGGCCGGTGGGCGGGTCGAGGCTCGGGTGGGAATCGCGACGGGGTTGGTCGTGGTCGGCGATCTGTCGGTACAGCAGCAGGCGGTGGTCGGCGAGACCCCGAACCTGGCGGCTCGGCTGCAGGCGCTGGCAGCGCCGGGGACCGTGGTGGTGGCGGCCTCGACCTGCCGGTTGCTCGGCGAGCTGTTCCGGCTGCGCGCGCTCGGTGAGCTGACGGTCAGAGATGTCGCCGCGCCGGTCGAGGCCTTCGTAGTGGAGGGCGAGACCGGCTCGGAGAGCCGATTCGAGATGGTGCGGGCGCGCTGGCTGACGAGGTTTATGGGTCGTGAGCGTGAGGTCGCGCTGATCGAGGAGCGGCAGCGGTTGGCCTGGCGGGGCGAGGGGCAGATCGTGCTGATCTCGGGCGAGGCGGGAATCGGCAAATCGCGCTTTGCTGCGCAATTTGCCCAGCGCGTCGCCGATCAGCCCTACACCCGTTTGCGTTTCCAATGCTCTCCCTATCACACCGCGGGCGCGTTCTACCCGATCATCGAACACCTCAAGAGGGCGGCAGGCTTTGATCCGGGTGACCCATCCGAGATACAGCTCGACAAGCTGGAGGCCATGATCGCGTTAGCGACGCTGCAGGTCGGGGATGTAGCGCCGCTGTTCGCCGCGCTGCTGTCGCTGCCCACTGAGGACCGCTATCCGGCGCTTGGGCTCAGTGCGGCGCAGCGGCGGCAGCAGACGTTGGTCGCGCTGGTCGATCAGCTGGAAGGTCTGGCGCGGCAGAAGCCGGTGCTGCTGCTGTTCGAGGATCTGCACTGGGCCGACGCCAGCACGCTGGAAGCGCTCGATCTGCTGGTCGAGCGTGTGCGGCAGCTGCCGATGCTGGCGTTGATCACTTACCGCCCGGAATTTCAACCGCCCTGGACCGGCCCGCCTCAAGTGACAATGCTCTCGCTCAATCGTCTGAACAGGCGTGACCAGACCGTCTTGCTTGAACAAATCGCCGGCAGTAAGGCGCTCCCCGACGACGTGATCCGCCACATTGTCGACCGCACCGATGGCGTGCCGCTGTTCGTCGAGGAATTGACCAAGAGCGTCATCGAGAGCGGTCTACTGCGCGATGAAGGGGATCGCTACGTGCTTGATGGCGCATTGCCGCCGCTCGCTATTCCGACGACGCTTCACGACTCGCTGATGGCGCGGCTCGACCGCTTAGCGTCGGTTCGGCTGGTGGCGCAGATCGGCGCGGCGATCGGACGCGAGTTTCCTTACGAGCTGCTGCATGCCGTCTCCCGTCTTGCCGAGGACGAGCTGCAAACCGCTCTCGGCCGCCTTGTCGCCTCCGAGCTGGTGTTCCAGCGCGGCACACCGCCCGACGCGGTCTATGCCTTCAAGCACGCACTGGTGCAGGACGCGGCGCATAGCAGCCTGCTTCGCAGTGCCCGGCAGCAATTGCATGCGCAGATCGCCGAAGCACTCGAAACCCAGTCCCCGGAGATCATGGACAACCAGCCCGAGCTCTTCGCGCAGCATTATGCCGAGGCCGGGCTCGTCGAAAAATCCGTCGCCTGCTGGGGCAGGGCCGGTCGGAGCTCCGCCGCCCGGTCGGCGATGGCGGAAGCCGCCACGCAATTGCAAAAGGGGCTGGACCAACTGGCGCTGTTACCGGACACCCCCGCGCGCCAGCGGCAGGAGCTCGAATTTCGCAGTTCCTTGGGCGTCGTGTTGACCGCTGCCAAAGGCTTCGCGGCACCGCAAACCGGGCAGGCCTATGCGCGCGCTCGAGAGCTGTGGGAACGGTTGGATTCTCCTTCGGAGTTCCGTCGGATTCCCTATGGGCTGTCGCTCCATCATTTGTATCGCGGCGAAGTCGATATGGCGCAGCCCTTCGCAGACGACTTGCTGCATCTGAGCCGTCAACGCAACGATGCGGCCGGGGTTGTTCTGGGTCACGCCGGCTCCGGTCGAAACCTGATGTTTGCCGGCAAGTTTGCATCAGCCCGGCTGCAGCTGGAAGAATTGCTCACGCTGGATGATTGTACCTCCAGCCGCTCGCTTGTTCATCAGGCAGGAGACTATCCCGACGTAACCGCTCAGGCGTTTTTGGGGATCGTGCTTTTTTGTCTCGGCTTTCCGGACCAGGCACTGGTGCAGAGCAATGCAGCCATCGCTAAGGCGCGCAGCCTGACTCATCCGCCGACTCTGGCTGTGAGCTTGTCGCTTGGCGCCAGGCTGATTTTGCTCGCCGGAGACGAGGCGCCCTTGGGTGAGTGCGCGGACCAGCTGGTCGCGATGGCGAGCGAGCAGGGTTTCCCCTTCTGGCGCGCTCAGGGCACGATCTATCGCGGCTGGGTCGAGGTCCAAAATGGTAATGTGGCCGAGGGGATAGCGCTTCTACGCCGCGGTTCAGCGGCTTACCGCGCCACTGGAGCGGAGCTATGGGTGCCCCACTACATCGCCCTCTTGGCCAAGGCATGTCAGATCGCAGGGCATATCGAAGAGGGCTTGACCCTATTGGACGAGGCGTTGCAGATCGCGGAAAGGACAGGGGAGCGCTGGTTCGCAGCGGAACTGTACAGGCACAAGGGCCGGTTGCTGCTGCGGCAAGGGCATACTGAAGCCGCCGAGGAACTCTATCACAAAGCCCTAAGCACCGCCGGGGAGCAGGAAGCCAAGCTCTGGGAATTGCGCGCCGCCGCAAGTCTCGCCCAGCTCCGCCGCGACCAGGGCCGCCACGCCGAAGCCCGCGAGCTTCTCGCACCCATCTACGGCTGGTTCACCGAAGGCTTCGACACGCCCGATCTCAAAGAAGCAAAGACGCTGCTCGCCGAACTTACGTAGCGGCAGGGCTGCAGCGCTCGCGCGACGAGCGCTGCAGCATCATACACATTGCTCAGCGACGGCTTTGGGTTTGAAGGCTGGGATTGACGTGCTCGCATAGTGCCGGGCGAGCGCGGCGCAGGCCATCAGTTGGATCTGATGAAAGACCATCAGCGGCAGGATGATCAGGCCCAACGCTTGGCCGGCGAACAGTACATTTGCCATAGGGATGCCGGCGACGAGGCTCTTTTTCGAGCCGCAAAACATGATCGCGATCTCGTCCTGGCGTGAGAAGCCCAAGCCGCGCGCTGCGAGAGCGGTGATCGCCAGCATCAAAGCGAGCGTCGCGGCCGCGGCGACAAAGAGCGCGAGCAAGGGGCCGAAAGCGAGCTGGTGCCAAATCCCATTCAAGGTGGCGCCGCTGAACACGGTATAGACGACCAGCAGCACCGAGCCGCGATCGACGCCGCCCAATACCTTGCGCCGTTCCCGCACCCAGCGCCCGATCCATGGCTGCAACAGGTGGCCGGCGATGAACGGAAGCAGCATCTCCAACCCGATCGATCGCAATGCGCTGAGGGAAAACCCGCCGGAGGTCTTGAGCGCGAGGCTCGCCAGCAGCGGCGTCAACAGCATCCCGAGAATGCTCGAAGCCGAGGCGCTGCACAGCGCCGCCGCCACATTGCCTCCGGCGATCGAGGTGAAGGCGACGGACGCCTGCACTGTCGAGGGCAAAGTGCAAAGAAACAAGAGACCGAGATAAAGCGGCCGCGTCAGCAACGTCCCCGATAACGGCCGCAAGGCGAGCCCGACGATCGGAAAGAGCACAAAAGTCGCGGCGAAGACGACGAGGTGCAGGCGCCAATGCAACGCCCCGGAGAGGATCGCGGCCCGCGACAGGCGCGCTCCTTGAAGAAAGAACAACAGCGCTATCGCGACCCCGCTAAGCGCCTCGAAAAGCCCGGCGCCCGTGCCGTGACAAGGTAGCAGGAAAGCCAGCGCCACGGTCGCCAGCATCGCGATCGTGAATTCATCCGGACGGAAACGAGAAAGCACGTTCATTGACCAGCTCCGTAGCGAGAGGCTGCGCCGGGTCTCAAGATGCCGGTGATGTGAGATATTGTGAAGACAGATCGCCGAAGTTATAGTCATCACAAAACGTAATGAGCGAGCCATGTTCGACCCCGCTCTGTTGACGACCTTTGTGACAGTCGCGAAGGCCGGCAGCTTTACCGAGGCCGGGCGCCGCCTCGGCCTGCGCCAATCGACCGTCAGCCAGCATGTGCGCCGTCTCGAAGAGGCCGCTTCGCGGCGGCTCTTCCTGCGCGACACCCATTCGGTCGCGTTGACGGCGGATGGCGAGGCGATGCTCGGCCTCGCCCAGGGGATCCTCGAGGCGAATGAGCGCGCCCGGCGCTATTTTGCCGGCTCGGAATTGCGCGGCCGAGTTCGCTTTGGCGCCTCCGAGGATTTCGTACAGAGCCGATTGCCCGAGGTGTTGCGCGAATTCACCCGCATCCACAGCGCCGTTGATCTCGAATTGACCGTGGGTCTCAGCGGCGGGCTATTGCAGGCACTCGACGCCGGCGAACTCGATCTCGTGCTTGCGAAACGTCGCCCGGGAGAGGATCGCGGCCGACTGGTGCGGCGCGAAAGGCTCGTCTGGGTTGGCAGCGACCCCGCACTCGCCCAACCGGACCGGCCGCTGCCGTTGATCCTCTACCCACCGCCGAGCATCAGCCGCGCGATCGCGCTCGAGACATTGGAACGCGCCGGGCGCAGCTGGCGCATCGTGTGCACCAGCAGCAGCTTCAGCGGCCTCAATGCAGCGGCGCTGGCGGGGCTGGGCATCACGGTCCAGGGCGACGGCTTTGCGCCGGCGGGTCTTGGCGAGTTGCCGACCGCGGCGGCCCTCCCCGAACTCGGCCAAATCGAATTCGTCCTCGCCGGCCCGCGACGAACCTTGCGCGGCCCGGCCAGTGCACTGGCGACAGCCATTCTCGACAATGCCTACCGGCTGTAGAGAATGAGGAATTGCCTCTGAGTATGTGATCAAAAAGGGTGACGATAAGACTTCGACCGCGCGAACGGTCAGTTATCGAGCCAGAGGTCCTCGTAGCGCGAGCCGTTGTAGATGCTGTTGACCATGATGGTCAGCCCCTTCACCTGCGGTTGCCAGCAGGTGGCTCCGCGGGGGAAGTAGATGATCGGTCGGGCGTCGTCCTCGACCAATTTCTTTTCGATTTCCCACACCAGCTTTTTGCGCTGCGCCGGGTCGGTTTCCGTCGATTGCTGGTCGACCAGCTTGTCGACCTGCGGATTGCAGTAACCGGTATAGTTGCGTGCCGCGCCGCAGACATAGTTTTCGTAATAGAGGACGTCGGGATCGTCGACCCCAGTCTCCATGATATTGAGGCCGACCGTATAGTCCTTGCGCATGACCTTGGGGTACCATTGCGTGGTCTCGACGGGCTCGAGCTCGCCGTTGATATAGATCTCCTTTAATTGGTCGATCAGAATGACGGCCGGATCGCGGTAGTAAGAGATGTCGCGCGTCGACACCTTGATGTCGAGGCGTTTGCCGGCTCCGTAGCCGAGCCTCTCCATGATCCGGCGGGCCTCGGCACGATTCTTCTTTACGTCCGGATCATAGCCCGGCAAGGTCTGCAGTACGTCGGCCGGCAAGCCCCAGACACCTTCGGGCGGCGGTTGCATGGCTCCGCCGATGTCGCCCTGTCCCTGGTAAAGAATGTCGATAAAGGCCTTGCGGTCCAAGCTCAGCGACATCGCTCGCCGCAGATCGGGGTTGTCGAAGGGCGGCTTGTCGCGGTTGACGAGCAGGTTGCGGCTGACGTTTCCCGCCGCCACCTCGCAGATTGCGTCGGGGGCCTGGCTTTTGACATCCTTTATTTGCGGGATGGTCACGCCATAAAGCAAATCTCCTTTCCCGGCGATAAACGCGAGCGTCCTCGTCGAGAGGTCTTTGATGATCGTGTATTCGATACCGTCGAGATATGGCCGGCCCGGCTTCCAGTAATCCGGGTTTCTCGTCACTGTGATCGACTGGTTGGGCTTGAATTCGACGAATTTGAACGGGCCGGTTCCAATCGGATGACGGCGCATCTCGGCCGGTGGCACATGGCACGGATAGACCGGCGACCACCCTGACGCCAGCAGTGCGAGGAAGGCCGGCTGCGGCCGTTTCAGATGGAAGGTGACTTCGTAGTCCCCCTTGGGGGTCACCTCCTCGAGGTCCGTGTACCAGGCCTTGCGGGGATTGATGCGTAATTTCTCGCTTCCCTTGCCGGTCAGCAGGTCCCAAGTGCACTTGACGTCCTTGGCGGTGAATAGCTGGCCGTCGTGCCACTTGACGCCCTGGCGCAGCGGCAGGGTCAGCTCGGTCCCCTCCTCATTCCAGGACCAGCTCGTGGCGAGGTCGGGAACGATCGAGCGCAGGCTGTTTTGCGGCACGTCCTGCTTGAACATGACGAGATTGTTGAAGACGGGCATCATCGGCCGGATGACCGCGACCGTCGACTCCTCGAGCAGCGACATGCTCGCCGGGCTGTCGAAATGCGGCATTCTCAGAATCCCACCCTGTTTTTGGGCTAACGCCGCGCCAGTCACGGACAATGCTAACGACAGAACACTCGCTACCACGAGCACGTGCAGATCCCGCCTCATTCCCTTTGCCTCCAGTTCAAGGACGCGGGTTGGGTAAGCCCGCTACTACATCCTTGCTCGCCCGTTTACTGGGTTTTCGCGCAAAATTGCAGTGTTAGGAGGCTACCACGTTTCAACCCGGCCCGCTATGAGCCTGAAGCGGGATGCTGGCCCCGGGTGCTATTCATCGAGCCAGACGTCTTCCATGCGCCAGCCGTTGAACAGGCTGTTGACCATGATGGTGAGCCCCTTCACCTGCGGCTGCCAGCAGGTCGCGCGACGGTCGTAGAAGATGATTGGCCGGGCGCCGTCCTCTGTCAGTTTCCGCTCGATTTCCCACACCAGCTGCTTGCGCTTTTCCCGGTCCGCCTCGATTGATTGCTTTTCGATGAGCTGGTCCACCTCTGAGCTGCAGTAGCCATTGTAGTTCAGCTCGCCGCCGCAGCCGTAAAGCAGTTGCAGGTTTTGGTCGGGGTCGGGCCCACTTCCTGCGCCGGTGAGGCCGACGATGTAGTCTTTGCGCATGACTCTGGGGAACCAGTTCGTCGTGTCGATCGTTTCGAGCTGCCCATCGATATAAACCTCTTTCAGCTGGTCGATCATGATCACTGCCGGGTCCCGCAAGTATGGGAGGTCGCGTACTGACACCTTGATCTTGAGCCGGTTATCAGGCCCATAGCCGAGCTCCCGCATGATGTGGCGCGCATCTGCACGGTTTTTCCGAATATCAGGGTCATAGCCTGGCAAGGTTTGCAGCATGTCTGGCGGCATGCCCCATAACCCTGCGGGCGGGGGCTGCATGACCCCGCCGATGTCACCCTCTCCTTCGGTGAGGATGTCAATGAACGCCTGGCGGTCGAAGCTGAGCGCCATAGCGCGCCGCAGATCGGGGTTGTCAAAAGGTGGCTTGTCGCGGTTGACGATCAGATTGCGGTTGAGTCCGACCGGCCCCATTTCGCACATCGCCTGCGGCATCTGGCGCTTCACATCCTTGAGGAGCGGCACCGTGAGGCTGTACGGAAAGGCCATGTCGAACTTTCCGGAAACGAACGCCAGGACCGCCGTCGACAAGTTCTTGATGATCGTATACTCGATGCCGTCGAGATAGGGCCGGTCCTTTTTCCAGTAATCGGGATTGCGCGTTACCTTGACGTGCTCGTTGGGCTTGAACTCAACGAATTTGAAGGGGCCCGTGCCAATCGGATGCTGGCGTATGTCGCGCGGTGACACGTGGCAGGGATAGACCGGCGAGAACCCGGAAGCGAGAGCAGTGAGAAAGGCCGGCTGCGGCCGCTTCAGGTGAAAGGTGACCTCGTAGTCGCCGTTCGTGGTGACCCGCTCGATGTTGCGGTACCACGATTTTCGAGGATTGACGCGGAACTTCTCGCTCGACATGCCGGCCAGCATGTCGAAGGTGCACTGGACGTCTCTCGCAGTGAACGGTTTCCCGTCATGCCAGTAAACGCCTTCGCGCAACGGCATCGTCAGCTCGGTCCCCTCCTCGCTCCATGACCAGCCGATGGCCAGATCGGGAACGACCGATTGCAGACTGTTCTGCGGCACGTGCTGATCGAACATGACGAGATTGTTGAAGACGCCCATCATCGGCCCCTCGGCAAAGACCGTCGCCTCCTCGTGGATCGACATGCTCGCCGGGCTGTCGGGACTGTACATTCGCAAAATCCCGCCCGGTTTTTGCGCCCATACCGGCCCAGCAAAGAGCAAGGCGGCAATCAGCCCGCCCGCGATAGAAGCTTGCATGTCGATCGCTCTCCCGAGATGGTGGGTTTCGCTTGCGCTCAACCCACCCTACGGGCACGACGTCGTAGAAGTCGTAGGATGGGTTGAGTAACGCGAAACCCATCACATTAGTTGTCGAGCCAGAGGTCTTCGAAGCGCTGCCCGTTATAGATGCTGTTGACCTGGGTCACGAGGCCCTTGACCTTCGGGTAATGGCAGTTGGCGGCGCGCGGGTAGAAGAGGATCGGGCGCGCGTCGTCCTCGGCCAATTTCTTTTCGATCGTCCACACGATCTGCTTGCGCTTTGCGACATCGCTCATCGCCGATTGCTCATCGATCATTTTGTCGAGCGCGGGGTTGCAGTAGCCGGTGTAGTTGCGCATCGCCCCGCACACATAGTTCTCGTAAAAGGCGGGATCCGGGTCGTCGACGGCGGTCTCGGTGATGTTCATCGCGATCTTGTAGTCCTTGCGCGCCAGCATCGGATACCATTGTGTGGTGTCGAGCGGGTTGAGCTCGCCGTCGATATAGATCTGTTTCAACTGGTCGATGAGGATCACCGCCGGATCGCGGTAGGGTGCGAGATTGCGAGTCGAAACCGTCACAGCCAGATGCTTGTCGGGCCCGTAGCCGAGTTTTTCCATCAATGTGCGCGCCTCGGCGCGGTTCTTTTCGACGTCGGGGGCGTAGCCGGGTAATGTCCTCAGCAGCTCGGGCGGCATGCCCCAAAGGCCATCCGGCGGCGGTTGCATGACCGCGCCGATGTCGCCTTGGCCCTCAGTCAGGATATCGATAAACGCCTTGTGATCGAGCGTGAGCGACATCGCTCGCCGCACATCGGGGTTGTCGAAAGGCGGCACGTCGCGGTTGACGATCAGATTGCGGGGGACATTACCGGTGAACATATCGCAGATCGCGTCCGGCGCCTGGTTCTTGACGTCCTTCAATTGTGGGATCGTCACGCCGAAATAGACGTCGTCCTTGCCGGAGAGGAACGACAGAAGCCGCGTCGACACGTCTTTGATGATCGTGTACTCGATCCCGTCGAGATGGGGCCGGCCGGGTTTCCAGTAGTCGGGGTTGCGCGTCACAGTGATCGACTGATTCGGCTTGAAGTCCACGAACTTGAACGGTCCGGTGCCAATTGGATGCTTGCGCATGTCGCGGGGCGGGACATGGCAGGGATAGATCGGCGACCAACCGGTCGCCAGCAGCGCGATAAAAGAGGGTTGCGGGCGCTTCAAATGAACAGAGGCCTCGTAGTCTCCGTTGGTGGTCACCTCGGCGACATTGGCATACCAGGATTTGCGGGGATTGATGCGCAGTTTTTCCGCGGTCTTGTCCATCAAGAGATCGAAGGTGCATTTGACGTCGGCGGCCGTAAAGGGTTTGCCGTCGTGCCACTTGACGCCTTGCCGCAAAGGAAAGGTCAGCTCCGTCCCTTCCTCGTTCCACGACCAGCTGGTGGCGAGCTCCGGGACGATGGACTTCATGCTGTTTTGCGGCACGTCCTGTTTGTACATGACGAGATTATTGAAGACGCCCGACATCGGTCGATTGACCGCCTGGGTCGATTCCTCGAGCATCGACATGCTCGCCGGGCTGTCGAAATGGCCGAGTTTGAGGATACCGCCCGATTTTTGGGCGAATGCCGCATCGGCGGCGAACAACGCAAGCGACAGCGAACCCACTGCCGCGAGCACGCACAGATCCCGCTTCATTCCCGTTGCCTCCTGTTCAAGGATGCGGGTTGGGTCAGCCCGCTACTGCATCCTTGCTGGCCCGTTTATTGGGCTCTCCTGCAAGGCTGCAGGGCGTGGAGGCTAGCACATTTCAACGGAGCACGCTATGAGCCTAAAATGGGGTGCTGGCTCCTCGTGCGCTATTTGTCGAGCCAGACGTCCTCCATCCGCCAGTTGTTGATGATGCTGTTGACCATCATCGTCCACCCCTTCACCTGCGGCTGCCAACAATAGGCAAAGCGGTTGTAAAAGATGATCGGCCGGGCGCCATCCTCCGCCAGCTTTCTTTCGATCTCCCACACCAGCTTCTTGCGCTTTCCTTCGTCGGCTTCGGTTGATTGTCGGTCGAACAGCTTTTCGAGCTCGGGATTGCAATAGCCGGTGTAATTACGTGGAGCACCGCACGCGTAGTTCTCGTAAAATTGCGGGTCGGGATCGTCGACGCCTCCGCCGGTGAGATTGAGGCCGATCTTGTAATCCTTGCGCATGACCTTGGGGAACCAGCTGGCCGTCTCGACGATGTCGAGCTCGCCGTCGATGAACACTTCCTTCAACTGGTCGGTCAGGAGCACTGCTGGATCGCGATAGGGCGGGATGTTGCGCGTCGACACTTTGAGCGCCAACCTCTTATCCGGACGATAGCCGAGCTTGCCCATGATCTCGCGGGCCTCGGAGCGGTTCTTCCGTACATCGGGATCATAGCCCGGCAGCGTTGTCATGACGTCCGGCGGCATGCCCCATAGCCCTTCGGGCAGCGGCTGCATGACACCGCCAATATCGCCCTGGCCGTCGCTGATGATATCGATAAACGCCTCGCGGTCCAGGCTCAGCGCCACTGCCCGCCGCATATCGGCGTTGTCGAAAGGCGGCGCATCGCGGTTGATGATCAAGTTGCGGCTGATGCCGCCTGGCGTCACTTCGCAGATCGGGTCAGCAGATTGCTTCCTCAGGTCCTTCAATAGCGGGATCGTCATGGCGATCCAATCAACCTTACCAGCGACAAAGGCGAGGTTAGCCGTCGACAGGTCGCGGATTATCGTAAACTCGATGCCGTCGAGATAAGGTCGGCCCGCCTTCCAGTAATCAGGGTTCCGTGTCAGCGTGATCCGTTCATTTGGCTTGAACTCGACAAATTTGAACGGGCCGGTGCCGATCGGATGCTGGCGCATGTCGCCCGGCGGCACATGACAAGGATAGACCACCGAATACCCGGAAGCGAGTAGCGCGAGAAAGGCCGGTTGCGGCCGCTGCAGATGGAAAGTGACCTCATAATCGCCATTGGTGGTCACCTCCTCGAGGTTGCGATACCACGACTTACGGGGATTGAGACGAAGCTTGTCGCTCGATTTGCCAGTCAGCAGGTCCCAGGTGCATTTGACGTCCTTGGCAGTAAAGGGCTTGCCATCGTGCCACTTGACGCCCTCGCGCAATGGGAAAGTCAGTTCGGTCCCGTCCTCGCTCCACGACCAGCCGGTGGCGAGATCTGGCACGATCGACTGTAAACTGTTTTGTTTTACGTGCTGGTCGAACATGACGAGGTTATTGAACACCGCCATCATCGCCCGCGCCGGAACCGCATCCACTTCCTCGTGCATCGACAAGCTCGGCGGCGAGTCAAGGGCGTGCACTCGCAAAATACCGCCTGATTTCTGAGCCAGCGTCGTGTCAGCGACAGACATTGCTGCCAATAACGCTGCCGCGGCCGCCAATGCGCGCAGATCTCGCTTCATTCCGTCATCTCCTCTGTTCGCCCCTGCCGCGCTGGGCCCGTTCAATAGGCTCTCGTGCAACGTTGCAGCTTTCGGAAGCTAGCAGATTTCAATCGGTGAGGGTATGGTCCTAAAGTGGGATTACTGGCCTGCGGGCTATTTGTCGAGCCAGAGGTCTTCCATGCGCCAGCCGTTGTAGATGCTGTTGATCATGATCGTCAGCCCCTTGACATAGGGCTGCCAACACACCGCGGCACGATTATAATAGACGATCGGTCGGGCGCCGTCCTCCGCCAGTCGTCGTTCGATTTGCCACGCCAGCTTCTTGCGTATGGTCCGGTCGGACCGCATCGATTGCTGGTCGACCAGCTTGTCTACCTCGGGATTGCAGTATCCGTTGTAGTTTCCCTCCGCGCCGCAGGTGTAGTTCTCGTATAGGCCCTGATCCGGATCATCGACAGTGCTGCCCGTAAGGTTGAGTGCCACTGTATAGTCCTTGCGCATGACCTTGGGGTACCACTGGGCGGTATCAATTGTTTCGAGATCGGCGTCGATATAGGCGTCCTTTAATTGGTCGATCAGAATTACCGCTGGATCACGATAGGGCGGAGTATCGCGCGTCGAAGCCTTGACCTTCAGCCGGTGATCGGGTCCGTAACCGAGCTGCTGCATGATCTCACGAGCTTCCGTCCGGTTTTTTTGCACATCTATGCCATAGCCGGGCAGCGTTTGTAGGATGTCCCCCGGCATGCCCCATAAGCCGCCGGGCGGCGGCTGCAGGACCCCGCCGAAAAAGCCTTGGCCTTCGGTCAGGATGTCGACAAACGCCTTGCGGTCGAGGCTCAGCGCCATTGCGCGTCGCAGCTCCGGGTTGTCGAAGGGCGGCGCGTCACGATTGATGATCAGATTGGTGTTGACGCTGCCCGGCGGCGACTCGCAGATCGCGTCGGGCATTTGGTTCTTGATATCCCTCATCAGTGGGATGCTCACGCTACCCGCAAAGGTCAGATCGTATTTCCCGGCAATGAACGCCAATATCACAGTCGATCGGTTCTTGAGGATCGTGTATTCGACACCATCGAGATACGGGTATCCCTGCTTCCAGTAATCCGGGTTGCGCGTCACCCAGATGTGCTCGTTTGGTTTGAATTCGACAAATTTGAACGGGCCGGTGCCGATTGGGTGGCTGCGCATGTCGCGCGGCGGCACGTGACAGGGATAGACCGGCGCCCAGCCCGAAGCGAGCAGCGACAGGAAACCGGGCTGCGGCCGCTTCAAATGGAAGGTGACCTCATAGTCGCCATTCGTGATGACCTCTTCGAGGTTCCGGTACCACGCCTTGCGGGGATTGATGCGCAGCTTCTCGCTCGACTTGCCGGCGAGCATGTCCCAAGTGCATTTAACATCCCTCGCCGTGAAAGGCTTGCCGTCATGCCACTTGACACCTTCGCGCAACGGGAAGGTCAGTTCTGTCCCATCCTCGCTCCAGGACCAGCCGGTGGCCAGATCGGGCAGGATCACGTCAGGGTTGTTTTGCTTCACATGCTGGTCGAACAGGACGAGGTTGTTGAAGACCCCCATCATCGGCCGCTCGGAAACGACGGTCGACTCCTCGTGGACCGACATGCTGGCCGGGCTGTCGACCATGTACTCCCGTAAAATACCGCCTTGCTTCTGGGCGGCTGCCTGACCGGCGAAGCTCGCGGTCAGCAATGCGGCCATCACCGCGAACGCGCAAGTTTTTCGGTTCATTGCGTTCCCTCCGAGGTGAGCCCTGCTTTACTTATTGAGCGAAGCGTCCTCCGTTCGCCAATCGTGTCGATAATCCTACAATGGAGACAGGACCGAACAAAGACGGCGATGCAACGCTCATCCGCCGGTTCCAACAAGCGTCAGCACTGCGAGTGCGGCAAACACTACGGCTGCCGCGACGCGGATCACTCTGACGGGCAGCCTGTCGGCGAAACGGTGCCCGACCAGGACCACTGGGATATTCGCCAGCATCATGCCGCCAGTCGTGCCGATGACGACGGCAGAAAACTGCTCGAAGCGGGCGGCGAGCGCCACGGTGGCGATCTGCGTCTTGTCGCCGATTTCGGCGAGAAAGAACGCGACGAGCGTCGTCAGAAACACCCCCAAGCGGCCGTAGCGGCGGCCGTCCTCTGCGACCTTATCGGGAAATAGTGCCCAAATCGCAACGCTCATAAACGACGCGGCGAGAACCCAACGCATCACCTCGCCAGTCAGCAGGCTCCCGAGGAAGGTTCCGGCAAGACCCGCTGCGGCATGATTGGCGAGTGTCGCGAAGAGGATCCCAAAGATGATCGGCACCGGGCGCAGAAAGCGCGCCGCGAGCATCAGAGAGAGGATCTGCGTCTTGTCGCCGATCTCGGCGAGGCCGACGACCATGGCCGACACGAAGAAGGCTTCCACGAGAGTGCCATCGGGGTCGGGCGGGGATATACCTCGGCACGGCGCCCTCCGCCCAACCCGGATGCAGGAAGCCGATGCCAAAGGTCTCGCCAAACCATCCCGGCTGCCTGCGCCATGGCCAAAGGCCAAGCGTGTTGACACAGACCCCACTAGTGCGGGCGGCTACTCCCCAATGACGCGAACGGTTGTAGCAGACCGTGAGGGATAGAAAAACAGCAAAGACGCAATTCCCGCTGACACTCATGAAAGTCATTCCGGGATGCTCCGGGGCTTGACCCGGGTAGGGCCGGAATGACGGCGATTGGCATTTTCTCACGCGCTCGCAGCCCGCCGCTGAGGCAGGCTATTTATCGAGCCAGACGTCCTCGTAGCGCGAACCGTTGTAGATGCTGTTGACCATCAACGTCAGGCCTTTGACCTGCGGATACCAGCAGGTTGCCGCGCGGTTGTGGTAGATCATCGGCCGGGCGCCGTCTTCCTGCAATTTCCGATCGATTTCCCACACCAGGTGCTTGCGCTTTTCCTGGTTGGGCTCCGTCGATTGCCGGTCGAATTCTCTTTCTAGTTCGGGGTTGCAATATCCGGTGTAGTTGCGGTCCGCGCCGCACGCGAAATTCTCGTAAAAGGTCTGGTCGGGGTCGTCGAGGCCGTTTTCGGCGAGATTGAGGCCGACGATGAAATCCTTCCGCATGAGCTTCGGATACCAGTTTACTGTCTCGATCTCTTCGAGATCGCCGTCGATGTAGATCTGCTTCAATTGGTCGATCAGGATGATCGCCGGATCGCGGTATTGCGGGATGCTGCGCGTTGACACGGTGATGTTCAGCCGCTTATCGGGACCGTACCCGTGCTCTTCCATGATCTTGCGGGCTTCGCTGCGGTTCTTCGCGACGTCGGGGTCGTAGCCGGGTAACGTTCGCAGCATCTCTGGCGGCATTCCCCAGATCCCCTCCGGCGGCGGCAGCATGGCCCCGCCGATATCGGCCTTGCCTTCGTTGATCGTGTCGATAAAGGCCTTGCGATCCAGGCTCAGCGCCATCGCCCGCCGGATATCGGGATTGTCGAATGGCGGCTTGTCGCGGTTGACGATCAGGTTGCGGGCGACATTGGTCGGAGTCAGCTCACAGATTGCCTGCGGCGCCTGGCTTTGAATATCCCGCATTAGCGGAATCGTCAGATTGTAGGGCGTGGTCATATCGAATTTGCCGGCGATGAACGCCAGCACCCGGGTCGAGGGGTTCTTGATGATCGTGTACTCGATGCCGTCGAGGTAAGGCCGGTCCTTCTTCCAATATTCCGGGTTTCGCCGGACCTTGATCGCTTCGTTCGGCTTGAACTCCACCAGCTTGAACGGGCCGGTGCCGATCGGCTGGCTGCGCATCTCGCGCGGCGGCACATGGCAGGGGTAAACGGGCGACCAGCCGGAAGCCAGCAGCGCGATAAACGACGGCTGCGGCCGCTTCAAACGGAACATGACCTCATGGTCGTTCTTGACGGTCACCTCCTCGAGGTTCTGATACCAGGCCTTGCGCGGATTGAGACGAAACTTCTCGTTCGACCTGCCGAGTAAGGTGTCCCAGGTGCACTTTACGTCGTTGGCGGTGAACGGTTTGCCGTCGTGCCATTTGACGCCCTCGTACAGCCGGAAACGCAGCTCGGTTTTGGACGAGTCCCATGACCAGTCGGTCGCCAGATCCGGGACGATCGAGCTGAAGTTGGCCTGCGCCACGTGCTGATCGAACATCACCAGATTGTTGAAGAGGCCCATCGCGGGACCCAGCGCCGCAAAGGTCACTTCTTCATGCAGTGACAGGCTGGCCGGGCTGTCGAAATGATACATTTTCAGAATTCCGCCCGGCTTTTGCGCGAATGCCGCCTCGGCGACCAGACAGGAGAGCAGCAGCGCAGCTGTCGCTGCAAGGGTTGGTAGCCTTCGCATCATTTAACTCTCCTATCACTGAAGCAGGTTATTGATCGAGCCACACGTCTTCCATGCGCCAGCCATTGAAGCGGCTGTTGGTCATCGTCGTCAGACCTTTGAGCCGCGGCTGCATGCAGGTGGCAAACCGCGAATACAGCAGTACCGGCCTGGAGGCGTCCTCTGCTAATCGGCGCTCAACCTCCCATACCAGGTTGCGGCGCTTCTCTGGGCTCGCTTCCATCGATTGCCGGTCGATCAGCCGGTCTGTCTCGTCGTTACAGTAGCCGGCGTAATTGCGCTCGGCGCCGCAGACATAGGCCTCATAGAATTTCTGGTCCGGCTCGTCGAGACCGCCCTCGCTGACCGTTACTCCGACCGTGTAGTCCTTGCGCATGACCCGCGGAAACCAATTGGCGGTCTCGATCAACTCGAGCTGGCCGTCGATGTAAATTTCTCTCAGTTGGGAAATCGCAATCACGGCCGCGTCGCGGTAGCCTTCGACATTGCGTGTCGACAGAGAAACTGCCAGCCGTTTGTCCGGGCCAAAACCGAGACGCTGCATGATGGCACGGGCCTCCGTGCGGTTCTTTTGCACATCGGGTCCGTAGCCGGGCAAGCTGTGCAGCACGTCTGGGGGCATACCCCAGATCCCATCCGGCGGCGGCAAGATGCTGCCGCCGACGGTTCCCTGGCCCTCGGTCAGGATATCGATAAAGGCGCGGCGGTCGAGGCTCAGCGCCATTGCCCGGCGCAATTCGAGATTGTCGAACGGTGCCGCAGCGCGGTTGACGATCAGGTCGCGGCTGTTGTTGTCCATGACGACCTCGCAGCTCGCCTGCGGGGCCTGGCTCTTGATGTCCCTCAACAGCGGCATCGTCACCCAGATCAGGTCGAACTTGCCGGCAACAAAGGCCAGCATCCGGGTTGAGGCATTGGGAATGATCGTGTACTCGATCCCGTCGAGATAGGGCCGCCCCGGCTTCCAGTAATCCGGGTTCCGGGTCACCGCGATGCGTTCGTTGGGCTTGAACTCAACGAATTTGAAGGGGCCGGTACCGATCGGATGGCTGCGCATGTCGCGCAATGGTACGTGACACGGATAGACCGGCGATTGGCCGGAGGCGAGCAGCGCGATCAAGTAGGGCTGCGGACGCTTCAGCTGGAAGGTGACCTCGTAATCGCCATTGGTGGCGATTTGTTCGACATTGCGGTACCAGGCCCGGCGCGGATTGATGCGGAACTTGTCGGCCGCGACGCCCAGCAATGCCTCCCAGGTGCATTTGACGTCCTGCGCGGTAAAGGGTTTGCCGTCGTGCCATTTGACGCCTTTGCGCAGCGGAAAAGTCAGTTGCGTCCCGTCCTCGCTCCATGACCACCCGGTCGCCAGATCAGGCACGATCGAGGCGAGGCTGTTCTGCGCCACGTGCTGGTCGAAGACGACGAGGTTGTTGAACACGCCCATCAGCGGAGTGCCGGCCGCGATCGTCGATTCCTCGTGCAGCGACATGCTCGCCGGGCTGGCGAAATCGGGCATCTGCAAAATTCCGCCGGATTTTTGTGCGAGCGCCGGGCCGACTGAAGCCATTGCCGCCAATAATCCGGCGATCATCCGCAAGAGGTTTTGTCTCCGCGTCATATGCACCTCCCAATAGGCCGCCTTGCTGGACCATCATGTTATTATTGAGCCAGAGTGCTTTCCGGCCGACAGTCGCTGGCGCTGAGCGCGCTTGGGCTCCTCCCCGCGCCCCTGCCGGGCGCTTTTATTTGTCGAGCCAGACGTCTTCCATTCGCCAGTTGTTGTAGATGCTGTTGGTCATCATCGTGAACCCTTTGACCCAAGGCTGCCAACAGCCTGCGCCCGCCGGGTAGAACAGCACCGGCCGGAACATGGCTTCCGCCAGTTTGCGCTCGGCCTGCCAGACGAGGTCCTTACGTTTTACCGGATCGCTCTCCGTCGATTGCCGGTCGACCAACCTGTCGAACTCGGGGTCGCTGTAGCCGGCATAGTTGCGCTGCGCGCCGGCATAGAAATTCTCGTAGAACATCTGATCCGGGTCGTCGACCCCGCTCTCCATCGGCACCATGCCGACGGTAAAATCCTTGCGCGCCATCTTCGGATACCAGAGCGCGGTATCGACGAACTCGAGCTCGCCGTCGATGTAGATTTCCTTCAGTTGCGAGGCCAAGATTACCGCTGGATCGCGCCAGGCGGGAAAGTTGCGCGTCGCTATCTGAATGGCTAGCCGCTTTTCCGGTCCGTAGCCGAGCTTCTCCATGATGTTGCGCGCCTCGGCGCGGTTCTTTGCGACATCGCCTCCATAGCCCGGTAGTGTCTCCAGTACCTCTGGAGGCATGCCCCACACGCCGTTGGGGGGTGGCAGCATCGTCGCGCCGAGGCTCGGCACGCCATCGTTGAGGATGTCAACAAAGGCCTTGCGGTCGAGCGCCAGCACCATCGCGCGGCGCAGTTCCGGGCTGTCGAACGGCGGCTTGTGCAGGTTTATCAGCATCGTGCGCGGCACGTTGCCGACATTCGCCTGGCAGATCGCCTGCGGCGCCTGCTCTTTGAAGTCTTTCAGGGTCGGGATCGTTACGCCCAGCGGGATGGCGTCAAACTTGCCGGCGAAGAAGGCGAGGTTGCGCGGCGCGATCTCGCGCATGATCGGGTATTCGACGCCGTCGAGGTAAGGCCGTCCCGGCTTCCAGTAATCCGGGTTCCTCGCGACCTTGATGTATTCGTTGGCTTTGAACTCGACGAATTTGAACGGGCCGGTGCCGATCGGATGCTGCCGCATGTCGCGCGCCGACACATGGCAGGGGTAGATCGGCGCCCAGCCCGAGGCGAGCAGCGCGAGCAAAGCCGGCTGCGGCCGCTTCAGTCGGAAAGTGACCTCATAATCGCCGCCGGTCGTGACTTCTGCGACGTTGCTGTACCAGGACTTGCGCGGATTGATGCGCAGCTTGTCGCTGCCCGTATCCATCACCAGGTCCCAGGTGCATTTGACGTCCCTGGCAGTAAACGGCTTGCCGTCATGCCATTTGACACCCTGGTGCAACGCGAAGGTCAGCTCTTTGCCGTCTTCGCTCCATTCCCACTTCGTTGCCAGATCGGGAACGATCGACTGCAGGCTGTTCTGCGCGACATGCTGGTCATAGATGACAAGATTGTTCATGACTGCCATCGCCGGCTCTTCGGCGGCACGCGTCGCCTCTTCGAGGATCGACATGCTCGCCGGACTGTCGAAATGCGACAGTTTGAGAATACCGCCTTGTTTTTGTGCGAGCGTGGCGTTCGCGGCGGTCATTGCCGCGACGAAGACAACGGCTGCCGTGAGCGCACGAACATCCCGTCTCATCCAAATTTCCTCCCCTTCCGATTAGCCTCGCGCGATCGTAACCGGCAGCAAGCCCCGTTGGGCCCTTGCTCCAACGCCGATAATTATGAGGTTATCACAAACGAAGCAGATGCGGAGTGGACCTGCGATTGTGTGTCCTCCGGCGATGCCCCACTTTGACACGAAAGTGAAACCGGCGGCCGGTATTTAGACCGCCGACCGATGGCGGTCACGGTCGGATCGTTGTAAGCGGGGGAAACGTGATGATTAGAAGGGTTTCATCAAAGGGCATGTCCCAACCACTGCGCCTCAGCCTGTTCTGCGGCTCGGCGCTGCTCGCTAGCGGGGTCACTCTTTCGGCTTCGGCCGACCAGACGGGTGCTGCCGCGACGCTGGTCGTCAGCCGCATCCAATATGTCGCGCCGACACCGGCGCCCGACCCGTTTCCGCAGATCTTCGATGATCCCAATGTCAGCGGCGTCCAAGGCAATATCTTCCTCGACTACTACAAGGCTGTTCCCGGCGCGCCGCTCCTCTCCACCTTGCCGCTGACCGCCGCTGCGGTGAAACAGGGGCAGCCGATCATCACGACGAGCTTCAGCTCGAAATCCGAAGGCTCATTGCACTTGTCGCTGGACGGCCATTACCTGACCTATATGGGGTACAATGCCGCGGCTGGTCTCACCGGGGTGTCGAATTCCGAGACGACGAACCCCAATGCGCAGATTACCGGTGCCACTGGCCCGTTCTACGATCGCGCCGTCGCGCTCATCAATTACAACCGGAATATCGGAGTCACCAAACAGGACTTTGCCTATAGCGGCGACAACCCGCGCGGCGCGATCACTTTGGACGGCCAGGAGTTCTATATGGCGGGCAACGCTGATTCGACGACGAACGCAGGAGGGGCGAGCGGACCCGGGCTCACCATTGGCGCCCGACTCACTACACCCGGCGCCGCGAATTCGATCCAGCTCGGCACCTATGTCGCTGCTGACCGGCCAGACGAGTCTGCAAAGAACCACATCAAAGACAATAACTGGCGCGGCATCGGTATCTTCCCCGACGCCAACGGCAACCAGAATCTCTTCGTTTCCAAGGAGAGCGGTGGCAATGGCGACGATGGGATATTCCAGGTGTTGAACGGGAACTTTCCGAATGCAACGCTAGCTCAGGTCGTCAATGGGACCGGCGCTGGCGTCCCCACCGGCGGTTCCGACAATACCATCGTCCAATTGTTGGGGAACCAGGCCACCAACCCAAACACCAACGGTCCCTCGCTACTGACCCCGTTTGGCTTCTTCTTCGCCAATCCGACGACTCTCTACGTGGCTGACGAAGGCAACTCGACGATCACGTTGACGGATGCGAACGGCCAAAGCGAAACCTCGCTCGTCACCGATCCGCTCGCCGGATTGCAGAAATGGGTCTTGGTTCCGGGCAGTGCGCCCTTTTGGCAGCTGGTCTACGTCCTTCAGGACGGCCTGCAGATCAACGTGCCTCAGAAAATACCGGGTTATCCCGTACCGACCTTTACGACCGGTCTGCGCAATTTGACGGGCGGCGTCAACGGCGACGGTACAGTCACGATTTACGCCGTCACAGCGCAGACCAGCACGATCTCCGGCGGTGAGCCCGATCCGACAAAGCTCGTCGCGATCACGGACGTGATTGCTGCCACCCAGCTGCCGGTGGAGGATGACCAGGACTACGGCCAGTCCAGCGATTATCACGGCACACTCGATCACTTTGTGACACTGCAGCAAGCTCAGTCCGGTGAAGTGTTGCGCGGTGTCGCCTTCGCCCCCACCCGGTAAGGGCCGGCTATTCGTCGAGCCAGAGGTCCTCGAAGCGCCAGCCGTTGTATTGGCTGTTGACCATGATCGTCAGCCCTTTCACCCGGGGCTGCCAGCAGGTCGCGGCGCGGAGGTGATAGATGATCGGCCGCGCCGCCTCCTCCTGCAGCCGCTTGTCGATTTCCCAGACGAGCCGACGACGCTTTTCGGGGTCGGCTTCCATCGACTGACGATCGAACTCTTTCTGCAGTTCGGGATTACAGAAACCCGTGTAATTGCGCTCGGAACCGCAGCCGTAATTCTCAAAAAATTGCTGGTCAGGGTCGTCCACGCCGCTGCCGGTGTTGTTTAGTCCGATCTGGTAGTCCTTGCGCGCGATCTTGGGAAACCAGTTGGCCGTTTCGACCGGATCGAGCACGCCGTCGATGTAGATTTCTTTGAGCTGGTCGATCAGGATGACGGCCGGATCCCGGTAGCCCGGAATGTTGCGCGCCGAGACCGCGAGCGCGAGCCGATTGCTCGCTCCGTGGCCGAGTTTCTCCATGATCTCGCGCGCTTCCGCGCGGTTCTTCCGTACGTCGGGATCGTAGCCCGGCACGGTTTTCAAGAATTCGGACGGCACGCCCCAAACCCCGGCCGGCGGCGGTTGCATTGCGCCGCCGATATCGCCCTGTCCCTCGGCGAGAATATCGATGAAGGACCGGCGATCGAGGCTCAGCATCATCGCGCGCCGGATCTCCGGGTTGTCGAATGGCGGCTTTTCGCGATTGACGATCAGGTTGGTGCTGGCATTGCCTGGCACGAGATCGCAGATCGCCTGCGGCGCCTGGGTCTTGATGTCTTTCAATAGCGGTATCGAGACCTCGAACGGAAAAGTCATATCGAACTTGCCGGCTATGAAGGCGAGGATTGCCGTCGAGCGGTTCGGGATGATCGTGTATTCGATGCCGTCGAGATAGGGCCGGTCCGGCTTCCAGTAATCCGGGTTGCGCGCGACAACAATGCGTTCGTTCGGTTTGAATTCGACGAATTTAAATGGGCCGGTGCCGATCGGATGCGTGCGCATATCACGCGGCGCAACGTGGCACGGGTAAACGGGTGCATAGCCCGAGGCGAGCAACGCAATCAGCCAAGGCTGCAGCCGCCTTAGAACAAATGTGGCCTCGTAATCACCGTTCGTCGTGATTTCTTCGATATTGTTGTACCAGGACTTGCGCGGATTGAGACGGAGCTTCTCGCTCGCTTTACCCGTCAGCAGATCCCAAGTGCATTTGATGTCCCTGGCAGTAAACGGCTTGCCGTCATGCCATTTGACATCCTTGCGCAAATGAAAGGTGAGTTGGGTCCCGTCTTCACTGGTCGACCAGTCGGTGGCAAGATCCGGCACGATTGAGGAAAGGCTGTTCTGCGCCACGTGCTGGTCGTACATGACGAGGTTGTTGAACACTCCCATCATCGGGATCTCGGTCGAATTCGTTCCCTCCTCGTGGATGGACATACTCGCAGGGCTGTCGCGGTGGTAGATCTTGAGAACACCTCCCGATTTCTGCGCCCTTGCCGTCTCGGCAGCGAGCATGCCGAAGAGCAGGCAGCCAACCACGACAGACCCTCGAACAATATGCTTCATGAAGCTTTTGCCTCCCTCTCTAGCTTTATTGTTCCCATCACGGCACTTCGCCACCACGTTTTCTTAGATCAGCAGGCGCGGTTGCAAAAGAGTGAACTCGAGGGACAAGAATTCGTCATCTGAGGCCGTGAGGTGGACATTTGGCGGCATGATCGAGGCTACATCGGGTTGAGGCTGTGCTCTTGACCATTTTTGCGCAGCGCAGTATTATAAATCTCATTTCTTACAGAGCCATTGACAATTTCATGTTGCATCGCAACATTGCCGACCGGGATTAGCGGTCCAGTGCAGCCGCACCGCTCTATATCCGCAGCCTGGCATACAGATCCTATGCAGAGTGGGCGGCAAAACTCTGGTAAGTCGACGTCGCGCATCACTGAGCCGAGGGAGCGACCAATGCATCAAGCTACCACTCTTCCGGAGCGG
>Ga0306921_10000247_pt1 | contig 44035 bp, 44 predicted proteins | sample sta12Cox44000080_FD_203760 | JGI IMG/M metagenome (GOLD analysis project Ga0306921, IMG submission 203760) | Lab enrichment of tropical soil microbial communities from Luquillo Experimental Forest, Puerto Rico - statoxic.12C.oxic.44.000.080 (v2)... | ecosystem: Environmental > Terrestrial >... | reverse complement strand
TCGCTCGCCATCTGCAGGCAAGTCCCTCGAAGGTGGCCAAGACTGCGCGGGTGCAGCGGGCCAAACGGCTCATCGACGAGACAAGCCTGCCGATGACCGAGATCGCGACGCAGGCGGGCTTTGGCAGTCTGCGCCGGTTCAACTCTGTCTTTACCGAAGTCTACGGAAGGCCGCCGACTGAAATTCGGCGCAAGAGGTCTTTGGGCGCCGTGGTTTTGGCATGACCGCTATCGGCGCAAAGGTGTTATCCGACACGCAGTAGCGGATTGTCGGCTCATCCTCCACACCGGCCGTTACTCGCTTCGTTGTGCCTTGTGCTCTCGGCGTATGCGCCCACGGGGGCGGTGTGTCCCTGCGTTCCTCTCCAGCTGCTCCGCGGGTGCCTGAGTTGGCCCTCGACGAGAACATATAGGGAACCTATATGTGAGCCTTGTCCGCCGGAGCCTCGCTGATGCCGGAAATCGTTGCCGATCCGCCGTTGTCGTCCTGTTATCACCTGTTTTCCGGACCACGAATCCAGGAACATCAACAGCTTGCTCCTGATTCCCTCTCGCCGCGCGCGCGACGCGCGCGGGCGCTTCGCGAAGGGAAGCTCAGGCAATCCGCGGGGGCGGCCGCGCGGCATCCGCAATCCCAAGCGGCGGGTGCCCGATCTTGTCGCTCGGCCGCTGAGCGCGCGGGCGCTGTCGGAGCTGCTCGACCGCAAGCCTCATCTGTTGCGGCCCCTCGCCGAGCAGCTCTTGCCGCCGCCGCTCGCGCCTATCAGCCCGGCCGCGCGTCTCCGGATCAACCTGTCGTCGTTGCAGACGGCCGAGGATGTTCGACAGGCGCTATCCACTGTTCTGATGGCCATTGCCCGCGGCGAGATCACGCCCGGCGAGGGCGCGCTTATCGCAGAGCGGGTAGAAGCTCGGCTGCGCCCGGCCCGGCGCCTCGCACGACTGGAGCGCCGGCGGGCGCTTCAATCGCGTCTGGTCCGGACCCCGGCCGGATAGGATACCTTCTTCTGCTCGCCTATTCGGCGGCGCCGCGGCGGTGCGAGAAGCCTTGCTCTTGGCTGGTGATGAATTCGAGCAACGCGGCGCGTCCGTCTTCGGTTTGGCGGCGAGCCCGCAGAATGGCGTCGCCGATTTGCGACGGGTCCTCGACCCGCTCGCTCCAGCCGCCGAGGTCGCGGGCGATGTTGGCGTAATTGCCGCCGAGGTCGCGTGCCCGATAGCGTTCGTGCGACAGCGCCATTGCGTGGGTCTCGATCGCCATTGTCGAATTGTTGAGGACGATCGTCAGGATCGGGATGCTGCAGCGCGCCGCCGTCTCGAAGTCGAGGCCAGTCATGCCAAAGGCCGCGTCGCCCATGAAGTTGACGCAGAATCTATCGGGCGCGGCGACTTTTGCGCCGATCGCGAGCCCCAGCCCGGTCCCGAGCTGGTGCGACTTGCCCCAGCCGATATATCCGCGGGGGCGGGTCGCACGGTAGAACGGATTGAGCTGCTCGCGCGGGCTGCCGGAATCGTGCGTGACGATCGCTTCGGCCGGATCGACGACCCGCATGAACTCGGAAATCACCCGGTAGGGGTTGATCGGGCGCTCGTCGGAACGCAGTTTCGGCTGCCAGCGGGCCAGCCACTCTTCCCGTTTGGCCGCGATCTCGCGAGCGATATCGTTGGGACGTGTCTTGCCGTTGAGCCGATCGCGCACCGCCTCGATCAGCTGCCCGAGCACCAGCTTGGCGTCGCCCAGAATCCCGAGGTCGGCTGCGAAGGCCTTGTGGAGGTCGCGCGTGTCGTTGGTCGCGTGGATGATCTTCTTGCCGGGCGGCAACACCGGAGTTGCAATGCCATGGCGGGTGAAGCTGCAGCCGATGCCCAGCACCAGATCCGATTTGTGGAGGATATGGCGGCCGGGTCCGGTAAAGGTGCCGCCGCCCGGTCCGAGCGCCAGCGCATGGTCCTCGGGGAAAGTGCTTTTGCCATCGAACGTCGTCATCACCGGCGCCTGCAGCAGCTCGGCGAGCTGCCGCAGCTCGCCGATTGCTTCGGCATAGAAGATGCCTTGCCCCGCGAGGATCATCGGACAAGCGGCGGCGAGCAGCATGCGCGCCGCCTCGTCGATATCGCGCTCGTCGCCGGCTGATCGGGTGGCGCGGACGGGCCGATATTCATTCGGGTCGACCCCGACTTCGGTGGCGACGATATCGGCCGGTACCTCCACCATAACCGGGCCCTGCCGGCCGTTTTTGACTTGGGAGAAGGCGCGCCGCATCACATTCGCGACATGCTCTGGCAGAATGATTTCCTCAACCGATTTGGTGATCGAGGCGTAGGTGCGGCTCGATTTGAACATCGGAAAGAGCTGTGCGGTCTCGCGCGGGTGTCCGAGCGGCAGAAATACCACCGGGCTCGAATCGGAAAACGCGGTTGCGACACCAGCGAATGCGTTCTCCGCTCCCGGCCCGTATTGCATTGCAAACACACCGGGCGGGCGGCCATTCGAAACCCGGGCGAACCCGTCGGCCATATGGACCCCGACGCGTTCCTGGCGGCAGATCACAGGCCGGATCCCGACCGCGGCGGCGGCCTCGATGATCGGGGTGGTCGGGAAGCAGAAAAGTGTCGAGACACCTTCGCGCTTCAGAATCTCAGCCATGACGTCCATGACGAGCATCGGTTGTTCAATCCCGGTTGGTAGAGCTGGAGCCGGCATCGCGCCAATGCGGCGAACAGCGCAGGGTGTTAAAGCCGCTTTTGCTGTCCTCCGCCTGTTGGTCTCAACGGATCACCCCGCCGGCGTCGGGTCCGGCGAGATCGCTTTCAGGCCGGTGACAGATCTTCACACACGGTCTGACGTCGCCGGGGTTCTCCAGGATGCAGGCGCTGCAGTCCGGGCCGGGCGGCTTTTCACTGGCCGTTGTCGTCTCCTGCGAGGGGCCGGCACAGGCCGCGAGAAGCGCGACCCACGCAAGCAAAAGCAACGTCGAACGGTGCATTGCGCGAGCATGAGGAGCCTTTGCGAGGTTTGTCAAGGCGAGGACCGCGGCCCTTTCGCTCACCTGCGGGCAAATAGCCGCGAGCGCTGCAGCTCACCCCGGCTGCAGCACGTGGATGACGCGGCTCGCGATCAGGTCGCGGGTCTTTGCGGCATAAGCGGCCATATGCGGGGACGCAGCGTGCGTTTTCAACGCTTCCGGGCTTTCCCATTTCTCGATCACGACGAAGGTATCGGGACCGAACTTCGCTTGAAAGCCCCCGATGCCCTCGGCGTCGATAGCCGGCCCGTACTCGATGCAGCCCTTCTCGGCGTGAACCGCCGGCATGTTGGCGTGAAATTCCTTCAGGATCGCTTCGCGCATACCGGATTTGGCGGTGATGACAGCGACAACGTGGATCAATTCCGTATCCCCTCAGGCGATGCGTTCGAAGACGCTGTGGTGGCGGCTGGTGACCAGCGGACGGATCCTCGTCGCCCAGTCACCGTAGGCTCCGGCCTCCTCCCATGCCGCACTCTTCAGGACATCGGGGGAGTCGAGCTCGTAAATCGTCAGATATTGCTGCATCCCCGGCACGCTCGAATGCTCCAGCTTATAGCGCGCGCCCGAGCGAACACCCGGCACTTTGCACAGCATCGGGAAGTGCTCGGTATCGTAGACGCGGTTGAACTCGGCCTCGTGTTCCGCCGGAATGTCGAGCTGCACGACAAAGAGATGAGCCATGACCTGCGCCCTCATGCAATCCGTTCAAAAATGCTGTGCTGGCGGTTGGTCGTATGTGGCCGGATCTTCGGCTTCCACTCGCCGAGATCGGAGGCTTCCGTCCAGGCCGGGCTGTTGATCACTTCTGCCGAGTCGACCTCGTAAATCGCCAGATAGCGCGGCATCGTCGGCACCGTGGAGTGATCGAGCCGGTAGCGCGCGCAGGATCTCACGCCAGGGACTTTGAGGATGGTCGGGACATGCTCCTCGTCGTAAATCCGGTTGAACTCGGCCTCGAGATGTTGCGGGATATCCATCTGGACAACATAAGCATACGACACGGCGGCGATCCTTCCAGCTGCAGGTACGGTCGGCAGCAGATTAGGTGAAAGCGGCTTTGATCACGATAGGGTTTGCGGCCGGCCAACACGCCATGAGACCGTTGTGCGTTGGTCTCCTGTTGCTGATGAGCGTCGTGCTCGCCGGTTGCGGCCAAACCTCACAACCCTTGGAACGGCTGCCGGGTCCTTCCGTTCAGCAGACCGACAAGATCGGCGGAGACGGCGGTGGGGGCGGGATGTAGCAGCGCGTCAGACGGCGTCGGGCCCTTGTTCACCGGTGCGAATGCGGATGGCCTGCTCGACCGGCAACACAAAGATCTTGCCGTCGCCAATCTTCTCCGTGCGTGCGGAATCTTGAATGGCCTGCACAGCTCGCTCGACAATGGCGTCGTCCAGTACTACCTCGACTTTGATCTTGGGGAGGAAATCGATCACATATTCCGCCCCGCGGTAGACTTCTGTGTGCCCTTTCTGGCGCCCGAAACCCTTGACCTCGCTGACTGTCATTCCGGTGATGCCAACCTCGTGCAGCGCGTTCTTCACTTCGTCGAGTTTGAACGGTTTGATAATGGCTTCGATCTTTTTCATGGCCTCACCTCGTATCGAGCTCGAGACGGAGAATAGTCTCGAGCTCGGGCCGTCCCTGATAGCATATCGCCATCCCGCGAAGGTACCTTCGTCTCGTCTACTGGACGGCCTCGCCATGAAGGGCAAGATCGAGGCCCTCGCGTTCGATGTCGGCGGACGGGCGAAGACCAATGACCAGATCGATCAGTTTGAGCAGGATGAGGGACACGACGGCGTCATAGACAACGACGACGGCGACACCATAAAGCTGCACGATCACCTGATGCGGATTGCCGTCGATCAAACCGCTCTTGCCTTCACCTCCGACCCAGGCCACCGCCAGTACCCCGGTCAAAATAGCGCCCACGGCGCCGCCAATACCATGCACGCCAAACGTGTCGAGACTGTCATCGTACCCCAGTGCATGTTTCAGGCCCGTCGTGCTCCAATAACAGATGACCCCAACGGCGATCCCGATGATCAACGCACCGCGCGGATCGACAAAGCCAGACGCCGGGGTGATCGCGACCAGACCCGCGACTGCGCCCGAGATGATCCCGAGCACGCTCGGCTTACCCTTCACCACCCACTCGGCGAACATCCAAGAGAGAGCCGCGGTGGCGGTCGCAATCTGGGTCACCGCCATGGCCATGCCGGCATTGCCGTTGGCCGCCGTTGCGGAGCCGGCGTTGAATCCGAACCACCCGACCCACAGCAGCGATGCTCCAATGACGCTGAGCACGAGGTTGTGCGGGGGCATTGGCTCTGTACCATAGCCACGCCGCTTTCCCATCACGAGCGCGGCCATCAACCCGGCGACCCCCGAGTTGATGTGCACGACCGTTCCGCCGGCGAAATCGAGTACGCCCGCGTCGTTGAGGAAGCCGTCTGCCCCCCACACCCAGTGAGCAATCGGTGCATAGACGCAAACAGCCAAAGCCCAATGAACCACAGCAGTGCCGAGAACTTCATGCGGTCCGCGAAGGCGCCGCAGATCAGCGCCGGGGTGATGATCGCGAACGTCATCTGGAAGCACATATAGACCGATTCAGGGATCGTCTTTGCCAGATCGTTGACCGAATCGAGGGTCATCCCCTGCAGCAGGAACCGGCTTGTGCCCCCCAGAAACGGCGACCCGGTCGTGAAAGCGAAACTGTAGGTGCAGACCATCCACAGCACCGTGACGAGACAAGTGACGGCAAAGCTCTGCATCACCGTCGTCAGCACGTTCATCTTGCGGACCATGCCGCCGTAGAAGAGCGCCAGACCGGGAATTGTCATCATCAGCACGAGCGCGGTCGAGGTCAGCATCCATGCCGTGTCGCCGGAATTTAACGCAGGGGCGGCTGCCAGGGCCGCGGGGGTCGGCGCTTGTGCCACGGCTGATAGCGCTAGTAGCGGCATCATTGACGCGGCCAGCATTAGGCGCCGCAAGGCAAGGTGCATGGATTTCATCAGCTTTCTCCAAGAGACCGATAGGCAGAGGGGCGAACCGTCTCCTGATCCGCGAGCCGGACGCGTTGGCGCCGGGAACCAAGAATCGTGCCAATCAAGCCGGAGCCGGCTACTCTTGTACAGAGCCGCCCGCAACCGGCCGCTCGCCGATCGTCCGCGGCAAACCGGCTTGCCGGGCGTATTGCAGAGCGAGTCGTCGAACGCGCGCGTGCGCCTGGGTAGAAATCAACCCAGAGGGGCGAGACCGCAAGCCCGAGGGAAAATGAAGGGAAGGTTAAAATTTAAGCAGAATTTATATGTTCTGCCACCCCGTTGGGCCCGCCTTGCTGTCTCTGCCAGCAACAATCCGGTTTCCCCGCCGTACTGCGGCTCTAGCACTGAGGCGCTAAGGCTTAACGCACCAGCAACGACACTAGGAGCGCGAGCGCCAAAAGTGCGGCCAGGCCTTGCCACACTTGGAGAGGAGCGCGCTCGTAGAGCGTGCGGGGCCGAGGAATTGCGATCGGAGCGCGCGGTGGTCCGGCTTCCATCTCGAACGCGAACTCGGTCATGTCGTGAAAGCGCTTTGCGGGATCGACCGCGATCGCGCGCGCGAGTGCCGCCTGGAGCCAGGCCGGAAGATCTGGCCGCAGCGCGCAAAAGTCCCTCGCCCGGTTCCGGCGCGGCGGACTAGTGGCGTCAAGATTGCCGTACGGGAACTCGCTCGAGAAAGCGCGAAACATCGCGACGCCCAGAGCATAGATGTCGGTGGCCTCGTTGCCGGCTTCGCCTGCGAACATTTCCGGCGCCATATAGGCCTGGGTCCCCGGAATCTCTTCCGGTGGAAAATCCTCCAGCCCAGGTACGCGAACGACCCCGAGATCGATCAGCTTCAGCGATCCGCCACCTTCGAGGATTACGTTGTCCGGCTTGATGTCGCGATGGATGATACCGGCGCGGTGCAGCGCCGCGACTCCACGGGCCAGCTTGACGGTGATGTTCCGCCCTTCTTCCAATCCCAGCGCCGGACTGCGCGAAAGGCGCGTTTCCAGAAGCTCGCCTTGATAGAGCGGCATGACCGTGTAGAGGCAGGTCTGGCGTCCCGGCGGCAGTTCGATGACGCGCCCGATCCAAGGATTGTGCACCCTCGCGCCGACCCAGGCCTCGCGGACAAACGCCGCGCGATACGCGTCAACGCTGACAAGCTGCGGCTTGGGGAATTTCAACGCAACGATGCCGCCCTCGACTTCATCCTCCGCAGCGAAGAGTAGGCTGTATCGGCCCTCGGAGATCAATGCTTTGAGGACGAATCCATCGATCGTCTCGCCGAGAAGCGGCGCTGGGATCGCGGGCAGCTGCAGGATCGCGGCGCTAATGTCGGAGGATCCTGCTGTCGGTAGCGCGACCACGTCCAGAACCAACGAGGTGCAGTTGTCGGTGCTGCCGGATTGGAGCGCCGCCGCAACCAACGCCCCGGCGGTATCCTCGGGAGCGGAGCGGTCGCGCATGATGTCGGCGATTCGCTCATCTGTCAGGAACCCGTGCACGCCGTCGCTGCACAAGAGGAAACGGTCATGCAGCGCTACCGGTTGTGTGGCGTAGTCGAGCCGCACTTCCGCTTCCACTCCCAACGCACGGTTGAGCACGTGCGAGCGACCAGTGCTATCTTGGCGCACATGGTCCATGGTGAGGCAGGTCATGCGGTCGCTGCTCAACCGATAGGCGCGCGTATCCCCGACATGCAGCAAGTGGGCGACGCGGCCGCGCAACACCAGCGCCGTGAACGTGCAACCCAAACCGGCAAGATCGGGGTCTTGACGCCCCATGGAATTGATCCAGCCGTTGAGCGCACTGACTATCTTGGCGCCCGCTCGCAGCGCTTCCATCGTCTCGGGCAGATCGCAAAAGCCGTCCAGAAAGCCACGCACCGCAGTCTCGGCAGCGATGCGGCCGCCCTTTGCGCCGCCGATTCCATCGGCGATCGCAGCGATCACTTCTTGGCGCGGCTGCGGCAACTCCGCTCCGAACACCGCGCCGGCGAAATCCTCGTTCGCCTTGCGCCGCCCAGTCTTCGAACAGAAGCCGACGCTTGCCCGTACGCCGACCTCAACCGCCGCCATGGCACTGATTCCACCCGGGTGCGGACCGCTTGGATCGCCATGCGGTGCGGACGCGAGCTCAATTTCGTGGCCGTGGCTTCGCGCTGTCACCGCGACTTATCCAGATCGCAACGATTATGGCGGAAATAGCCCCCAGTGCTTGACGCGACACTTGCCGTGAGATCCCCGGATTTGCGGTCGAGGGTGTAGTTGCCGCCATCTTTGGGATCGAACCACGAAATCGCGGCGCGTTTAATCTCGGCCGGATTGGAATCAACCGTCGCTTTGCGGAAATCGATCGTAATCTGCCAGGACGTGCCGCTCACCGGATTGGTACACGTGATCGCCGTCGGGGTCTCGTTCTGCTGCGTGTCACCGTTGATCGGGGTGGCCAAACCCACCGCCAGACCGGCTATCCCTGCCGCTAGAACGCGGTTGCGGAACACGGTCACGTCCACATCACCATAAGCCGATCCATACCCAAATCTCAGGCTCCCTGCAAAGCAAGTCGTATATCGGGAAGCGCAAATACAAATGGCGATCGTGTATGCCTAATTTTTAGGCATATAACTGTATTCGATCGGCGGAGCGCGGCATGATTTTCCGAAAAAGCCCGGTTCCCGGCTGATTTCGACGGGCTATGCGACTGGCATGGCTCTTGCCTACATCGTTAATATGTGTGCTTATTCAACCCCACGTTTCTGATACCCGAGGTTGTGCGCTTCTTCACGACAGAAAAAATAGGGGACAAACAATGCTCGTACCATCACCCAAATGGCTCGATTCGGGAAACAATGCATGGCAGTTAGCGGCTGCGACTTTCGTCGGTCTGCAAAGCATTCCCGGTCTGGCGGTTCTCTACGCCGGGTATGTCAAGCAGAAGTGGGCGATCAATTCTGCCTTCATGTGCTTCTACGCTTTCGCCTCGGTCTTGGTCGTGTGGGTTCTCTTCGACTACAACATGGCGTTCGGGGAGCAATGGTTTCCATTCCTCGGCAAACCTGCGCTGGCAACCTCCGCGAGCTTTATCACGGGCCAGGCGGTGGTACCGGCAGCTGCCTCGGGCATGCCGGAGCTGACCTTCCCGATGGCTACCCTGATTTTCTTCCAGTTCGTTTTCGCTGCGATCACGGTGATCATCCTCGGGGGCTCGGTGCTCGGCCGCATGAACTTCGCGGCCTGGGTGATTTTCTGCCCGGTGTGGATGACCCTGGTCTATACGGTCGGGGCGTTCAGCCTGTGGGGCGGCGGCTGGCTTTCAGTGTTGGGCGCGCAGGACTTTTCGGGTGGCTATGTCATCCATCTCGCCGCCGGTACGTCCGGATTCGTCGCTGCAGCCGTGGTCGGGCCACGCTTACGGGCCGATCGCGAGCAATTCCCGCCCAACAGCCTGCTGGTCACGTTGATCGGCGCCGGCCTTTTGTGGCTCGGTTGGAACGGGTTCAACGGCGGCGATCCCTATTTCGCCAACCACGACGCGGGTGCGGCCGTACTCAACACCAACACAGCCACTGCGGTTGGCCTCCTCGTCTGGACCTTGATGGACAAGATGGCCTATGGCAAACCGTCGATCATTGGCGCGGTTAACGGCATGATCGCGGGCTTGGTGGCAATCACTCCGGCCGCTGGTTTCGTCAATGGCTGGGGCGCCATCATCATCGGTATCGTTGCCGGCATCATTCCGTGGCTTTCGATGAACAAGTTCCAGAGGACCCGTTTCATGCTGCGGGTTGACGATACGTTGGGGGTGTTTTCGACGCACGGCATTGCCGGCTTGAGTGGCGGTCTGCTCGTAGGCATCCTCGCCAATCCGGACATGCTCGAATACATCGGCACCGACAAAGAGGCGCCCGGCGTCAGCGTTACCGGCCTGCTCTACGGCGATACGGGAGCCCAACTTCTGGCGCAGATCGAGGCCGCGGCGTTCATCATCATCTATAACGCCATTGCCACATTCATCATTCTCAAGGTGATCTCGATCTTCGTACCGCTGCGCATGGCCGAGGCGCAGCTGGTGGTCGGCGATGACGCGGTTCACGGAGAGACCGCCTATGCAATCACCATGGAAGCCGCCGAGTAAGAGGCGGTAGTTCGTCTAAATTGCTCTGCGCATGGGTGGGCTAGCGTAGCCATACGCGCCCACCCCGTCCTTCCGGAAAAGTGCCCATTTCGTTGGCAAATATCAGGACGCCAGTGCGCTAGCGGGCTGCTTATCGGGAAGCGACAACACCGGGGCTCTGTTGATCTCGCTTTTCAAGCGCTCAATCGCCGCCTCATCGAGAGTCTCGGTTTCGAGCAATGCCGCCGCCGTGCTGTCCAGCAGCGCGCGGTTCTGTTGCAATACCCCTGTCGCCGCCTGGAAGGCGCTGTCGACCAGCTTGCGCACGGCGCCGTCGACCGCCTCGGCCGTGCCCTCGCTGTAGATGCGCTCCTGCGGAACTGGGATGTTGGGCTGAAGGAAGGGTGAACGGTCGCGGTCATAGGCGACGTTGCCGAGCGCCTCACTCATGCCGTAGCGCAAAACCATCGCCCGGGCGATGTCGGTCGCGCGGGCGATGTCGTCGGCGGCACCGGTCGAGATCTCGCGAAAGACCAATTGCTCGGCGGCGCGCCCGCCGAGTAGCCCGGCCATCTTGTGTTCAAGCTCAGCGCGCGTCATCAGGTATCGGTCCTCGGTCGGCCGCTGTATCGTGTAACCCAACGCACCAACGCCGTGGGGGATGATGGACACCTTGTGCACCGTCTCGGTCCCCGGCAGCGCCAGAGAGACCATCGCGTGACCGAGTTCGTGGTAGGCGACAACCCGCCGCTCCAGCGGATTTAGCAGCCGATTGCGCTTCTCCAACCCGGCGACCATGCGTTCGATCGCAGCGTTGAAATCGTCCATCGAGACCGCGTCGGCACCGCGTCTCGTAGCGAGCAGGGTCGCTTCGTTGACCAAATTCGCCAAATCGGCACCCGTGAAACCGGGCGTCAACGCTGCGACCTGCTCGGGCTTCACGTCGCTGCCGAGCTTTGAAACCTTCTTCAGATGGACCACCAGTATCTGCTCGCGCCCTTTCTTGTCCGGCTTATCGACCAGAATTTGTCGGTCGAACCGCCCAGCACGCAGCAACGCCGGATCGAGGACTTCAGGCCGGTTGGTCGCGGCGAGCAATACGAGACCGCTTGAGGGATCAAAGCCGTCGAGCTCGGCCAGGAGCTGGTTCAAGGTCTGGTCTTTCTCGTCTTGCCCGCCTCCGACGTAGCCGCCGCGAGCGCGGCCGAGCGCATCCAGCTCATCGATGAAGATAATCGCCGGCGCGTGTTGGCGCGCCTGCTCGAAGAGGTCGCGAACCCGCGCGGCGCCGACGCCGACGAACATCTCGACAAACTCCGAGCCGGAAATTGAAAAAAACGGGACCCCGGCCTCGCCGGCGACGGCGCGAGCAAGCAAGGTCTTGCCAGTCCCCGGCGGGCCAACTAGCAGCACCCCCTTTGGCGGGCGGCCACCTAGCCGCCCGTATCGGACGGGATCCTTTAAGAAGTCGACGATTTCGACCAGCTCTTCCTTTGCTTCGTCGACACCGGCGACGTCCGCGAAAGTGACTTTAGTCTCCTTCTCGACGTAGACCTTGGCGCGACTCTTGCCGATCGTCATCAGGCCGCCGAGCCCGCCCTGCCCCATGCGCCGGATCGCGAACATCCAGATCCCGACGAAGAATATTGCGGGCAAAACCCAGGACAACAAATCGCGCAACCAGTGATTCTCGACGACCCCGCTATAGACAACTCCATGCTTATCTAGACTTTGCGCGAGCTCCGGATCAACCCGAGCAGTGACGAAGTCCTTGACGCCGTCGGGCTGGGCCTCTTTCAGTGAGCCGTTGATGTAATTCTGGGCTATCGCGATTTTGTCGACTTTGCCTTCGTTGAGCAGGGTCTGAAAGCGGCTGTAGGGGATAGGGGTCAGCTTGGTGCTCTCCAGATAAAGCTCCTGAATGAGGAGCATGCCGAGCACCGCGGCGATGACGTACCAAAAGTTGATGTGGACCTTCTTATCCGCCTTATCCATGGCTGGCGTGCCCCCCTTCATGTGATTGCGCCGGCGATGCGCGACGTGATGGCTCGGTGAGAAAATCGCCGGTTCGCGCCATGATGGTCAATCGAACCTCGGGATCTCGCCGCGGCCGGTCCTTAGTACTATATGGAACACGCCGATGATCTTGGGAGAGAGAAACGCTGACGGGAGACCACGATCATACAAGAATACACTAGTCCCGACGGACGGGTTGGGACCTCGCCGCCAAAGCCGTCGAGCACGGCGTCGCTTTGGCGAGAGAGATCGGGGTCAAACTTATCGCAGTGAAGGTCACCGAACTGACCTGAACCCCTTCTCTCATCCACCGATGAGTAGAGTCGATTGCCCATTTGAGCCTGCTTGGCTCGGTGCTGCAACGGGACGCGGCGCGACGCCCCCGATTGCGCGCAGCGTCCCGTCCCGTTGCGATGCCGAGGCACTGAGCTTGGCGTAGTCGGCCGGCACCAGATTTCCAATGTTGTGGCATTCGGACAGCTCGTTCCGGCCGGTCCCGGCCAAATATTCGATCCTTTCCGGGCGCGTCATCCCGTCTGGGGCGCCAATACCGAATTCGCCGACATGCGCGCCGCCTATGACGCGCTCGACGAGCGCACCAAGGCCGAGGTCGAGGACATCGTCTGCGAGCACTCGCTGATCCATTCGCGCGAGGCGATCGCGTTCAACGATCTGACGCGGGAGGAGATCGCCGCCTTCCAGCCGGTGCGGCAGCCCCTCGTGCGCACCCATCCGGTGACCGGCGGCAAGTTGCTGTTCCTGGCTTCTCACCCCGACGCCATCGTCGGCTGGACGATACCCGAGGCCCGCATGTTCCTGCGTGACCTGACCGAGCATGCGACGCAGCGCGAGTTCGTCTATGCGCATTCCTGGCGGCCGCACGATCTCGTGATGTGGGACAATCTCACGACGATGCACCGCGCCCCGCCGCCCTGACCGGAACGAGGTGCGCGACTTGCGCCGCACCACGCTTGCCGGGGACGTGGCGATCGTCGAACAGGTCCAGTGAGGCGGACTCTCAGGCCCGCCGGACCATTCCGGCAGATTGGCGCGAACCCGAGCCGAACGTGGATGCTGTCGCCTCTGATCCCGACCCGGCGTTCGGCCAGTGCAACCGACAAGTCACAGATCGCTTACGGATTCCAGCCATTGCCAGCACGGACGAGCAAAAACCTCCAGCGTGTTGAGCGCCCCGATCACTGTCTAGCAGGTAACAATAGTCCTCCTCGAACCGGCCCTTCTTGCAATGGAATTGCGGCGTAAGGCCGCGGTGGCCGGAAGATCGTACCTTGGGCAGTCATCCGAGCGGCTGGACGGTTGTTCATCGGACGAGCCGGTCCCTTGCCGGATACCCGGATCGGAGGTTAACCTTTTGCGGTAGGGATTGATCCTGCGGCCTAACTGGGAAATTCTCGAATAAATCTGCTTGGGGGATAAACGAGTAGTTAAAGTAAAACGCTGAGGATGGATCGAAATATAGCGGCATGGGTCCGAATTGTTATCGCACCAGCCTGTCAAATAGAGGGGGAACAAGTCGAGAAATGCCCGGCAATATATTTGCTTCCTCCTCGCTCGACGAGCTGATCCGAGAACTCCGACGGTCCAGTGTAGCGCCCGGACTTGCTCCACGGATTGCCCGCCGAACCCCAGATCCCGCGACTTTCTCCGATAGGCTCGGCGAGAGGGCGGGCACCCTCTCTGATACCGGAAACGAGCAGCTGCTGGCCGGCATTGTGCGCCGATCATCGCCGCCGACCCAAGAGCGGAACCGCCGCACGGCAGCGGTGGCGCTTCCGCTCGGCATCGTGCTCAACCTCGTCTTTGTCGGGCTCGTCGCCACCGCGACCATTGGTGTCTTCTTTGGCGTCGGCTTTTACTTACTCGCGCATCCTGCGACGGAAATGAGTGCTGGTTTCGGCATCGATAGGGTTACTAGAGCCAACCCATTGCATCGCGAGATCTTCCCCCGCCCTTACAGCCATCCCCCGTCCGCTGACCGCGAGACTGCGTCAGTGAAAGGGAAAACGGAGATGTCACGCCCTGCGGAATCCCTTGCGCTCGTCGCTCTCACACAGCATCCGACCGCGGATGAGGCAGTGCGTCCGGAGAAGGGTGACGTCACGGGGGCTTCCGTGCCGCACTCGCCAGACGGCGAAGCGTCGGCAAGCGCCGCAACCCAGCCTTCCGCCATGGAAGCTCAGGAAGACGCGGCACCCAGATCACGTGTCGAGGCAATACCGGAATCCCACGTCGCGCTGATCCTACAACACGACGTACCTGCACGAGCTGGAATTGCAGTCCTGGAAACTGGGATCGTCGTCGCCCAATGGGGGTTCGGCTACTCTCTCGAAAATGCCCAGAAGCAGGTGCCGCAGGCTAATGTGGTGCACGGTCGACCCCTTTACTTATTGATAACGCTCAACGGCATGCAGGCCGCTGTTGATCGCATGCGGGCCGACCGCCGTCTGGCGATTGAGGTGCACTGGGTGCGGGAGAGTGTCAGCGGCCCAGCTGGCGTCGCAAACCTAGTGACCGACCTCACGATTGGCCGACCGGGTTTCGCCGATGCCTTCGAGGAACAAGTCCGCCGCAGAGGGTTCTTCGAATGGCACAGCTGGGCGAGAAAGGACGCCCTCAGCCCCGGGATGTGGGCGGTGTCGCTGACTTCCTCGGATGGACAGCTCCTCCTCTGCGGCCAGGACGCACAGCCCTGCCGGTTTACCATTAACGTCGGGTAATTCGTCTAGAAGAGAGCCAGCATCCGCTAGCCGTCGCACAACTTTCCCAGTTGCGGGGAATGACTACTCTTATACTCGTAGTCAAATGGGAAAGGCACCAGCCGCTGCGCCGCGATGTTCAGGGCGTCCCAGTAGATTGGTAAACGAGTTGATGCAACTCTTTTTACGGTCCCGACTGACGTTCAGCATGTCAGCGGGATCGGACTGAGAAACGGCTGCATATTGGTGCACTGCCGTAGTCTGACCGTCTCCCAGATTGGCGATACTCGCCGCAACCTTGGCGCGCTGGCTCTGGGGTGTCGGCGGTGCAGATTGAGAGACACCACATAAGCGACCGCCGCAGCGTTCTCGCCATCCCAGATTTGCAACTACGGCGCGACGCCTGCAATGTCACACGCCTTTAGGCGGTTTCGCTCGTCGAGAACAACACCGGGCGGATCCACAGCGTAATGGGCTCGCGTCGTCCGTTGGCCGCAGTGTCAACGGCAAGTTCCTGTAGCTCCACTTCGGACATCATTGGGAAGCACTCCGCCGCAGGTGAATCCCGGTGATCGGCCCACCTCGTCTCAAAAGCACCAGCGGCGCACGGGCGCCTCGGCCCGCTTCACCGCAATGTCGAGGCCGAGGAAGATGAGCGGCCCCTGCACATGCCGGAGCTCCAACGGCTCTTCGTCACCCACGTGCACGAGCTAATCGCAACGACCGTCGGCGCCACGCGAGACGGTCGGGCGATCGTGGAGCGGCCCGGCACCCGCACGGTGCGGCTGCGGCCTATCATGGCCGACATGAATGTGAACCTCAGCGACTTCGATCGACGGGCGCCGTGGTCGCACGGCGCCAATGCGTTCCTCATCCTCAGTATGTTGTCGATTGCCGCCCAGTCGGCATTGTCGACGACAGCATGCCGGTATAGTCCTGCGCCTCCCCTGCCGTAGGCCGACAGGTGACGACCCCTACTGTATAAACATCGATTTCCCGACCCGCCTGTCTTGCCAGCGCCTGGACGCCGCTGACATGGCGCGCCGTCTTCTCGAACGAGATGCCGCGCGATATCGTCGAAAAAAAAAGCGCGTCGCAATCATGCGCTCGTATACTTCGGGTGGCAGGTTCGGGTCCTTGCGACCCTGCTCGCCGATGATGGTCTCGCCCGCGCCGAAATCGCCTTTTTCGTAGATGTAAGAATGCGCGTACTCTCTGGCCTCCTTCTCCGTCGGGCGGCAGACGACGCGGCAGCTCGTCCAGATCTGGAACTCGCGCGAAAAATCCTCACGGCCAATGCGACGCATTTCCGTTAGCTTTGCTTTGCCGTCGGCGAGGCTGTCTTCGTAAAAGCCGATGAAGGCCATGTCGGCGTGCTTGGCGGCAAAGCGCGCGCCAATGCCGGAACTGCCGGCGTTCTTGATCGGCGGGTACGGAAGCTGCAGCGGTTTCGGCTGATGAAGCCCTTTTCGATGTTGAAGAATTTGCCCGCGTAGTCGAATTCTTCTTCCATCGTCCACAATTTCCGGACGACCTCCATCCACTCGTCGGCGTAGGCGTAGCGCGTGTCATGGTCCATTGTCTGTAACTCGAACATGCGCAGCTCCAGCGAGTACCAGCCGCACACGATGTCCAGCGCGAAACGCCCGCCGGTCAGATTGTCAACAGTGGTGCATTGCTTGGTCGCGACGATCGAGTGGATAGTTGGCACGTGGGTGGTGCAGAAGATCGAGGCGTGCTTCATGACCACGCCCATCCCGGCGGCCCAGGCCAACGTCGCGTAGCAGGTGCCGTTGAAATTGGCAGCGCCGGCTGTGGCAGGCGATCAACGAGGGCGACGCCTGGCGCCTCTACCCCGGCGCGTAGCGCGAGGCGATGGAACGCGAGTACGAGTCCTATCTCGACTACATCAAGGACCCCGAGCTGAAGGAGAAGCTCACACCCGACTACAACCTCGGCTGCACTCGCATTCGAAATCGGACAAGAACTATTACGAGGCGGTGCAGCTCCCCAACGCACACATCGTCAAGGGAAAGATCGACCGCATCGTGCCCGACGGCGTTGTCATGGCGGACGGGACCCATGTCAAACTCGACGTGCTGGTTTACGCCACCGGCTTCGACGCGCACGCCTATATGCGCCCGATGAACGTCATGGGCCTCAACGGCACGACGATCGACGAGGCGTGGAAGGAGAAGATCTATTCCTACGGCGGCATCGCGCTGCCCGGCTTTCCCAACCTGTTCATGCTTTACGGGCCGTTCTCTCCGGTGAACAACGTGCCAGTGCCGCTGGGTCTCGACCAGGAGATCGCCTGCATCACCTTGATCTCATTGACAGCGGTGCTCAGCGCGTACTCGCTGTAGGTGGTGACGCGTTGCTCCATCTCGTTGGTGGTGGCGGGCAAGGTGACGCTCATCGTGCCGGGGCTTGCCCAAATCCGCCGTCAATATCCGGCGCAACCACGCGCAACAGATGCTCGGGGACACCTACCGTTTCAGCAATCCACCGCCGGTGCATATGCGGCACCTGGCTGGGCAGATAGATCGTCAGCCTGCCGTCAACGCTTGGCTCCGCGAGAATGGCGCGAGTTTCTAGGCAGGTTGGAATGAGTCGGTTGTTGACGAGGCGCAAAGCGCAGCATCTGATCCGCTTGGCGAGCCGCCGCGGGGTAATCACCGCCGCCAATCTTGAAGTACGTCGTGATATTGTTGGGGATGTTTTCGTGGAGTTGCGTAGCGTCGTCGCCTATGGCCGCCTCCTCGTCAATGACCGCAGTCAACGGCCTCATAGCTGACATCAATGCGCTCCAGTGCGTCATACGCCGCCTCGCGCGTCTCGGCGACGATCAGCGCGACGCATTCGCCGACGAAACGAACCCGGTCGACCGCCATCACCGCCCGGTCCGGCACGACCGTGCCAGGCACGACCAGTTCGGCTTGATGTTGGCGATCTTGCCGGAGAGATCGCCACCCGCGAGAGCGAGACGCACGCCAGCGCCGGCCCAGGCAGCGGAAAGGTTCTAGGCCAGTGGTGAGAGCGTGCGCATGCGGCGAACGGAGGATCGCCAGGTAGAGCATGCCGGGCTGTTTTATGTCTTCGACATAGTGCCCGTTGCCAGTGACGAATTTAATATCCTCTTGCCTCCTGAGCGACTGGCCGACATGGAGCGTTGACGGCGTTGCATCAGTCATCTTGGTCGGCCTTCAGAAGGTCTCGACCCAGGGTCGAAGCTCGACCTCCAACGACCAGGCGCTGCGCGGCTGGCGCAAGACCTCGAGATAGGTCTGGGCGATCCCGTCCGGATCGAGCGTGCTATCCGGGCGGTCCGCGGGATCCCGCCGGCTCGCGTTCCGCACCCCGCCGTCGATCACGAAATGGGCGATGTGGATGCCCTTGGGCGCGAGCTCGCGCGCGGTGCTCTGCGCTAGACCACGCAAGGCAAATTTGCCCATAGCGAAAGCTGCAGAGAGTGCGTACCCCTTCAGGCTGGCACTGGCGCCCGTCAGTAGGATTGCGCCGCGGCAATGCGGTATCATGCGCCGTGCTGCCTGTTGGACGACGAGAAACCCGCCATAAGCCGATATCTCGATCGCTTTCCGCACGGCTTCCGGGTCGAGTTCGGCAATCGGGCCATGTGCGCGGGCGCTGGCGTTGTAGAGCACGACATCGGGTTCCCCGAGCCGGGTATCGGCCTCGTCGAACAAGCGCGCGACCGCCGCGGGGTCTGACGCATCAACGGCGAATGTTTGAGCGCGGGTCTCGGTGGCGAGCGGCGCCAGCTTCTCAACATTGCGCGCCGCCAATCCGACCTTGAGGCCAGCCGCCGCCAGACCCCGGGCAACCGATGCACTGATGCCCGGGCCTGCCCCGACGATCAGAGCGGTGCGATAGGAAATATCTGTCATGACTGACTCCTGATATATCCGCTGCGGCGCTCGGCCGCGCGCCGGTGCGGATTGCCACCGGCACCAAGGCCGTTGAATTTGGCGCATATGCGCCTAAATAGGCGTATGCGCGCGTGTGTCAAGATACGAGGATCCAGCATGTCTACGGACGGCTTATCGGGGCCTGAGGACTGCAACTGCCTCGCCGTGCGGCAGGCGGCCCGGCACATCACGCAGTTCTACGATCGGTTTCTGGCACCGACCGGGCTGCGCACGACGCAGTTTTCGATACTCGCAAAACTGCGGCGACTAGGGCCCATGACGATTAACGCCCTAGCCGCGGATATGGTCATGGACCGGACGACGCTCGGACGGAACATCCTGCCGTTGCAGCGCGACGGGCTAATTGCCGTCGAGACGGGAAAGCGGGATCGCCGGAGCAAGACGCTGCGGCTGACCGATTCGGGCGCGGCTCGCTTCCAGGCGGCGACGAAGGGGTGGGTCCAGGCGCAGAGGCAGTTGGAGGCGGCGTTCGGAGCCAAACGAACCGCCGAGATGCGCGCCCTCCTGCACACCGTCGCCGCGACCGACCTCGGCAGCAACGCCATCGGCGCCAAGGATGCGGTCCTAGGCTCCGGCTGACGTGCGATGGCTCGTAACGCCGCACCGGCCCGCGGGTCGGCACCCGGGGCAGGCCTGGGGCCGGGCGCCGGGGTAAGGGGATCAGCACGTCCTATGGGCCGAGTACTGCAAGACGATGCAGGAGCCCGAGCTTGGCATTTCAACGCACCCGAACGAGCTGGATCTGCAGCAGGCGGATGACATTCGCATCAATGACACGCGCCTAGTGATGCGCGGCCGACAGTCTAATCGAGCTGGTGCCGATGAATTTCAGCTTCCCGCCGCCTAGTTATGGCGGACCGGTATTCAACTTCCGCTCCGAGGGACGAAGCTGCGACGAGAGCAATCGCCATCTCGTGTCCGCTTCGGCCTTCTTCGAGTTCACCTGGCAAGAAATATCCAAAAGCCAAGCACAGCTTCTCGCTAAAGGATTCGCCCTTCATGGCGATCGCAGGCATCTGGCGAGAAGGCAGTGACAATCATCCGCCGACTTTCGCCATGCCGACACTATCACAATCGACACGTTGTGGTGTTCCGCCGCGAAGATTGGTCTGCCTAAATCGGCCTGACGAAGACCGAGCAAGAGTTGCTGCGGCCTCTTCCGGCTGCTGCGCTCTAGGTGATTTTATGGTGGGCGATGAGGGACTCGAACCCCCGACCCCCTCGGTGTAAACGAGATGCTCTACCAGCTGAGCTAATCGCCCTGCGCTCGCCGAGGCGCCGCGCCCCGGCGATTAATTTCGATTTCGCCTGGCTCCGACGTCAGTTCAAGGAATCGCGCAATCCCTTGCCCGGCTTAAATTTGGCCTGCTTCGACGCCGCAATCTTGATTTTCTCGCCCGTACGCGGGTTGCGTCCCTCCGACGCCGCCCGCGAAGCCACCGAGAATGTGCCGAAGCCGACGAGGCGAACCTCGTCACCTCCTTTCAGCGCTTCCTGTATGGCGTCGAACACTGCATCTACGGCCTTGCTCGCCTCCGACTTCCTCATGTCAGTCTTGTTGCTGACGGCGTCGACGAGTTCGTTTCTGTTCACGGGTACCCCCCTGGGCGAGTGGCAGGACTAAAGTGTGTCGTTTCGCCGAAGAGTTTAGAGCGCGACTAACACCGGGTCAACCGCGCCGCAATCCCGGAGTCGGGCCGCTCGCGAGGGATTATCTGCTGTCTGAGTACCCCATCACAGCCTGCCAATACCGAGAGGAGTGGCCCAATGGTTAATGAGTTACCACTCCCGAACGCTCCTCCTTCTGCACGGGGACGACCGGATCGGCTTCCCCGTCTTCGGACCAGGCGATGGGCGTCAGCGGCGCGGCTAGGGCCTGGCCGAGCAGCTCGTCGGCCGTTTTTACCGGGATAATTTTCAACCCACGCTTTACATTGTCGGGGATCTCGGCGAGATCCTTCTCATTCTCGTTGGGGATCAGCACGGTCTTCAGCCCGCCTCGGAGGGCCGCGAGCAGCTTTTCCTTCAGGCCGCCGATCGGCAGCACCCGGCCGCGCAACGTAATCTCGCCGGTCATCGCGATATCGCGCTTGACCGGGATTCCGCTCAGCACCGAGACGATCGAGGTCACCATGGCGACCCCGGCCGAGGGGCCATCCTTTGGCGTTGCACCCTCGGGCACGTGTACATGGATGTCCTTCTTCTCGAAGACAGTCGGTAGGATGCCGAATGCGTAGCTGCGCGATTTGACGAAGCTCTCGGCAGCCTGGACCGATTCCTTCATGACATCGCCGAGCTTGCCGGTTGCTGTGACTCGCCCTTTTCCCGGAAGTGTCACCGCCTCGATCGTCAGCAGCTCGCCCCCGACCTCAGTCCAAGCGAGCCCCGTGGTCACCCCGACCAGATCCTCGCTCTCAGCCTCACCAAAGCGAAACTTCCGCACCCCGGCGTATTTTTCCAGGTTGCGGCGCGTAACCCCGACGCGTGCGGTCTTGTTCATCAGAATGTCTTTGATCGCCTTGCGGGTTAGGTTGGCGATCTCGCGCTCCAGATTGCGAACCCCGGCCTCGCGCGTGTAGTAACGGATCAGATCACGTATCGCATCATCGCTGATGCTCCACTCGTTCTTGCGGGTCCCATGCGAAGACATCTGTTTCGGGATCAGGTGGCGCTTTGCGATCTCAACCTTCTCGTCCTCGGTGTAGCCCGGGATACGAATTGTCTCCATCCGGTCTAGCAACGGTTGTGGGATGCGCAAGGTGTTTGCCGTTGTAACAAACATCACATCCGACAGGTCGTAATCTACCTCGAGATAGTGATCGTTGAACGTCGAGTTCTGCTCGGGGTCGAGTACCTCGAGAAGAGCGGAAGACGGGTCGCCGCGCCAGTCGGCACCGAGCTTATCCACCTCGTCGAGCAGGAACAGCGGGTTTGACGATTTCGCCTTCTTCATGCCCTGGATGATCTTGCCCGGCATAGAACCAATGTAGGTGCGGCGATGGCCCCGGATTTCGGCTTCGTCGCGCACGCCACCCAATGACATCCGCACGAAGTTCCGCCCAGTCGCACGCGCGACCGATTTGCCGAGCGAGGTCTTGCCGACCCCGGGCGCACCGACCAAACACAAGATCGGGCCCTTCATCTTTTTGATGCGCTGCTGGACGGCGAGATATTCGAGGATGCGCTCCTTAACCTTTTCGAGGCCAAAATGGTCCGCATCGAGGACCTTCTCGGCGCCTTTGATGTCGCGTTTGATCTTGGTACGATTTTGCCAGGGAACCGACAGCAGCCAGTCGAGGTAGTTGCGCACCACCGTCGCCTCGGCCGACATCGGGCTCATGCTGCGCAGCTTCTTCAGCTCTGCGAGAGCCTTGTCGCGCGCCTCTTTGGAGAACTTCGTCTTGTTGATGCGATCCTCGAGTTCGGCCATCTCGTCGCGGCCGTCCTCGCCTTCGCCAAGTTCTTTCTGAATCGCCTTCAACTGCTCGTTCAGGTAGTACTCGCGTTGCGTCTTCTCCATTTGGCGCTTGACGCGATTGCGAATGCGTTTTTCGACCTGGAGGACCCCGATTTCGCCCTCCATATAGCCGAACACTTTCTCCAGGCGCTCAGAAACTGCGGCAGTTTCGAGCAGTTCCTGCTTCTCGGGAATCTTCAGGGTCAGGTGGGCCGCCACCGTATCGGCCAGCTTGCCAGGCTCTTCAATCTGATTGATCGAAACCAGGACTTCCGGTGGGATCTTCTTGTTGAGTTTTATGTATTGCTCGAACTGAGAGACCACCGTGCGCGCGAGCGCTTCTGTCTCCTGCTGCTCCCCTCCATTCTCGGGAACAGTCTCCGCAACCGCCTGGAAAAACAGGTTGTTGTCGGCGAAGCGCACGATGCGAGCGCGCTGTCCACCCTCAACAAGCACCTTGACCGTACCGTCCGGCAGTTTCAGCAGCTGCAGCACCGTGCCGACCGTGCCGACGGTGAAGATGTCCGAGGTCGAGGGGTCGTCCTGGGCGGCATTCTTTTGAGTGACGAGTAGGATCTGCTTGTCGTCCTTCATCACGTCTTCGAGCGCCCGCACTGACTTCTCGCGGCCGACGAACAGCGGCACGATCATGTGCGGGAACACGACGATGTCGCGGAGGGGCAGGACAGGGTAGAGCGCACCGCGCGCAGTTTCTAGCATATGCCCTCATCTGCAAAAGGGCCGTCCCGAACGTCGGGAGGCAAGGATAGGCGTACCGTTCTAAGGTTGGCCTCGTTGCGCCGGCCGTCAAGTCGGCCTGCAGCTTTAGGAGCCAACCGTGGCGTCGGGGTCTCAGCCGGCAGTGCCGACATCGCCGCGGCGATCGGAATAGATGTGAAGCGGTTTTGCGCGGCCTTCCACGACTTCACGATTGATTACGATCTCACTGACCCCGACAAGGCTGGGCAACTCGAACATCGAGTCGAGAAGGATCGCCTCCATGATCGAGCGTAGCCCTCGGGCGCCGGTCTTGCGGAGTATCGCCTTATGGGCGACCGCCTTGAGGGCCTCCTCGTTAAGCTCGAGCCGGACATCCTCCATCTCGAACAGCCGCTGGTACTGTTTGACCAGCGCATTCTTGGGCTTGGTCAGGATATCAACCAGCACCGCCTCATCGAGATCTTCGAGAGTAGCCACGACCGGAAGGCGGCCGACGAATTCGGGGATCAGACCAAACTTGAGGAGATCCTCAGGTTCGAGGTCTTTGAGAATCTCGCCCGTCTTCCGCTCGTCCGGCCCGTGCACTTCCGCGCCAAAGCCGATCGAAGTGCCCTGACGGCGTTGGGCGATGATCTTCTCGAGACCCGAAAAAGCGCCGCCGCAGACGAACAGGATGTTGGTCGTGTCAACCTGCAGAAACTCTTGCTGCGGGTGCTTGCGGCCGCCTTGCGGCGGTACCGAGGCGATCGTCCCTTCCATGATCTTGAGAAGGGCTTGCTGCACGCCTTCGCCGGACACATCCCTGGTGATCGAGGGGTTGTCCGATTTGCGCGAGATCTTATCGACCTCGTCGATATAGACAATCCCGCGTTGCGCGCGCTCGACGTTATAATCGGCGGCCTGCAGCAGCTTAAGGATGATGTTCTCGACATCCTCGCCGACATAGCCAGCCTCGGTCAGCGTCGTGGCGTCCGCCATAGTGAACGGTACGTCGATAATCCGCGCCAGGGTTTGAGCGAGCAGAGTCTTGCCCGAGCCTGTGGGACCGACGAGCAGAATGTTCGACTTAGCTAGTTCGACGTCGTTGTTTTTCGCGCCGTGGGCGAGGCGTTTGTAGTGGTTGTGCACCGCCACCGAAAGGACGCGCTTGGCGTGATCCTGACCGATGACATAATCGTCGAGCACCTTGCAAATGTCGCGTGGTCCGGGAACCCCGTCACGCGACTTGACCAAGGTCGTCTTGTGCTCTTCGCGGATGATGTCCATGCAGAGCTCGACGCATTCATCGCAGATGAACACGGTCGGCCCGGCAATCAGCTTTCTGACCTCATGCTGGCTCTTTCCGCAAAACGAGCAATAGAGCGTATTTTTCGCGTCGCTGCCGCTGGATTTGGTCATCGCCACTCCGTCACCGGCTGGAGCAATGCTCCGGGCCGTTCGGCCTCATTACCTCCGCCTCTGCGACCGATCTGCGTGACGCTAGAACTCGGTCGCGAGACGGACAGCTCGCGGCCACGCGTCCACCCGATATCACAAGTATATGTGCTCCGGACCGATCAACAACCACTTAATCGTGGCCGCTTGGTTTGTAGCGCCGAACCCGTCAAGTTGGCGCCCTATCTATTTGAACCCTCTTTCCGGTTCGTCGCGGCCGGGCCGGCTCTCCACTACTTCGTCGACAATCCCGAACTCCTTCGCCTCGAGCGGCGACAGGAACTTGTCGCGCTCGACCGCGGCCGCAATCGTTTCGAGCGGCTGGCCGGTGTGTTTGACATAAATCTCGTTGAGCCGGGCCCGCAGCGCCAAAATCTCGCGCGCCTGGATTTCGATGTCGGTCGCCTGACCCTGAGCGCCGCCCGAGGGCTGGTGAATCATGATCCGTGCGTTCGGCAGCGAAAACCGCTTGCCGGGCGCTCCCGCAGCTAGCAGCAACGAGCCCATCGAGGCGGCCTGGCCGATGCAGACCGTCGCGACCGGCGAACGGATGTATTGCATCGTGTCGTAGATCGCCAATCCAGAGGTCACCACCCCTCCCGGCGAGTTGATGTAGAAGTTGATGTCCTTCGCCGGGTTTGTCGATTCGAGAAACAGCAGTTGGGCGCAAATCAGGCTTGCAACAGCGTCATGGACCGGGCCGACCAGAAAGATGATCCGTTCGGCGAGTAGGCGCGAATAAATGTCATATGCGCGCTCGCCACGGTTGGTCTGCTCGACCACCATGGGGACTAGATTGTTCATATACTGTTCGAAATACTCAGACATGTCTCGCCTCCTCGGTCATGCCGCGCCGGTGCTCGCGGTCGCAGCCACGGTGTTTGCATCGTCGGGATCAGGCGTGCTGAGCAGCTCTTTGGGGGTAATCTTTCGCTCCTCGACTTTCGCCAATTCGACGATGAAATCGATCACCTTGTCCTCGAAGATCGGGGCCCTGAGATTGCCGACGGCTTCGGGGTTTTGGCGATAGAATTCGAGAACTTGGCGCTCGTAGCCGGGATGCCGCCGCGCTTCCCGCGTGATCGCCTGGTTGAGCTCTTCCTGGGTTACAGTAATGTTGTTGTTACGCCCGACCTCTGCGAGAAGCAGCCCGAGACGAACCCGACGTTCGGCAATCCTGCGATATTCGGCCTTCGCGGCCTCCTCGCTCTCGCCTGTAGCAGGTGACAATTCGACTGCCTGTGCCGCATCGGCGGCGGCCCCTGGGTCGAGGCCCAGCCCGCGATCGGGGTGTGCTCCGGCCGTGGTTTCAGGCGCCGGCTCAGACCCGATTCGCCCCGCAGTGGCATGCTCTGAACCGCTTTCGGTTGCCGCGCGGCCAGCGGTTTCGGCTGCTAATCCCGGTTCCGCGGCATCGGCCTGAGCAGCATCCGAGGCCGCGCCTTCCGATTGTGCTGCCCCCTCTCTTTCCTTCTCCGCCTGGAACTGCCGCCAGATATTCTCGAATTCGAGATCGGCCATGCCCGGCGGAACCTGGAAATCGTAAGCTTCAGCCAGCCTGTCAAGTAACGCTCGCTTCAGGCGCATGCGTGACGCGGCATCGTAGTCCCGCTGCATCTGCTGCCGTACCTCGTCGCGCAGCTCGGCGAGGCTCTCGAGCCCGACGGCCTTGCCGAGCTCGTCGTCGATAACCACCGGCAAGCGGTGACGTATTTCTTTTACATCGACCGCAAACACCGCCTCTTTACCAGCGAAATCGGACACTCCGTAATCATCGGGAAAGGTAACGCGAATGGTGCGGTGCTCGCTCGCACTGGCGCCGATCAGCTGCTCCTCGAAGCCGGGGACAAAGTTGCCCGAGCCGAGCGCGATCTGGCGGTCCTTCCCGCTGGCGCCGGGGATCTCTCGGTCTTCCATCCGTCCCTCGACGTCGACGACGATGATATCGCCGTTCTCGGCCGGCCGCTCAACTGCCTCCGATTTCCGCTGCTGCTCGGCGATCCGCTCGACCGCGCGGTCGATGTCCTCATCCGGCACCTCGACGACGAGCCGCTCGATATTGAGATCGGCGAAGTGTGGTTCCGGAATTTCGGGCAGCAGCTCGAGGGACATCTTGTACTCGAGATCGCTGCCCTCGGCGAACGAGACGATATCCACTTTTGGCGGCATTGCCGGACGCAAATTGTGCTCGCGTATCGCCTCGGCCGAACTCCCTTGCACGGTGCTCTCCAGGACCTCGCCGAGGACCGAGGGGCCAAACCGTCGGCGGAGGATCTGCATCGGGACCTTGCCGGGACGGAAGCCCGGCAAATTGACGGTGCGGCCGATCTCACCTAGCCGACTGGTAACCTTTTCCTCGAGTTCGCCGGCAGGGACGACAACGTGGAACTCGCGCTTCAACCCCTCAGCGATGGTTTCCGTCACTTGCATGAGACAGTAGCCTGTGGTTCACAAAAATACGACACGCCATGGTGCGGGCGGGGGGATTTGAACCCCCACGATTCACATCGCTGGAACCTAAATCCAGTGCGTCTGCCAATTCCGCCACGCCCGCTGCTGCTGCTGCCGGAGCGGCTGTTCCGACCCGTCCGCGCAGGGTTCTTACCACAAACACCCTCCGCTATACAGATGAGCCAGTAACCGGCGTAGCGAACCGGCCGAGGATCTCGCGTTTTCACCCCGCTCGCGCCAGATTGCGAAGTCCGGACGAGGCTGCGACCCGCCCCTCGCCACGATAAGCCTCGTGATTGGTCTCGATATCGCCCAGCCGATACAGATAGTTGACCATGATCCCGGCCGATTGCTGCAGACCCTTGGTGGAGACATCGCCGAGCCAGTTGAGTCGCTCAACCCGCGCGCCGTTGCTGAGGTGAAAGTGGGCGACCGGGTCGAGGGTCCGGCCGGAGGGTGCTCTCTCTCTCAGGAGATAGCGCGCGCACAGCCGGATCAGCGGTTCGTGGAGGACCCCGGCGATCTGCTCGTCGTTCCACCAGCCCTCCTGGTTCAGCAGCGCCACAAGATTGCCCTCCGATCCTTCGTCGCCGAGCGCTGCGATTGCAATTCTCTCAGCCGGCAGCAGAAGGTCGTCGGATCCCGACTGCACTTGCCGTTCGAGCCAGGAGCGAAAGCCGGATACGGGCGACAAGGTTGCAAAGATCTTGAGGCGCGGTAGCTCGATCGCGAGCGCATCGACGACCCGCTTAATCAAGAAGTCGCCAAAACTGATCCCGGCAAGACCTCGTTGACAGTTCGAGATCGAATAGAAAATCGCCGCGTCGGCGGTGTGCGGGTCGCCAATCGGGGCGGCCTCGTCGAGTAGGGCATGAACATCGCTCGCCATACCGGACACCAGGGCGACCTCGACAAAGATCAAAGGTTCGTCCGGCATGCGCGGGTGAAAGTAGGCGAAGCAGCGGCGATCCGCGTCGAGGCGGTTCTTGAGATCGGTCCAGCCACGGATCTCGTGAACCGCTTCGTACACCATCAGCTTTTCGAGCAGGGCCGCGGGCGATTCCCAAGTGATCCGCCGAAGTTCGAGAAAGCCGATGTCAAACCAGTTGGCGAGCAGCCGCTTCAAATCCTCTTCAAGGCCGCTCAGCAGGGGATCGCGCTCTCCGAGGTCGAGCAATTCGCCGCGGCGGTCGACCAGGAACTTCACGCCCTCGGGAAGCGCGTTGAATTGACGCAAGAGGGTAATGCGCGGCGGGTCCAGCGCTGCGCGCAACGCTCGCTCCCCAGTCGTTCGCTCACCCGGCTCGCTAGCCTCGATCAACGCTTCGCATCGACGCCTGATCTCGTCGTGATCGACATCGAATTCGCGTGCGAGCAGTTGCAGAAAACGCTCGCGCCCGGACGGGTCGAGCGACAAATAGGTGCGGCCGAGATCGGCTGCGCGCGCGCGCGCCGTAACACCGCCGCCCCTTCCATTCAGGCAATTCAACATTTGCTGGTGAAGCCGGCCCGCATCCTCCCCGGAAAGATCGGGTCGCGGGGCGCCGGTTAGAACGCCCCTTGCCGACCCGGCGATCTCGCGCCACGCGGTACGGAGATTTGTCAGCGTCCGGTCAAACACGCCCTCAAAGAAACCGGCTGGAGCGGGATCGGTCATAAGGGCTCATGCAGCAGTGGTTGGTACCGAACGAGACGCGAGCAGCAGCCCAAGGTCAATCCCGAAAAAGGTTAATGCTGGTATCGGGTTCTGGCGTTTCGCGCAACAGCATGTCCCTAAGATCTTTGAGCACGGGCGGAACTGTGTCGACAAGGTCCTCGGCGACAAGCCCGGGGCCAAACCGGGATCCCACAGCGCCATGAACCCACACCGCAGCGGCAGCCGCGACAAACGGCTCCATCCCTTGGGCAAGCAGACCGAGTACCATTCCGGCAAGGACGTCGCCGCTCCCTGCAGTTGCCAAATATGGCGGTGCATTCGCATTGATCGTTACACGGCCATCGGGCGCGGCGATGACCGTGTCCGCACCCTTGAGCAGGATCACTGCACCGCTCTGGCGGGCTGCCCGACGCGTCCGCTCTAGCTTGCTACCGGACGTGTCGAAAAGGCGTGCAAATTCGCCGGCATGAGGTGTCATCACGCAAGGCGAGCGGATCGCCCCGAACAGCGCGTCGCGGCTTTCGGAAAACGAAGTCAACGCATCGGCGTCGAGCAGGGTACGTTTGCCGGCCCCGAGAATCGCTAAGGTCTTGTCGCGCGTCTCTTCGCCGGCGCCGGCACCGGGACCGATCAGCGCGGCATTGCGTCTGGGGTCGGCGAGGAGCGCCCGGAAATCATTGAGACCTTTGATTGGCTGAACAATGACCCCCGTCAACGCCGCGGCGTAGATCGGGAAGGCCGCTTCGGGTGCGGCGACCGTGACCAGCCCGGCGCCGAGACGAGCGGCAGCGCGTGCTGCCAGCCGTGCCGCTCCGGTCATCACGGCGCCGCCGGCGACGAGAGCGTGCCCACGGCTATATTTGTGGCTCTGAAAGCTGGGCCAGGGAAACCCACTGAGCCACCACTGAGGATGGTTGGCAGCCGTATCCGGGGCAGCCTGCTCGAGGACCGAGTCGGAGATGCCAATCTGAGTGAGCACGGTCTCGCCGCAACAGCCGCGTCCGGGCAGCAGCAGGTGCCCCGGCTTCTTGCGGAAAAACGTGACGGTTGCCGTGGCCCGAGGTGCGATCCCGAGCACCTCGCCGCTCGCTCCGTCGACCCCGCTCGGGACATCGATCGCTACCACCGGCAGCTGCCGCGCGTTGACCGTCTCGATGACCGCCGCCGCCACCCCCTTCACCGGGCGCGTCAACCCGGCGCCAAAGATGCCATCGACGACCAGCTCCGCACCGTCGAGCGCCGCAGGGTCGAGCGGCTCGACGGCGCCCGGCCAACGGGCAGCGGCCTGCGCGGCATCGCCGCGCAGTGCGGATACAACCCCGAGCAGCGCCAACCGCACTGGCCAGCCGCGCTCAGCCAAGACCTGCGCTGCGACAAAGCCGTCCCCGCCGTTATTCCCCGGCCCGCAAAGTACTGCCAGCGGCCGCGGCGACCACCGCCGCACGACGGCGTCGGCGACCTGGCGCCCGGCATTCTCCATCAGCGTAATGCCGGGGATGCCGCCGGCGATCGTCAGCCGGTCAGCCTCGGCCATCTGCTTCGGCGTGAGGAGTGCCTGCTTGCGCCAGCCCTCGGCGGAAACGCTCATCGCCGTGATGTGGGAAGCATAGAGCTCGCCCGAAACCCTATTCTTGACGCGGTGCCCCCGAGTCGTTACCTCAAGCGCCGACGGCGGGTGTAGCTCAGCTGGTTAGAGCGCCAGATTGTGGATCTGGATGTCGCCGGTTCGAATCCGGTCACTCGCCCCAATCTTTTCAATGTCTTAGAAACCGAATCTGGTCGGCTTCTCTTTTGGTGTGTCGATCTGGGTAGCGTTCTGGGTAGCAGATCGGACAGGGCCGATATGCAAAAAAGCCCAGCTCTCGGGGTGCCCGGTTTGGGATCTGTTCCCTTTAAAATTTCGGCAAACGAAGACCGGCACGCGATCTCGGCGATCGACCGGGAGCAGGTGAACCTCACGGATCTATAAGCGGTGCGTGCGACAGCGTTCTTCTTTTTGTGCTTAGCCGTTCTTGCCGTTCTCATTTGGCTTCTATCGCTAATGTCATCAGTAATGAGCGAGGACGACCCCGAGGATGCTGCGAACGGCACCGATAAATGCCGCCCGACCGAGGAATCCCAACATTATACCCGGCGCCAACACGGCGTTACCGCGGTAACAAATGCAATCCACGCCTATCGCCGGAGCCGTCACTCCCAAGAACGCCGGCGCGCAAAACGCGAGAAGAAGACCATCGTGGTTCTGATTGCCACTGCTATTTTCGCGTTCATCGCGGCCATTGCTGCTATCGCCTCTGCTTGGATATTTGAAGGACAGCTGACCGAGATGCAAAGGGCTGGGGCGGACGCCCGCATCTTCTCGCAAGCCCAACTCCGGGCCTACATCACTGTCACCGGGCTCGAAATCGAGCGCGGCGATCCAAATCGCAACATCGGCGGGATGTTGGAGTCAAAATTCTGGATGGCGCGGCCTGAAATCGAGAACAGCGGCAGCAGCCTACTCGTAATCTCCGATGGGAGATGGGGCCAACCGTCACCCTTGTTTCGATTAATGCAATCCCAGGGATTATGCCACAAGTTGATAAAAATCAAAGCGCTGTTGTTGTTGGACATATGGAACTATCGGTCCCCTTTCTCGTATGAATCTTGACTATCCCGCAAATGCTACGGGGCTCGCTGAGCACATTTTCTTGCAAATCGCTCACGGCGAAGCCCGACTGTTGTTCACCACGCTTCTTTTCTTTGCCACACGCTCGTTTACCATGATCGCTCGGGATACCAGTGGTGCAAACCAAACAGATGGTTCCCGTTTTCCCTTTCTCGTCGCCCTGGCGAAAGCGGGGGTCCAGGGCTGCGGGTACTGAGCGGGCCGCCGCTGTTCAAGCCAGGGGCAAGCTCTGGGTGCCCGCTTTCGCGGGCATGACGGAAAAGGGTGCGAGTACCAAGTGTTGAACTCACACCACTAGTGGATCGGCGCTGACGAATGATTCCAGCCGGCTCGCGGATGTGCGAGTCTGGCCGGATGAGGAAAGGCATCGAGGTCCGGCTTGGTCCGGGTGACTGCGAGCGGCTTGAGGCTATCGTCGGGTCGGGTAACAGCCCGCAGAAGCACGTGTGGCGGGCGCGGATTGTGCTGCTGAGCGCGGCTGGGGTTGGCACGATGGCGATCCAGCGGCAGACCGGCAAAGGCAAACCGACGATCTGGCGCTGGCAGGCACGCTTTATGGCCGAAGGGGTTGACGGCTTGCTGCATGAGGCGACGCGGCCCGCTGGCAAACCGCCGTTGCCGGCGGCCGTGATCGAGCGGGTGGTCGAGATGACGCTGGCCGAACCGCCCGGCGAGCGGACGCACTGGACCGGCCGGGCGATGGCGAAAGCTGCCGGAGTCAGCCATCGCAGCGTGCAGCGCATCTGGGCAGCGCACGGCCTGAAGCCTCACCGCGTCAAGACCTTCAAGCTGTCGAGCGATCCGAAGTTTGCCGCCAAGGTGCAGGATGTCGTCGGCCTCTATGTCGATCCGCCGGACCACGCGCTGGTGCTGTCGGTCGATGAGAAATCGCAAATCCAGGCGCTCGACCGCACCCAGCCGGGACTGCCGATGAAGAAGGGCCGCTGCGGGACGATAACCCACGACTACAAGCGCCACGGCACGACGACGCTGTTCGCTGCGCTCGACGTGCTGGAGGGCCGCGTCATCGGGCAATGCATGGCGCGCCACCGGCATCAGGAATTCATCCGCTTTCTCAACAAGATCAATCGCGAGACCTCGGCCGGGCGAGAGTTGCACCTGATCGTTGACAACTACGCCGCCCACAAGCATCCCAAGGTGCGGGCCTGGCTCGAACGGCATCCGAGGTTCCACTTCCACTTCACCCCGACCTCGGCTTCCTGGCTCAACGCCGTCGAAGGCTTCTTTGCCAAACTGGCCCGGCAGCGGCTAAAACGCGGAGTCTTCAAGGGCATCGTCGATCTTCAGGCTGCGATCAACTGCTACCTTGACGAGACCAACCAAAACCCCAAGCCCTTCGCCTGGACTGCTGATCCCGACGCGATCATTGAGAAGGCGCTGCGCGGGAGACAGGCGTTAAGCGCTTTTGGCATGGCTCGATGAGGTTCTCTTTTTGGATTGTGGTGGCGGTGGCTGGGTTTGCCTTGTTGCTCCAACGTCGGGGCCGCCTCGGCCGGTACATTGCTCGACGAGTTCCCGAGCCCCGCCGGACGATACTCCGCTATCTGTGGGGTCATCTGCTCGCGACGTGCGCGGTCTCTATTGCGGCGGCCGTTGCGACGGTATCGCACACGGTATCGGCGTCGGAGTTTCTCGATGCCGACGACCTGATACTCCGTCTCATGTCGAAGGAGAACGTCCACGGTGCGGCGGTAGCTCTCATCAAAGACAATAGGATCGTGCTAGAGAAGGGATACGGCGTTCGGGACATTGCGACCCAGACCCCTGTGACGACGGCTACACTGTTCAACATCGGCTCGATTTCAAAATCATTCACCGCGCTCGGCGTCGCTCAACTGGTCGATCAGCAAAAAGCTGATCTCGACGTGCCGGTCATCAACTACCTTCCGGACTTGCAGCTACGTGATTCTGGTGTAGCGCAGACACTCACATTGCGGCGGCTACTCTCACATAGCAGTGGCCTTCCCGCAGACGAGCACTGGCCCCAACGAACCCCGCCGACGCGGCAGGATATCGTCGCCGAGTTCGCGAGGATGGCGATTACCGCGCCGCCTGGGACACAGTTTCAATATTGCACCCGATGCATCGTCCTCGCAGCGTGCGTCCTCGAACGGATCACCGGCCAATCGTGGGAGGCCTATACCCAAACGCACATATTCCTGCCACTTGGGATGACGACCGCCTCATTCGGGCCGCTCGGGCTGGAACAGGCGGCAGACCGAGCGCAACCTTATCGGCGTGACCTCGACTTAGGCGACGTGCCGGTGCCGTGGAGCCGTCTTCAATTTTTGGGGCCGTTGGGGCCGGGCGGGGGCATCGATGCCACTATCGACGGCATGGCCCGCTATGCGTTGTTGCAACTTGGTGACGGGACACTCTCTGGGGATCGGCTCGTCTCTGCGCAGATGATGGCAGAACTGCATCGTCCGGAGACCGCCGTAGGCGACGACTGGAAGCCGACCGCTCGCGCAGAAAATCTGCATTACGCGCTCGGGTGGTTCACCGACGACATAAACAGCGTGCACCATATCTATCACAAGGGTGCAAATCCTGGTTTTCGCGCAAGCTTCGCTCTGGTTCCATCCTCCAAAACGGGCGTGGTCATCCTGACCAACGGGGAGTCGAACAGCCTTATCAATACGGCCACACAGACCCTGCTTGAGCGGCTTCTTCAGTAGCGATCTTCCACGCTCAGGATAACCTCTCTCGGGTCGCAACGCCACTCTGATCGCGGGGTCGACGGAAACAGGCGTCAGAGTCGATCCACTAGCAGGCTGTTGAAAAAGAGTTGCCGAATTTTCGCATCGTGATCCGCTTGGTTAGGGATGGGGGTGGCGATGCGTGGCGACGATCAAATTAGCGGCAGTCTTTTCAGCTACATAGACCTGGAGGAGCGAGTCAGGGCGGATCACCCGCTGCGGGCGATTCGGGAGATTGCGAACGCGGCATTGGCGGTGCTGTCGCGCGACTTCGCGGCGCTTTATTCAGGGATGGGGCGGCCATCGATCGCGCCGGAAAAGCTGCTGCGGGCAACGCTATTACAAGCGTTCTACTCGGTTCGTTCGGAGCGCCAGCTGATGGAGCGGCTGGAATTCGACCTCTTGTTCCGGTGGTTTGTCGGCATTGGATCATGTCGGAGCGCACCATGTAACTGTGACCGCGCCGGAATTTCCCGCGGATACGACCTCGACGCCGAAGCCAGCTTCCGACCGAAAATGGGGCGCGAATCTTTTGGCGAGCGTCTGCGCGCCAGCGCCGCCGAGGGATATCAAGTTCCTTGAGGGTCTCGTTCCGCCGGTCGATCCGCCTTAGATTGCTCTCAGGCGCGCGGGCATTTCCTGTTCGAACGGCCGGGCGCGCTCGTCTGACGGCATCAGCAGCGCTCCCCTCTTTTGATCCGGTCGATTATGGCGACGTGCTCGGCCACCTCTTCCGCGGTCGGCAGACGATCAGCCATTAGCGCGGCGTAGCGCTCCCGTTCCTTCTTGATGGCAAGCATTTTGGTATCGACACGCGGCAGCAGGGACAAGGGACCATTTACCCATTCGGTCTCGCCACCGTTGCTGTCCGGGTGATCGGGCGTTTGGGCGGCTGATCTCTCATCATAACCCCTGCGCCACTCGGTACGGTTATCGACCGCTACATCGATCGTGACGGGACGCGGTGCGGTAAGGGGCAGCCCGGTTGCCAGTCTGCGGTAGTACTCGAATATTCCGAAACCGGCCATCGGCTCGACCATCAGCTCGGTGATCGCCCACACCAAGGCATCGACCCGGCCGGGCGAGAAGCCGGCGGTGCGGCGGTCAAATGCAGTGGTGAACGAGCACATCTGATCTTCCAACTCGGGAAAGCTCCCGAGGTGATGCACCCGGCTCTGCTCATAGAGGGCGGCGACCGGCTCGGCTCGCGCGACTTTGCCACGCGAGGCCGTGACGCTTCGTATAAGCGACGTTTGGATCGACCATGCGGATGGTGGCCTCGACCATTCCGCCACCAAAATTGGTCTCCGCCACGATGCGATCGGCGTGGAGGCGGTGGTAGAGCGCAACGGCGTGTCGCGCCCAATCGGTCGGCGCGTATTGGCCCGAGCGATCGACGAGCACATAGGCGTGATCGTCCTCGGCGAGCCCGACCGCAACGATCCCGGTCTCGTCGCCCTCCTGGGTGCCGCTGGGGTCGATCGCAACAACGATGCGGCGAAACTCCGGCGCGGCATCGCGCCTCAATTCATCGAGCTTGTCGCGCTGCCAGAGAGCACCCGGCGTATCGTCGAGCAGCTCAGCCTCCAGTTCCTGTCGGCCAAGTCGGGTACCTTCGTATTTTCGGACGATCTGGTCAAAAAACGATGGGGCGAGGTTCGCGCGGTTGTCGTAGCTGGTCGAGCGCGACACCACGACGTCCTGGCCTTCGCGGGCGAGCAGCGCCTTCAGGATTTTGGTCGGCTTTGGCGTCGTGGCGATCGCGCATCTCGGCTTGTCCCCCAGCCGCAAGCCAAACATCAGCTGGTCCCACGCCTCGGGCTTTCGGAACGCGCACAATTCATCGACAGCTGCCGCGTCGTATTGCGGCCCTCTGAGGCGCTCCGGCTCATCTGCGCTGAACAGCGTCGCAACTGCGCCATTCGACCAGGTCAGGCGACGCAGACTGGGGTTGAATGTGGGCCGGTTCCACTCCGGCGCGACAGCCAGGATCCCCGATGGCCCCTCAACCATGACGGCGCGCACATCAGCCGCGGTCGGAGCCAACAACGCAATGTGCCGCCGGCCGTCGAGGACCTGCGCGAGAACCCATTCGCTGAGAGCCCTCGATTTCCCAGCGCCGCGTCCTCCCAACATTAGCCATATCGCCCAATCTCCTTCGGGCGGCAGCTGCGACGGCCTGGCGGTTGCGTGCCATCCGTGCTCGAGTTCGGCCAGCAGCGCAGCTGCAAAGTCCACATCATTCGGCTGCAACATCGATGACCTCAGGCGCCGGTAAGACCGCGGCGCCATTCTTGCCCTTCAGAAATTCCATAACGGCGCGGCGCGCCTCTGGGTAAGGCGCCAAGGCGCGCGCAATCCCTGCCATGGTGGAGGCGACACCGGGAATATTAAAAATCGCCACGTTGTTCTGCACACTGGGGCCGGGCTGCCATTCTCCCGCCAGCTGTGCGCCGTGCATAATATTTCGGTCCAGCGCCGCCGCCAGCGAGGCGCCGCCTCCGTGGTCGTTAACCTCGACCGCGTGCTGAAAGAGCTTGTGCAGTCCGGCCCGCACAATCCGGAGATGGTCGATCGTCGAAACCTTCTCTTCCGCCGTCGCCGCCGCCAGCGCTTCCTGACTCAACTGACGCCCTACGCGCAGATAATTCTTTCTGTCTGTGCTGACCCCTTCCCAATGGCGGCGCAGTGCATCGTGCTTCAAACCAAATTTCGCTGCTACCGCCTTCAGCTTCGCCCGATCAGCCAATAGCTTCTCGATGCGGAGGAGATCGATCTCCCCGGCGCGGCCCGCACTACAAATCGAGCACCTGGGACGGTCCCACTCGTCGTGCCGCAGATGCACCAGACGACGCACCATCACATCACCTCACATCCGTGCTCGACGGTGTCGAGGTCCGAGTTGGCACACCCGGGTTCTTGAATACCGTTGTATCTTCACAATCGGCATTCTTAGCTTCCCTCGGGAGTAGGGCAGGGGCGTTGCATCATTGGATTGACACCGGAGCACGAACAGAGTGGTGCCAGAACGCGCGGGCGAGATCAGGCTCATTGATGGCCGCGCGAACCAGCCACAACGGGACTGGAAGGTATCCGTCACTCGAAGCACCATACGGCTGGCCGTCGACTTCCCACCCGGCACACAGCACGATTAACCCTGCTGTCGGGCCCGCGTCCATTGCGACAGCCGAAATCGTATCGCCCGGCCGCCGCGGGAAAAGACCCACGGCCGGCTGAAAGCTTCTTCCGGGGTCGGGGGGCCAGGCCGCACCATCGCCGCGCTCGAACAGCATTTTGAGCTCGGAAAGCTCGGGGTCATGGGGGACCCGCTGCCGCAGAGTGCGGCCGCAGTCCGTCATGAAAAGGTAAAATGGCGCGTCACAGACGTCATATCCGACGAACGCAGTTTCGTCGCGTGAGAATAGGGCGAGCACGGTATCGATGTTGTTGCTCGGCTTCTCCAGGATACGCGTCGCCTCCAGATCGTAGGGAGCCACCGGAAGGCCAAAGCCAGCGAGCACCACGGCACTATCGACGCCTCTCGCCGGCTCAAAGACATCGCTACTTTTCTTGGACAGCCTAACCCGCTCGAAGGCAGCAGAGAATGCGGAATGCGTAAAGGACTGGATCCCGTGGCTCAGCGCTTCGAGATCGCGCAGGGGAAATCCGCAGCAGCTGTCTCGACGAGGGCGCGCCGAAAGATCTCTCTCGACATTGCTTCTGGAAGTTGCTCGGCATGCGAAGCATCGTGTGCGGCGAGCAGGGCGTTAAGGCGTGGCTCAGCCTTTTCAAAGAGGATTGCGGCAGCCGTGTCGGCAAGATCGTGGTCATTTGACATTTGGTAATCCTTTGACGAGGGGAACGTAGAAAACTGTCGCCGGGTACCGGCCTTAAAGACCCCTGTAGTGACTGCCTCTATAATCAGAAATTGTGGCACCGTAATGGCATATGTAGTTGGTGATGTCATGTTTCTGAGGACCGTTAAAAACTCTGAGTATTTTGAAATGACTGAATTAATTGTTGTAATTCTTAGCGCGACACGTCTGGTGGACCACGCGATCATCAAGGCGGTTGTCGCTGCTGCTCCACATTGCCCCTCCAGCTTTTGGCCGCACGAGCCTTGACCGATAACCGACAACGGCTCGCCAGAATTGTGGCGAGCCGCTGCATCGTGGACTGCTGGTCTCATGCCCTCGCCGGCTCGGCGATGCGATAAACCCGGCCACGCTCCTCTTTGGCCGAGGCAAGAGTGAGCCCGAGCTTTTTCTTCAAGCTTCCCGAGAAGACGCCGCGAACGGTATGACGCTGCCAGCCGGTCACGCTTGCCACCTCGTCGACCGTTGCCCCCTCCGGCTGACGTAGCATGGCAATCACCACGTCCTGCTTCGAGGGGCGCTTCGGGCCGCGTTGCGGCTCCGGGTCCGGCAACATTTCGATTGCCGACCACAGCTGATCGATCAGCGCATCGCGGTCGCCAACCTTCCTTCGCTTTGGGACGCCAGGCAGCGCGTTCCACAGCGCCAGCAAGCGCTTGCCGCTGAGCGGGGCAGCGTGCAGCTCCTTGTTCGATGCCACGGCGATCTCGCCGTCATTGACTGTCGCCGGCGCCTTGCGGCACAGCGTGATACCGTCGTTGCCAATGATATAAATGCGCATGAGTGGGTGCTCCTGATTGACCCGGCGGCGGTTCCGCCGTGACCCCACTCACGCTCTCTTCCCCAACCAAAGCCACTCCTTTCCGGATAATGTTGTGGCGTTGTTTGGCCGGATCCGAGCATGACATTACTCGGCCGAGACCGCACGATCTGCCGCAAGGCGTAGAACGCCATCGCGCCGACGACCAGAGTGGCCGACAGCGAACTCAGCCGCAGGGGTCAGACCGGACGATTGGGCCTTCGTCTTCTGCGATGGGCGTCGATAGAAGCGGAGTATTTTTTTGTCACACCGCGAAAGCCGGTGCGCGCAAACGCCAGGAATTCAAGTCGGAGCGGGTCCTCTGGCGGGGCTGTCGGCCAGGACTAACGGAATTTGGGCCACGCGATGCTTGCGATATCTTGCTGTAGATGAGAACTGCTAGCTTGAAAGGGAGGGCGACACGATGAAGCGAAGCGACCGGCGAATTCTCACCTCGCATGTCGGCAGCCTACCGCGCCCGGAGGCGCTAATCGAAATCAACCGCGCCAAATTCGCCGGAGAGGCGTATGACCAGAAGACTTACGCTGCGCGGCTGTCTACTGCAGTGAAGGAGATCTGCCAAAAACAGGCAGAGATCGGCGTCGACATCATCAATGATGGCGAGTTCGGCAAGACGACGCGTGGTCCCATCGACTACGGAGCGTGGTCGAGCTACGCCTGGGGACGCCTCAGCGGCTGGCAGCCCGGAGAGCCGGGCCGCCTGCCGGCGCTCGCCGGCAGGCGGGACCGGGCCATATTTGACGAATTCTACCGCGAGCTCGATGCGACCAGCTTCATCTCCTCCAGCGCGATGGGTGGCAGGCCGCCGGTCTTCGTCGGCCCGATCGGTTATGTCGGCCATCAGGCGCTGGCCACCGACATCGCAAACTTCAAGACTGCGCTATCCACCGTGAAGGCGGAAGAAGGGTTCATTACTGCAGTCGCGCCGGGGAGCTTCGCGCGGCGCCAGAACCAGTATTACAAGTCGGATCAAGAGTTCCTCTACGCGCTCGCGGAGGCGCTGCGGGAGGAGTACAAGGCCATCGTCGATGCCGACTTAGTGCTGCAACTTGACGACCCCGGGCTTCCGGATACTTGGGACATGGCCAATCCCGAACCCAGCGTCGACGAGTATAAGAAGTTCGCAATGGTGCGGGTCGAAGCCCTCAACCACGCCCTCCGTGGTCTGCCCGAGGATCGGATCCGCTATCACATCTGCTGGGGCAGCTGGCACGGGCCGCATACCACCGACCTGCCGCTCCGGAACATCGTCGACGTCATGCTTAAGGTTCGCGTTGGTGCTTACTCGATCGAGGCCGGCAACGTCCGTCACGAGCACGAGTGGAAAGTCTGGCGAGACGTCAAGCTGCCCGACGGAAAAGTCCTGGTCCCGGGCGTCGTCAGCCGCGCCACCAATGTCGTCGAGCACCCCGAGGTCGTCGCCGACCGCATCCTCAACTTCGCCAGGGTGGTCGGGCGCGAGAACGTCATCGCCGGCACCGATTGTGGCCTCGGCGGCAGGATTCACCCGCAACTCGTTTGGGCGAAGCTCGCAGCGCTTGTCGAGGGCGCCAAGCTTGCGACAAAGGATCTATACGGGTCATAGCCCGCTGTGGATCGTCGCATCCGGCGACTAGCGGAGAGGAGATGCCATGGCAAGAAACGCCGGCGCCACCGCCTCGAAAAGTCACCGGTTCCTCGCAAAGGTCCCCTCTCCACGCCATCGGGTCCCGTCGGTGCCGGCATTTCGGAAAATGCGACGTGCAAGCGGCAACTCGTACCTTTACGGACGTCGGCGGGTCTCGGGGAGCAGAAGGCAAACCAAGCCGTTCGCGGCCCGCTGGGGTGGAAGCGGGGGGTTCAATTGGAGGCCTGGACCATGGCTGTTCCCGACGACTGATCGGCCAGATCGCCACCCATCTCTCCTGCGAACCTGCCGACCGGTTTCTCCCCGAATGGCAAACTCCCAAGGAGAGACGGAAATCGCCGGCGGAGCAAGAAAGGTTCGCGAACCCTTGGTCCCCCCATGAGAGGGATACGATTTTTTGAGACTGCCCCGTTCGACCTCTCGGGACTGTTCCCCTTCCACAAGGGGGACCGAGGGTTCGAATCCGTCTTCCTCCAGCGGCGAGTCCTCTCTCTCCCGCATCCGGTTTCGAGAGTCGAGAACCCCGGCTTTCCGCGCGGGGTGCGGGGCTGACTTGGCGCCCGGGTCGGTAGAGACGCGCAGGGTGTTTCGGTATCGCTCAAGCGGATCGGCGCCGCGCTGCTGTCGGCCGTTGCTGCGCGGACTCGTAGCAATTGGTTAATCGCCTCATCTGCAGGTCATGAACTTTGACCTTACCGAAGAAGAAAACGCTGCGCTGCTCAGAGAGCTCGACCGCATAATCGATGGCGACCGGTTTCCATTGTCGCGCCGCGTTCTGACGCTCAAAGCGATCCGTGCGAAGATCAGACCGGAACCGATACGGGCGCCATTGCCGCCACCAAAGCGATACGAGCCACGCGAGCGACAGCGGCGAGACGGCGGCGCGCTGGGCGATAGAGTTTGAAAATCCGAGCCCTGGCAGCGCTGTGCCGGACTCTGGACTCACCCGCCGCTCGACCTCCAGCGCCACTCAACCCTTCCGCTCGATCCCGGCGAGCTTTTCCAGCACCGCGCAGACGGCACCGGTGTCCTGGCTGCCGCGGCCTTGCGCGACGCCCGCATAGTAGTACTGCGCCGCGGTGTTGAAGAGCGGCGTCGGGCAATGGAGGTCGGCGGCGAATTTGCCGATGATGTCGAGGTCCTTCAAATGCGTCGTCATCGTCGCGGTGGGCTCGTCGTATTGGCCCGTCACCATCATCGGGCCACGAATCTGAAACATACGCGAGGAGCCTGCACTGTCCGCAATTACGTCGTAGACAAGCGCCGGATCGAGCCCTGCCATCTCGCCGAGTACCAAGGCCTCGGCCGTCGACAGATTGTGGATCGTGACGAGATGGTTGGCAATGAACTTCATCCTGCTGCCATTGCCGAAGGTGCCGACATATTTCTGGGCGCGCGAGATACCGGCGAATACCTCGCGGCAGCGCTCGAAAGCCGCTTCATCGCCGCTGACAAAGACGACCAGGTCTTTTCTCGCCGCCTGCGCGCCGGTGCCGCTCACCGGGCAGTCGAGCAGGATCTTGCCTTGCGCCGCGACCCGCACCTCCCCGCGGGCTTTTACGTCGATCGGCAAGGTGCTGCATTCGATGACAATCTGGCCCTTGCCGTTGCTCGAGGCGATGCCGCCCTGGCCCGCTATGACCTGCTCGAAGGCATCGACACCGGGCAATGAGGTGATCACGATGTCGGCCTTTTCCGCAACGTCACGCGGCGAGGCCGCGGTGATGCCGCCGGCCTCGGCCAGCCGCGCCATCGCTTGTTCGGCAATGTCGTAACCGACGACCTCGAAGCCATCCTTGACGAGATTGCGCATCATTGCCGTGCCCATGATGCCGATCCCGACGATGCCGACCCGCTTTGCCATCACGTCCTCCCGAACCGTTGTGGCCGATTAGCAAACCGCGACCGCGCGTGCTCGGCAATAGCGGTTCTTTTGCCGTTGAGAAGCACGAGGTGCTGATCGGCGATGTGGTTGAGGATCGCGATCGAGACCTCGAACGGCACCATCCAGTCGTACCGCCCGCGGATCAGCAGGACGCGCGCCCGGATGCCGGCGAGGCCCGGCGGGCGCACGCGGGTTTATGCCGGGATGCGCACTTTCATCTCGGTGATGCCGTGGATCAGGTTTGAGTAGGCTCGTTTCGGCTTCTCCACGACCTCGATCGGCGGGAAGCGCTTCAGGATTTCCTCCCACAGGATCGTCAGCTGCATCTCCGCCAGGCGGTTGCCGACGCAGCGGTGAATGCCGAACCCGAACGACAAATGCTGACGCGGCCGCGCGCGGTCGATGATGAAACGGTCCGGGTCCTCGATCTCTTCGGGATCGCGGTTGCCCGCGATGTACCACATCGCCACCTTGTCGCCCTTGTGGATGCGCTTCCCGTTCAACTCGGCGTCGCGCTTTTCCTCCGAATCGATCTCGGTCCCGGCGCGCGTGTTGACCGTGCTGACGTTGGACCAGCGGGTCAGTGTCCGCCGCTCGTCGAACGGGAAGTCGAACAAGGTCGACAGCATCTGCGTCGTCAGCTCGATCGAGACGCGATCGACCCAGTCGAACACCTCGCCGCGCGGCAAACCTTCCAGGATGCGGATCGCCCGGTCGCGGATCGTGCCGGACGTCTTCGCCAAGTTCGGCGGTGCGACGATCGGTGCCACGATCTTGCGCTGCTCGTCGTGCCGCGGCGGATCCATCGCGATGAAGGCTTCCTTGCGGTACTGGACGGGGACGTCTTTCAGCGTGATGCCCCCGAACGCGGCGTCGGAGGAGTAGATCTGGTGCGACGTGTCGACGGTCATGATGTCCCGGTACCGGGTCACCGACCAGTACGGACCGTACAGCGGGCTGTCACAGAAGTGCACCGGCTCGTCGCGCCGCAGACGCGCGAAGAAGCCGTGCCAAGTGTCTTCGGAATACAGGTATGGGTTGCTGACGTCGATCTCGTCGAGCGGTACCGACCAGGGATCGCGATGTGCTTCGGCCTTGAAGTCGATGGCATTCCGCACCGGGGCGACCACGTCGTTCATCAGTCTCTCCTGCCGCAGTTCCTATGCGAATGCCCACCATCATCGAACGCGACGTTCGACCGATGAAATAGCGTTTGAATTCCCGATTTGCCAGCGGCGGCGAGGCGCCCCGGGAGCGCAACCTGCGGCCGGACCCGGTCCCCGACGCCATCTGGAATTTGCCAGCAACTCAAGCGTGACGATGGATGCGCAATCTCGTTAGCCCGACGTAGTCACGAGGGTCTGCGAGCAGCGTAGTGCTTCTCTAGCCTAACTTGGCGCCGGGGACATCGGCTGGGAAGCAAGGTACCAAGGCTTGCGACGGCTACTATGGCGACAATGACCGAGGCCATCCCGACGGCGCCCCAGGCGAGCACCGCAGGCCCAGGGCCAAGCACCTGTTGTCGATAACCGACAACCGCCGTCGCGAGTGCCGGGCTAGGAAAGGTGTAGGTCCACCAGGCGACCGAGACCGGCGAGTGGGCGGCCAGACGCCAGAGGCGCAGCACAAGCAGCACGAAGAATAGGGCGGCGAACAGGATAATCCGGTAGGTCTCGTCGACCCGTCCGGTAAGTTGCAGCCAAGCAAGGCAGAGTACGGCTGGGGAGGCTACCAAGAGAGCCAGAGTTGGAGCTAGTGCTCAGACGCATTCAGAGAGTACAGGAAGGCGGTCGAGTTTGGCGAGGATGGCATTTGCGGATTGGGTCCAGACAAACGGTTTTGGGTGAGCA
>Ga0306921_10000244_pt1 | contig 44390 bp, 39 predicted proteins | sample sta12Cox44000080_FD_203760 | JGI IMG/M metagenome (GOLD analysis project Ga0306921, IMG submission 203760) | Lab enrichment of tropical soil microbial communities from Luquillo Experimental Forest, Puerto Rico - statoxic.12C.oxic.44.000.080 (v2)... | ecosystem: Environmental > Terrestrial >... | reverse complement strand
GACAGACACGCGGCGTCGCCAGCCCTTAGGCCGCTCCAAACGCAACAGTTTCAAATAGGTGCGCGCACGGCGAGCGTTCACTGTATCGCCATTCTTTTTTCCTTCGCGACTGTCATAGAGCCACGTTGCTTGAATCAGCGCCTCATATTGTTCACGGGTAAAAGGCTGCGTCTCATTCTGCTCCGGAGCAACCTTCTTGATCTTCCTAGCGGGATTCTCTTTGATCCATCCTTGTTCCATGCAAAAGAAAAAGAAAGTGATAACTCGCTGGTGCTGATTGTGCCGTGTAGTGGGGGCACCGGGCCATGAATGGATCCACCGGCGCATGGTCTCAACGTCCAACTCGGAAAGCCGAGCGACCGGGAGCTTCTGTTGTGTACACCAATTCAAGAGCTGATCTTCAAGAGTCAAACGGTATTTTGCCCGGGTGGCTTCTTCTCGGTTCAGACGTTCCACTTCTTTCAAGAAAAGCGCAACAGCATCCGAGATCAGTACCTCGCGGGCTTGGCTTTTCCGGACCCTTTCTTCCAGTTCGCGCTGAAGGGCCTTGAGGGGACTCCAGGAGTCACGGATTTCCTGCGCTCGCTCTTCTGCCTTTTCCCAACTACGTGTCTTTGCGCTGGCCTGCCGCGAAGTATTCTCCCTGTAAACGTAGAGGTACTTCATGCAGTGACACCGTTCCCAGTACGGCTCGCCGTTCTTGGGGCAGGATTCTTGGTGGCGCGTGTAGACGGTAACAGTTTGAGTGGAAAGCGAAGCCGCCGGATTGGTTTCCGCACCTGCTTCTAGACCAATCGGATGCGACCCCATCGACTCAACTCCACGACTCAGTTTGGAGAGCAGCTTTTTGTAGCGCGAAGAGCCGAAGCTGGCAAACGGCATTTCGCTCAGCCGAACTCTCAATTTCGCAGAGTCTAGCAAAATCCTTCATTCAGTTTTCATTCAGTTTCGGGAGGGCTCTGTGGAAAAGCTTGGGTTTTGTGGAGCTTGAGGTTGGTTGCGGGGGGTGGATTTGAACCACCGACCTTTGGGTTATGAGCCCAACGAGCTACCAGACTGCTCCACCCCGCGCAACGATGATAACAACCGTGCGAAGTCGCGTCAAACACTGACGCACCTGTGGGTCGAGACGGCCCCCGGCCGCCGCCCAGGACTTGAGTAGACCGCACACTTAGCAGTGTTTGGGCACAACTGCGTCTGCAGCTGCAGTTGCCCACTGTGGACTAGCGAGAACGTCTTGCCCCGGTCCGCGGAGTTGACGAACGACTGTCGCCTCAGCGGGCCAACTTCTTACGCTCGCATGCTGCTACGATATTCTTCGGATCAATCGCCTCGCGGTCGACTTGTTCTTCCAGAATCGTGCCGTCCTTGGCGATCAGGAAATTCACTCGACGGGCCGCTTTGTACTTGTCGGTATAGATGCCGTACCGGTGAGTTACTTCCCCTCCCCAGTCGCTCAGCAGCGGGAAGCTGACGCCGATCTGGTCGGCAAAGGCCTTGTTCGCGAACGGACTATCCATGCTCACACCCAGGACCTGGGTGTCGGCTGCTTCCAGCTTCTGCAGGTTCTGCTGGAAGTTTTTCATTTGCTCGGTTCAACCGCCCGTGAAGGCGAAGATGTAAAACGCCAAGACGACGTTCTTCTTCCCACGGTAGTCACTCAGGTTCACGTCTTTTAAGTCGTGGCCGTCGAAGTACTGCAACTTGAAATCCGGCGCGGTGTCTCCGACCCGCAGCTTTAGTGCCTCTGGAGCAGGTGCCTGCGCGGCCGTTGGGCGAGCGAGAAAACCGGCCGCCAAGCTCAATACCAGGCAAGCAACACCGCGTCGACGTCGTGCCAAAACTTGCATACTTTCTCCTTAACTTTCCGAAGTTTGCTGCAACTGGTTACGAACTGCCAATGATCTTTGGACCCTTTTAAGTGTCCCCTTTGACATTGCGCGGCGTATGAAAACGCAATACAGTTTAATCGCGGATCTTTAATTTTCCTCGTATGGACTGTTCCACACTGATTTCCAGTGCTCGCGCTGGTGACCCTTTCCAACAACCCCGCTCCTATCGATCCAATGACTGTACCCTGGCTATGCTGGGCTTTCATCTCCTCTTCGGAGCCTCCTGCTGGCAATGAGCCTTGCCACTGTTAACGACATTTTTTATGCGATCGTCGAGCGGGCCAGTCCCCGCGTGATGCTGCACCGGCAAGCTATCCAGTGGGTGCCGATTGCCTCACGAGAACTGTACCGCAACGTCACGGGCATTGCTCGCGCCCTGCAAAGCTGGTCCATCCACCGGGGAGACAGAGTAGCGATTCTCGCCGAAAATCGCCCGGAATGGACGATCGCTGACTTCGCGTGTCAGCTTCTTGGCGTCGTGTCGGTGCCGGTTTATTCGACGCTGACTGCCGAGCAAACAGGTTTCATCCTCCAGGATGCCGAATGCCGAGTGGTGTTCGTTTCCTCCGACGCGCAATTGCGCAAGGTGCAGTCCATCCAACCAAAGACCCGGGTCGAGAAGCTGGTAGTAATGGATCCGGTCGAGACCGCGCATGCCTTCAGCATGTCGCATCTCATGCACGAGGGCAGCCAGGAGCGCGATACGGAACTCGACCGCGGCGCTCGCGGCATCGAGGCTGAAGACCTCGCTACCATCATCTACACCTCGGGCACGACCGGCGTGTCGAAAGGTGTCATGTTGACTCATGGCAACCTGGCTTCCAACATCGAATACTCCCTCAAAGGCTTCGACCTAGGCGGAGACCAGGTGAGCGTATCATTCCTACCGCTTTCACATGTCACCGCCCGGCACGTTGACTTCGCCATGCTCTACAACGGAGTCACGCTAGCCTACTGTCCGTTTGTGGACCAGCTTCCCCAAGCCTTGCTCGAAGTGAAGCCGACGGTCTTCGTGTCTGTGCCTCGGGTGTACGAAAAGATTCACGCCCGGGCCGATCTGAAAGCGAAGGACTTTCCCAAGAACCTCATCTACAAATGGGCGCTTTCCGCGGGTCGAAAGTGCCAGCCGGAGATCCTGGCCGGCCGTAGCCCCTCTTCTGCGGCCTGGAATCTCGCCAACAAACTGGTTTACTCGAAGATCCGCGACGGAATGGGCGGCTGCAGCCAGGTCTTTATTTCGGGAGGCGCTCCGCTCGGACGCGAACTTGCTGATTGGTTTGCAACTGTGGGTATTCGCATCCACGAGGGCTACGGTCTAACAGAAACTTCTCCCGTAATCGCCGTGAATACCCCGTCCGCACACAGGCTCGGCACGGTGGGCAAGCCGCTCGGCAACGTCGAGGTGAAGATCGCCGATGACGGGGAAATTCTGGTGCGCGGCCCTTCCGTCTTCCATGGCTACTGGAAGCGGCCTCAGGAAACGGCCAATGCTTTTGTAGACGGGTGGTTCAAGACCGGGGACATCGGGAATCTCGACGCGGACGGATTCCTCTCCGTGACCGACCGCAAGAAGGATCTGATTAAGACTTCCGGCGGGAAATTCATTGCCCCGCAACCGATCGAGAATTCCCTGAAGCATAATGCGTTGGTCGCCGAAGCCATCGTGATCGGTGACAAGCGCAAGTTCCCCGCGGTTCTGATTGCCCCTTACTTTCCCCTGCTGGAAGATTGGGCGCGCAACAACCAAATACCGTTTTCTTCTCGCGCGGACCTGGTCGCCGACCCCAAGGTCCAGGGCCTCTACGAGGGCATCATCGAGGAGCTTAACGCAAACCTGGCGCGCTTTGAAAAGCTAAAGAAAGTGATGCTCATTGCTGAGGAGTTCTCGCCCGAGAACGGGACCCTCACGCACACGATGAAGGTCCGCCGCCGGGCCGTCGAGGATCGCTACCGCGCCCGCATCGACGAGCTCTACTCCCAGGCCGATGCGGTCCCAGTGGCGGGTCACATCAGCGGGTAATCTGCCCGTGCCCAGCTCCAGGAGTTTCATTACAATATTCCCATGCCCGATCCATTTGTCATAGCTGGCCGCCTGTTGCGCTCGCGCCTGATCCTCGGCACGGGTAAGTACAAAACCTTCCAGCAAACCGCTCGTGCTCTCGAAGCCAGCGGGGCCGACATGGTCACGGTCGCGGTGCGTCGAGTAAACCTGGATCGCAGCAAGGAATCGCTGCTCGACTTCATCGACCCAAAGAAATACTTCCTGCTTCCCAACACGGCAGGCTGCTACACCGCCGATGAAGCCATCCGGGCGGCCCGACTGGCGCGCGAAGTTGGAATTTCCGACTGGGTGAAGCTCGAGGTGATTGGCGACGAGGCGACGCTGTTTCCCGACGTGCAAGCCACGCTGGAAGCCACGCGGGTGCTCGTGAAGGAAGGGTTCACGGTCCTGCCCTACACCTCTGACGACATAGTTTTCGCCAAGCGCTTGCTGGACGCGGGTGCTGCAGCCATTATGCCGCTGGGAGCCCCAATCGGGAGCGGGCTAGGGGTTCAGAATCAGGCAAACATTCGCATCCTGCGGGAGATGATCACCGGGATCCCATTGATCGTCGATGCCGGGGTGGGAACCGCGTCTGATGCAACGATCGCCATGGAACTTGGCGCGGATGCCGTGCTGATGAACACCGGGATTGCCGGGGCGCAGGACCCTTTGCTGATGGCAGAGGCCATGAAGAACGCCGTGCTAGCAGGACGCCAGGCATTTCTCGCCGGGCGCATGCCGAAGAAGCTGTACGCCACCGCGAGTTCGCCAGTCGAGGGTGTAGTCCGATAGCCAGGCCAGAAGCGGAAAAGGCGGCCGGCCGGCCGCCCTCTCGCTCTGCGGAAATTCAGATCACAGCATTTTCAGGCTCATCACGTGGATGCTGTCGCCCGAGACGTGACCGGTCACTGCGACGTGATGCCCTTCGTGCCCTTTCAGCGCGTCGGGATTTTCTACGTTCAGAACCTTCTGGTCGCCATCGGTAACCACTACTATCTTTTCGCCAGCCGCCAGGCACTTCTTGGTGCAGGCTTCCCCGCCCGCGTTAGCGCCTTTGGCTCCGCACTTCGCGTCCGTTACCCATCCGTTTACGGTGTCACCCTTGTCATCGGCGGCAAACGCGAAGGACGTGACAGACAGCATCAGGCAACACATCACCAGAATCGAAAATGCTTTCTTCATTGAACTGCCTCCTTGAAGATCGTGCAGATTGAAGTGTCGTGAAGACCCCGTGTCACGGCCAGAGATTCACTCCCCCAGGGAGCGAAAACTCACCGAACCCTGATTGCAGCGGCGTACCGAAATGCTACCACAACGCGCAGGATGGGATGTCCCCGCAAGTACAGTCCGACCTATTTCTGAGCTGTATTGTTGCGGGGCCGCGTAGGGGCCGGCTGGACGTACACCACCTCTCCCGGGCGGGCATAGTGGAGCTGCTCCCGGGCCTCTTTTTCGATCGCCTGGGGATCGTTCTGCAGCGCCTTGATCTGTTGCTCGTAGAGATCGTTCTCCCTCTGCAGCTTTTCGATCTCGGCTTGCAATTTCTGACGCTCGGTGCGCTTGGAGCGATAGACGACCATCCCGTTGGCTCCAAACATCACGTGCAGGAAGAGCCACATCGTGAGAACCGCAACCGCACCGGTCGCAAGCCTGCGGCGGTCGGCATACAGCACGCTCAAGAACGGACGGGACTTCTCAAGCCAGCGCTCGGCCAGAGCCTCCGCCTGCGGCGCTTTCTCCACCACCGCCCGGAGCCCATCTTCTGGACGGGGAATGCGACCCACCCTGGGAAACTTCTTCACTCGAAAATCCATTGTTTGGCTGCAGTGCTTAGCTTCGCCAGTTCCGCCGCGTTCGCTGCTTCGGAGTACACGCGCACCACCGGTTCGGTGCCTGACAACCGATAGCAGATCCAGGATCCGTCGTTGAACACCAGCTTCAGGCCGTCTTTACGCACCACTTCCCCGACCTTGCGGCCGAAAAATTCACGCGGTTCTGACTGTAACTTTCCAGTGAACTTCGCCTTCACCTCGGGCGTCAAGCGGAAGTTCTCCCGCTGTGGACAGAAGGAACCAACTTTGACAAACAGTTCCTGCAACTGTTTTCCCAGGGGTTTGCCCCTTCGGGCAACCATCTCGCAGCAGAGCAGGCCGGCAACGACACCATCTTTCTCAGGGACGTGATGCCGGATCGAAAGACCCGCGCTCTCTTCACCGCCAATGCAGATCTTGTCCTCCTTGATCAGTTCGCCGATGTACTTGAAGCCGACGGGCGTCTCGTGGAGTTCCACTTTGTGATAGGAAGCGAGCGCATTGATCAGGTTGGTAGTCGCGACCGACTTCCCTACCCCGTTCTTCCAGCCGCGGCTTTCCACCAGGTAGTCGAACAGAAGCGCGATGACATAGTTCGGCTGCACAAATGAGCCGTCCTCGTCAAGAATGCCGAAGCGATCAGCATCTCCATCGGTGGCGATGCCGATGTGGGCATGGGCCTCGCGCATTTTCTTGCGGCAGTCTCCCAGGAGGTGGTCGTCGGGTTCGGGAGCATGCCCTCCGAACAGCACATCGCGGTAGTCATGCACCGACTGGACCGCGACACCGGCTTCCCTCAGCAACTCGTCGGGATAACCGCGGGCCGCCCCCCAAAAAGAATCGAACACCACCCGAACTCCGGCCTTGCGGATCACATCGAGGTCGACGATCTCGCGCAAACGGGCAAGGTACATCCGCCGGGGATCGAGCGCCTGCGCCTGAGGCGGGTTTGGCACGGCCGCCAACGGCCCGGCCGAGTCTCCGGCAGCAATTTCCGCTTCGATTTTCTTGGTTGCTTCCGGCAGCGCTGGAGCCCCGTCCGGCGTTGAGAACTTGATGCCGTTGTATTCCGGTGGATTGTGCGAGGCGGTAAAGTTGACGGCGCCGTCAGCTTGCGCCTGTGTCACTGCATAAGAGATGGCCGGCGTCGGGGCAGCCTCCGCGATCACCAGGGGCGTAATGCCATGTGCAGACAGAATCTGGACTCCCAGCGCGCAAAACGTCTCGCCCAGGAACCTGGGATCTCGACCCACGATCACCTTCGCGCCTTTCGATTTTTGCGATGCCACATAGCGCGCAATGCCGCCAACCGCGCGACGCACATTTTCGAACGTGAACTCCTCGGCCATAACGGCCCGCCAACCGGAGGTGCCGAACTTGATTTGGGTAGTCATGAGGAAACCCCTATCGGCGGGTTGCCTTTTCCGATCCTGCTCCGCTCCAATATTATGGACCCGCGCGCCGGGGCACGATTTTATATGACCGACAAACGACTCGTCCTGACCACCACGTCTTCGCTTGAAGAAGCGAAAAACATTGCCTACGCACTCGTCGAGCGCCGCCTGGCCGCATGTGTCAACGTTATTCCAAAGATTGAATCGGTGTATCGCTGGGAAGGGAGAGTCGAGGAGGCCGAGGAGTATTTGTTATTAATCAAAACCACGCGGGAAGCGTTCCCGCGCTTGCGCGAGGCGATCCGGGAGCTTCACTCGTATGAGGTTCCGGAGTGCATCGCCCTTACCGTGGACGACGGCAGCCTCACCTACCTGAAGTGGATCGACGGGTCCGTCGACTGACCCACTGCACCCTTCGCTAAGTGAAAAAGGCGGCAGGTTTCCCGCCGCCTATCTGAGTCCCGATTGCTACTTCCCGTGGCGGTCGTGGTGAAGGTCTCTGCGGTCCTGACGAATACCACGCGCATCCTGCCTTGCGTCGCGGCGGTCAGCGCGCACATCCCGGCGGTCGTGGTTAATGTCGCGTTGATCTTTGCGAAGATCGCGCCGGTCTTTTTGAATGTCCTGGACATCGTGGCGCAGGTCCTTGCGGTCCCGTGCCGCATCCGCAGTGTCACCCTTAGCCAGGTCGCGCCGGATGTCGGTACGGTCCCGGTTGATGTCGCGCTGGTCGCGGCGAACGTCACGCGCATCCCGGTTCCGATCCACGCGGTCGTGATTCAGATCGCGTGTGTCGTTGCGGATGTCCTTCCGGTCGTGGTTGAGGTCACGCCGGTCCTGACGCAAGTCTTGCCGGTCGTGATGGATATCGTTTGGCGTGGCATCCTGGCCGAAAGCCAACAGCCCCGCGGTCAGCAGAAATATCGCTGCTATCAGGTGTCGTCGCATGGGTCGCTCCCAAGACTTCAGATTTTTGTTCCTACCCGAAGCGGCACACCTAGTCGAACCCTGCCTGGTTAGGGAAGTTTCGTGGGCGAGCACCTAGATTCGGCGCTCGAGAAGACCGTACGTCCGCGGGGGGGTACGAAAATAACGTGTCACAGGACTTCGCGCGCGGTGCCCGTTATAGTGACATCCTGAAACGACGGGCCCTTATTTTGGGTAACTAGACAGAGGATAGTGCCTGATCGAGGTCTTCGAGTACGTCCTCGACGTCCTCGATTCCTACTGAAATCCGGACCAGCCCGTCAGTGATTCCGATCGCTTTGCGTCCTTTTTCACCCAGCGCAGCATGCGTCATGGTGGCGGGATGTGAGATAAGCGTCTCCACGCCCCCCAGTGACTCACCGAGTGAACACACACGTACCTTGCGCAGGAGCTTGTTTGCATTCGAAAGCGAACCTGTCTCGAACGAGATCATCGCACCGAAGCCCGACATCTGCTGCTTCGCCAGTTCGTGCTGGGGATGATCGGGCAGACCAGAATAGAAAACCTTCTTTACCTTCTTGTGAGTGGCCAGGAATTTTGCCACTTGCCTGCCGCTTTCGTCATGCTTCTGCATGCGCACGGCCAGCGTTTTCACCCCCCGCAGAATCAGCCAGCATTCGAAGGGCGAGAGAATTGCACCCGCCGCCTTCTGCAGAAAGGCCAACTTCTCAGCCTGCTCGGGCCGTGTGCACACCACGACTCCACCCAGGCCGTCGCTGTGGCCATTCAAAAACTTCGTCGTCGAATGCACAACCATGTCAGCACCCAGCGCTATCGGTTGCTGGAAGTAGGGAGACATGAAGGTGTTGTCGACAACGAGATCGACCTTTTTCTTATGGCAGACCTCGCTCACCGCGCGGATGTCGGTGAGGGCCATCAAGGGGTTGGTCGGGGTCTCAATAAACACCAGACGTGTGTATTGGTTGAGAGCGCGTTCCACGTTGCGCACGTCAGAGGTATCGACATAACTGAACTGCAGCCCGAAATCCGACCAGACCTGATTGAACAGTCGGGGCGTTCCACCGTAGAGATTGTTCCCGCAAACCACGTGGTCGCCAGCCTTCAGCAAGGTCGCGATGGCGTTGATGGCAGCCATGCCGCTGGAAAACACTTTGGCAGCGATGCCGCCCTCGAGCGAGGCCAGGTTTTGTTCCAGCCGGTCGCGGGTCGGATTTGAAACACGCGCGTACTCGTACCCCTTGTGCTTCCCAATTTCCTGCTGCACGTAAGTCGAAGTAGCAAAGATCGGAGGAGCGACTGCACCTGTAGCTGGATCCGGCTCCTGGCCGACATGGATAGCACGCGTAGAAAAGCCTGCAGTCTTATTCTTCTTCATAAGAATTGATTGTCATCCTGAGGTGAAGCGGAGATCGATTACCCAAAATCTGTTGGCTGAAAGCTGAGAGCTGCCTCTAGATCCCACCCTCAAAAATCCTCTTCGACAGGTAGCGCTCGGCCGAATCCGGAATCATCGTCACGACGCGCTTCCCGGGTCCCATGCGCTTCGCGATTTCAATCGCCGCGTACACGTTTGCCCCGCCGCTCGAACCCGACAGCACACCCTCTTTCGCCGCCAACTCTTTCACCATTGCGAAGGCCTGCGCATCGGTCACCTTAAAAATCTCGTCGCAAACGCTGGGGTCGAAATTGCCCGGAATAAACGAATTTCCAATCCCTTCAATTTTGTGCGGCCCGGGTGGCCCGCCCCCCAGTACCGACCCGTCGGTCTCCACGGCCACCGCGTGCACCTCGTGATCCACGCGCTGCTTAAGAAAACGTGCGACACCGGTGAACGTGCCCGCCGTACCGGAGCCAATCGTGATGGCGTCGACACGCCCCTCCATCTGTTCGAAGATTTCCTGTGCGGTGCTTAAGAAGTGATAATCGGGGTTCGCCGGATTGTCGAATTGGGCTGCGAGAAACGCCTTGGGATCGCTCGCCGCCAACGCCTTTGCGCGCTTCATCGCCCCGGGCATGCCCTCAGAGTCGGGGGTGCGGATCACCTCGGCGCCGAGGGCCCGCATGATGATCACTTTTTCTTCCGAAAACTTCTCCGGCACGAACAAGCGCACTTGGTAGCCCCGTTTCACGCCAATCAACGCCAGCCCGATCCCCGTGTTCCCCGCGGTCGCCTCCACAATCGTCCCACCCGGCCGGAGTTTCCCTTCCCCCTCGGCTTGCTGGATGATGCCGATCGCGGCGCGGTCTTTCACGCTGCCACCCGGGTTCAAGTATTCCAGCTTGGCAAACACGTCGGCTGCCCCAGCAGGAACCAGACGTCGGAATTTCAACATGGGAGTTTCGCCGACAAGCTCAGTAATGTCGTCGGCGACACGCAGTCGAGAAGTCGTCGTTTCGATTCGCACAGTCCAGACTAAGGAAGCTCTCCCCTCCCGTCAACGTTACTGGTTGAACTCGTGGCGGCTATTTTGCCTCAGCCGACGCCCGGTCCTGGCCTGCGTAATAGCCGCTCTTGGTCCGGACGGTCAGCTTGCCGTATCCCTTCGCCTTGGCATCGACTTTAATGGTTCGATATCCGCCGGTGCTCTTGGGGTTGGTCGGCTTGTAGCCCAGCGTGTACTGGTTGCGGATATCGTGGGCGATGTTGCGGCTGATGGAGTCGACTTCGTCCAGGCTCTTCGGGAAGAAGGCAATCCCGCCCGTTTTCTCCGCGATGAACTGCAGCGCCTTGCGGGCACGTTTCTGCTTTTCTTCGCCCAGCAGACCAATGGCGTAAACAGTCGGTCCGTTTTCTTCTTGCAGGCGCCGGATCGCCAGCTCCAGCGTTTCCTGGCTCTCGTTGTCTTCACCGTCGGTGACCACGAACAGCACGCGCTTTTCCAGCTTTCCGTTCTTCTTCAGGTGATCGGCCGAAGCAACCACCGCGTCGTACAGCGCCGTGCCGCCGCGAGTGTCCACCTTCTCGAGCGCCTCTTTCATTTTCGTGATGTTGTTGGTGAAATCCTGATCAAGATAGTACTCGTCGTTGAAGTTCACGATGAACACTTCATCCTGCGGGTTGCTCGACTTCACCAGGTTGATGGCGGCTTTGTTCACCTTGTCGCGCTTCTCGCGCATCGACCCGGAGTTGTCGATCACGATGCCCATGGCGACCGGGATGTCTTCATGTCGAAAGGAGACAATGTTCTGTGGCTTGCCATCCTCGAGCACCGTAAAGGCTGTCTTCTCGAGGTTGGTGACCATGCGTTGTTTGTCGTCGACCACGGTCGCATGCAGGACCACTTCTTCCACTTGTTTATGAAAGACAAATCCCCCCTGCTCTTCTTGTGCGGTTGGTTGCGGGGAGGAGGATTGCGGTTGGGCAACCGAATTGTCTTGCGGGGGGATACCCGCCCCGTCTTTTGCGCGAACCTGCACGCCGGGCGCTGGCTTGGCAGGAGGGTCTTTCTTTTCGGGAATTCCCGACGGAAATGCGTCACCCGCCGCCGAACTCTGCGGCAAGGCGGGAACGGAAAGGAGAATCAGGAAGAGTGCCGGAACGAGCCAGCTACTCCGCAGGAGCGTAGTATCCCGTCTTCGCATAGACCCGGAGAGGAGGCAACCCCTTTGGCGGTTGTAGTTTCACTTTTATCTTACGCCATTTGCCGTCCTTTATCGGGTTGGTGGGACGATATCCCAGAACATACTGATTGCGGAGTTCGATGCCAATCTTGGTGGCCACGTCGGCCAGGTCGTTCGGATTGTCGATTGTGAAGGCGCGTCCACCGGTGAGTTCGGTGATGTCGCTCAACAGTGCTGGCCCCAGCCTCTCTTCTTCCGTCGGGAAATAGTGGTCGTAGATGCCGATGGCATAGATCAGCACATCTGCCTCTTTCACCAGCGACTTGATTTCGCCCTCGGTATAGCGACTGTGATTGTCGCCGCCGTCGGAGATGATGAGCATGGCCTTCTTCGGATACTTTGCGTGCCGCATTTTGCTGACGCCGAGGTAGATCGCATCCAGCAGGGCGGTGCGGCCTTTCGGCACCGTATACACCAGCTTGCCCTGGATGTCTTCGATCGAACTGGTAAAGTCGCTCACTTCTTCCGGCTTGTCCGCAAACGTGATCATGAAAAACTCGTCCTGCGGATTCGCAGTCTTGAAGAACTCAATCACGGCTTCCCGGGCACGCTCGATCTTTGAGGCCATGCTGCCACTCATGTCGAAGATCACGCCCAGCGAGACAGGAGCATCCTCGCTCGAGAAGGACTTGATCTCCTGCTGGCTTTTCCCCTCAAAAACTGTGAAATTCTCTTTGTCTAGGCCGGTGACGAGCCGGTTCATGGGATCGGTAATCGTTACCGGCACCAGCACCAGCTCCACCGTGGACTTCATGGGCTTGGTATGCGGGCTGAATTCCTTCTCTAATTCCTTGATGTCGTCTGTGGCTGGCCGCGGTTGGATCCGCGGCTTGATATGGACATCGTCGTCGGCATTCTGAGCCCACGCCCCAGACGCTGCGCTACTGCCCAGTCCAACCGCTACAATCAACAAAACAGAGAGGGAAAGTACTCTCGAACACAGCATGGTTCTGCCCCCGGTGGTGGAATGGGGCGAGTGGCGGTTCTGATCGAGGGTCTTGGAGGAAGACCCGCACCCACAATTGCGGGGCATACCAACCTCTTATTAGCGCGATCCTACCACGGTTTTGGAGCGGTGAGCCCGGGAAATTCAGGTATTTTGTCGTCATTTTGTCAGGATTTCGTCCCATGAGAAGCCTTACACCTCGCGGCTTTCTGCCGAACCCCGCCGGCGGCGCGTCGGCTTGCTAAAATGGCGACCTACCAGCATGGCTCATATTGCTCCCTTCCGCGCCCTTCGCTACGACCCTCAGCGGGTCTCACCCGCCGCCGTGGTCACTCAGCCCTATGACAAGATCACCCCTCAGGGCCAGGACCGGTACTATGCCGCCAGTCCTTACAACCTGGTTCGGCTGATTTTGGGTAAACACGAGCCCGGAGACGACGAGAAACAGAATGTGTACTCCCGCGCGGCAGGCTTTTTCACCCACTGGCGCCGTGAGGGCATCTTTCTGCAGGACGCCCAGCCTTCGCTTTACGTGTACTCCCAAAAGTTTCAAGTGCCGGGGACCAGTCGGGACGGAGAGCGCAGAGGAGTCATTGCCCTCGGGCGGGTCGAAGACTATTCCGCAGGTGTGGTTTTCCGGCACGAGCAGACGCTGGCCAAACCGAAGGCGGACCGCCTGAACCTGTTGAGAGCCACCCGCGCCCACTTCGGCCAGATCTTCATGCTGTACAACGACACGGGTGAGATCGATTCCCTTTTGACCCCCGACTCTGCACCCGCCACAGAAGTCACCGACGAATACGGCGTCCTGCATCAACTGTGGCCAGTCTCCGATCCGGACCTGATCGGATTGGTGCGGGGCAAGATGCAGGACAAGAAGCTAATCATCGCGGACGGCCACCACCGGTACGAGACGGCCCTCAACTACCGCAACGAGCGCAGGGCAGCCATGCCCCAGCCGGTAGGGGCCCCGCGCGAGCGCTCTGGTGGTGTCGTGCTCGGGACCGCAGAAAGCGAAGGCCCTTATGAGCTGGTCATGATGACGTTCGTCAATATGAACAGCCCAGGCCTGGTCGTTCTGCCCACCCACCGTGTCGTGCACGGCCTGGCGTCGTTCGACGTCGCAAATTTTCGGGCCGCCGCCAGCTCTTTTTTCAATGTGGAAGAGGTCGATCCCTCAGTGGACGCTGCCCGCGCGACTGGCATTCTTCGAGAAGCTGGCCACGCAGGCACCGCCCTTTTGGCGGCCACCGCCTCACAAGCATGGCTGCTCCATACGCCCAAGGCGCCTGCTCGGATGTTCCCGGGACTTTCCCTTCGGCAGCAGTCGCTCGACGTCGTGCAGCTGCAAAGGGTTCTCCTGGAGGGCGTGCTGGGCCTGTCGGAGGAATCCATCGGCGAGCAGCTGAATCTGACCTACGTTCGCGACGCGGAAGAAGCTCTCATCAGCGCCCGTTCCGGGCGCGCGAACGTCTCGTTCCTCATGAATCCGTGCCGGATCAGCCAGGTTCGCGACATCGCTTTCGCGGGTGAAGTCTTGCCGCAGAAGTCGACCGACTTCTATCCCAAGCTACTCAGCGGGCTCACCATTTACGCCCTCGAGTAGCGCAGCAGGACGGCTCTGCTGCCCGCCGCTATGGACAGGCACAGTTAGATCGCACCGCATATGTCCTCCTGCGCACACTTCAACGAAGCGTTTAGTTTTTGCAGCATCTTGACGGCATTTTGATTCTTCGGGTTCAGGCTGAGCGACTTCTTGTAATTCGTGATGGCCAGGGACTTGTCGCCGTCATTCATGTAGGCCTCCCCGAGGCTGTCATACACATTGCTCGACTTCGGGTACGCCTCAACATTCAACTGAAAGATTCGGATGGCATCTTTTACCTGCTTCCTCTGCAGCAGCTTGTATCCCAGATTGTTCAGTTCGTTCTCGTCGAAATTGTAAGTGGAGGGAGCAGCCGCTTTCAGATCGTGGTACTGCTTGACCGCGGTCTCGACGCCGCGGGAGGAAATCGTGGCAGACATCGGCGTAGTAACCGACTTACGCGTGTCGTAAGCGGCCCTTACCCTCGGGATCCACTGTCCGGCAGCCACCACAAAAATCCCTGCGCCCATCGCCAGCGTCAGCACGGCGAGAAGACCTGCCGTAGCCATGCGACGGGCCGCACTGGAGTTTTCCCGAGCGGCAAAATAGATCTCGAGCACGGCCAGGGGCAGGAGGTATTCGGCAAACACCCAGAACGTCGGGAGTGGTCCGGTGAAATTCGCGGCGTCAAAACCAATGGGGCCAAACAGGAGCACCGTCAGTGAGAATCCCACCCGGAAAAACCAGGACCCACTCGCAACCAGGAACAATCTGAGTGCCCAGCGGCGGTGGGTTTTGAAGTCGCGAGCCATGGCATAGCGCAGCGCCATCGCCGCACAGACGATAATTAGAGCGCCACTGATCCAGATCGCCACCTTCTCAAGCATCGTGCCGGGAACCCCACCGTGCATCGTCAAGTACAAACCGGTGACCCCTTGGGTGAAGGCCGCCACCACGTACATCCTTCCATTCCACCGATGAAATACGGGAAAGCGATTGCGGACCTGGGGAACCAACTGCAGGGCACCGGCCAGGCTGATCACGGCCGCGAACAGAATGTGCCCCGCCAGTGCGGCGTTGCTCATGGTTGCTCCGGGGGCGAGACCGTGGAACAGCACACGATTCCACGCGTCGAAATCCCCGCGCAGGGCGGTGAGTCCGTAGAACGACGCCACGGTAAATCCAAAGGCGAACTGCCCGAATGCAGCCACCACGAACCAGAATTCGGTGGCTGCTTTCAGAGCGCTATCAGCGACCGAATTCAACTCCACTCGATTGCTCCATACGGCGGTACTCATACACATTTCTCCTTCTCTTGGGCGACACTTCGCCCTGCAGCGTTTAAGCCGCTTTTTTGTGGCCCAGGTTTCTTGTTTTGCCGGTGGCCGGTAGCTAGAAGCTAGTCGCTAGCAGCCGGTTCAGGTTGGTTCTCGATTCCGCCGCAGTCGTGCGGCTGCATAGAGAAACAGAGCGGCAACTGCCAGGCCAATCCACAGGCCCGGCGTGGCCAGAAATGCGCCCGGGGTCAGGTGCGTCCAAGGATCCAGCGGGAAGTCTTCCTGCATATTTCCCATCGCTTCCCGGCCACCGGTGAAGCGGTTGTTCAGGAACTGGGCAAAATACGAAGTATGGAAAGCCATCTTCTCGAAGACGTGGATTGCCAATGGAGGCAGAGCCACCCATAGAAACGGAGCTCTCCGCGCCCAGGCAGAGACGAGCAGTAACCAGGCATAGAAGGGCGCGTACCAAAGCATGTGTACGGTGACGAGATGGTAGAGCAGCATCATCAGCGCCCGCCAGGGCTGCAATACCGCCCAATAGGTGGACACGCTCTGACCGCTTCCCCGTAACACCGCGCTGCTCATGAGCAGCATGATCGTTCCAGTCACGAAGGTAATGGCAAATGCGAAGAGCGGAAGAATAACCAGAGGGATGGTTGCTTTCGCCAACACAACCGTGAAATCGGAAACCGGCAGCGACTTCCAGAACAAAATGCTGCGGTCCCGCCTCTCGCCGTAAAGCGCATCGATGGAGTAGAAAATACTGACCAGAAACGCCGCCCCCATGATCAGGGCCGCCGCAAAGTTGTAGTGGCTGGCTAGCGGTTCGCGCTGCTGCATGGGGTTTAACGTCATCGCGAACTGCATGGTGTGCGGAAGATGCGCCAAGCCGAACAGAGAACCGAGGAGCACGACTCCAGCCGCGGCCAGGGGCGCCAGATAGACGGACCGGTACTCCCAGAGTTCCCGCCGCACCGACCAGTAAAAGGGCCGTGTTTCTACGAACGCCGCAGGGGCAACCACCTGGGCGTCGGAAAAAGACTCGGGCACTGCGTTGATGGGAGTGTTCATTGCGTTGCTCCTTGTGCCCCCCGGGTGCCATTGCCCATCACGGCAACGAACACGTCAGCGATACTTGGGGTCCTCACCTCGCCGAGCGGCGCGAGTTGCTGGCGATCCGCGCGGTCAAACAGCAGGACATTCCTCCCCATCCCTGGGCTTTCGTAGATCGGCTTCAGCGCCCGGGCCGCAGCCAACTGCTCCGGCCGCACCGCCAATTCCAGGTAACGAGCCTCAAACTCTTCCATCGTGCTGGTCAGCACGATCCGGCCCTTGTCGATGAACATCACGTCGGTGAGCACATTCTGGATCTCGTCCACCTGGTGGGTCGTGACCAGGATCGTACGGCTGCGGTCGAAGTAGTCGTTCAGCAGTGAATCGTAGAACTGCTTGCGGAACAGTATGTCGAGGCCGATGGTCGGCTCGTCCAACACCAGCAGTCGTGCATCAATCGCCATCACCAGCGCCAGATGTAGCTGCGTGACCATCCCCTTGGAGAGTTCCCTTACCTTGCTGTTCTGCCGAATGTTGGTCTTGGCGAGGAACCCTGCCGCCTTGGCGCGATCAAAGCGCGGATGAACCCCCGCCAGGAACTCGACTGCCTGCGAAACGCGCAGCCAGCGCGGCAGCACGGCAACGTCAGCGATGAAACAAACATCGCGCATCAGTTGATCGCGCTGCGCCCACGGGTCGCGCCCCAAGACCGTCAACTGCCCCTGGTACGGAATCAGGCCGAGGACTGCGTTGAGTGCCGTGGTCTTGCCCGCGCCGTTCGGACCAATGAGCCCGAGAATTCGGCCTTCTTCGACTCGCAGATCTACGCCGTCTAGTGCGGTCGTGGTTCCGAACACCTTGCGAAGACCACGCGCTTCTATCAGTGCCATGACCTCAGCGCTCCTGTTCTCCATCGTTTGTTTTCGCCGGCTTGTCTGACGCCGCGCTGGCTGGCCGATGGCTGCCATTTACATTCAGCAGGTCTTCCGCTTTCAGGCCCAGCCTCTGAATCGTCTCGAGCACGCGCGGCCATTCTTCGGCCAGAAACTTCTGGCGCTCACCCTGGTGCAACAGCTCGCGCGCCCCTGTGTTGATGAACATGCCCCTACCCCGCCTGGTCTCCACCAGTCCTTCGTCCACCAGTTCCTGGTAGCCCTTCAAGACCGTGAGTGGATTGACGCGGTACTCTGCCGCCACGGTGCGCACGGAGGGCAGCGGGTCACCTTCCTTGAGCACGCCATCGAGGATCATCGCGACGACGCGATCCCGTAGCTGGCGGTAAATCGGCTGATTATCGTTCCACTCACGGTCCATCTCGGTTTCCCGTCGCCCTACTCGTTGCCCAGCCCTACTGTGCCCGCTTCAGGTCCATGTGCGCATGCACCGGCTTATCGCCCGGCATCATATACGTCCAGTCCTCGGTATGGTGATTGGCATCGATAATGGTGAACACCGCGTGGTGCATGTGTCCATACTGCGTGCCACCCGCCAAGTCGAGAAACTCGAATTCCACTTTTTTGCCGTCCGGCGAAACTTTGCCCGTCATTCGCGGCCGATTGCCGGCGTCGCAATAGTGCGTCAACAACAGGCGACCATCGTCCACGTAAAACATCGTGACCGGATGATCGTACTTGGTGGCATCCAGCGGCGTGCCCGACTCCTGCATTTCGTGCACGAGAGCGTTGCCGCGTGAGGTCACGCGCAACGAGATGTGGATGGGCTTATCGCCAGACATTTCTGGTTGTGGCGGGACCACGTCCACGGGCCCTTCCCAGCTCCCCGCCAGAGTCTTGAGTTGATCAAACGACTTTTGCACATCGGACTGGGCAAAAGCCGCAGCCGACAGCGCAATCCATGTCACCAGCCATGTGAAGCGAAGCAACCTCATAATGCCTACCTCCTTTTTCCTTTGAAATCGATGTGCCCCTCAAATTCCTGACTCAACCTGACGACAAAAACAGTGTTATAGTTAACTAAAACACTAAAACAATGCAAGCTTTTTTTTGAGAATTTTCTTCTTCCTCATAACTGACTCATAGGAAACGAATTAAAGGGAAGCTCTTCGCGGCAGGCAAGGGTCCAGTTTGCCGAGTCTAGGTGGATTCGAGTTGCGCCAGGCAGCTAGCGGTGTTGAAATTCGGGGCAACCTATCAGTAGCGCGGTCATTGTGCCCAGCGTGCGCTTGGGGTCATCGAGGACGTGAGCGGTAACCTTTGGATCGTCGAGTTGCTTACGGATCACTTTTTGCGTTGCCGCCGACATCTCACCATTGAGCAACGCATTTTCCAGCAGAAACAGAGCGGTCTCCTGCCCCGGATCGGAATCCGAGGCAAACGATGAAGCGTGGGGAAATCCTCGGCTGCTAAGAGTTCCGAGAGCGAGCAGTCGGCCCGCATCAAACGCGGTGCCCCCGATTTGGCCGTTGCTAAGGGCAAGCGCATAGTTGACCCGGTCGAGCAAGACCTCCGAACTCATCCAGGTTGAGGCAAGCATCGAGTATGTGCGAGGCACCATCTGATAGGGCGGCATGCCCATGCGGTTGAGTGTGCCCAGCAGCGGCCCGGCACTCGTGAGGTCGTACCCCGCGGAACGCAGCGAAGACACTAAGAATTCGAACGGAGTCTTCACCTTTGCGCGGTAGACCTTCTGCGACCAGAACTCCGGCGACTTGAACATCGTGCGGAGCACTTCGCGAATGTCTCCATCAGTCGCCAGGAATTTTTGCGGCATGCGATCGACCACCTCTCTGGTGCGGCGTCGTATCACCCCAGTAACCGTGCCGAGCGGATAAGGCAGCTGCGGAGGCCCGTCGTTTGCTGGAGTGCGGATCCTTTGGGAGCCCTGCTGGTCCCGACGTTGTAGAATCAAGGATTACCCTTTACTCGCCTGGCCTCCCTATGCCACAAGAAGACAAGTCGACAGTGCGCGACGAGCGCTATGACGCCCAACGGGTCGAAACGAAGTGGTTCGAACGCTGGCAGGGGGAACCCGCGCTTTACGCCGCCGAACCCAACTCCATCAAGCCGAAATATTACGTGCTTGAGATGCTTCCCTATCCTTCGGGCGCGCTCCACATGGGCCACGTGCGTAACTACTCGATCGGCGACGCCCTTGCCCGCTACATGTGGATGAACGGCTACAACGTCCTTCATCCCATGGGCTGGGACTCGTTCGGCTTACCGGCAGAAAACGCCGCCATCCAGAACAACACGCCGCCTCGCGAATGGACGCTTCGCAACATCGCCAACATGAAGGCGCAGATGAAGCGCATCGGCTTCGGCTACGACTGGTCGCGCGAGGTCACCACCTGCTTTCCCGATTACTACCGTTGGAACCAGTGGTTCTTCCTCAAGATGTACGAGCGCGGTCTTGCCTATCGCAAGAAGAGCAAGGTCAACTGGTGTCCGAAATGCGCCACGGTACTGGCGAATGAACAGGTAGTTGGCGGAAACTGCTGGCGCCACGAAGATACGCCCGTCGAGCAGCGCGAACTTGAACAGTGGTTCTTGCGCATTACCAATTACGCCGATGAACTTCTCCGCGATCTCGAGCGCCTGCCCAGCTGGCCCGAAAAAGTCCGCATCATGCAGCGCAACTGGATCGGGCGCAGCGAGGGCGCGCTGATTGACTTCGATCTCAGCGGCGCGCCTGGTCCCGCCGGTTCCAAGATCACCGTGTTCACCACGCGCGTCGATACGATTTTCGGCGCAACTTCGGTGCAAATGGCTCCCGAGCACCCCATCGTGAATGACATGATCGCCAAGAATGCCGGCCTGCGCGCCAAGGTTGAGCAGTTGAAGGCGGAGCAGCGCAAAGCAAAAGAAGTTGGTGATATCGGCGAAATCGAGAAGCACGGCGTCTTCACAGGCCGCTATGCCAAGAATCCCTATAACCAGGAAGCCCTGCCGATCTGGGTGGCCAACTACATTCTCATGGACTATGGCACGGGCGCCATCATGAGCGTTCCGGCCCACGACGAACGCGACTACGACTTCGCCAAGAAATACAAATTGCCGATTCGCGTTGTAGTCCTCCCGGCTGCCAGTGATTCGGAAGAAACCGTGATGGACCCTCAGCTTCCGTTTGTTTCCGAAGATGGTCTGATCGTGAATTCGGGCCAATTCAGCGGACTTCGAGTCTCCGAAGCGTTGAAAAAGATGGCCGAATATGCCGAGCAAAACGGTTTCGGCAAGCCCACGGTTACTTTCCGTTTAAAAGACTGGGGCATTTCGCGGCAACGCTACTGGGGTACGCCAATCCCCATGCTCTACTGCGAGAAAGATGGGATTGTTCCGGTCGCCGAGAAAGACCTTCCCGTGGTCCTTCCGGACAAGGTCGATGTCTCGCTCACTGGGGGATCGCCCCTTTCGCATGTGCCCGAGTTCGTAAATGCCACTTGCCCGAAATGTGGAGGTTCCGCCAGGCGCGAGACCGACACGATGGACACATTCGTCGACTCGTCCTGGTACTTCTATCGGTACACCGACGCGCTCAACAACAAGGCTCCTTTCGACAGCGCGACCGCCAGATATTGGTTCGGAAATTCAGGCATCGATCAGTACATCGGCGGCGTCGAACACGCCATCCTTCACCTCATCTACTCGCGCTTCTGGACCAAGGTCATGCGCGACATGGGAATGGTGAGGAACGACGAACCTGTCGAGCGCCTTTTCACCCAAGGGATGGTGATCAAAGACGGAGCCAAGATGTCGAAGAGTCTTGGCAACGTCGTCTCGCCCGACGAGATGGTCGCCCGATATGGAGCCGACGCCGCTCGCTTATACAGCCTGTTTGCCGCGCCGCCAGACCGCGATCTCGACTGGCAGGACGCGGGCATCGAAGGCATCCAGCGCTTTCTCGGACGCGTGTATCGCTACGTGATGCGCAACGCACGTCCCCACGCTCCCGAGTGGCGGCAGACGGTTCCCGCCAATCTTTCCCCGCCGGCGCGCCAAATCCAGCGGAAGTTGCACCAGACCATCAAGCGTGTCACCGACGACTTCAAGGGCCGTTGGCATTTCAATACATGCATCGCGGCGATCATGGAGTTGGTAAACGAACTCTATGGGGCCGAGGAAACAGCGCAGAATTCTGAAGTGAGCGTACCTCTGCCTCTACTCGCCGAGGTGCAGCGGAACCTGGTACTCTTGCTCTCTCCCTTCGCGCCCTACCTTGCGCACGAACTCTGGGAAACGCTCGGCGAGCACGGCAATCTCTTGCGCGCGCCCTGGCCCAGGTATGATGCGGCGCTTGCCAAGGAAGAAGAAATCGAGATCCCCGTGCAGGTGAATGGCAAGTTGCGCGGCAAAGTACTCGTTCCGGCGGATTCAGGCGAGGACGTCGTTGTCGAACAAGCGCTAGCCGACGAGAAGGTAAAGGCGGCCATCGCGGGAAAGCAGATGGTCAAGAAAATCGTCGTGCCCGGAAAGCTGCTCAACCTCGTAGTACGGTGAACGAGCTCAACACCACATCGCATCCACTCAACATAAAAGGCGGGCACATGGCCCGCCTCTGTACCTTCTTCCCGGGAAAAACGCTCAGTTTTGAGCGGTTATGGTCGAACTAAAAACGATCGCCTTGTGGATACCCCCGAAGTCGATCTGCTGCAGTGTCCGGGAGCCGTTCGCGGTTCCCACCGACACCGAGTCCTGACTGTCAGACTTGTCGACCAGTTTCGCCGGCGCTGTGGCCACCACAGTCTTTCCCTGCAGGATCTTGACCTGCACGTCGGACCCGGTGCCCTCCCAGGTTGCTTTATAGTCGCCGGGCCTTAGTTGTGTCGAACCCACTTGCACGGAATCGCTCAGGGTGAACTTGCCTTCGTTTTTGCTATCTCGAGCGAAAACTGTCGCGGAGAGGCTCATTACCAAGGCAAGCAAAACGGCAAACTTCACAGACTTCATTCTTCTTCTCCTTAAATCATGTTGGAAGACGTGAGACACATAAATCCCACAATCAACAGATTGATGTTGTGAATTGTCAGGGGCTCCCTATACCGACTTGGATGCGGCATCTCGACGCGAAGATGCGGAGAATGCAGCTGCAACCATGAACGGACGGTAAACATTTTGGGTGATGACAGACCTGAATCGGATAACCCGTCTTTTCCACGCCCGGCGTGTGAGTTATGCTCGAATCCCGATGGCGGCATGGTCCCCAACGCTGGAAGGGTTCCGGGCAATATTCCGGCAACCGGCAGTTTCCCTGGCCGAGATCATGTGGCGGTGGTCGTTGGGTGGGGCTGTGTGCTTCCTTCTAGGGTTCGGCCTCCTGGAATATCTCGACACGCTTCCCGTCTCCAATGTTGACCGGCTGCTGCTGCGAACCCGGCACCCCGTGCTCATATCGCATGCGCTCTCTCACATTCTTGAGGGAAGCGCCCTGCGTTTCGTGATAGCCACGATCGTGATGTTTTCCGCGTTCGCCGTTCTGTGGGTCTTTATTTCTGCTTTGGGACGGGGGGCGACGCTCGATCCCTTGATGAGCTACCTTCGGGACCGCGCCCATTCGTTCGCCACCGACCCGGCCCTCCTGGCGGAGGTTACCCCGGACTCCGGCGAGCACGCCTGGCGGCTGCGTTCCCTCGTCGGACTCAACTTCCTGCGTGCATCGCTCGCCCTCGCTGCCGGCGGCTCGATCCTGGCGGCGGTCATCCTCGCGGGCTTTGCATCGTCGAAATCCCACCCGCATCCGGGCGCTGTGTTTCTGCTGGCCTGCATGTTCGCGATGCTGGTGTGGCTCATCTGGTCCTCGATCAGTTGGTTCCTGTCACTTGCGCAGATCTTCGTGGTCCGCCAGGGCAAGGACACGTTCGGATCGCTGACCTCTGCCATCGAGCTGTGCCGCGACCGCTTCGGTCCAGTGATGGCCGTGGGAACATGGTTCGGCTTTACCCATCTGGTTGTGTTCATCGTGGCAGCCTCGGTCATTTCTTTTCCTCTTGGGTTCGCGCAAATCGTCCACCCTGGAATCGTGCTGAGCGCCGTCCTCGTCCTTACGCTGATTTATTTCGCGATCGTCGACGGCCTGCACATCGGGCGCCTGGCCGCATATGTGGCGATTCTGGAAGCCCCACCAGAGCGATTGGTACCTCCGCCTCCGCCGCTTACGCCAGCCTCGAGCCCTGTGGACTCCGCACTTGTGACGCAGCCCGACCCCGCCCGGGTGGACCAGGACGAACTCATCCTCAGCGACACAGCGAACACTCAGCCATCAGAACTGAGCATTCAGCCCACAGCGAACCAAGTCGACCGCGACGAGCCAATCCTCAGCGAGCGGCCCCGGAATCCAGAAAATCCCCAAGAATAAGCTGAGTCTCCAGGGCCGAATGCCACGTGCCAATGGGTAAGTGCTGGTCCACCCGGCCTCTAGCTCGGAACCTCGCCCCACCTTTACACTATTTCCATCTTCTGAGACACTCATCCGTGGAAACTCAATCGATTGTTGTCCTCGATTTCGGGGCGCAATATTCGCAGTTGATTGCGCGCCGCATCCGCGAACTCAGCGTCTTCTCCGCCGTCGTTCCCTGCAACGCTTCGCTCGACGAAATCCGCAGCTACTCACCGGTCGGGATTATTCTGTCCGGCGGGCCCTCGTCGGTGTATGACCAGGACGCCCCCGTCGCCGACCCGGGGGTGTTTCAACTCGGCCTGCCCATCCTCGGCATCTGCTACGGACTGCAGTACATGGTCTACGCGCTCGGAGGAAGGGTGCGACCCGCCGACAAGCGCGAGTACGGTCATGCCGAGGTCGCGATCGAGCCCTGTGGTTCGCTCCTGTTTGCAGGCCTGCCGAACCAACTTTCTGTCTGGATGTCCCATGGAGATGAAGCGGAACAGCTACCTGCAGGATTTCAACTCACCGCCCAATCGCCCCACGCGGTAGCAGCCATCGAGAACCCCGGGCGACGTTTCTGGGCCGTGCAGTTTCACCCCGAGGTCCACCATACACCTCTGGGCAAAGACATTCTGCGCAACTTCGCACTGAACATTTGCGGCGCTAAACCCACCTGGACGGCACAGCATTTCATCGACGCCACCGTCGAGCAGATTCGCGAGCAAGTGGGCAGCGGTCACGCCATCTGTGCTCTCAGCGGAGGCGTCGATTCCTCGGTTGCTGCCGTGCTGGTCGACCGCGCGCTGCGAAATGGCTCTGGCCAAACTCGACTCACGTGTGTCTTCGTGAATAACGGCGTGCTGCGCAAGAATGAATTCGAGAAAGTGCAACAGAACCTGCGCGACAAGCTCGGGCTGCACCTGGTAGCCGTCGACGCCAGCAAGCGTTTTCTCACCCGCCTTGCCGGGGTCACCGATCCCGAAGCCAAGCGCAAGATCATCGGCAACGAATTCATCGGGGTCTTCGAAGAGGAGGCTCTGCGTATCGAGAAAGACGAAGGCAAGGTCGAGTGGCTGGTGCAGGGCACGCTCTACCCCGACGTGATTGAGTCGCGCTCGGTGCGCGGTCCGTCGCAGGTGATCAAGAGCCACCATAACGTCGGGGGCTTGCCTGACAAAATGGCGCTCAAGCTGATTGAACCGCTCAAAGAGCTCTTTAAAGACGAAGTCCGCCGCATTGGCCGCGACCTCGGCATCCCCGAAGAAATCTTGCAGCGCCAGCCTTTTCCGGGCCCCGGCCTGGCCGTCCGCATCCTGGGCGAGGTAAACGAGGAGCGCCTCCGCATTTTGAAAGATTGCGACGAGATCGTGGTCGACGAAATCAAGAAGGCCAGGCTCTATCAGAAGATATGGCAGTCGTTCGCGGTGCTCCTGCCCGTGATGTCAGTCGGCGTAATGGGAGACCAGCGCACCTATGCCAACACCTGCGCCATCCGCGCGGTGCACAGCGAAGACGGCATGACCGCCGACTGGGTTCCGCTTCCCTATGAAGTCCTGAAGACGATCTCCAGCCGAATCGTCAACGAAGTCAAAGGTGTGAACCGGGTGGTCTACGACATCACGTCGAAGCCACCGGGGACGATTGAGTGGGAGTGAGAAGCAGGTCACAGGTAACCGACCGCAGGCAGGCAGTTCGAAGGTTGTAGCTCACTGCTCGAAGTTCAGAGCTCAAGGAGTTCTTCATGCAATCACAGATTGTCGGCACGACCATGCCGGTCCTTGAATTCATCCTCGAACCGAACGAATCGATCATCTCCGAGGCCGGCGAACTTTCCTGGATGTCGAGTTCCATCCAAATGACCACGCACACGCAGATGGGCGGCGGAGGTGGCCTGTTGGGAGTCATCCAACGAGTAGCGGGCGGCGGCACGCTGTTTATGACCGAATATCGCGCGGCGGGGTCTCGCGGTGAGTTGGCCTTTGCCACCAAGGTGCCCGGGCACATCCTTCCCGTCGAGATCGGGCGCGGACACGAGTACATGATTCACCGTCACGGCTTCCTGTGCGCGACGCCGCAGGTGCAGATTGGCGTGGGCTTCCAGCAGTCGCTCGGTGCGGGTATCTTCGGGGGTGACGGCTTCCTCTTGCAGCACGTCAGCGGACAAGGCACCGCCTGGGTCGAGCTCTCCGGCGAGCTGATCGTGAAAGACCTGCAGCCGGGCGAGACCCTGCGCGTGCATCCCGGTCACGTCGGCGCATTCCAATCGGGCGTCACGTTTCAGATCACCACCGTGCCCGGCATCAAAAACGTGATCTTCGGCGGGGATGGAATCTTTCTCGCCTCGCTGACCGGTCCCGGCAAGGTCTGGCTGCAAACACTGCCGATCTCCAGGCTCGCGCACAAGCTGATGGAGTACATGCCGGCGCCCTCGAAGGAGGCAATGCAGGGCGGAGTCGTGGGTGGGATCGTGGGTTCGATTCTGGACGGCATGCGGTAGGAATCGCGTAGAGGGCGGCGCTACGTCCAGGACGTCCGGTCCAGCGTCCCATACTGGATTGACTCGGCGATATGCTTGGGCAGAATTGCCGGCAGGGACTCCAGGTCCGCGATGGTGCGTGTCACTTTCAGAATCCGGTCATGGGCCCGCGCGCTGAGACCCTGCTGGGTCATGGTCCGCTCCAACAACCGCTCGCAGTCCGCGCTCAACCCACAAAACGCTCGCAGCTTGTCACTCGCCCCGAGGTCGCCGGTCACCGGCGGCCTGGCATCGCCCGAAAGTGTTCTCCAGGAGATGATGCAGACTTGATATGGGCCCTTGAACATCGTCTCCGCAGTTCCCGTGACTTGTTTCCTGTGACCTGACACCTGGTACCAAGGCCTCCAACAGGGAAGGCTGTTCTCTGGGTCGGGCCTGCACTAGGATTACGTGTACCGTCCGTCTTCCGGCACGAACCTTTCGTCCGAGTAGCGGAAAGATCCCTATGGCTGCCGAAGAGACCCCTTCCCCGCGTTCGCAGCGTTCCCCGGGCCAACTGGACCAGGAAGAAAACCGACTTTGGCGCTACGCGCTGTGGTTCATGGTGTTGCTCGCAGTGGCCCTGGCGGTGCTGCTTTGGGAGCGGCTTGAGAACGTTCCGTATTATCTTGGCGCCATCGCGCCGGGAGTGGCGGTTCTCGCGATTCTGTTCGCCGCCTATGCCTATGGCCGCCGCCGGGAAGTCTCCGAACTGAAAGTCCTTCTGAAGGACCTTCAGGATCGAGTCGGCCTAGCTCCTTCGGAAGAACAACTCGACCAACTCAGCCAGGTCATCCTCCGCTCTCAGCGCAGTTTCAAAGAGCTGATTGACTCTTTTGACGACATCGCCTGCGCGGTGTCACTCGATGGAACGTTTCGCACGGTAAACCGGAGAGTCACCGACCTTCTGCAGGTGCAATACGCCCAGATTGTGGGTCACAAGTTCGACGAGTTTTGTGAAACACCTTCCCGCACCGAGATTGAAGCCGGGATCGGACGCTTTCTGGAGCGGCGCCGTTGGTCGGGAGTGGTGCCGGTAAAACTCAGAGGCAGAACTCGTGTTCTGCACTTCGATTGCGTCCTGAACGCAATCATCAAGGGCGACGAGGTCGTCGGAGCCAGCGTTCTGGCACGCGATGTCACCGAGGAGCGTGAAAAAGAGCGTCGCTTCACGGAGCTGTTCGAGACCCTGCAGGAAGGCGTGTACTTCAGTACCCCGGAAGGCAAGCTGCTAGACGTCAACCCCGCCCTGGTAACGATGCTCGGCTACCAGAGCAAGCAGGAACTGCTCGCCCTCGATCCCATGGCCCTGAACCTGGAAGCGGGACAGAACCCGGTGCTCGGGCGCGGTGCCGATGACCGCGGCGTGGTGCGCACCCGAGAGATCAGCCTTCGCCGAAAGAATGGATCGGCGATCGCCTGTGTCGACACCTCCCGCGCCGTCTGGGATGAAGCCGGAACCATCATCCGTTATCAGGGCACCCTCTCCGACGTTTCTGAGCAGCGCAAGATGCAAGCCCAGATCCGGCAGCAGGAGCAATTCCGGCAACGCCTGCTGGAAAGTTTCCCGGACCTGATCCTGGTCGTCGACATGGACGAGCGGTACTCCTTCGCCAGTTCACGCATTCGGGACTTGCTCGGCTATCACCCAGAAGAATTGGTGGGCAGAAAGATCGACGATCTCCAGGACCATTCCCCGGAGTTCCTGGCCCTGTACCGCGACGTGGCTTCCGGCCGGCAGCTCTTTGCGGCCTCTGAATATGGAGCTCTTCATCGCAATGGCGCATGGCGCACCATGCGCGCCTCGGCCAGCCAGTTCTTCGATTCCGACAACAAACTCAGCGGCGTGATCATCTCCGTGCGCGACATCACGACCGAAAAGAAACTCGAACAGCAGGTCATTCAGAGTGAGCGTCTGGCCGCCATGGGACAGATGATTGGCGGTTTCGCGCATGAGCTGAACAATCCGCTGACCGCGATCCTGGGGATGAGCGAACTGTTGCGAGAGGGCGAATCGAACGAGAACCGGGTGCGCCAGCTCAACACGCTGCATCAGCAGGCGCGCCGGGCCGCCGAAATCGTGCAGAACCTGCTCTATTTCTCGCGCCCCACCGCGCCCGGCAGAACCCCCGTCAACGTCAGTGAACTTGTCGACCGGACGCTGCACCTGCACGCCTACTCCTTGCGCAAAAGCAACATCACCGTCGACTTCCTGAAGGATGACACGCTGCCCCAGGTGAACGGCGATCCTCACCAGTTGATGCAGGTATTCCTGAACCTGGTTTTGAATGCGGAGCAGGCAATTCGCGAAGCACGAGAGAAAGGCACCTTGCGCATCCGGGTGGGGAAAAGCGACAACCAGGCCTGGGTTACCTTCCACGACGACGGTCCCGGCATTGCGCCCGACATCCTGCCCAACATCTTCGATCCGTTCTATACCACCAAGCGGCCCGGACGAGGCACGGGCCTGGGCCTCAGTATCTGCAAGGCAGTCCTGAAGGAACACGGCGGGAACATCGAGGCAGGAAGCGGCCCGGGCGGTGGAGCGTTGTTTACGGTTACTCTGCCCGTCCCGCCCAAGGCATGAGTCTCTGATGTAGCAGGGCGGCGGCTGGCGTATTCAATCTCTCAGCGCTCTACTGCCATGGCCACGGCGTTTCCACCCCCAAGGCATAATGCCGCAATCCCGCGACGTAGATCCCGACGAATCATTTCGTAGATCAGTGTCACCAGCACTCGGGCCCCGCTGGCGCCGATAGGGTGCCCCAGCGCCACGGCGCCGCCGTTCACGTTCACACGGTTCATGTCGAGGCCAAGTTCACGAATGACACCCAGGGCCTGCACGGAGAAGGCCTCATTCAATTCGTAGAGATCCACTTCATGCTTCTTCCAGCCCGTCTTCTCCCAGATTTTCCGAACTGCGCCCACGGGCGCCATCATCACCCACTTGGGTTCGACTCCGCTGGTGGCCTGCGCGACGATTCGCACCATGGGTTGCTTTCCCAAGCTTTTGGCCGTCTGCGCACTGGTGACCATGAGAGCGGCGGCGCCATCGTTTACCCCGGGTGCGTTGCCGGCGGTTACCGTTCCGTCTTTCTTGAACGCCGGCTTGAGAGCGCGCAAGATCTCGATGGTCGTGTCCTCGCGCGGGCCCTCGTCCTTGTCGAAGATCACGGCTGGGGCGCCTTTTTTCTTCGCGGGCAGTTCCACCGGAACGATCTGCGATTTGAAACGGCATTCTTGGATCGCAGACACCGCCTTGCGGTGCGAGTTCAGAGCAAACTCGTCCTGCTCCTCGCGGGTGATTCCGTATTTCTCGGCAACGTTCTCACCCGTGATCCCCATGTGGTAGTCGTTGTAGATATCCCACAAACCATCATGGACCATCGAGTCCACGATCGTTGAATTTCCCAGACGATATCCCTGGCGGGCTTGCGGCAGCAGGTACGGAGTATTCGTCATCGACTCCATGCCTCCCGCGACCACGATCGAACCGTTCCCGGTCTGGATGGCCTGCGCGGCGAGTGCCACCGCCTTGAGTCCTGAGCCGCATACCTTGTTGATTGTCATGGCACCCACTTCAGGTGAGAGTCCGCCATAGATCGCGGCCTGCCGCGCAGGATTCTGCCCCAGCCCCGCGCTCACTACATTGCCCATGATGCATTCATCGACCTGCTGCGGATCGAGTCCTGCACGCTTCACCGCCTCGCGCACCACGATCGCTCCCAACTGGGGAGCTGTAAATGCTGACAGACTTCCCTGGAACTTCCCTACCGGCGTTCGGCATCCAGAAATGATGACGACATCGTCCAAAGCAGCCATAAATCTGCTCCTAAATGAGGTTCTCTCTCCCAATTATAGATGTCACTCGCGCGACAAACGTCGAAAATCGAGAGCCCGCGCTGCGACGTGAAGCTTGGGGCCTGCCAGCTCGCGCGCATTCGTAATCGCAGGGCAGGAACTCGTTCACACCGCATTCCCGTTGGGAAATTTCTGTCCGCATCACAACGCGAGAAGAAAATTCGCCGCCTCATTCGTCGCTCGGTGGCTTTCGTGCGTGCTTCTCGCGAATCGGCAACACCATTTTTCTCTTGACATCATTTTTCATTGACTCTATACATTCCAATAGTTGCAACGGAAGACCGTTGCATAGTCCATGAACAATGGAAAGGGAGAATAGATCAATGGCAACCAAGAAGAAGGCAGCAAAGAAGAAAAAGAAACACTAGAAGTCAGCAGTAAAAGGCAAATGGGGGACGCGTCCAGCGTCCCCCAAAGTTTTTTTCGCGACTTCCTATCTCGCGTCGCACGCCCTCGCCAGTCCATCCCCGCACTACTGAACCGCCGCACCCTTTGCTGGCACCGGATAGTGGACAGGTTTCTCCGTCGCCGGACAAAGGTTTCGGTACGAACACAGGCGACAGTGATATCCCGGGCTGGGATCAAACTTTCCGGCAGCAATCTGTTCCGCTACCTCTGCCACCTTCGCCTTCGCGTTCTCCAGTTCCGAGCGACCCCGGCTGGTCGTGACTGCGCTGTTCTCTTCGAGGTTGTAGAAAGCCAGGCGATCAGCCTGGTACCCCCATTTCTGCTGCGCGGCCATGGCATAAATGGAGAGTTGCAGGCTCTCGTCGGCATCTTCCTGCGCCCGCGGCTTTCCTGTCTTGTAATCGATGATCGCGACCCGCCCGCCTCCAAGGTCGTCGATTCGGTCGATCCGTCCAACGACGGTGGCCTCGCCCACCCGCACTTCGAACTGCTCTTCCGTATGCAGTACGTTGGGAAACCCCGAACGCCGCTGGTGTGCGCAGAAATCCTGCAACTGCAGCACCCCCTGGCGCTCGTAAAGCTCCCTCTGGTAGGGATCCTCAATCGCCGCCTGAGCCAGATCTGCCTGGAACAAGTCAATCAGCTCCGACTCGGACAAAGGGCAATCCATCCGAACCGCATCAAAATACGTCTTCAACATCCGGTGCATGGAAGCGCCATATTGCATGGCCGCCGGCACATCGCGCGGAATGCGCCATTCTCTCTCCAGCTTGAACTGCAACGGGCAGAGGTCGTAGCTCTCGACTGCCGTCGCACTCAGGCGAGTCAACGGGAACGCCGGCGGCAGCTCCAGCCATTCCGCCGTTCGCGAGACGAACGGGGGCAGCGGAACCGAAGGTGCGAAGAGATCCGTCTGGAATTCGCGCGCCGCGCGCGTCGTCAGCCAAGGTCCAAGCCGGCGATCATGGAGGAGTTCGCGCAGTATTCCCGGCGGAGTCTTATCCTTCTTCCCGGTGCCCTGCTTGCCGTACAGGGTGAGCGTATCTTTCGCCCGAGTCATTGCCACATAGAACAATCGGCGCTCTTCCTCCTCGTGCAACGCTTTGCGATCTCCCTCTCCAAGCGAGTCTGGGTCCCTCAACTCCTGGGGAAACTCGACCAGCGGTTCCTTATACGAACCGGGGAACGACGGAGGCGTCGCGCGGATGATGTAGACATGGGCAAACTCCAGTCCCTTGGCGGCATGCGCCGTCATCAACCGAACGGCATCTTCCCCTCCCGATTGCAAACAGACCGCGCCCCGGGCTTCGCGGAAGTAGCGCAAGTACTCCAGCAATTCCCCGATCTGTCCCGTCCGGGTGAGGGCTTTGTCCTGCCACCCCTGAACAAACGCGAACAGGGCGTGCAAAGGCGGGAAGTCCCGCTCAAAGCCGAATCGCCGCATCACCAGATCGAGCGCGGCAGCGCTGTTCATGCCCACACTGGCGATCTCTTGGCGAACCTGGCGCAGGCTCTCGAGCACGGCCGGGCCGCCTTCCACTTCCCGTAGCAGGACTGCCAGCGTGACGGGTGAATTCGGCTGGTACCGGGGCACTGAACGCATGGCGGCACGGAACTTCTCCGGATCGATGTTGAACTGGGGTAGGGCTGCGACTCGCAGCAGGCTGGCGGCATCGGCCTCTGAGTCCACCGCTCCCATGCAGGCGAGTACGTCCCGCACCTCGGGGGTGTCCAGCACGTCCATATTCTCGATCGCGAAAGGAATTCCCCTCAGCCCCAGCTCGCGCACGAGTTCGTCGCGATGCAGGTGCGAGCGGTACAAAACGGCGAAGTCACTCCATCGTGCCCCGATCTGGCGGTGCTCTTCGTCGATGTCGGCTGCCACATCGACCGCTTCCATGTCGCGACCACTCAGAGGGACAATCTCCACGGGTCGCGAAGGAAACGGATGGCTTTCAACCTGCGCTCTGTTTTCCCGGGCCGAAACAAGAGGAACACGACGGTACGCGAGTCCCGTAGTTTCACCGCTTCCCGCAGCAAACACGGGCGGGTTCTGGTCGATAACCGAAAACGCGCAGCGCAGGATCGGCGTGGTGGAGCGCTGATTCTCGTCGAGAACCACCATCCGCCCCTTGAGAAAGTGCCGATGGAAAAGACCGAAGGCCGCGCTCGAGGCTCCTCGAAAGCGATAGATCGCCTGATCTGGATCACCCACGGCAAAAACATTCCGCTCTTCGCCGGCCAGCGCCGAAAGGATCTTCACCTGGGCAAAATTTGCGTCCTGAAATTCATCGACCAGGAGAAAGCGGGCCCGCTCGCGTTCCCTGGCCAACAGTTGCGGATCATGCCGCAGAAGTTGGTGAGTGCGCGTAATCATGTGGCTGAAGGTGCCCAGATTCTCATCGGCCAGCATGCGCTCGACCTTGGCGAAGACTGAGGCGATTTCCTTGCAGCGCCCGAGTATTTCCTCGTCGCTGAGATCATCCGCATCTTTCGACCGCGTGACCCGCGGCACCGGGATCTCGCCGCGCTCCAACCGCGCAACGTACGCGGCATAAGCTTCCGGGCCCACGAGTTCGTCGTGGCATCTCCGGATGAAGTCCAGCAGATCGTCCAAGAACTGCGTGAGATTGGCTGCGCGCACGAAGTAGTTCAGCTCCAGTTCCCGGATGCGCTTGCGGAGGTAGATCCACAGGTCCTTATCGTCGAGAACCCCGAATTCATGCCCGTTCTCCCGGAGCAGCACATTGCAGTACGCGTGGAACGTGGTGGCGCGTAGCCCGCTGACGTCGGTGCCCAGCAGAAGCTGCTGCACCCGCTGCTGCATTTCGGCGGCGGCGTGATCGGTGTAGGTAAGTGCCAGAATCTGGTTCGGGCGGGCGTGCCCGTTGCCGATCAGATTCCGAATGCGGCGGGTCAAAACTGTGGTCTTGCCCGTGCCGGCCCCAGCCACTACCAGCATCGGCCCATGGACATGTTCGATAGCCTCGCGCTGACGTTCATCCGGCTCGAACTGGATATTGCGACGCGGTGATCTGGCGGGCGACATCGTTCGCAGAATAGCAGACGGCCGTGTGAATGTTCTGTGCGAATCTCAGCGGTAGCGGAGGCGTCTGGTTGGCGGTCTCGTGGGCATCCCGCCCACACGCTCTCCGATTTCTAGGAATCTTTCCTGCGGTTAGGCCAACTCCGCGAACGCGATCGCCGTCGCCGCAATCGCCGCTGTTTCCGCCCGCAGAATGGTTTGTCCCAGCGACGCGGAAGTCCAACCCGCATGCGTAAACAGTTCAAGTTCATCTTCCGCCCAGCCGCCCTCAGGCCCAACCGCAAGCAGCACTGTGCCCCCGCTCGGATGCGCCTGCAAAACTTGCTTGATGGAGCGGCCGCGCTCGTTCTCAGCAAGCAGAACGCGGGTCGGAGCGGATCGCGCCACCGCCTGCTTGAGTTTCTCAGGCGTCTCCACCGCAGCAGGAACCAGGCGACGGGCTTGCTCCGAAGCCTCGAGCGCCAGCCGCTTCCATCGATCGACCCGGAACCCGGCAGCACGGGCCAGATGCGCGTCTGTACGGCGAGCCACCAGGGGAACCACGCGGGCAACGCCCAACTCGACGCACTTCTCGATCGCCCACTCCATCCGGTCGAATTTGAAAATGGCCAGCAGGAGCGTGACTTCCGGTAGCGACGGTTGCGCCAGCTCTTCCTGGAGTTCGAACTCGACACGACTGGGCGAGACGGAAACAATTCGGGCCGCCCGCAACACGCCTCCTGCGGCGACGTCGCAACGTTGCCCCGGCTGGGCACGCAAAACGACTGCCAGATGTTCTGCATGGGAGCCGGTGATAGCCGCGGTGTTCCCCGAGACTTCGTCGGCAATCCAGCGGCGGCGGGTCATAGGTAGGAGAGCGCGGCCCTGCTGCGCCCGCTCTTATCCGAAGATGTCTTTCATTTTTTCGACGAGCGTGCTGCGCTGAGGCTTGTTCTCGACGCGGGTGAGCCCATCGAGTTCCTGTAGTAATTCGCGTTGGCGCTTGGTGAGCTTGGCTGGCGTCTGAGCTCGCACTTCGACATAGAGATCACCCTTGCCACGTCCTTGCAGCACAGGAACGCCCTTGCCTTTCACCCGGAAGGTCGTGCCGGACTGCGTGCCCTCCGGAATCTTGAGTATCTGCTCGCCCTCGAGCGTGGGCACCTTGATCTCGGCTCCGAGTGCGACCTGTGTGATGGAAACCGGGATTACGCAATGCAGGTCGTTGCCTTCGCGTGTGAAAAACGGATGTTCTTTGACGTGAAGGACGACATACAGATCGCCCGGAGGCCCGCCGAACACCCCCGCTTCGCCGAAGCCGCCGAAACGAATGCGGGTGCCATCTTCCACTCCGGCAGGAACCTTTGCTTCCACGGTTCGCTGGCGCAAAACTCGGCCCTCGCCCTTGCACTTCGGGCAAGGGTCGGTAATCACGCTGCCCGCGCCTTGGCAGGTGGGGCAAGTGCGCGCCATCGAAAAAAACCCCTGCTGATACCGTACCTGCCCTCTTCCCTGGCAAGAACGGCACGTAACCGGCGATTTTCCCGGAGCCGCTCCCGTTCCCGAGCAGTCTTCGCAGGCTTCATGCCGGCGCACGGACACTTTCGTTTCCGTGCCGAACACCGATTCCTCGAACTCCAGCGTGAGATCTTCGCGCAGATCCGGTCCTCGCTGCGCCCGCGTTCGGCGCCTGCCCGAGGCCGAGCCAAACAGGTCGCCAATCCCGAAGAATTCGCCGAAGATGTCGCTCAGATCCTGGAATGCGCCGGGATCGAATCCCGTTCCGCCTGAACTGGAAACGCCCGCATGCCCGAAGCGGTCGTAGGCCGAACGCTTGTCCGCATCTATCAGAACAGCGTAGGCTTCGGTGACTTCCTTGAATTTCTCTTCCGCGTCAGGATTGTTCGGGTTGCGGTCGGGATGGTATTGCATCGCCAGCTTGCGATAGGCGCTCTTGATCTCGAGCTCCCCGCATTGCCGTTCGACGCCCAGAACTTCGTAGTAGTCTCGCTTCACGTTACTGGTCAGAATAGCTTCCCCCTGCTCTCAGCAGAACCCCTGCTCGACACTATTTCTTGGAATTTTGCGCGACTTTCACCATGGCGGGCCGAAGCAGCCGCTCTTTCAGCTTGTAGCCGCGCTGCAGTTCCTCGATCACATGGTGGTCCGGAACGTCGGAAGTCTCCACCATCTCAATCGCTTCGTGCACGTGCGGATCAAATACCTGGCCCTTGGCCGGTACCGGACGCACACCCAGTTTCGTGAGAGCGTCCTGGAACTGCTTGTAGATCAGTTCCACGCCGCTTCGAAATTCGCCCGGTTGGTTCGATGGAGTTTGCAGGGCGCGTTCGAAACTGTCGATGGCTGGCAGTAACGCCTTGATTGCATCTGCGGTCGCGAAATCGCGGAACTCCTGCTGCTCGCGGACGGCCCGCTTCCGCGCGTTTTCAAACTCGGCCTGGAGCCGCGCCAGCCTGTCCAGCAAAGAGTCGCGCTCGGTGCGCAGCTTCTCGAGTTCCCCTGTTTCGACGGGAGCACTGCTCGCCGGGGATGTGCTCTGCCCGGCCTGCTCGTCGTCCTCCGACGCGGGCAGTTCGTGCTCAACGTCCAATTCCGTGGGATCCACTTGTGATTTTCCGTTCGTCTTGCCCATAACTCCCTATTCTGTCTCGTTCAAGATCTTGTCGAATAACCGCGCAATGTAAGACACCGCAGTCATCGTGTGCTGATAGTCAATTCGGGTCGGCCCAATCACCGCCAGCGACCCCATGACTTCGCTGCCCACGCGCGCCGGCGCGCCGATCAGCACGAAGTTGCTCATCGAGGGCAGCGCCTCGTCCAGACCGATCACCACCCGCACCGCTTCCTGCTTGGTGTCGAGATACGCCTCCAGCAAGCGGACGATCTTGCCTTTCTCCTCCAGCGTCTTGAGCATTTCCTGTAGGCGCTCGCGGTCCTGCTCGTTGGCCACCAGATTCGATGCTCCTTCCACGAAAACGGTCTGTGTCCCGGCATCGGCGGTCAAGGCGCCTTGCTTGTATAGCTGCTCGAGCGAAGCCATGAGCCGGTCGTACTCGCTGCGTTCGGCTTCGATCCTCCGCTGCAGTTCCGCGCGCATGTTGCTCATGGTCCAGCCGCGGAAGTTTTCGTTGATATAGCGAGCAGCACGATCGAGATCTGCCTGCGAAATATCGAGCCGCAACACGCGGTCGCGCACCAGGCCTGAACGCGTGACCACCACGGCCAACACCTTCTGATCACCTAGCCGCGAGAAGTACACGTGCTCGAGAGCATTCTTCTCGCCCGGCACCGCCACCGCGACTCCAACATTCTTGGAAACCAGCGACAGGACGCGCGAAGTGCGCTCCAGAAACTCCGGAACGTCAGTGATGCCGGCCAGCGAATCGCGAATGATGTTCTCATCTCCCGGAGAGAGATGAGCCTCTCCAGAGATCTGCTCCACGTAGTAGCGGTAAGCTTCGGTGGTCGGCACACGCCCTGACGATGTGTGCGGCTGCTCCAGGAATCCTGCATCGGAAAGATCGGCCATCACGTTGCGGATCGTCGCCGGACTCAGTCCCTCGCGATTGGAACGCGAAAGTACACGCGAACCCACAGGTTCTCCCGTTGCGATGAAAGTCTCCACAATCGCAGTCAGGATTTCGCGTTCGCGGTGTCCGATGTTTCCCGGGGGTGTCATCAAAGACCTTGTATCATCTTGAGCCAGCGCCGGTAAGTGACCTTTCGACAAACCGTCCAGCTGACCACTAAATACTTTAGATGCAAAAGCTTAACAAACGATCGAAATCGAGAACTGCCATGAAGATTCTAGGAACCTGAGCGAAACGCTGTCAAGCACGGGATCGTCAATCATAGGTGCAATGATCCGTTCGGCAGGCCGGGGAAAATCCAGCGCCACCTCCCAGGTAAATGTCGAGGACCGGGCAGATTTTCCGCTGGCTGGCTCATCGACCACCACGATACCTTGGACCGGTCCAGACCCATGAAGAAGCGCAAACTTCGCGTCGCGGTGATTGGTGCTGGTGCTTTCGGAGGCTGGTCTGCGCTCTACTTGCAGCGGGCGGGAGCACAGGTCACCTTGATCGATGCCTGGGCTCCGGGAAACTCCCGCTCGTCGTCAGGAGGAGAAACTCGGGTCATCCGGGGAACGTATGGCGTCGAGTCCCTCTACACGGTTCTCGCCGCCCGCGCCCTCCAATTGTGGCAAGCGAATGAGCGCCGCTGGAAGCGCCGGTTCCTGCATCGCATTGGCGTTCTTTGGATGGCGGCCGGCGACGACAGCTACGAACTCAGTTCTCTCCGCGCATTGCGGGCGGCAAGGATCCCTTATGAGAAGCTGACGCGTCGGCAACTTGCCAAACGATGGCCACAAATCAACTTCAACGAAGTCGAGTGGGCGGTCTTCGAACCGGAGAGCGGCTTTCTCCTGGCTCGTGTCGCCTGCCAGGCTGTAGCTGAGGAGTTCGTCGCAGAAGGCGGAACGTTCCGCACCGCCGCCGTGGTTGCCGATGCGCTCGACGCGGGGAACTGGAAGGAACTTGCGCTGTGCGACGGTTCGCGGGTACGAGCCGATGTCTACGTCTTCGCCTGTGGCCCCTGGATGGGCGAATTGTTTCCGCAAACCATAGCCCGCAGGATCGAAGCCACCAAGCAGGACGTTTTCTTCTTCGGACCAGCCCCGGGCGATTCCCGCTACGACGATCACCACCTGCCGGTTTGGGGCGACCACCGCGCACGTTTCATGTACGGCATTCCCGGCAACCAGGGACGCGGCTTCAAGATCGCCGACGATACCCGCGGTCCCGCCTTCGATCCCACCCACGGTGAGCGCGTCATTGATCCAGAGCGCCTCCGGCTCGCCCGCGAGTACATGGCATTCCGCTTCCCCGGAATGAAAGACGCCCCGCTAGTCGAGACCCGCGTCTGCCAGTACGAGCAAACCGCCGACAGCCACTTCATCGTCGACCGGCATCCGGCGGCCCCTCATGTGTGGCTGGTAGGAGGAGGCTCAGGCCACGGCTTCAAGCACGGCCCCGCGCTGGGAGAAATGGTCGCGAAGATGGTGCTGAGGGATGACGAAGCTCCCACCTGCTGGAGCCTGGCAAGGCTTCGCTGAAAGCCGCGGGACAGATGGCAAACGCTTTTCTCTGCTTCTGCCGCCGCGTTCTCTGCGCACTCTGCGGTCAATAGCTTTTACTGGATCTGAATCACGCCCGTGGGAGCGCTCGCCCGGATCTCATCCACGCGAGCGGCCACCCGCCGGGCAAAATCAAACAATGACTTCGCATGAGGCGAGTTCTCGCCCTCGAGCACAGTAGGCTTCCCCGTATCGCCACCCTTGCGGAGTTCCGGATCGAGCTGGATCGCGCCCAGGAAGGGCACCCCAAACTGCTGTGCCGTCTTCTCTGCCCCGCCCCGCGAAAAAATATCGATCTCATGATTGCAGTGCGGGCAAACGAAGTAGCTCATGTTCTCGACCACGCCAATCAGGTCGACCTTCATCTGCCGGAACATCTCGATCGCTTTGCGTCCATCCTGCAGCGACACATCGGACGGGGTCGAAACCACCACCGCCCCGGTCAGGGGCACCGTCTGTACCAGAGACAGCGCCACGTCGCCCGTTCCCGGCGGAAGGTCGATCACCAGGTAGTCGAGTTGCCCCCACTCCACCGAGTTCAAGAACTGCCGAATGATCTGGTGCAGCATGGGCCCGCGCCAGATGATCGGCTTATCCCCCGGATTCAGGAATCCCACGGAGATGACCTTCAGCCCCTGCGCCAGGATCGGCTCAATCCTCTCGTTCCCCACCGCGCGCGGCTGTGCATTGGTGCCCAGCATCAACGGCACATTCGGACCATACACGTCCGCGTCCAGCAATCCCACTTTATGCCCCAGTCTCGACAGCGCCAGAGCGAGATTCACCGACAGCGTGGTCTTGCCCACTCCACCCTTGCCGGAACCCACCGCGATGATGTTGGATACGCCCGCCAGAGGCTGTGGGCTGGGGGCCTGCTGACCATGGGAGTGCATGTGACTCACGGCTCACCTTCCAATCGAGCCGCTACGCGCGGCTGAAATCTTGATTATACAGCGGTAGATAGACCCTCACCGGCTGGTGTCTGGCAAGCGCGACGAACTAGACAGCCAAGTACCCGCCATCCACCGTCAGCGCTGCCCCCGTCACCCATGCGGACTCGTCGCTCGCCAGGTACACCGCCATGCCCGCGATATCCTCGGGTTGCCCAAGCCTGCCAATCGGGTGCACCGCAACTCGTTCCCGCCGAACCGCTGCCGGATCCGGAGCTTTGCGCAGAACGTCCGCCGTCAAGTCAGTTTCCACAAACGAAGGGCAGATGGCATTCACCCGGATGTTTTCCGCGCCGTGGTCGATGGCCATGCACTTGGTCAGCAGAATCACTGCACCCTTGGAAGGCGCATACGACGCACGGTTCCGAGCTCCGTTGATGCCAAGCACGGAAGCCACGTTCACGATCGAGCCGCCGCCAGCCTTTCTCAGAAAAGGCAGCACGGCCCGCGACAGCAGCCATAGCCCCTTTACATTCGTGTTGAACGTCTGATCCCATTGCTCCTCGGTGATCTGCTCGGCCGTCCCGATGTGCAGCACTCCCGCGTTGTTCACAAGAACGTGGAGGCCACCAAAACGGGTTTGCACTTTGGCAAGCACGCAGTCGATTTCACTTGGTTCGGAAACGTCGGCAGGGACAACCACCGGCTGGCCACCGGCTTCTTTGGCTACGGCATTGAGGGGATCTGCGCGGCGTCCAACCAGCGCGAGTTCTGCGCCTTCACGGGCAAAGGCCAGGGCGATAGCGCGACCGATCCCAGTTCCGGCGCCGGTGATGAGAGCAGTTTTTCCTGACAGGCGATTCACGCCGAATAATCTACCAGCGTGGCAACCGAAGGTGTAGCGCGGGCGCCTCGCTCGCTGAACTTCTGAACTGCTTTATACCTGCCGCCGCTAGTATCCCCCGCCCTCGAGCTGCACCTTCCCGCGGAACATCCGGTAGACAAACACGAAGTAGCCGACCGACAAGATCATCCCCAACGTCCACCACACCAGGCCCACTCTCAAACCGTGCTGCCCAGCCGCCGAGTTGTAAATGGTCAGGTTGAACGCGGGATCGGTACTTGCCGGCAGAACCACCGGGTACAGGGCAAACACCGCTCCCACCAGCATGCCCGTGATGTACACACACGACGCCAGAAATGCGCGCAACTCTTGGCCTTTGCGTGTTGCCGTGAACATCATCGCCAGGCTCGCGAACACGACAATCGGAATGAGGAATCCGACCGGGTAAGCCAGATAGTTCTCTTTGATCGACGGCCGCACGAACCACGTCGCCACCAGGCTGACGAGGGTCAGCAGCAACTGGACCGGCCATACGGCGAGAGCCAATACGCGCGCGCGTCCTCCCAATTGACCATCCGTTTTCAACGTCACATAGAGCGCCCCATGCGCTGTCAGCGTCGTCACCGCCACCACCCCCGCCAGCACCGTGTACCAGTCCAGAATTCCCGGATGCGGTCCCAACTGGAAGTTGGTCCAAAGCGGCTCGAAGAAGTAGCCGTCGGCATCGAGCGGCACCCCGCGAATCACGTTGCCCAGCGCCGCTCCGAAAAAGATCGCCAGCAGCACGCTCGACAGGCTGAAGATCACATCGAAGAATCCCTGCCATACCGGATGACTCATGTGCGACCGCAGCTCGATGCCGACTCCGCGCAGCATCAGCAGCCACAGCACCATCATGAGGGGAAGATAAAAACCGCTAAACGCCGACGCGTACAGTTGCGGATACGCAAAATAGAGCGTTCCGCCGGCCGCCAGCAGCCAAACTTCGTTGCCATCCCACACCGGGCCAATGGAGCGCAGGATCATGCGCCGTTCTCCGACCGTGCGGCCCGCAATCAAGTAGATAATGCCCGCGCCGAGATCGAACCCATCCAGCACCACGTACGCGGCGATCATGACCGAAACGAGAATGAACCAGACTGTTGGCATCTCGACTCCTAGTGGCCTGCGGCGGTTTGTGCGGCTGGTCCGACCTCAATCTCCCGCCGCACCAGGAACAAGAACAGAATCGCCAATACCGTATACATCCCCATGAACCCGAGCAGCGTAAACAACCCGTTTCCGGCTGAAACCATCTTCGAGTAGCCGTCCGCCGTGCGCATCAGCCCATAGACCAGCCACGGTTGCCGCCCGATCTCCGCAGTGATCCATCCCGCTGTATTTGCAATGTAGGGGAACGGCAAGCTCAATAGCAGAATCCACAACATCCAGCGCGCGTTGAACAACGCACCGCGCCAGAGCAGGAGAGCCGCGACCACCATCACCGCAAGGAACAGCGTCCCGAGCCCCACCATGATGTGGTAGGAAAAGTAAAGGAGCGGAATGTTGTCGGGCCACAGATCGGGCGGGAAATCGTTCAACCCCTGCACCTGGGCTTTCCACCGCCGATAGGTGAGGAAGCTGAGCATGTTCGGCAGAAGCAGCGGGTTGTCGATCCGGTGCTGCGCCACGTCGGGCTGCCCGATCAGGACTAGCGGAGCGCCCGGCTGGGTATCAAACAAAGCTTCCATGGCCGCCAGCGTGACCGGCTGCTTCAAAGCGATGAGCCGTCCCTGGCTATCGCCCGTGGGGAACAGTTGCAGAACCGTCGCGATCAGCCCGGCGAGTACGCCCACCCGCACGAAGACTCGTCCGTACTCCTGAAAATTTCCCCAAAGCAGGTAGAACGCGCCCACCGAGGCCATCACAAATGCTCCGGTAATCACCGCCCCGCTCATGTTATGCGCATACTGCCACCAGGCCCACGGATTCAGCATCAGGGCCCAGAAGCTGCCCAACTGCACGGATCCGTCAGGGGCCTTCACATAACCCACGGGATTTTGCATCCACGCATCGGTGGCGACGATGAAGAATCCGGACAGCCAGGAGCCGAGCCATACGGCGACGGCCGACCAGCAATGCGCTGGCGGGCTCAACCGCTTCTCCCCATACAGAAACAGTCCCAGAAACGCGGACTCGAGGAAGAAAGCGAACATGCCTTCCATCGCGAGCGTCTGTCCGATCACGCCCCCGGCGAAGCGCGAAAAGTGCGACCAGTTGGTCCCGAACTGAAATTCCATCGGGATGCCGGTCACCACTCCCATCACGAAATTGATGCCGAAAATGCGCGCCCAGAACCGCGCCGCCTGGTTGTAGAGCTCGTCACCCCGGCGCAGGGCCAGCATTTTGAGAATCACGATCAGGGGTGCAAGCCCCATGGTGAGTTGGGGGAACAGATAGTGGAAAGTAATTGTGAAAGCGAAGTGCAGGCGGTGAACCAGGAGTGCGCTGTTCATAGTCAGGGCTCAGATGCTTGATTGTGCCTGAATGGGTCGGCAGCACGGTGTGATCACTGTCACAGCAAAGAAAAGCCTTTCAACTTTTCCGGCGGCGCTGCAGTTCCTCGCGTCGCAGTTCGCGCCGGCGGCCGGCATTCTCATAGCGGCGCTTCTGTTCTTCGGTCTCCGGAATCACGGGAGGCACCAGCACCCGTCCGCCCTTGCCGTCCACGGCCACAAACGTCAGGTGCGCGGAGGCAACGTGCTGACACTTATCCTGGATGTAGTCTTCAACCCAGACCTTCACTCCCACTTCCATCGACGTCCGGAAGGCGCGATTCACCGACGAGCGCAAGACCACGAGAGAACCCACGCGTACTGGAACCAGGAAGTCAATGTGATCGACCGAAGCCGTCACCGCATAGCTGCGCGAATGCCGATGCGCTGCCATGGCCCCCGCCATGTCAATCCAGTGCATCAGGCGTCCGCCAAGAAGGGCGCCCAGAGGATTGGCATCGTTGGGCAATACGAGTTCCGACATCTCGGCCTGGGATTCCCGCACTGGCTTCGGAGTCAGGCCATCCCGATGGTTCATGTTGGCTCGCTTAAAGCAGGATCGCTGGAGCTAGTTTCGGCTTTCGCCCGGCGGGAGGTCAGAAAGCATTCGGCCATCTTCTGGATGCGAGCGTCACTATGAGGATTTACGCATGCTCCATCGTGGACTAGAAACTCCAATTTGCCGTGTTCCGTCGGGAGATGATCCTTCTCGCAAACATAGACCACCCAGGACCGAGCCTCGCTCTCCTGCTCGATGGCAAACCGTACAGCGTCCGATTTTCGATCCGCAGGCAGCCACGAACATTCGCTCGCATATCCCAGATTGCAGGCCGCGAGAGAATCGGGGGTCTGCCCCTCGTGCCCCGGAGCTGTGCAGGTTCCTTCCCAGCCTCCAGCCAGCGGCAGGCGCGAAGGATGAATGAATGCTCCCGCCTGCGAACGGCATGTGGGCATGAAGAAGGGACAAGTCAAGATTGAACTCCACGCAACGAAGGGTTGGATACCGCAAGCGACCGATCATTTTACTCAGCGATGCCAACTCCCGCTACTGCACGCCTGTAGTAATCTCGTATCGTCGAACGGACAGAGAGGATCGCATGAACCGGGTTGAGATGCTCAGCGAAATTCTGGCCCAGAACCCTAACGACGCATTCGCCCGCTACGGGTTGGCGCTGGAGTATTCCAATCAGGGTCAGATTGAAACGGCAATGGCCGAGTTCGCTAAGCTTCTCAGTGCTCATCCCGA
>Ga0306921_10000243_pt1 | contig 44478 bp, 47 predicted proteins | sample sta12Cox44000080_FD_203760 | JGI IMG/M metagenome (GOLD analysis project Ga0306921, IMG submission 203760) | Lab enrichment of tropical soil microbial communities from Luquillo Experimental Forest, Puerto Rico - statoxic.12C.oxic.44.000.080 (v2)... | ecosystem: Environmental > Terrestrial >... | reverse complement strand
GGACGCAAGCTCCTCCGAAACGCCGGCGGCAACTGCTGCACGAGCGTAAGATTTCGCGAAACGGAGCGGCATCAGCGGGAGTAGCAGCCCCTTCGATTCGCCACCGGCCCGCTCAGGGGTCTCGGCTACGGGCTCAAACGCCCGCACGACAGGTCGACTCCGGCATCGTCCGCCGCGGTGGACGATGCCTCCGCTCAGGAAGACACTCCGTAAACAGTGGTGTCGCCGAACATCAAGGTTGAACGCCGCCGTCCGTTCGCTCCACGACTGGCTGGGGCTCAGGAGCAGCAACTGGCGCTTTCCGCCGCAGGTCTCTCCATAATCGCGAGCGCGTCATCCACAAACCGATTGCGACGGCGGCCGACCAAGCAGCCCCGATTGTGGCCAGGGACACGACATCGCTGCGCCAGTTCCCTGCCGAACCCCATATCCGTGAGACTTCGTAGCACAACAATCCAGCCACAACAGCCGTGACGAGTACTTTGGCCAACTCGTCCCAGGGCAAAGCTCCGAGGGAGACAAGCCTCCGGTGATTTAGCAACACGGCAATGGCAATGGTATGCAAGAGAATCCCGAGACCCGAGGCCATCGCGAGCCCTGTAAAGCCGTAGCGATGAAACATGGCCGCATAGATCGGAAGAGAGGCCAGAACGATTAGAGTGCTTGCTACCATGGGGGTCAACGTATCGCCTGATGCGTAGAAGGCGCGAGCGTATAAAGCCTGTGCGGACCACAAGGCCAGCGAGAGCGAGAACCATGCGAAGTAGCTCGCGGTTAGGACGGCATCCTGGAAGCTGAAGCGGCCACGATGAAAGGCCAAATCGACCAGGGGCAGGGCCGCGGTGATGAGAAGCGGGGTGACCAGTAATGCTGCCGAACCGACGCGATATACCGACTGGTTCACCGATTGGGCGAATTCTCTCCGCCTGCCTTCGCCGAATAGCTTCGCGAAGAACGGCATGGAAGCCTGCCCTGCCGCCTGTCCCAGGATTGAGATCGGCAGCGCAAACAGGCGCTTGGCGTAATTGAGGCGGCTGATTTCGCCGGCTCCGCCGGAAGCGAAGTAGCGGAGAATCCAGTCGTCAGCAGAAACCAGTGACACACCTAGCATGAGGGGAATCGAGAGCTTCACCCATTCGCGAAATTCCGGATTGCGAATGTTGAAGCTCCACTGATAGCGAAGACCGGTTTTCGCCGCTGCGATGCTGTTGATCAGGAACGGTCCAACAAACGAACCGACCAAAGCGCCGTAGGCGAGCGCCGCAATCCCAAAACGGTGCGCTCCAATCAGGCCGCCGAGGATGATTGAGAAGCCGTAGAGGACAGGACTGAGGGCGGGATACAGAAACATTTGCCGCGAAAGCAGCACCGCCGAGACGATGCCGCCAGCATAAAAGAAAATCTGCCCGGGTAGTAGTACACGGGTGAGGTAGACACAGAGCTCCATCTGCTCGGCCGTGAACTTGGGAAAGATGAGCGCGGCGATCTGGGGGGTGAAAAGCTCCACAAGAACGGTGCCCAGCAAGGCAATCGCCGTCATGACCGTGATTGTTGTGTTAAAGGCGTCCTGCGCCTTCTCTTCTTCCCCGCGCGATGTATGCCGGGTGTAGATGGAGATGAAGGTGATCGATGTTGTGCCGCCGGCAAGCAGATAGAAGAGATAGTCCGGAATCTGAAACGCGGCAACATAGGCGTCGGTCTTTGGGCCAGCGCCGAAGGCCCACGCCACGTACATTTCACGCAGGTATCCGATGACGCGGGCCAGCATCACGGAGGCCATGAGCAAGAGCGTCGCCGAAAATGCGCTGTGCTGGTGTGACGGGCGGAGGGCACGCAGCAGCCGGCTCACATATCCGCGATCGGACCGCTTTTCGTTCACAAGAGACGACGACATGAAACTGCGATTCTATCGCTTGCCATTAGCGAACACGAATGGCGCAATGGGTTCTTGCCTCAGCTAGACTGAGGGCGAGGTGAAGACGAAATTGATGCCACTGCGGTATATCGAACTGGTGTCGGTATTGCTGCTGTCATTCAGCACGCTAGTAACAGCTCAATCTCGACCTCTCGAACTGCACTATCAGCTCAATGCTGGCAATCGCCTGGTCTATCGCGAGGTGTTCGACAGGGAAGGCAAGTCTCCAGACACCAGCTTTCACACCCGCATGACGCTCTCGAGTCAAGTCGTAGTACTGGACGCGGCGGCCGGCAGCGCACTGGTCGGTATCCAGAGGAATCGGTTATCCGGGGATCTCCTTGAATATCACGACCATGGCCGCGACACGCTTGAGCTTCAGAAGCCCGGTTTTGTGCAGCGGCTGGCGACTCGTCCTATTCGCTTTGGTGATGCGAATGTGTTTTCCGGAACGGGCGAGGCATTGCTTGCTCCTCAGGTTCTGCGCGAGGCGAACAGCAAGCTGTTGTATCGGATTGGCGAAATCATGCCGCTGCCGAGCTCTGCTGTGCAGCTGGGAGCGGAATGGGATTCAAACATCTTCGGACTCCGAATGAAGATTGAGCAATTCGAGAACCTAGGTGAGGAGTCGTGTGTGGTGGTGGCAGACACCGGGAACCGTAAGGAAACGCACCTGCAGTTCACGTTCTGTCCTGGGTCGGGGCATCTCGCACGGCTTGAGTTCGAGGGACAGTACCTGGAGTTTGAGTACACGATTCACGAGCGAGTCACCTTCGAGCTGGAAAGCGCCCACCAACATGAAACGGCTGAACCGTGGCTGCAGAACAGCGATACTCGCGCGGCTTGCCTGAATGCGTTGTTGATCTCCTCGGATCCGCTTCCTCCAGCGCCAGTAATGAGCGAGATTCTTCGCGACGGCACACACGATGCCCAGGCTCTTGCCCTGGCGGTGTACTACCAGCGGAAGGTGACACCCGGGACGGAGGTGCTGGCGCCGCTGCAGCGAAGCAATGACGAGGAGGTACGACGCCTGGCGAGCCGGCTCACGGAAGCCTCACCTAAGCCTGCCGAACAAACCTGTGAGTTACCAGTAGCTGCATATAGGCGAGAACGCTGGGGCACCACGCTTCGCGGAATGAGCAGTCCGGGCTATCAAGGCGCACCCTACATGATTCATGTACCACTGGATTATCGGGGCGATCAGGCATTTCCGCTGATCGTTTATTTGAGTGGCGGCGGCGGACTGGCGTTTGATGCCGCAAATAGCACCGGAAACGCGGCCAAACATGCCGGCTATCTCTTGCTGTTTCCGCAAGCGGGGGGCGATCTGTGGTGGGAACCGAAGCCCACGGAGATGGTTCACGCGCTGCTGCTCGAAATATTACGGACCTACAACGTAGACCGGAACCGTGTTTACCTGGTGGGCTTCAGCAACGGCGGTACTGCGGCACTGGAATACGGCACGCGCTGGCCGGACCGCTTCGCGGCGGTCGCGTCACTTATGGGCGCAGGACTCGATACACCCAGTCGGGTGGCGCTGCCACTGCAAAATCTGAAAGATGTGCCGGTGTTGTTTATTCACGGCGACAAGGATCCGCGGATACCGGCATCATCGTCATACACTACGGAGAGTGCGTTGCGTCGCCTGAAGCCGCGCGTCAGTCCCGAGCTGCACATCCTGAAAGGCCGGGTGCACGATATTACGCTGGCCAACGACGACGATCTCACGCAGCCGTTCCTAAACCGTTTCGTTCGGGAGCCGTTTCCCTCGGCCATCAGGGCCGAATTCTTCGATTCGCGGTATCCGCGGCAGTATTGGATTGAGGTTCTGGAGGCGAATAAAAGCCCGGCCGAAGTGGAGGCGCGAATTCTGCAGGGAAATCTTATCGATGTTGAAGCGAAGAATGTGAAGAAGGTAAAGCTCCTTCTGCGACAGGAATTGTTCGCTAGCGCCGGACCGATTCGTATTCGCGTCAACGGCAAGGAAAAGCCCGCTGTTGAGCTGAAGCGCGATTGCAGGCTGTTTCAAAGTAGCGCGAAGGAATATGCCGATCCGTTTCTGGGGTATACGGATGAAGTCGTGCTGGAGGTTCCATAAAGTAGGCGCGTCAGAAGCGTAAAAAGCCCACCCAAGCCAGGTTCGACTTGGGTGGGTTGCTGAAACGAACGGAGAACAGCGCTCTGTTATCACTCCGTCTTCACCGGCTCGGCGCTAACAGCACTTCCTAACTCAGCGACTGACGTCCTATCCGGGACGATGGTCAGCAAGTCGGTTTGCACCTTATCCCACTGCTGAATGACGAAGCCCTTGGCTTCAAACACATTGCGAATCGACGCCGTATCCCAGCCGACCACGTCCTCGAGTATGGGAATCAACACGGCCAGCGCGTTGTCGCTGATGATCGAGCGCTTGGCGATTGGCGCTAAGTATTTGTTCTCCGAGACGGCAATCGTGTATCCGTCGCGGCGGTTCACGTGCAACATCACGTGAATGTCAGAGCTACCGTCGCCTATGTAGACCACGCGCTCTGGGCCGAGTTGCTGCTGTTCCAGAAGATGGTCGATCGCGGCAACTTTTCCGTAACCGGCGGTTACGTGAACGATGCGCTCGATCTCTCCCTTGCTGTTGAATTCGAATTCCGTACCGTAAATGTGATCGGGAGGAATGATGCCCTCAAGCGCCGACCGGATGATCTCAACCGGCCCAGCCGAAATCACGTAAAAGTCGAAGTGGTAACTCTCAACCGAGCTGGACAGGAACTCGTACAAAGCTCGGATGTTTGGCTTGAGGCGCACGCCCTTGCCAGCCTCGTAGAGATCGTCCCGCCGTACCTTGCGGAACTCGGGGTCGTGGAGCAGGAGGTAGGCAAGTTCGCCACCTTGCTGCACCAGATTGATCTTCGCCATTCCAGTAGTTTTGCGGTCAAATTCGGCAAGCGGAATTCCAAGCAGTTCGCCAAGCACAAATCCAGAGTCGTTGAAGCTGAGCGTCTGGTCGAAATCGCTGGCCAGGATGTATCGCTTCTTCGGCTGTAAGTCTGTCATTTAAAAGTCCCGTATATCTTTCTGAGGCATAAAAACCTCCTTAGTAGTTCGGTTGAGTTAAAACTGCCGTCCCAATGGAAAATGAGGTGAAACGATTATGTAGTTGATTGGATGGCTCTCAAGAGGGAAAGTTGATGAAATCGGATAGATATTTTCGATGGTTCACATATGCAAGGCTTATCATCTAAAGGGCTCGTTTTGTAGGAATTATGGGATTAACGAGCGTTTTTTGGAGCGAATAAATGACGAAACTTCGCACCGTCCAGTCAGCTGTGCCGGTGCGGATTTATTTGGGCAACGGCCATGACGCCGCATTTGTTATTCTTCTGGCGCGCCGCTCCGAGAGGATGTTGCCTTCATGAAGGTTCTCTCTGTCACCCTGGATCTCGAACTGTCGGAATTTCGCAAGTGCGTCATCGCTACGGCTGGGCACGAAATCAACGCCCTCACTTCCGAAAAAGACGCACTCGGCAGCGCGCAGTCTGACGAAAGCTACGATGTCGCTTTTGTCTGCCACCGCTTCCCCGCGGCGGCCGCTCGGCAGTTCATCCGATTGTTGCGACAACATCATCCCGATACTGGCATCGTGTACATCGTTCATATGTACGGCGAATGGCCCGAGGTCGAAGCCGACCGTTACATCGCAGGCGCGGATGGCCCAAAAGGATTGCTGCGAGTGCTCGAAGAGTTACGCTCCGAGCCGAGCTCAATGACTGAAATTAACGCCTCGGAAGACGGCTAGCTGTGCTAAAACTAGTTCAGCGAGAAGAGCTAACCGAAGCCCGACAAGGCGGACTGGAGTTGCGCTTTCGGATGTGGGGTCAAAAAAAAATGGATCTGGTCACGGTTGTAGTGGTTTTGCTGGTGGTGGTCGCCTATATTGTGGGATCACTGACAAGCTCCGTCGAAACCGAGACGGAGTTGCCGCATCGATACCAGTAGTCGATCGGTGAAACGACTCAGCATTAGGTTTCGCAGGCATCGAAAGATGACGGTTCGTTACAATGGATTGCGCAGCGAGCCGATTTCCCGATGACCCATGCTTGGCACGATATCTCTCCTGGTGAAGGCCTGCCTGAAGAATTCTCGGCAGTCATCGAAATCCCGTTTGGTTCGAGCGTCAAGTACGAACTAGATAAGCAGAGCGGGCTGATCAAGCTCGATCGAGTCCTCTATTCGGCCGTGTACTATCCCGCAAACTACGGCTTTATTCCGCAGACTCTCGCGGAGGACGATGATCCTCTCGACGTACTCGTTCTTTGCCAGGAAGCCGTGGTGCCGCTCACGCTGATCCACTCCCGGGCGATTGGGCTCATGACCATGATTGACGCCGGCAAGCGGGACCACAAAATCATCTCCGTCGCCACGCAGGACCCGGAGTTCAACACTTATCGGCAGTCCCGCGACATGCCCGAGCACCGTCTGGCCATGCTACGACGCTTTTTTCTGGACTACAAACAGCTTGAGGGTAAGGCAGTAGAAGTGGACGAGATCGAGCCTGCGGAACACGCCTATCCTGTAATCGAGGACGCCCTCACGCGATACAGTCAGCAACGGCGTAAAGGATTCAAAGACAAACACTAACTTGCGACTATAGAACGATTCACTCTACTTGCGCCCATGCGCTCAAAACCCGCAAACTGTAGCCATCGGCTGAATGAACATCGGACTGTTTGGGGGCACATTCGATCCTATCCATCGCGGGCATCTCAAGGTCGCTCGCGCTGCCGCCGAGCGGTTCAAGCTGCGGGAGGTCTGGTTTATTCCAGCGGACATCCCTCCTCACAAGCAGAAGTCGCCGATCACATCGTACTTTCACCGGTACTCGATGATTTCACTGGCCCTGGCCGATGAGTCGCACTTCTTGCCTTCCTTGCTTGAGGCGCCCGATGCAGAAGCACACATGGAGCGCCGGCCAAGCTATACGATCGATACCGTTCGTCAGGTCAAAGCCGGTTTGCGGCGGGGAGACCGCCTTTTTTTCCTGATCGGCATCGACGCGTTTCGCGATATCGCGAAGTGGCACAAGGCAGATGAGCTCTTGCATGAGTGCGACTTCGTCATCGCGGCGCGTCCAGGATATTCGCTGGAGAAGTTGGTGCAGTATCTGCCAAAACACGTACGTCCGACACTGAAGGAGTTGCGCACAGTGGGTCAAGATGAGGCCCTGCGTCAGCGCGGAGTGAAACTGCATTTATTACAGGAAACCCATGAGGATGTTTCGGCGACGCAAATCCGCGCCGCCACGCGAAGTGGAAAAGCACTCAACAAGTTTGTGCCCGAAGCCGTGGCGGAGTATATCCGGCAAGAGGGGTTGTATCGAAGTAAGCGGACCGTGCCTGCCAGAAACAGAGAAAGCGGTTAGGGTATCCAGCAAGTGAAAGAGAGTAATCCAAAGACATGAAACGAGACGATGTGAGTGTGCAGGTAGCCATTGCTGCACGTGCCTGCCTCGACAAGAAGGCCCAAGGTCTCACGATTTTGCGGTTGGATGCATCAGCTAGCGGATTCACTGATTATTTCGTCATCTGCTCCGGCGCCAATCCGCGGCAGGTGGAAGCAATCGCGGAAGAAGTCGACGAGAAGCTCAGCAAGGCCGGCTACGAACCGTCGCATATCGAAGGCCGTCACCAGGCAGAGTGGATCCTGCTGGACTATGTTCACTTCGTGGTCCACGTGTTTTCGGAGAATGCGCGCAAGTTTTACGATCTCGAGCGCCTTTGGAAGACCGCTACCCGGATTGATCCTAGCGAACTGGAGAAACCCGCAGCGAAGAAAGCGGTAGGGAAACGCGCGATCGTAAAGAAGAGTACTTTTCCCACCCTTTCGGGGAAAAGGGGAAAGGATGGGGCACCCAAGGCCAAGCGGATGCGGAAGTCGTGAAGTTGCGAATCGCGTGGATTGGCAAAACGCGCAGTAGTGCCATTCAGTCGCTTACGGCCGAGTACCTCAAGCGTCTGTCACGGTATGCGGCATGTGACGCCATGGAGTTCGCTTCGGAAGCGGCTTTGCTCAAGCAGGTCGAGAAAATGGCGGGACGGATTTGGCCTGTATTGGTTCTGCTGGACTCGCGCGGCCAACAGCTCAATTCGGAAGAAATCGCAAATTTTCTCGCATACCACCGTTCTCACGACACGCAAGACCTGCTGTTCGCTGTCGGCCCGGCGGATGGCTGGACCGATTCAACTCGTGCCAAGGCAGCTCACGTCCTCTCGTTTGGTAAGATCACTCTCCCCCATGAGCTGGCGCGTGTGGTCTTACTTGAGCAGTTGTATCGCGGTTTCACGATATTGCAGGGACATCCGTACCATGGAGGACATTAGCTAAGTGGTCAGTGGTAAATTTCACTACGGAGGACACCGAAAGCACGGAGATATATCGGACTTTCCCTCGCTGCTCGCGGATTTCCCAAAGTTGGTCGCGTCGGACGTCGTTGCGACCTCTCCCAAGTGCAGGGCATTGAATAGCACTCGATTGATCCGAATGATTGCAGTCTTTGCGCTGATCGTCAGCGGAAGTGCCTCTATAGCAGGCGCGCAGTGGGCAGCAGGGCAGGCGCCACAATCACCAACAAAGGGTTCGCAGACGTCTGCGTTTACTCCGCTGGAGCAATGGAAGGTGGCTTTGCTATCCGGCGATGCGGCGAAGATCCGCGCTCTTTACAGTGCCCACCCGCCTGCGAGAGTGGTGCTTGCGTCTGGCGAAGCAGGAGCAGATACCGAGATTGCATTTTGGTCGGGGCTGAAAGTTCGCCGAATGAAGATCGATGTTGTGCAGTCTGCGTCACCGGAGCCTGGGTTGCAGCGAGTCGTGTTTCAGGCTGAGGTTCTGTCGGCTGCGCAGACCAAGCCGCAAACGGTATACATCAACAACGCGCAGCTTTGGCAGAAACAGGGCGAGCAGTGGCGTATTGCGGCCACACAGCGGAGCAATCCCAGCCGATTACAGCAGCCTCTCGATACCAGCAAGGAAATCTATGTGCCTGGAATCAACGCGCGGGCAGAAATCACATACGCATTAAACCTAGCCACACAGCAGCACAAGCGCGTGCTCGTCGTTTTTGGCGCTAACTGGTGTTACGACTGTCACGTGCTGGATCGGGCGTTTCACCGGCCCGATATTGAAGCCGTCTTGAAGCCATACTATGAAGTGGTTCACGTCGATGTCGGCCAAGGCGACAAGAACCAGGACATCATGCAGCAGTATCACGTTCCGATGGCCAAGGGCATCCCGGCGATCGCGGTGCTCGACAGCAACGGCACGCTGCTTTATGCGCAACAGGGCGGCGAGTTTGAAAAGGCACGGGTGCTGGGCCCAGAGGACGTGTTGGCATTTCTGAATAAGTGGAAACCCGCTTAGTTGCCGGTAACCAGTCGCTACCAGTCGCCAGGGGATAGAAGCTGCCCAGCAGGTGCTATCGAAGTTCAATGCTTCGGCGGTGAGCCACCTTGCCGTGTGCTCCTGTAACATAGCAATCACTCCAACTGAGTGGGGCACTCTCTTGAAGATCAAGCTTGTTGTGGCGACCCTAGTGGCCGCGTTGGTTACCTGTGCGGCGCAGCAGAGTCCTGAAACAGGAGCGGCGAAGACTCCGGCGGCCAAGCCCGTGCCGGTTGTTACCTACATCAAGGCCGGCAAACTCTTCGATGCTACTTCAGACAATTATCGTGAGAATGTGGTGATTGTTGTAGAAGGTGAGCGGATCAAGTCAATCGGACAGGTGCAAGTCCCTGCCGGCGCGAAGGTTATCGATCTGTCGAAGGCGACGGTTCTGCCTGGGCTGATCGACAGCCATACGCACCTGGGAGCGCGCGCCGACCAGTACAACCCCATCAATGCTTTTAAAAACACGCCGTTCACTCAGGCCTTCGCCGGCGAAAAGAATGCCAAAATCACGTTACTGGCGGGCTTCACCACGGTGCGCGATGTAGGGTCGGCGCCGTTCATGGCAGTCGATCTGCGTCGGTACATCGATGAGGGATATATACCGGGCCCACGCGTGGTGGCCAGTGGCCCGGGTATCTCGATTACTGGCGGCCATGGTGATTTGAACAACTACTCGCCGGAGACGAGTGTCACTTTGTTTCCTGCTGAACGGAATTACCAGATTGCCGATGGTCCTGATCAGGTGCGTCACGTGGTTCGGGCGCAGGTCAAGTACGGAGTAGATGTCATCAAGATTTTGGCAACGGGCGGAGTGTTATCGAAGGGTGACAGCCCGGGCGCGCCCCAGTTCACTTACGAGGAGCTCAAGGTCGCTGCCGAGGAAGCACACATGGCAGGTCGGAAGATCGCGGCGCATGCGCATGGAGCGGAGGGCATTAAAAACGCGATTCTTGCCGGCATCGATTCCATCGAGCACGCCAGCCTGGCGAGTGATGAAGACATCCAGCTCGCCAAGCAGCACGGAACGTACTTCGACATGGACATCTACAACGATGACTATCTACTCGGCAAAGCGATTGAGTTTGGGCTGCCGCAGGAGAACATCGATAAAGAGAGGATGGTTGGTCAGACGCAGCGCGAGACCTTCCGCAAGGCGACGCAGGCGGGCGTGAAAATGGCATTCGGCACGGATGCCGGTGTCTATCCGCACGGCGACAATGCGAAACAGTTTGCGACCATGGTGAAGTGGGGAATGACGCCGGCGCAGGCTATTCGCACTGCGACGCAGAACTCCGCCGATTTGATCGGCCGCTCGAAAGATGTGGGGACGATTGAAGTGGGCAAGTACGCGGACATTATTGCCGTTTCTGGAGATCCTTTGCAGGATGTTAACGTTTTGCAAACTGTCGGATTCGTTATGAAAGGTGGGGTAATTTACAAGGACAAGATCGCAAATACGCCGGTGGCGGAGTGACCGGAGTGACGCACGACCTTGACATTCCGCTTCTTTTAACCTGATGCACTAATCATGATACCCGCTACCTACATCCGGACTCGCATCAGCACTATGGCCATGTGCATGTGTATGCCTGTCGGCGTGTGGGTTGCTCGTTGAAGCGGCCAATAGACCAGCAGTAGCCGCAAAGTTTCCAGGCGACCCGCAGCCATCCAGCTGTGGGTCGTTGTGTTTTTAGGCATCTCCACAATTGCTAAAAACAGGCGATTGTAGGCAGCCAAATCAGCCAATCGAGGACAGATTCCAGTGAGCGGCAAGCCGCAGTATCGGAACCGCGCGCGACTTGGTCGTCCTGTTGTGGAAGACGGCACCGTAGATGAGGCGAGCGTGTAGACAAAGAAGCATAATCGGCCGCGGAAGAATTCCATAAGAGGGTGGTATTCGCAATCATGATTGTGACGAAATTCGGTGGTACGTCAGTAGAAGATGCCGCCGCGATCGAGCGATTACGGGCGATCGTGCAGGAGCGGCTGGACCAACATCCCGTTGTGGTGGTTAGTGCGATGGCAAGAGTAACAGAAGGCCTGTTGAAAGCTGCCTCGCTGGCGGCGAAGGGTGACCAATCCAGCATGCTGAAATTGCTGAGTGATTTGCAGGTGCGGCCCATTGCGCACGGTGCATCGAACCTCAGCTTGAGCTTTGTAGTCGCTGAAAACGACGCAGCCGAGGCCGTTCGGCGCCTGCACGAGCAGCTTTTGCAGTGCCGGGCGGAACTGGCGTTTGTGGCCGATTAGGAAACTTCAAGGTCGGCGGGAATCTGATCAAACACTTCGCTCAGTCCACGAGCGAAGGCTTCCTCCGCGTGAAGTCGCAGAAGCCGCCTCACCTCTTCGGCTCCGCTTTCGCGGACGGCTAGACGCACGGCATCCTCATTGGAGCGATAGCCTTGCCGGCATTTGCGGCCGCCTTGGCGCACCCGTTCAGTGCCTGCCGCAGAGGTGTGGAGGCATGCCGGGTGCGTGCCTTACCATGTCCACATGGCAATCATTCGATTCTTTATGCTCCTGACCCTCGTAATGTGGGTGGGCGGAATGATCTTCTTTGCGTTCGTGCTCGCCCCCACTGTTTTTCATCCTGGGATTCTCCCCAACCGCCAACTCGCAGGTGCGGTGGTAAGCCGGAGCCTGGGCATCCTGCACTGGACAGGATTAGTCTGTGGACTGGTTTTTATCATGACTTCGATTCTCGATTCGCAGATCACAACTGGAGTGTCCGGGGTTTTTGCGGCACGCAACCTGCTGGTTTACGGAATGATCGCGCTGACGCTCATCAGCATGTTTGCTATCTCGGTACGCATGGTGGCGCTGCGCAACGAGATGGTATTCATCGATACCGTTCCCCACGATGATCCGCGGCGAGCAGAGTTCAATCGCCTGCACGTGTGGTCGACCAGATTGGAAAGCGCAGTACTGATTCTCGGACTGGCGGTCGTCTATCTGACTTCGCGGCGATTATCATAGACAGTTCTGCATGCAGTAATGGTCGCGCCATCGAGTGACTGCTCGGTCGCGTCGAGACCAATTTCAATCCCGCATCTCATGCTCTCATAACGCGGGTTCGAGGTCATTCCTATGAAAACTGGAATCATTGGCTTGCCGCAAGTGGGCAAGACATCTCTTTTCGTCATGCTGACGAAGCAAGCAGTACAACATCGCACAGGTGGCCCGCGCGAGGCGCATCTCGGTGTGGCTAAGGTTCCTGATGACCGGCTGGATCGACTGGCAGCGCTGTACAACCCCAAAAAACTAATTCATGCCAGCGTGGAGTACACCGATGTTGCCGCGGTGAGCCAGGAAGCGCTGAAAGAAACTGCATTCGCCGCCAGCCTACGCAATGTCGATGCTCTGGCACATGTAGTACGGGCTTTCATGGACGAGTCGATTCCGCATGTAGGGCCGCTCGACCCGCTCCGCGACATTAAGAACATCGATTTCGATCTCATCGTTACCGATCTGGGCCAGGTGGAGAAGCGGCTGGAGCGAGTAGAAAAAGACCTGAAAAAGATGAAAACCGCAGAACTTGAGAAAGAACATGAGCTGCTGAAGCGGGCCAAGGAGCATCTGGAAACGGAACTGCCGCTGCGCGAGATGGAGATGACTCCGGAGGATAAGAAGCGAATCCGCGGATTCATGTTCCTGAGCGAGAAGCCCATTCTCTATGTCCTGAATATCGGCGAAAGTTCCTCGCTGGGCAACGATCTTGAGGAAGCAGTTACGAAATGCGGTATCAGCGATATAGCCACAAAACGCAATACGGGGGCGCTGGCGGTTTGCGCGAAGGTGGAATCCGAACTGGCGGAAATGAGCGACGAAGATGCGGCGGAGTTTCTCGCCAGCTATGGGCTAGCCGAGAGTGGCTTGGTGCGTCTCATTCGGAAAACCTACGAACTTCTCGGTTGGATCTCCTTCTTCACCGTTGGGGAAGACGAATGCCGCGCCTGGACAGTGGAACTTGGATCGAAAGCAGTTGAGGCTGCAGGAGCCATACACACGGACTTGTCCAAACACTTTATTCGTGCCGAGACTATTCATTGGGACCAGTTACTGGAAGCAGGATCTGAGGCCGAGGCTCGCGCTCGTGGCACGCTGCGACTCGAAGGCAAAGAATACGTTGTGAAAGATGGCGACGTGCTGCATATTCGTCATAGCGGTTAGCAAGGATGCCCGCTCATTAAGGTTCGATCAGAGATTAGCTAAGGAAGCCACCGGATGTGTTTACAGGGGTGTTTCGTAGCCTAATCAACCGTGATGGGCGAGATGGTCGTAGTCCTACGCATGTCAACGATCAGGCACCGGATCTGTGCGTTGCTGTGCGTCCGCCTGCTTGTTCTGGTTGGTCTGATCTTAGTTCCCTTTCGACCCGCGAAAGGCTACTCGGTCCTCTCGCATGAACAGATTGTTGATTTGGCGTGGGCAGATCGGATTGTTCCACTGCTGAAGCAGCGATTTCCGAACGCTACCGAAGAGGAGATTAATCAGCCGCACGCGTACGCATACGGCGGAAGCATCATTCAGGAGCTCGGATACTATCCCTTCGGCAGCAACGAGTTCAGCAATCTGCTGCACTATGTTCGCAGCGGCGACTTTGTAATGGCCTTGCTGCAAGATTCCGACAACCTCGACGAGTACGCGTTTGCCTTGGGCGCAATGTCACATTACACATCCGATGTGGAGGCCCACCCAGCGGTAAATCGGGCCGTGGCGCTTGATTATCCGAAGCTAGAGAGGATGTACGGACCCGAGGTCATCTACGAAGATAACCACCGCGCACACATTCGGACCGAATTTGGATTCGATGTGGTGCAGGTTGCGAAAGGCCGATTTACCCCAGTTATCACAATTTCATCGGTTTTCAGGTTTCGAAACCGCTGCTGGAGCAGGCGTTTCGCGAGACCTACGGCCTCAAATTGACTGATGTTATGAGTGACCCGAACCTGACGATCAGCACTACCGGCGCTCGGTCAGCAAGATCATTCCGGAGATGACTCGTGTCGCGCTGATCACCAAACATGCCGAACTGGTGCGGGAGAATCCGGACTTCGATCAGGGCAAATTCGTGTATCGCCTTTCGCGAGCCGAATACGAACAGCAATGGGGCGCCGAATATGAGCGGCCTGGCTGGCGCACAAGGCTACTTGCGGCGTTCGTGCGTGTGCTTCCGAAGATCGGGCCACTCAAGTCATCTGACATAACGCTGCCAACAACCGATACGGAAGACTTATACATTAAGAGCGTCAATAAGACAGTGGATGTATACCGCGGCCAATTAGCTGAGCTTCGGAACAATCGTCGAGCTTTTTCCCTGCCGAATCGGGACTGCGACACCGGCAATCCTACAACGCCAAACGAATACAATCTAGCCGACGAAACCTACGCCAAACTGGTGGAAAAGCTTGCAGCCAACAAGTTCCAATGGATCACCCCGCAGTTGCGCGCCAACCTCGTCGCCTACTACAGCCATCCTCAGTCCCCGCATCCCGAAGGAATGTCTGCCGACGAATGGCAAAAAGTGGAATTGACCGTAGCGGAGCTGCGAGAGATTAATCCCGGGCGATAGTGTTGGGCGCTTCCAGTCACTCTGCTATTCTTCTGGCTGTCCATGAATCCTATTGGAATCAGCATATTGCTGGGACTCACTGCTGCGGCCGCCAACGTCTTCGGGGGTGCCGTCATTGTGCAGAGAAGTTGGGAGCGGCGGTATCTCCGCTATTTTGTGGCTCTCGGCGCAGGATTCATGCTGGCCACAGCCCTGGTAGAGATGGTGCCTGAAAGCCTTGAACTCAGCCGACGGAGCGGCGCCTTGCTGGTGTTGCTGGGCTATCTGATCGTGCATTTTTTTGAGCACGTAATCACTCCGCATTTCCATTATGGCGAGGAGACGCACGCCGAGGAATTCCTGCATACGCACAACAGAATGTCAGTGCTCTTTGGGCTGATGATCCACACCTTTTTCGATGGCATCGCGATTACCTCCGGCTTTCTCATCTCACCGGGGTTAGGCTGGGTTATTTTTGTGGCAGTTTTTCTGCACAAGGTTCCCGAGGGCTTCACCGTGACTTCCGTCATGCTTGCCAGCGGCCTGAGCAAGGCGAAATCCTGGTTCGCCTCGATGATGCTCGGACTGGCTACCCTTGCAGGAGTGCTGACCATGGCCGTCGGGCGACAATCTGTCGGATATGGTTTGCCGGTAGCGGCTGGCGTGACGATTTACGTAGCTGCTTCAGATTTAATCCCGGAGGTTAATCGCGAGCCCGGCGTCGGCATGGCAATCCTGGTATTTGTGGGCGTCGGATTGATGTTTATGCTTGACAGGTTCTTTCATCTGCACTGAAGCATTTTCCGCTCATTTGCCGAAAGGACTTGCGGTAAGATGTGCAGCCTATGAAAAACAGATTGCTGTCGCTGCTGCTGCTGAGCGCCTTGCTTGTCTCGTTTGGCGGAACCAGCCTTGCCAAACACAAGAAGAGCCCGTCATCTTCGGACGCTAATGAGCCGGGACAATTCGACTATTATCTTCTGACGCTGTCCTGGGCCCCTCAGTTCTGCGCTACCAATCCAAACGGACGCGGGTCGGCAGAGTGCAATCCGAACAAGCACATGGGTCTCGTCGTACACGGCTTATGGCCGCAGGACAACAATGGAAAGTGGCCACAGGATTGCACCAGTACTCCACCGGTCGCCTCGGCTACGGTGGACCACATGCTGCCGATGATGCCGGGGAAGCAGTTGATCCAACACGAATGGGAGAAGCACGGTACCTGCAGCGGTTTGTCCGTGAAGGACTACTTCGGGGAAATCGAAAAACTCTACACGGGATTGAGCGTGCCCAATGAATTCAAGAAGCCGGAAGAGTCAGCACAGACCAGCCCGTCGGATATCGAGGCTGCGTTCGCCTCAGCGAACAACGCCCCGAAGGGAGCCTTCCGCGTTTCGTGTCCGCAGAACGATTTCTCGGCCGTGCAAATCTGCCTCAACAAAGACTTCCAGTACATGGCGTGTCCCACGACTCAGAAGGATTGCCGTGCGGATCAGATTCAAGTGAGGCCGATTCCGTAGGCGGCGCAGTGCTTCGATGCGCTGAGGAGTGGGAGAATGCGAGCACTTCTGTCTGGGGCTTGCTCTGCGATCTTATTGCTTTTGCTACCAATGCCAGCCAGAGCGCAAGCCATTACGGCTGCCGAAGCCATTCAGCGTATCGAGCGCTACTACACTCCGGCCCTGCCTTCCAACACCGTTGACACGATTAAGGCCGGTGACGCTTCCCTGCGAGTTACGGGAATCGTAACCACCTTTATGGATACTATGGACGTCCTGCGCGAAGCCAATCGTCTCGGCGCGAACCTAGTCATCACCCACGAGCCGACTTTCTATAACCATCTCGACGAAACCTTGTTTTTCGCCGAAGATCCCGTTTATCGCGAGAAGTTGAAGTACATCCAGCAGCACCACATGGTGGTCTTTCGGCTGCACGATGGCATTCACTCCGCATCACCCGATCCCATTGCCATTGCGCTCATTCAGGACTCGGCTGGAAGAACAACGTAAAATCCAGCAACCCATTTCTGGTGACAATTCCGCAGACATCGCTGCTGAAGCTGTCGCGCGATTTGTCCACTCGGCTAAAGGCTCGGACGATGCGCGTCGTCGGAGACCCCAACCTGCAGGTGACTCACGTCGTAGTTCTTCCTGGGGCTTCAGGACTGCAGAAGCAGGTGCTCGCGCTTCGCCGTGACGATGTTGAAGTTCTGCTGGCTGGAGAATCGGCAGAATGGGAGGCAGTCGAATACGTTCGTGATGCCGTCGCTCAGGGACGCCATAAGGCCCTGGTAGTACTGGGCCATGAAGTCTCCGAGGAGGCAGGGATGCAACGCTGCGCAGAAGACATCCGTCCGCTGTTTCCCAATCTCAAGGTAACACACATTTCTGCTCAGCAGCCTCTATGGGTGCCGGCAAATCCGTCTAACAACAAAGCGAACGGAAATAGGAAATGAGCTCGGCCTGAGCTGTGAAAATTCAGGCGCTTAGTGCTTTACTATCCAAACTACTTTACATAAGAATAGCAGAAATCGTTGGGCTTATCTTAGGCTGCGGCGTAGACTCGGCGAAAAACCAAAAAATCATCGCTGCGCCTACTCGCAGAATCAATAACAGGAGCCAAATCTCCCTCGAGGTGCTCGCATGCAACTCAAGCCGTTCCTGCTCGATGCCTGGCTCGACCAGTATGAACACGACATAGATTTCAACCTCGCTGCAAGCACCGGACCGAACTGGACGGTCAACGACATTCTCGCCCTGGCCGACGACGAAACGCGCCACCGCTTCCTGAACCACAAGCTGGTCTACAGCCGCCCCGCCGGCGCCGACAGTCTGCGTGAGGCGATCGCCGAGATGCAGACTGTCCCGGTAGACACCGTCCAAATCATGACCGGCGCCTCCGAGGCGCTCGTAGCCCTGATGTGGCTGGCCGCCGAACCGGGCGCGAACGTTATCATCCCGCTGCCTGGATTCACTACCTTCTCGGCGCTGCCGGAGTCGCTTGGCCTGGAAACCCGCTTCTATCGCGTGCGCCGCGAGAATGGCTTCCGCATCGATCCCGATGAGATTAAGCGGCTCGCCGACTCGAAGACCAAGCTCGTCCTGGTCAACAGCCCGCACAACCCCACCGGCGCGACCATCGCCGACCATGAAATGGAAGCGCTGCACGACTTCACCGCCGAGCGCGGAATTCAGCTGGTGTGTGACGAGGTCTACCATCCCATCTACCACGGAAGGCCAACACAATCGGCGGCGCGCCTGCCGCACGCTACCGTGATCTCAGATCTGTCGAAGGCATTTTCGATCGCCGGCGTGCGCACGGGATGGATGATCGAGCACGACGCTCAGCGCCGCCAACAGTACTGGAACGCGCGCGCCTACTTCTCGATCTGCAACAACACCACGGGAGAAATTCTTTCGGAAATCGCAATCCGCAAGCGTGACGTCGTGCTGGGCAAGGCCCAGGCAACCGCCACCGGAAACCTCAAGCTCCTCGAGCGCTTCATGGCGGACCATCGCGACGTGTTCGGCTGGATTCCGCCGCGGGGCGGTATGACCGCTTTCCCCTGGCTGGTGAGCGGAGAAAGCGAGCGACGGTTCTGCCAGGCCGCCACCGAGCATGGAATCCTGCTGGCTCCCGGCGATTGCTTCGATAAGCCCTCGCATTTCCGCCTGGGCTTTGCTGCCGCCGGAGAGAATTTCTCCAAGGCGCTCGACCGCTTCGGAGCCTTCGTAAAGAGCTGGTCGGCAAAGATGGTCACAGCTTGAGGGGAAATTGCTGCGACGGGGCGACGAACCAGCCACCAGCTACCTTTTACAAGTCTCCCCGTGCACGTTTTGCCTATCGTGGCCGTCTCGCACCTTCGCCTACGGGCCTGCTTCACATCGGACATGCAGCAACCTTCTGGACGGCCTACCAGCGCGCACTAGAGAATCAAGGCACTCTGGTCTTCCGAGACGAGGACCTTGATCCTCAGCGCTCGAAACCTGTGTTCGCAACGGCTATGCTGGAAGACTTGCGCTGGCTGGGGATTCGCTGGCAGGAAGGCCCGGATGTCGGCGGTACTTTCGCGCCGTATCGCCAGAGCCAACGGCGAGAGTTCTACCGCCAAGCCTGGCGCAAACTGGGCGACTGCGGAGCCATCTATCCCTGCACGTGCTCGCGCCGGGACGTGCTTCTGGCTGCCAGCGCTCCCAACGAGGGCGAGAATGACGAGCCGCTCTATTCCGGTCGCTGCCGCGAGAAGATCGCAGAGGCTCGTAACTATGCTGAACCGGCTGGAGTGAACTGGCGTTTTCGCGTTCAAGACGGTGAAACTATCCGATTTTGCGATGAGCACTTCGGGCCTCAGTCCTACATTGCAGGACATGACTTTGGCGACTTCGTCATCTGGCGCCGTGATGATGTTCCCGCATATCAGCTGGCCGTGGTGGTGGATGATGCCGCCATGCAGATCACAGAAGTCGTTCGCGGCGCTGACCTGCTGAAAGCGACTGCGCGGCAGTTACTGCTGATTCGTGCGCTGGGTCTAACTGTGCCCTCCTATTACCACTGCCATCTGGTCCGCGACCCGGACGGCGTCCGCCTTGCCAAGCGACATGACGCTCTCAGTCTGCGCGCTTTGCGCCAGCAAGACTGCACACCGGATGGGGCCCTCGCTCTGTGCGGATTCCCCTCATGTATTTAATGGGTGAAACACCGCCTTACCGGGGTCCCCGACACGCGCCGCTTTTGCGTGCGGTAGGGTGGTTGAGCGCTGCCTATAAACTATCCGGAGAATTCAACGGCTTGAACCAATGAAGTCTTTACCTCAGGCGCTAGCGAGAGGGCAAGGCTGGACTAATTACCCTCCCCTGCACGCGTGAAGGCGTCTCCGCCCATTAGGAATCCAAGAGGCATCAAAAACCGGTTGCGTCCATCCCGCTTCAACGGTTATCGTTGCGCCCAAACGGAGGACATGATGAAAGTGAATATGGGAGCAGTCAGCCTGGCTGCTATCGTCCATTTTGCGTTTGGAGCGTTCTGGTTCGCTGCGTTTGCGGCTCCCTGGCGCGCTGGCACCCGATTGACGCCAGAAGAAATTCAGAACTACATGGCACATCCCATGTTCTGGCCTTACCTGATCTCCTTCCTTTGCAGTCTGGGAATGGCGCTGGTCATCGCCTGGGTTTTGGGGGTGCAATGCCGTTACGGCATCGTTCGCGGCGCAGTCTCCGGTCTGATGGTAGGAATCGTCGCCGCGCTTGCCATAATCACCGAAATGGTTTTCGAGATGCGGGTCGCGAGCTTCATGATGATCTGTGCCGGCTACCCGCTCATTGGCTCATGCTTGATGGGCATCGTGCTGGGCTTGTGGAGACCCAAAGACACTACTGCCGAGGCGTAATCAAGCCGCACACGCCACTATAATCGAACCATGGCCACCAGTCCGGAAGCTCCGGCAGCGACCGAGATCAAATACGAACCGGTCATCGGCTTGGAAGTTCACGTCCAGCTTCTGACCAAGACAAAGATCTTCTGCGGCTGCTCGACGCAGTTCGGCGATCCGCCGAACACCAATGTGTGCCCGGTGTGTCTCGGCCTGCCCGGCGCGCTGCCCGTGCTTAACCGCCAGGCGGTGGAGTTCGCGGTGCTCGCCGCCATGGCGCTGAATTGCGAAATCCGCGAACACTCCATCTTCGCCCGTAAGAACTACTTCTATCCTGATTTGCCGAAGGGCTACCAGATTTCCCAATTCGACAAGCCGATCGCCGAGCACGGCTACATTGAGATCAGCGCCTCAGGTGGCCGCAAGAAGCGGATCGGTATTACCCGATTGCACATGGAGGAAGATGCCGGCAAGAGCCTGCACGATGGGTTACCTGACAGCAATGATTGGACTTCCATTGATCTCAATCGCTCCGGGGTGCCGCTCATCGAAATCGTCAGCGAGCCGGATATTTCCTCGCCAGACGAGGCGTGGGAATACCTGACGCGGCTGAAGGAAATCATTCTTTACACAGGAGTTAGCGACTGCAACATGGAGGAAGGCTCGCTGCGCTGCGACGCTAACATCAGCGTGCGGCCGATCGGGCAGAAGCTGTTCGGAACCAAGACGGAGATTAAAAACGTCAACTCGTTCCGCTTCATTCGGCAGGCGCTGGAGTACGAGATCGAGCGGCAGCAGCAGGTGCTGCGCTCGGGCGGCGCTATCGTGCAGGAAACACGGTTATTTAATGCCGCAGAAGGCCGCACCTACGGCATGCGTTCCAAGGAGCAGGCGCACGATTACCGCTACTTCCCGGAGCCGGATTTATTGCCCTTGTTGGTCAATTCGGACTGGCGCATGGAGATTGCCGCTCGATTGCCCGAACTCCCTGAAAATAAACGTAAAAGGCTGGTCGAGCAGTACGGTATTACAGAAGCCGATGCGTCCACCCTGACGCGCACCCGGTCCATGGCAGACCAGTTCGAGCAAGCAGCCTCGGCAGCGAAGAATCCAAAACGGGTCGCCAACCTCGTCCAGGCGGAGCTGTTAGGACGGCTCAAAGCGAAGGGATTGGAGATCGAGCAGTCGCCGATTTCCATGAAGGGCGTCGCCATGTCGGCCGACCTGGTGGAAGCCGGCGCGATCAGCGGCAAGATTCTAAAGGACTTATATGACTTAGCCTTCGCGCGTCACGAGGACTTCCCCGCCATCTACGAGAAAGAAAAGCCCCAGCAAATTACCGATACCGCCGCCATTGAGAAGCTGATCGACGAGGTCATCGCTGCTAACCCTAAGCAGTTAGAGCAGTATCGTGCCGGAAAGAAGAGCGTGGCAGGGTTTTTCGTCGGCCAGATCATGAAAGCCTCGAAGGGACACGCGAATCCTGCTCTCGTGAACGAGCTGCTGTCGAAGAAGCTTGAGGGCTGATCCAGCCTAGGGCAAAATTAGGCCGCCGGCAACCCGATGCGGCGAAGCTTTTCAGAGGTGAGCCCAATGGATGCACGCATTCAAGCGGGCTCCCCAAGGCCCCTCGTCCTCCCTCATCTTGATAATTCCGTTATTGATCCCAGTACGCGTTCTGGGTTCGGCGGCCTACCAGAATTATGGCACTCACAAACGCGAGCGGACTAACCTGGTTCCGTTTCTGCGGGCGAAGTTCAACGTCAGCCGCCGTCCGGAGGACGGCTTGACGAAGATGGATTGGAGGCTTGTGAATCACGGCCTCGGCCTGGACCAGATCTTCCCAACCAGCTCCAACACCGCTCCCACATGTCGCGGGGATCGATTGCCCCAAAGATGCGAGTATCACTGTTTAAGTGTAGCCCTCCCAACTTAGGAGTGGTGCCTCGCGATTTGTTACGCTGGTAGCTTCCATGCGCCAGCCCGCATTCATTCTTATCGGATGTATTTTTCTCATAGTCATTTTGACCGGATGCGGTATGCCCGGCGCGCCGCAGTTGCCCTCACTCCAGCTGGCGCGACCGGTAGAGGACCTCACGGCATCGCGCAAGGGCAATAAGGTTCAGCTCGACTGGACGCTACCGCGAAAGAATACCGATCGCACGCTCGTGAAGGCCATTCCTGAAAGCCGCATTTGCCGTCACGATGGCACTGCCCTGATGAGTGGATGCACTGCGGTGGCGACCGTGCAGAATCCCAAGCCGGAAGAGAAGCGCAGGAACGAACAAGGACCGGCGGTCCGCATGAAATATATCGATACACTGCCTGTGGAGCTAGGCGAGAACGACCCCGCAGGCTTCGTGCGTTATGCAGTAGAGATCATGAACGCGCGGGACCGTAGCGCGGGGCTATCGAACCAGGTGCTGATCCCCGTGGCTCCAACGATTGCGCCTCCGGAGATTTCGCTGAAGGTCGAGGCCGATGGCGTGGTGGTGTCCTGGGAAAACGCCGAGTTTCCGGACCCTCCTAAGGGACTCGCGTTCCGCTATCGCATCATGCGCAGCCCGCAAGGAGCGAATGCATACATTGCGCTCGCGGATGTTGAACCGGCGCCCGAAGGCTCGTATCTGGACAAGACGTTCGCCTGGGAAACCAAATACGACTACCGAATCACCTCGGTCACATTGGTGAACGCGCAGGGCGTCAAGATGGCGGTCGAAGGCGATGACTCGAAGCCGATCGAGACGTTCACGCGCGACATCTTTCCCCCGGCCGAGCCCACAGGGTTGCAGGCAGTGTTTTCCAGCGTCGGACAGAAGCCATTCGTCGACCTCTCCTGGGCGCCAAACCTGGAAGGCGACCTGGCGGGTTACAACGTATTCCGCAGCGTCGATGGAGGCGAGCCACAGAAGCTGAATCAGAAGCTCGTGCCAGTGCCCTCCTTCCGCGACGAGACGGTGGTGCTTGGCAAGACTTATCAATATTCGGTTTCGGCGGTGGACCTGCGGGGCAACCAGAGCCCAAGATCAAGTGAAACGACCGAAGTCGTTCCGCTAAAGGAATAAACGGAGCTTCCATGCGATTTTGCCGATTCCAATCGAGTGGTGAGATTCGATACGGATTGATCGAGCCGGCAAGCAGCGGTGACGTTATTCGCGCCGTCGTCGCTAATCTTCCAGCCAGCGAAGCCGATTCCAGCTGTGGCGAGGGCGTAGAGATTCCGTTGACTGCGGTTCACCTGCTTGCGCCGGTTTGCCCAACGAAAATTGTGTGCATCGGGCGGAATTATCGCGAGCACGCCAAAGAGCTCAATCATGAGATACCCAAAGAGCCGTTGATTTTTCTCAAGCCGCCTTCGGCGGTTCTGGCGCCCGGCGCCACGATTTTGCGACCAGCTGCTCTCTCGCAGCGTGTGGATCACGAAGGCGAGCTAGGTGTTGTGATCGGAAAACGGTGCCACGGAATTCGCCAGGGGCAGGATGTTCGGGAATTCATCCTCGGTTATACGTGCGTCAATGACGTCACCGCGCGCGACCTGCAGAATAAAGACGGCCAATGGTCGCGTGCCAAGGGTTTCGACACCTTCTGCCCGATTGGTCCAGTGGTGGTTTCGGGATTGGATCCGTGGCAAGGCGTCAGGGTGCAGACACGGGTTAATGGCGAGCTTCGGCAGGATGGCACGACGGCAGACTTCATATTTCCGCTTGATGTGATCTTGCGATACATCGCGCAAGTGATGACCTTGGAACCCGGAGACGTTATCGCGACGGGTACTCCGGCAGGGGTAAGTCCGTTGAAGGCGATGGATGTAGTTGAGGTAAGCGTCGAGGGCGTGGGGGTGTTGAGCAATCCGGTGGGGGATGGGACGTAGCGCGTGTGCCACATGCCGTCCCTTCGCAGCGCCGGGTTCCGGCGTTTGGAGTTCTGAGCATTTTATATCGTTGAAGCGCGGGGACTAGATATCTCAGCCCTGCGGGGTTCTTTGCAATTGCCAGCCGCCGTGGTCTCGCGAATGATCGGAGAATCACACGACGCTCCGCCGCTCGTGGACATTTTTGGGACCCTTTACGCGCGCTGACGCTCACGACTCAAAGCACGTTGCGGCTCCGCCGCTGGATCCTCGTTCGTCACTTGCTACCGCGAAATTGGTTGATCCCACCCCGACCAAGATCAGGCGATAAGGGGTGGGGCACCCGGGCCGCCGCTTCCCGCAACTTACATCCGCAATCCGCGGTATGCTAGGCAATACCGGTTATGAATGTCTTAGGTTACTATCCCGTACTGGCACTGGGCATCGCGGCAGCCGTTGTGGGCTATGCCTTGCTGGCACGCAAGCCGAAAGCCGTCGGGGACAGTTTTGAACGGGAGCGCCGACGGCTGCTCGTGTTGGGCGGGCGAATCATCGATGGAACCGTAATTGATGTGCAAGAGATCGAGGACCCCGTGACCTCTCGTCAGATGATTCTCCTTATCTTCACCTACGATGTCGCTGGGGTTACCTATGAAGCGTCGCAGGATGTGACGAAGCTACGGCAGTTCATCGACTTATACTCCTGCCGGCTCGGCCTACACGCGTCGGTGAAGTACGATCCGCACAATCCCGGGGACTCAATCGTGATTTCGGAGACTTGGTCGGGATTGCGGGAGTCGCCAATACGGGCGAATTCCAGGCCAATGGCGAGATGACCTGTTGTGCGGGTTACCCGAAAGATTATTAACCCCACGCTTTGCCAAAAGAATGCAAGTACGGGTACCTAGTGGCTGACTCACCCGGGCAGCTTTTCGGTGAATCCAAAGCATCGGTCGAATACGTTTTTAGAATTGACGACCGAGTAACCGGCGATTGTTACAATAAGTTATTGCTTATGCACAGTCTCCCTCTTCCCGTGGCGGCTTTTGTAGCGGGAACACTATCTTTCCTCTCGCCATGCGTCCTTCCTTTGGTGCCGGGATATGTGTCTTTAATCTCGGGAGCAACGATGGAAGACCTGCAGTCCAGCCAGCGGCGCATGTTGGGGACCGTCATGCTGCATTCGCTCACATTTATCCTGGGCTTCAGCGTGGTATTTATCGCGCTAGGAGCGGTGGCGACCGGCGTTGGCCAGCTTGCCAATGAGTACCACAACATTCTGGCGAAGATAGCCGGGATCGTTGTTATCGTGTTCGGTCTTCACCTGACCGGGCTGCTGAAGATCAAGGCCCTTTATGCGGACAAGCGCATGCACGAGGTTAAGGGCGGGTCGAGCGCCTGGGGTTCCTTCGTTGTGGGTTTTGCATTTGCGTTCGGCTGGACACCCTGCATCGGCCCAATTCTGGCTACAATTTTAGTGCTGGCTGGAGCGCAAGACACCGTGCTTCGGGGCATCTTGCTGCTGGCGGTATATTCGATGGGCCTGGCAGTACCTTTTCTGCTGACTTCGCTCGGGGTCGATCGATTTCTTGGCTTCTACACGAGGTTCCGTCGGCATCTACATACTGTGGAGGTTGTCAGCGGCGTTTTGCTAATCGCCGTGGGCACACTGATTTTCATGAATAACCTGAAACTGTTGTCCGGTTACCTCTCATTCTTGAACCGGTTCGCACTCTAGAGGTTCGCACGTCTGTGAAACGTAACGGCCTGGTATTTATCGCCCTGTGTATCATCATCATCGGCATGGTGGTGAGCGGCAAGTATCTCAATCGTGTCAGGGGGCGCAATCGCGTCGTTACCGGTGACGTTCGGGGCAAGGTCGCTCCGGATTTCGAGTTGACGTCGCTGGATGGCAAACGCGTGAAACTCTCCGACTACCGCGGCAAAGCGGTGCTGCTGAATTTCTGGGCGACCTGGTGCTCACCTTGCAAAGTGGAAATGCCGTGGTTTGTCGACCTACAAAAAAAATACGGCAATGATGGACTTGTCGTCCTCGGGGTTGCAATGGATGACAGCGATTCCTCTAAGATTGCGCAGTTCGCCAGCGAAATGGGCGTGAATTACCCGGTGCTTCTCGGTACTGACAAGGTGTCGGAAGAATACGGAAACGTTGAGTTCCTGCCGACCAGCTTCTACATCGATCGTGAAGGGAAGTTCGTCGGAAAAGGTGTTGGCCTTTTAGCCCGCAGCGAAATTGAAGGCAACATACAGAAAGCGCTAGCTTCGCACGTAGTGGGTATCGGCGAGGCTGCCGAATCGCCGGCAGACAAAGCTGCCGGCCAGCAAATAACGGCGCAATGATTCGCAGATGTGCCTTTGTGGTACTTGCGGCCATCCTGGCCTTGTCCCTGAGCGCGCAGGAGCCGGGCAGAGTTGTTCCCTCCATTAAGTTCGCACCAGTGGGAAGGGTGCAGCTCAAACCGGGCGAATCGAAGAAGGTAGAACTGGACTTTCGGATCGCCAATGAGTTTCATGTCAACTCGCATAAACCGCATTCTGAGCTTCTGATACCCACGTCGCTCAACATTCCAGTGTCGCAGATGTTTAAGTCCAAAACGTCCGTCGGCGTGGCGTCGGTGCAGTATCCGGCAGGGGAAGATATGTCATTTCCGTTTGCGCCCGACGAGAAGCTGAGCGTGTATAGCGGAGACTTCTCCATCACGGCGGTTGTGAAGACGTCACCAGAGGCGACGGTTGGGGATTATCCGATCTCGGGAGAGTTGCGCTTCCAGGCCTGCGATCGCAGCGCGTGCTATCCTCCGCGGGCCATCCCCGTGAAATTTACGGTCTCAGTTACAGGGAAATAACCGTTTGCGGGAGTCGCTGTTCGGGTGTGTTTAAGGCCACATGACTTCGGTCAACAGCACAGCGACGTGAGCGATGGCGGCATTGTCGGTGCCCATGCCTTCGGGCGTCTTGGCCTTGATGCCGACCTGGGTTGGCTCGATGCCAAGCAGCGACGCAACCTTCTCCTGGATTGCTTTTGTGTGTGGTCCGATCTTTGGCGCGTCCAGGATGAGGGTGCAATCCAGGTTGCTCACCGTGTAGCCTCGCGCATTGATCTGCCGCACCGCCTCCTGCACAAAGACGACGGAATCTGCTCCTTTCCACTGGGGATCGGTGGGGGGGAAGAAGCTACCGATGTCTCCCGCTGCCACGGCGCCGAGGAGGGCGTCGGTGAGAGCATGCAAGAGGACGTCGCCATCGGAGTGTCCCGCGAGGCCGTAATCGTGGGGCAGCAACACGCCTCCGATCTTCAGCGGGACTCCAGGCTTGAACTCGTGCGAGTCCCATCCGAAGCCGATGCGTGGAACACGAACGACTTGAGTATTGAAGGGCACAGGCGGTCTCTTATCCGGCCTTGCTGTGCTGTTCCTGGGCCAGGTAGAACTCGGCCAGGGAAAGGTCGCCCGGAGTTGTGATCTTGAGGTTGCGGGGCGAGCCCATCACGACATGAACCGGCGCACCCGAGCGCTCGATCAGCGAGGCCTCGTCGGTTCCCATGAAACCATCCGCGGTCGCCTCGGCGAAGGCCTTTTTCAACAGTCCAAAGCGGAACCCCTGAGGTGTTTGCGCCATGACCATACGCTCACGGGGCACGGTCGCCAAGACGACTGCTCCGTCGGCGGTGCGGTCCACTTGCTTTACGGTGTCGATGGCGGGGATGCCGGCGATAGCGGCGTCGTACTTTTTCACCGCCTCGATGACACCGTCGATTGTCTGATTGTCAACGAACGGCCGCACCGCATCATGCACCAGGACGATATCGTCGTCCGCCGCCTGAAGTGAGGCCAAGGCGTTCGCCACGGAATTCTGCCGGTGCTCTCCCCCTTCGACTACGCGCAAAGAGGTCCGGAGATTCTCGCGCTTGGTCTGCTCCAGAAATCCGGCGGTTTCGTTCTGCCGGAGCGCCACGACGATCTCGCTAACCTGCGGATTGGCGGCGAACTTGCGCACCGTGTGAATCAGGATCGGGGTTCCATTAAGTTCAAAGAACTGCTTGGATTTGCTCTTAGTACCGGCGGAGAACGAAGCCATACGAGTCCCCAGGCCGGCTGCGGGAATGATGACAAAGACTTTCATAGCTGGGCAGCGCAGTATAAATGGGCGGGACGGGGAATTCAAATCAGCCGTCGTGATGTCTGACATTTAGGATGAATCCTACCCTTTCGAAGCTGATTTTGGACAACTAGTAGTCACTCGGCCTTGGGGATCTCCGGAACTACAGCGGGGGCGGGCACCGGCTTGCGGAGCTCGGGGCGCGGCTCGCCGGAGCGAGGCTGCATGACTGCGGCTCGCTCGTCGAACTTGCCGAAGATCATCTTGCCGGCGGTAGTTTGCAGCACCGACGTAACAGAGATGTCGATGTTCTTGCCGATCATCTTGCGGGCATTGTCGACCACCACCATGGTTCCGTCGTCGAGGTATGCGACGCCCTGGTTGTACTCCTTACCCTCCTTCAGGATGAATACCTTCATCACTTCGCCGGGGAGAACGATGGGCTTAAGTGAATTGGCAAGCTCGTTGATGTTCAGAACTTCCACTCCCTGAAGCTGGGCCACCTTGTTCAGGTTGAAGTCGTTGGTCACGATTTTGCCTTCGTAGAGCTTGGCGAGTTCAATGAGTTTAAGGTCAACTTCGCGGATGGCGGGGAAGTCGTCTTCGACGATTTGTACTGTCAGGGTCGCGATCTTCTGGATACGCTGCAGGATGTCCAAGCCGCGGCGACCGCGGTTGCGCTTCATGGAATCGGCGGAGTCGGCTACCAGTTGCAGCTCACGTAGCACGAACTGGGGTAAGACGATGACGCCATCGAGAAACCCAGTTTCGGCGATGTCGGCGATACGGCCGTCGATAATTACGCTCGTGTCGAGGATCTTGTAGCTCTTTTTGGACTGTTTTTCGCCGCCAAAGATTCCGCCCAGAGCGGCGAGGTTAAGCAGGTCTCCCTTACCGGCGCCCACGACTAGGCCGACGTAGGCCATGAGAAGCATTAGGAAGAGCTGGAGGAAGCTCTGAGTCGGGCCCGCTTGCAGGCTGTTGCGGATGACCAGACTGAACAGGTAGGCACCCATGATGCCGAGGATGCTGCCGATGACAGCACCGATCAGGCGCTTCAGGCTGACCTTGCGAAGCCGGATCTCGAAAAGGACCACAGCGAGCCCGAACAACAGCCCTACGCCTGCAGCGGGCGAGCGATCCAATCCAAGGGGTTTCAGTTCATAACTTGCTAAAACAGTAAAAAAAACAAACAAAATACGTAGCACTACCAGGTCCAAGGAACACCTCCCGGGGCCGGTCCTGGCATCTACAGTCGGGTTGGAGGCAAGCCGCGGGGGACACTAACGTACCGGCCGGCGTCTCGCTCCCGTTCCACAGACGCAATGGGGCCTCGTCTTACCAATAAGCGGGGCTCAATAAACTGTAATAATTGCCCCGTAAACCGTCGCGAAAGACGGAAATGCAACAACCCTGACTCCAGCCGAGTATAACTCAGTTTTTGCGACCCTATGACAACGACATGTTTTGGCGCTCGCATCTGCCCTTCGGACCTAGGGCGACACACCGCCGTAGGTTTCCGCTAGGCGAATAAAGCCCCGATCGCGGAGCTCACCAGCGTGACCACGATCCACCAGCCAAAAACTACTGCCATGCAAGTATTACGCGTCACCCTGGTTATGCAGGAGTAACCGATTCCCGTGAGGATCAGCGTCCAGATGTTGAAGATATCGATGGAAGCCAACACAGAATAGAGAAAGTGGGAGGACGTTGGGTCCACCAATGGGCTCAGATTGCTGGCCACAGGATTCTGGAACGTGAAACCCTCGGCGGCGCCGGCACTGACCACCCCAATCGCCACTAGCGCTTTGATGATTCCCGGCAGAAACGCATACATGCTGACGGCCATGGCCTGCATGAACGTAACTTCCGCGCCGAAGCCGAAATTAAAGGTCGCCATTAGAACCGCTGCAACGATGCCTACAAAGATGATCATCATCAGCGGCCAGCCGTAGGAAAAATAGCGCGTAATCGTGGCTCCCATCTTCAACGTCTTGGCTTTCTGGTCAGGCGGCATCTGATCAATCTTGTCCATTTGCTTGGGACTAAGTCGTAACTGGTTTTCATAGGCGGTATCGATGCCCAGCTTTTTATCGACGACAAACACCATGCCGAGGCTGAATACTGCCATCAGCAGCCATGGAGCCCACCAACTTGCGTTACGACGGATATCGGTGAATGTCTTGCTCGGAGCAATAAAGGTATCGATTATGCGCTCGCCTTGGGAGAGCGGCTTGTCGCCGATAACGGCCGGATCTGCGGCTGTGCTCATAAGTTCCTCCGCCACCGCCTGCTTGCCGAGAGATTATTAATACTCCTTGTTGCGCAGGCCGAGACGGCAGGATTGTAGCATTACGGCGCTCGATGTCCCATGGTTGTGCGGAAATGGGACGCTCACTAAACTGAAGATATGCATGTCCATGCCGGCACGGGCGGTGGCGCGACCTCTCCCCGCATGTTGCAGATTTCGCTGCTGGTCACGCTGGCATATATCGTCCTGCTGGTTGTAGCCGGGATTCGGGCGCATTCCCTGGCATTGTTGTCGGAGGCCGGGCATAACCTTTCCGACTTCTTTGCATTGTTGCTGTCCTGGGGCGCGGCTTATCTCTCCGGACGCAGCCCAGATGCTCGCAAAACATTCGGGTACAACCGCGCCGGTGTGCTTGCGGCCTTCGTTAACGGCCTGACTCTCGTCTTCGTTTCGTTCTACATCTGGTACGAAGCGTTTCGCCGGCTGCTGAACCCAGTCGACGTTCATGCGCAGCTCATGATCTGGGTGGCTGCCGCCGGCGTGGCGATGAACGGCGCAATCGCTCTGTTGCTGATGCGTGGGAGGCAGGACATCAACATCCGCAGCGCCCTGCTGCACGAGATTGGCGATACGCTTTCTACCGCTGCCGTCATCGCCGGCGGCATCGCGATTGCCTACACCGCCCAGCATTGGATTGACCCGGCCCTGTCGGTGGGCATTGGTGTGATGATCTTGTGGTCGTCAATCGGAATCATTCGCGAGAGCCTCAACATCTTGCTGGAGGGCATACCCAGCGGTATGGAGCTGGAGCTGATTGAATCCTGTATCTGCGCCATATCGGGTGTAAACAGTGTGCATGATTTGCATGTGTGGAGCATCGGTAGCGATACCCACTCGCTGTCGTGCCACGTCGGCATCGCCGATATGCGCGCCTCAGAAAGCGAAGACCTGTTGCGGAAGATTCGAGAGGCGCTGGCATCGCGCTTTCACATCCACCACACGACGATTCAGTTCGAGTACGCCATTTGCGATGTGGCGCATGGATGCGTGATCCCGGTAAGCCCGGGGCACGAGCATACGCATGAGCACTAACTCCGCCCGTGCTGGCGGCGATAGATGGCTTCCACGTCGTTCACCGTGTTGATTTCAGCGACAGGCTTGTCGGTTCGAATGCGCACAATGCGCGGGAAGCGCAGCGCATAGCCGCTGTCGTGGCGGTCGGAACGCATCACGGCGTTAAACGCCACCTCCAGCACAATCTTGGGCTCGACTTCGCGTACGTGGCCGTAGTCCGTGAGCGTATGGGCGAAAAACCATTGCGTCATCTCGGCGATCTCAGCGTCCGTGAGGCCGGTATACGCCTTGCCGATGTTGACCAGCTCCTCGCCCTTACGCACGGCGAAGGTGTAATCGCTCAGCACATGCGCGCGCTTTCCGTTGCCGAACTCGGTGCGCGTAACCACCACGTCGAGCGTTGCCAGCTCACGTTTCAGCTTCAACCACCACTTGCCGCGACGTCCCGGCATGTAAGGCGACTGCACGTCCTTGATCATCAGGCCCTCGTTACCGCGCGCCATGGCCTTGGCGAAGAGCTGCTCAAGCTGTTCGGCCGAGTCAGCACGGAGCGTGGGAGCGCGCAAGACCCATCCTGACAATGCCTGCGGCTCAATTTCGGGTTCGAACAGAAGAAGGCCTTGTGCATTGATGACGGGCCGAGGCTCGACTCGGTTGGCACCGGCAAAAACACGATCCAGGATCTTAGCCCGTTCCGACAACGGTTGCTGCAGCAAGAGCTCGCTGCCGGCGTACATCACATCGAAGATGACATAGGCAACTGGGACCTGCGCCATCAGTTCCTGAGTGACCTGCTTGCGACCCAGCCGCTTCTGGATCTCGGAAAACGGCATGGCATGGCCGTCCTCTTTGATATGCCGCCACGCGACGATCTCGCCGTCGAGAATCAACTCGCCCGGCATTTCGGCGAGCGTGGACACCAGCTCTGGAAAGGATGCCGTGACCTCATCAAGAGTCCTGGAGAAAATGCGGACCTGACTGCCCGAGCAATGGGCCTGGGCACGAATGCCGTCGTATTTGTCCTCGACCAACGCGTGCTCGAAGTACTCGAAGGCCTCACCGGCATCGGCCGCAGGACTAGCCAGCATAAAACCGACGGGACGAAATAAACGTATGCGCGCGTCGGCCAGCCGATGCTCGGAGGCCAGGCGAAGTGTTTCGCCAATGTCACCGAGCAGCATGTTGGCGCGCTGAATGTCCGGCAGGGGAGCGTCGTAGGCCCTGGCTATTGCCTCTTCGAGAAGACTTTCCTTCAGGCCGATCCGCAAGTCTCCGGTAATGATTTTCAGGATGTACTTGGTTTCGAGCGGGGTGGCACTCTCGAACAATGCCCGCAGAATCTCGCCTTTCGTGTTGGCCGTGCGGGTGGCAGCGATTTGATCGAAAGCCACACAGACTTCTTTTAGTCTCAGTAAAGGTTGGCGCTGGGCTTCGTGCGCCGAAAGTACCTGGTAAACCGCCGCCCCAAGGTCGCCGGTTTTGCGGTATCCAGCGTGGAGGTCGTTTTCCGAGGCACCGGAGACGTCTTTCGCCACTCTCCAAAGCAAAGATCCGCCGACCTGCAATGTCCGCTCTTCGAAGGCGGGGAAGGCACCGCCGGAGAGAAAGACGGCAGAAATAGCGGCATCATCGAGCTCGCGAGCACGAAGGTAAGCGGCGACGATGGCGGTCTTCTCCAGCTTCTTGGTGGTCCCGGCAATGCGCTCGCAAGTCTCGGCTAAGTGAATCACTTTGCTGCCTTAAGTCGCTTGGATGCAGCTACTTACCTGTTTGTCACCAACAGTATGACGGCCTTGTGATTGACACTGTCGCGCGATCTTCATACCCTAGAGAGAAGTCCTTTCGTGCACCGAAATCCTGCCGGAAGCAGTCTAATGCTTATGCAAGCTTTGTTGCGCCATCTTCGCTTCCTGATTGCCGTCCAGTTGCTGCCTGCGCTGGAGAGTGGGGAAGAAACTCTCGTCGGCGGACAGGCCGTGTTGGAAGGCGTAATGATGCGCTCGCCGCACGCGTGGGGCATCTCGGTGCGCAGGCCCGATGGTACAGTTTCGACGCACTCGGAGCCGCTGGAGCGGCTTTCCGAGAAACACAAGTGGATGGGCTGGCCAGTCGTGCGAGGCGTCATTACTCTGGGACAGGCTATGGTGCTGGGATTTCGCGCCTTACGCTACTCGGCCGACGTAGCGCTTGAAGTTCCGGGGAAAGCAGGCGAGGCCGACGCCAAGGCCAAGAAGACCGAAATTAGCGGCTGGGTGGCGGCGGTCAACATCACTCTGTCGGTGGGGTTCTTCATCTTTCTGTATAAGTTTGTTCCGCTGGTTGCGGCGACGAAGTTGAAAGACAGCTACCCTGCTTTCGGCAGCCAGATCGGTTTCAATGCTGTGGATGGCGTGGTTCGTATTGTGTTGTTCCTGCTGTTCATCTGGGGCGTGTCGCTTATGCCTGATATCCGTCGCGTGTATCAGTACCACGGTGCTGAGCACAAGACAGTGTTCGCCTTCGAGTCGCACGATCCGCTGGAACCGAAGAACGTGCAGGCGTACTCGACGTTTCATCCGCGTTGTGGAACGAGCTTCTTGATGACGGTGATGATCCTGTCGATTGCGATCTACATGCTGTTTCCGGCGCAAACATTTGTGACGCGGTTTGCGCTGCGCGTTGCTTTGTTGCCGGTGATCGCAGGCGTGTCATACGAGCTCATCCGCTTTGCCGCGAAGCATGGGAAGTCGCTGTTCGCAGTGCTGACTAAGCCCGGTCTGTGGCTGCAACGTATCACCACCAAACAGCCCACGGATGTTCAGGTGGAATGTGCCATCTCCGCGCTGAACGAAGCGATGGAACTGGAAAAGACCCACGGCGGCCAACTGGTAATCGCTTAGCGGCGCCCGCCGCGAAATCACCTTCCTCCAATTCATTGCGATGCGCCCCAAGCAAGGCGCTGCTTTCTATTCCCGTAAAATTGGGTTTGGCCCGCCCGGAACCAAGGGCCGTCTACAGTCATGTTTGAGCGTTTAGAACAAATCGAATCGAAATACGAAGAGCTGAACCAGGCTTTGGCGTCGCCGGAGATCGTCTCCGACTCAGCGCGATACCAGAAGACCGCCAAGGCGCATAGCGAGCTCACGCCGGTGGTCCAGAAGTATCGCGAGTACAAGGACCTTACGCGCGGCATCGCCGAGAGCAAGGCGTTGCTGGAGGATGAAACCGATCCCGAGATGGTGTCATATGCGGAAGAAGAGCTGGCCAAGCTGGAGAAGCGTGTGGGCGAAGTTGAGGAAGAGCTGAAAATCCTGCTCCTGCCGAAGGACCCGAATGACGAGAAGAACGTCATTTTGGAAATCCGCGCGGGCACGGGAGGCGATGAGGCCACGCTGTTTGCAGCGGAGATCTTCCGCATGTACAACCGCTACGCTGAAACCCAGCGCTGGAGGGTGGAAGTACTCTCCACGTCCGAATCGGGAGTTGGCGGATTGAAGGAAGTCATCGCTCTCATCGAAGGCCAGCGCGTGTATTCGCGTCTGAAATACGAAAGCGGAGTGCACCGCGTGCAGCGCGTGCCCCAGACGGAAACACAGGGACGCGTGCACACGTCGGCGGTAACGGTTGCGGTGTTGCCGGAAGCCGAAGACGTGGACATCAAGATTGATCCCAAGGACATTCGCATCGACACGTTCTGCTCGTCGGGCCCGGGCGGGCAGTCGGTAAACACGACGTACTCGGCGGTGCGTATCACTCACCTGCCGACCAACACCGTGGTGAGCTGCCAGGACGAGAAGTCGCAGATCAAGAACCGCGAGAAAGCGATGCGCGTGCTTCGCGCTCGGCTCTACGAAATGGAGCAGCAGAAGCAGCAGGAAGCCCTGGCCAAAGAGCGCAAGGCCATGGTGGGTACGGGCGACCGGAGCGAGAAGATCCGCACTTACAACTTCCCGCAGAACCGCGTGACGGATCATCGAATCGGCTACACGGTCCATCAATTGCCGGAGTTCATGGACGGAAAGCTGCAGCCGCTCATCGATGCTCTGATTACGCACTTCCAGGCCGAGCGGCTCAAGCAGGAGTCGGAGGTCGTGGCCTGAGCTCGTGCAACTCAAACAGGCGCTAACGGCGGCGGTCGAATACCTCGAGAGCTCCGAGTGTGGCTCACCGCGCATGAACGCCGAGACGCTGATGATGTTCGTGCTCGGTGTGAATCGGGCGTATCTTTACGCCCATCCTGAGCGCGAGCTTAGTAGCGAAGAACAAGCGCGATACGAGAACGTTGTTGGGCAGCGCTCCGCGGGTATTCCTTCGCAGTACATTACTGGCCACCAGGAATTCTGGGGACTCGACTTTGTTGTGACACCTGCCGTGCTGATTCCGAGGCCGGAAACAGAACACCTGGTTGAAACGGCTCTGGAATTGACGAAGGGTGTTGAGCGGCCGCGTATCGTGGACGTGGGGACGGGATCTGGCTGCATCGCCCTTGCATTAGCCAATGAGTTGAAAGGCGCAGAGGTTTACGGAGTCGATTTGTCGGCCGAGGCGCTGGAGATCGCACGTGCAAATGCCGCCCGGCTGCAATTGCATGGAAGAGTACAGTTCTTGCAAAGCAATGTGCTTGAGGCGCTCGCAGATCAGCACGACTTTGACTTTGTCATCAGCAATCCTCCCTATGTCGGCAACGATGAAGCTGACAAGGTCCAGCGCTCAGTCTTCGAATACGAGCCTCGAATGGCTGTGTTCGCAGGAGAGCATGGACTGGACATGATTCGTCCGCTGATTGGGCAGGCCCACGCGGCACTTAAATCTGGCGGTTGGCTGGCCATGGAAATCGGGTATTCCATGCGAGATCTGGTGGTGGAGCTGCTCAGTCCGACAGTATGGGATGAGCCGACCGCAGCGCTGGACTTGCAGGGCATCCCAAGGGTGATTGCAGCCAAAAAGCGTTAAAGCTTTGTATTTTTGTGCTGTTTGGACCTGTTGTTACCAGTCAGCGGCCGGAGAATTACGCCGCTATCATACCGTCTGTCTCGACTTCATCACCCTCGAACTGAAATTCTTTGGACAAGCGAACGTATTGATATAGACCGTGACGAACCAACTCCGCGGTTACTGGATTCTTTCCCTCTCGTCATTACGAGCCTCCTAGTGCCGGAAGTGCCGGACGCCGGTCGTTACCATCGCCAACCTATGCCTGTTCGCCGCGTCGATAACTTCCTGGTCGCGTACGGAGCCGCCTGGCTGGATGATCGCCGTCGCGCCGGCTTCAGCAATCACTTCCACGCCATCGGGAAACGGAAAGAATGCGTCCGACGCCGCCACAGACCCTTTGATTCCAAGCACCGACTTCATGGCACCTATGCGCGCTGAATCAACGCGGCTCATCTGTCCGGCGCCCACGCCGGTGGTCTGCCCATTGCGGGCATAGAGGATAGCGTTCGATTTGACGTGCTTGCAGACTTTCCACGCGAAGAGCAGATCTTTCATCTCCTGCGGGGTCGGTTGGCGTTCAGTCACGACCTTCAGGTCGGCTTCGGTTAGCGGGCGCATGTCGTTGTCCTGCAGCAAAACGCCGCCGGAAACATTCTTCAAGACCCACCTCTGCTCCCTCGGCTCAACTTTGACGAGCCGAAGGTTCTTCTTGGTAGCAAAGATCGCCTTGGCCTCGTCGTTGAACTTTGGCGCGGTGATAACTTCCAGGAACAGCTTCGCCATTTCAGTCGCCGTTGCAGCATCGATCGTGCGGTTCACGCCAATCACTCCGCCAAATGCCGACACCGGATCGCACTCCAAAGCCCGCAGATATGCCTCTGACAATGTGGGGGCTACTGCCGTCCCGCAGGGATTCGTGTGCTTAATGATCGCCACTACCGGCTCGTCGAATTCCTGCGCCAGGTCCCAAGCAGCTTGCAGATCAACGATGTTGTTGTAGCTGAGCTCTTTGCCCTGCAACTGCTTGGCATTGGCAATACCCTTGCCCGAGCTATCGCCATACAAGGCGGCCCTCTGGTGCGGATTTTCGCCATATCGCAGGTCAAACGCCTTGCGAAATGAGAGTCTTAGGGTTGCTGGAAATCTATCCCTGCCGCCAAACGCGAACCTCCCATCGACGGGCGGCTCAATGCTTTCCAGCGTTGAAGCAATTGCTGAGTCATAGGCAGCGGTTGTGGCGAACGCCTTCTGTGCCAGCCGCCATTTCGTCGCCAACGAGAGCGATCCGCCGCTCTCCTTCATCTCCTTGGCAATCGCTTGGTAGTCTTCCGGCGATGTCACGATGGCTACATCCTGAAAATTCTTGGCCGCCGAGCGCACCATCGAGGGTCCACCGATGTCGATGTTCTCGATAATTTCCTGAAATTCAACGCCCGGGTTGGACGCCGTCTTCTCGAAGGCGTAAAGATTTACCACTACCATGTCGATGGGCTGAATGCCCTGCTCGGCGACAGCCGCGCGATGCTGCGGGTTGTCGCGCATATGCAGAATGCCTCCGTGCACCTTGGGGTGCAGCGTCTTCACGCGGCCGTCGAGCATTTCCGGAAAGCCCGTGAGATCTGAAATATCTTTGGCGGGAATTCCCGAGTCGCGCAGCAGTTTTGCTGTGCCTCCAGTGGAAATCAGCTCCACGCCCATGCCGGCCAGTTGCCTCGCAAATTCGACCAAGTGAGACTTGTCGGTAACGCTTAAAAGCGCTCGTTGAATTCTTGCCATGAATGCCTCTTGCTAAGAATGTTCGGCACAGCGGGATGCAGCATCGCCAGGCCAACACATCAGGATAAAGGAAACGATTGAGACAGAGGAATCGCATCGATCAGCAACAGAGGTGCGCTGCTCCAGCGTTTCAGTTTGCAACTAAAAAAGCCGGAGAAAACTTCGTCGAAAAAGCTTACTGCCGCGGGACAGCGGCCGCCATTTTCTTCACCATGGCGATGACCAGCTTTCGATCACTGTCGTTCAGGCTGGCAGAATAGCGACGGATCTGGGTGAGGAAGCGCACCTCCTCTTCGGCCAACTGCGGGACAGCTCTTCCTCCGTTTTCCCGGTTGCCATCATGGAAAAACTGGGCGAGAGGAACATCCATGGCAGTTGCGATCTTGGCCAGAGTGTCAAGCGAGGGGATGGTGTGTCCGTTTTCTACCCGCGATAAGTAGCAGCGCAGAAGTCCGGTACGCTTCTCGATGTCGCCCTGCGACATGCCTTTTTGCAGCCGGTAATTGCGGATAGTTTGTCCGATGTTCATTCCGGTGGTGTTTCCTTGCGTTTGAAGTGGCTGAAGTTGACTGCATAGTAACCACTTGTGGCTTGGCTGGCAAGAAAAACTTGTGTTTATGCTCATTTTCTGGCTGAACTTATGGGGAACTACAATGGTAATCAGTTACCGAAGTGATACTAAAGTGACGGGGTTCTCTGCTACGGACGTGGTACTGGTTTGGGCTTCATAATCCAGTTTCATCGAACTGTCAAAATCGGAAGCGGTTGACCGGTCGGCAAGCGCATTTTTCAGGTCCAATACCATGTAGACGAGTTCGGCAGATTGCCGGACCGGGTGGTGTGTACGCCCCAGGTAAAGACTGCCACTCGTTGTCGGGTATTGACACTCCTGCCAGAGTTGCTGGCGGTAGCTTAGAAACTTAGAAAAAGGTTTCGGACTGCATTCCAATGCTCGGCGTGGGAAGCCCCGACAATGTTCATCGTAGGCTTAACCCATCAGGATTCCCCCATTCACCTTGAGCACTTCGCCAGTAATATATCCCGCCTCTTCCGAAGCCAGGAACTTCACTGCGTGGGCAACTTCCATATCAGTACCGGTCCGGCCCAGGGGAACCATCGTACGCATTCTTTCCTTCAATTCGTCGGAAAGCACCGAGGTCATAGCTGTTTCGATGAACCCGGGCGCGACAGCGTTGACAGTGATATTGCGTGAGGCTACCTCCCGCGCCACGGCCATGGTCAATCCAATCAATCCAGCTTTCGATGATGCGTAGTTCGCCTGGCCAGCTTGACCAATCTGGCCAAAAATGCTGGTGATATTGATGATCCTTCCCCAGTGTTGTTTCAGCATGGAACCTATCACAGCCTGGATGAGTAGAAACGGCCCGGTGAGGTTGGTGTTGATCACGTCGTCCCAGTCGGCTCGCTTCATACGCATGAAAAGCTGATCGCGTGTGACGCCAGCGTTGTTGACGAGGATGTCAATCTTGCCGAAACGCTCCAGTACCGACTTCACGCTGGCTTTGATCTCTTCTTCGCTGGCTACATCCATTTTGAAAGGCGCAGCTTCTCCGCCTGCTGCAGCGATTTCTTCCGCCACCTGTTGCAGCTTCTCCTGATTGCGCGCGCACAAGGCAACCTTCGCGCCGCCCGCGGCGAGTACCAGCGCAGATGCGCGACCAATTCCCTGGGAGGCGCCGGTGACCAGCGCCACGCGGCCTTCGACTCCCGCCATTAAATATCTCCTCGGATGAATCCAGCAGGATTATAACTAGCTACAACCGGTTTGTCGGTGGTAACACGTTCTAGTCCGCACCTTGATAAACCAGTGAGCCTACCGGTTCGCCCAGCACCACACGCCTGATGTTGCCCGCTTGGTTGAGGTCAAAAACCACGATCGGTAGCCTGTTCTCCTGGCACATAGCGATTGCGGTTGCATCCATCACCTTGAGCCCAAGCTTGAGGATGTCAAGGTACGTGATTTTCTCGAATTTCGTAGCCGACTTGTCTTTCATTGGGTCGGCGGTGTAGATGCCGTCGACCTTGGTTGCTTTGAGGATTGCGTCAGCGTGGATCTCCATCGCTCGCAACGAAGCGGCAGTGTCAGTGGAGAAGTACGGGTTGCCGGTTCCAGCCGCGAAGACTACAACGCGGCCTTTCTCCATGTGTCGAATGGCACGGCGGCGGATGAATGGCTCAGCCACCTCGTGCATTTCTATTGCGCTCATCACGCGGGTCTGAGCGCCGTGCTTTTCCAGCGCGTCCTGCAGGGCAAGCGCATTGATCACCGTAGCCAGCATGCCCATGTGGTCGGCGGAGACGCGATCCATGTGCTGGGCCTGAGCGGCGATTCCGCGGAAGAAGTTCCCGCCTCCCACCACGATCGCGATCTCCACGCCGAGCCGGTGTACGTCGGCAATCTCGCCTGCAATTTCATGCACGCGATTGTTATCGACGCCGAAGCCCTGGCCCGCGGCCAGCGCTTCACCGGAAAGCTTGAGCAGGATACGTTTGTAGGCGGGAACGGTCATCGGAGTGGCTCGTAGTGTACCGATTCCAGTTTAGCAGTTAGGTGGCATGCAGCTGCGACAACCAGGGCGATGTGATGGAGACGGCCGACAACGGTTCATGGGTAATTGAAGCAGAGGCGCGCTGCCCAACCCCAAGAGCGGACGCAAAGATGAAACACAACCGATGTACAATAGGCGTCTTCTCAAGAAGTCTTGAGTCACCTTTTATTCACATAGAAGAAGTGCGCATGGCAGTTGTTGTTCATTCGTGCAGAGGGTGGGTTGTCACACTCCTTTTGGGGTTAGCTTCCGTCAACATTTACGGGCAGGCACTGGCTACCCCCAATGATCATAATTCCCAGCAGTTGTCTTCGCCTGGAGATTCATTCCAGGCAAACAATGCTTCTTCAGGCAGCGACCTTGACCGTGATGTGGATCCGGCCACATCCGGCGATAGCAGCAGTAATGAGCCGGCTTCCAGGGATACACCGCAAACTGGCTTAATGCCCCACAAACTCGAGCAGCGTGCTCAGCGTTTTCAGTGGAAGCCCGCGCTCGGGCAATATGGGCTGGAAATCTCCATTCAGCATGCCTGGCGGTTTGTTCATGAGAATGGCACGGTGGACGCCGTTGCTTACGGACCGTGGTTCCACGACTGGATCGATTCCATCGGTGCAACCCACGGCTGGGATGACGAAGACGGGTGGCACGCCAGCTATGTGGGTCATCCGCTGAATGGCGGAATCTACGGGTTCATCGAGCAGCAGAACGATCCTCTATATCGGCAGGTGGAGTGGGGCGACGGCCGGATTTACTGGATGAGCAGGCTGCGCGCTATGGCCTTTGCCGCCGTTGCCAGTACTCAATGGACGCTCGGACCGCTCAGCGAGGCCTCATTGGGCAACGTACAGCTGCACGCGTCTCCCGGATTCATCGACCTGGTCAACACGCCTTGCTTAGGCATCTTGGAAATGATGGGCGAGGACATGATCGATCGCTACCTCATCATTCCCGTCGAGAACCATGTTGCGAATCCGTGGATACTGGTGGCGGTGCGCAGCCTGGGGAATCCGGCGCGCAGTTTCGCCAACCTGATGGCATTCCATTACGGCTGGAGCCGCGCCACCAGGCCGGGAATCTGGGGCGTAAATCACGAAATGCGGAAGGAGCTAGTCCGGGAGTACAAGGAGGGTCTGATCAGCGCGCCCTTCGGTCCGCATACCGCTACCGAGCGCGCCGAAATGAACAAGGCTATTGAAAGACCTCCCTCCAAGGAGGCGCCCATTGAACTGCAAGCCTATGCCCTGTACACGGGCTTCGTGCACGGAGGCAATTGCTTGGGAGGTGGAGGACAGGGAGCCGTACGCATCGCTAACGCCTGGCAGATTGTTAGCGAAGTAAATGGCTGTATGGTCGTCAATACACCGCAGTACCAGAGCGCCGATTCTTTGATCTTTGCTGCAGGTCCGCGCTGGACACCCCGCGCGGCACATCGCTTCTCGCCTTTCGCCCAGGTTTTCTTCGGTGGACAAAAGATCACCTACGAGATTCGCGATTCCCAAAAAGAGAATTTTCTACTCAATGCATGGAACGACGGGAACGGATGGCTACCCCATTACCCCAAGCGAAGCGCCTACACGGTGCAGTACCAAGCACTGGGATTCAACATGACCATGGGCGGCGGGTTCGATATCCTCTTCGGGCGTGCCTTCGCCTGGCGGGTGCTCGACGTCAACTACTCCCACTCGTGGATGCCTCCGGTGCATGGTATCGACTCGTCCCAGGCCGTGCAGGTCCGCACAGGTATCGTGCTGCGCATCGGAACGTGGTAAGGCTCAAGTCCCCTTAACACGACATCAAAGGCAAAAGGCAGGATGATTATCCCGCCTTTTGTGTGCCTATACAGCTTTACTCGGCGCTCTGTTCCTGCGCCTTGCTGACGGCGATAGTCTCGCCTACGTCGCCCACCTTGAAGCGGGCATAACGCTTGACCGAGATGTTCTCGCCCAGCTTGCCGATGACACTGGCGATCAGCTGCGCGACGGTAATGGTTTGGTCTTTGATGAAGGGCTGCTCATAGAGGCAGACCTCCTCGTAGAACTTGCCCATTTTGCCTTCGACAATCTTCTCCACCACCTGAGCCGGCTTGCCCGTGGCCGCTGCCTGCGCGCGGTAGATGTCCTTCTCTTTCTCGAAAGCCTCCGCGGTCACGTCTTCTTTGCGGATGAAGCGCGGATCGGTCGCCGCAATGTGCATGGCGATGTCGTGCACCAGGTTCTTGAAGTCGTCGGTGCGGGCGACAAAGTCGCTCTCGCAGTTGACCTCAACCAGGACGCCGATCTTGCCTCCCGCGTGGATGTAGCTGGCCACGGAGCCTTCGCTGGTGGTGCGGGTCGCCTTCTTAGCGGCAGTGGCAACGCCTTTCTTGCGCAACCATACGATGGCGGCTTCGACGTCTCCTTTGGACTCGGTCAATGCCTGCTTGCAGTCCATCATGGGCGCATTGGTCTTGTCCCGAAGTTCTTTTACCTGTGCGGCAGTAATGTTCAAGGTGCTTGTGCTCATTTCGTTGTTGTTCCCCTTGCCGGAGCAACTAGCCCACTAGCTTTGAATTCCCGGCGCTATATGAATTAGATGATTCAGTCGCCTCAACGTATCGAAGTCGCGCTTCTTACACCGATTGCGGGCAAGACACGAACTAGCCAAAGCTGATTGCTAGTTGCTTCCTGACAAAAAACCCGCGCCATCGGTCAGCGCGGGTCTGGAAACCTTGCAGCCTCCCGGCTGCGCTTACGCGCTTGGAGTTTCTATCGCTTCCTCGGTTGTGGTCGTTCGGCGCGCGCCCTTGCCCAGCACATCTTCCATACTGACCTCTTCGGCTTCAGCTGCCTCTTCGCCCGGCTCGCCCGCAAATCCCTCCGAACTGGCCGCTGTCGTCTCTGCGCCTTCACTGTACTGGACGCCGGCATTGATGTCGGCCAACTGCTTGTCGCCGATCGCCTGCACGCCCTCAACAACCGAATCCGAGATCTTCGAGGCGAACAGCCGGATCGCGCGAAGCGCGTCGTCGTTGCCGGGGATCACGTAGTCCACTTCGCTCGGGTCGCAGTTGGTATCGACCACGGCGACTACGGGAATGCCCAGCTTGCGCGCTTCCTTCACCGCGATCTGCTCCTTGTTCGAGTCAATCACGAACAGCACGTCGGGCAGACGGTTCAAATTCTTGATGCCGGCCAGGTTGGCCTGCAGATGTTTGCGCTCCCGCTCCAGCTTGACGACTTCTTTCTTGGGCAGCAGCTCATAACGGCCATCCGTGGCCATGTCGTCAAGCTCCTTGAGCCGCTTTACCGATTTCTGAACCGTCACCCAGTTGGTCAGCAATCCGCCCAACCAGCGCTGATTCACGTAAAACATGCCACAGCGGTTCGCTTCTTCCGCAATAGCGTCCTGCGCCTGCCGCTTCGTCCCAACGAACAGCACCAGTTTGCCTTCGGCTGCCTGATCGGTGACAAACTTCGACGCCTCTTTGAACATCTTCAGCGTCTTCTGCAGGTCGATGATGTAAATTCCATTGCGCTCGCCAAAGATATACTCCTTCATCTTCGGGTTCCAACGTTTTGTCTGGTGCCCGAAGTGAACGCCGGCTTCGAGCAGCTCCTTCATCGTGATATTCGCCAAGCTACCTCCTAGCTTGCATCCCTCGCGGCGGATTCGGTCTT
>Ga0306921_10000241_pt1 | contig 44695 bp, 49 predicted proteins | sample sta12Cox44000080_FD_203760 | JGI IMG/M metagenome (GOLD analysis project Ga0306921, IMG submission 203760) | Lab enrichment of tropical soil microbial communities from Luquillo Experimental Forest, Puerto Rico - statoxic.12C.oxic.44.000.080 (v2)... | ecosystem: Environmental > Terrestrial >... | reverse complement strand
AAAGCCGAAGCCAATGTCCATCCGCGGGTCAGATACGCTGCTGCGACCAACAGCGGAATCGGCGCAATCCACGTCAGCCCCCAGAACGGATGCAACCCCGTCGCGAAAAACAGCGCAAGTCCCGAGGCAATGACTGCGGCGACGGCGATCGCGGCCTGACGCTTCTGAGAATCCATGCCAGCTCCTTGTTGTCAGGATTGTACGCACCTGACGCCTCGGCCGGTTTCACAGGGGGCTGAAAAACTCGCTTTCAGACGGGTTTGTATCAGAACGCGGGTTTAGCGTGCCCCTAAGGCCTTTATTTTTGTTATCACAAAGGGGCTTTAGCTCCATGGGGTCGGCTTTTTCTCACTGTTTTGATGACTTCTTCACCCCGCTTAATTTTTTAGCGATTTTACCTTTGACAAATTAATTTTATCAATATATAAATTTACTTTCATGAGTTAACAGCGAATGCAACCTAAAGATTCCAAACCGAACGCCGACTGGCAAGAGCTCACTCGGCTTACCCAAGGCCAGGACATCGTCGTCGAGCGGGTTCGCCTTGCCGGCAAGGAGATCGCCATTGAAGGCCGCTTTGAGCTCCCGCAACTGGCACGGCTGAGCCCCGAAGACCAGGTCTTTGTCGTCGCCTTCGTCCGCTCGCACGGCTCCATCAAAGAGATGGAGCAGGTTTTCGGAGTCAGCTACCCCACCATCAAGTCGCGGCTCACTCGCATTGCCGAGAGCCTCGACTTCGTCGACACCAATCCGTCGCCCTCGCGCACCGAGATCTTCGACCGCCTTCGCCGCGGCGAGATCACCGCGCAGGACGCCATTCGCGAACTGGAGTCGCTGTCATGATCCCCTTGGTCGGCGTGATCAACGTCAAGCACTGGCCGCGCAGCCGGAGCTTCCGCCTCTGGATTCCCTTGTTTCTGTTTTGGCTGCTGCTGTTGCCGTTTGCCATTTTGCTTCTTCCCATTTTCTTCGTGGTGTGTCTCGTCTGCAGCGTGAATCCGTTCCAGGCCATCGCCACCTTCTGGAGCATTCTCGCCGGGCTCCGCGACACCCACATCGAGATCGACAACCGCGACGCGCTTGTCCTCATTCGCATTCTTTAGGAGCAGTCATGAACGAACATCGGCGCCAAATTCTGGAGATGCTCTCGCAGGGCAAGATCACTGCCGACGAAGCCGAGCGCCTGATCGCCGCCCTCGACAAGAGCGCGGCTTCGGAGTCAGCCACTGCCGGAAGGGCGACGCCTACCACCCGGTACAAGTACCTGCGGGTTCTGGTCGATTCCGACAGCGGCGGCAATCCTCATCAAGGGCCCGTCAAGGTAAACATCCGTGTGCCCATGAACCTGCTGCGTGCCGGGGTCCGCCTCGCTGGACTCATTCCTCCCCAGGCCCGCGAGCACGTGAACCAGGCGCTGCGCCAGAAGGGCATCCCCTTCGACATCAACCAGATCAAGCCCGATAACCTGGAAGACCTGGTCGACCAGCTCAACGAACTCACGATCGACGTCGACGCGAACAACAAGGTTGGATACGGAGAAGAGAAGGTTAAGGTACGAGTCTTCTGCGAATAAGGGCACCCTTCCCCTTTCTGCAAAATCCGTGTCACGGGGATAGCGAGTTCGCCATGCAAATTTCTCGAGGGCGTGGGAGTTATACGTAAAGTATTCAGCCGTAAGGAGTTGCATGGCTACCCCCCCAGCCAAAACAGGCCTGCGGAGGGATATTGATGTTGCTGCAAGGTGTGAATGCGGTTGTCGGGCATGGCGGTGAGGACTTCGTAAAGCTTGACCTCGAGGTCGGGGATGTTCTGCCCGATATGCAGACTACCATCAGTCAGGGACAGCACGTCCGCGGGGACCTGGGTGTAGGTGTGCTGGTCAGCAACACCGGCGGGCGCTCGCTCGCGATCGTGCCTCGCAGCTCACTGCCTATGCAATGATTGCGACAAGCTAATCAGGTTTTGCGGGGCCACGCGAATTACCCCTGTCCGCGGGCTATCAATTTCGGCTATCAGAAAAAAAGCCACGGAAACAAGAAAAGGCAAAACAGTGAAGAGGAAGCCCTCCTGTCGACGAGATCCGTAACCAACCAGCAGGCTACAACAGATCGCAAGAAACACCATCAGACTCCATGCTGCAACTGGAATGCGGTTCCACCAGGCAGCTTGTGTGTATCCCTGGCGGTTCAGAACGTCATTCATACCCCACACGGCGAGAGTAACCGGTGGAGTGGGATGTACTTCGGCAGAGGTCTTGACGGAGGTCCACAGTTGCGACTGCAGTTTTGCTGTCTCGGTTTCAATTTGCGCGAGCTGCCGGAGGTCCCGGGTGGTGTAGAACAACGTGCGCTGTTCGAGATAGCGCTCCAGTAGATTCCGAAGGTTTGCTGCATCTGAAGCAGGCAGAAAGTCGACACGCACATACTCCGTTCCGATGGCATTTGCCTCTTCCTCTTCATAGTCCTTGCGCTGATTGTATCGGCTCACAGCCATCGAAAAGCTAAAGCCGATGATCAGAGCAAGCAGAGTCAGGCCGGCGTTGATCACCAGCGTGAAATCGTCTCTTTCGTCCTGTGGCATCGAGCGCTTGCGGCGGATGAACCCGCCCAGTTGGACAGAGAGCCACAGGACGAATAGAGAAATCGCAAACAGTGCCAGCGGGTAATCCAATATTGCCTTCACGATTGTTCCTCCTGAATTTACTGTGCGATGCAGCTCAGACAGCCGGCCGCTAGTATGCTGCAGCTACGCTATCCCAGAAGAGGTTACACGGATGGTACGGCGTCGACTTAGACCACGATAAGCGGCTGTTTAGCCAGCGCACACGTGGCTTGCGCAATTCTCTCTTGTCGCCGGTGATAGCCCAAGCGCGCGGCCCGGTGCTAGAAGAAAGGCTGTTTGTAACAGTCAAGCGGCGCACGCTGCGGCCAGTTCTTATTTGAGCGTCTTAACGTATGCCGCAACCTGCTTCGCCGTCGACTCGTCAACGCCTTTGTACGCCTTCGTGTGTGGTGCTTTGGGCTGCCCGCCCTTCGTGAGCACATTCACGATGTCGTCCTCACTCAAAGAAGTGCCTGCCAGTTTTGGCCCGTGCTTGCCTTGGCCCTGAGCCCCATGACAGTGTGCACATTTAGACTTAAAGACAGCAGCACCGTCTTGCGCCCAGGCTGTGCCTAGCGCCAGCAGTAGAAGCGTAGTCAAAGTAAGTTTACGCATTTCGACCTCCTCACATTAAGAACAATCGAGTCTCTTACAGGCGCAGATTGTCCCACGGGGTGGGAAGACTGGACAACTGAGAAGGGTGCCGTAACTCGGGTGTCCTACCGAGGGCCCGAGTGTCTCGGTTATCTGTAAAGGCGGAATTCCCTAATCTTCCCCCTTTTTGTTGGGGGATGTAGGTAATTGTGGGCCAGCCCGACGGCTGACAGCTGGCTACTGGCTCTTCCATCGCCCTATATGGCTTCCACCAGCTGTCGCGCCTTGGAAGACTTCCTGCCAGCCGCTTCCGATCCTGTTGCTGTCCGTCTGCCCCCGAACTTACGATGTCGAGCTTTTGCAGCGCGATTTGAACACGCTGCAGGAAGTCGCAATTGTGACTGGCTTTGTAAGTTCGCGCTGTCGTGGGCGGTTGCGCTCCTGGCCGGATGGGGACTAGATCCTTCGAGTGCCGCGGTTTCGATTGGAAACCCGAAGCTTAAGACTCGAATCTGCAGGGTTGTGTTCTACTGTCTCGGAACCTTCGCGCTGCGTTAAGCAACGACTCTCCATCCTTGACTGTTTGGACCAACCGACGCTGGCGTATCGCGGTGCTGCTCGGCATCGGCGTCATCGTCAACTTCTTCGATCGCGTTAACCTGTCTGTTGCCATTACACCGCTGAAAAACGAGTTCGGGCTGACCACCGTTGCCATCGGATATCTACTCAGCACCTATAGCTGGACTTACGTGTTGCTGCAGCTTCCTTCCGGGCCCGTGCTCGACCGCTTCGGCGTGAAGCCAGTTATCCGCATCAGTGCGTTTCTATGGAGCGTCGCTTCGTTCGCGACAGGCCTGGCGCGCGGGTTCGCAGGCATCGTCACCGCTCGTTTGCTACTCGGCATCGCCGAAGCGCCGACCTTCCCCGGCAATGCCAAAGCAATCGGAGTATGGTTCCCCCGCAGCGAACGCGGGCTTGCGACCGCAATCTTCGACTCCAGCGCCAAGTTCGCCTCAGCCATTGGCATTCCGCTAGTTGCACTGATCATCCATTACTGGGGGTGGCGCATGAGCTTCATCGCGACCGGCGTCCTCAGCCTCGTCTACTTCGCTCTTTTCTGGGGAATTTATCGCGATCCCGACGGTGACACGGCGCTGTCGCTCGCCGAGCGCGAACACATTGCTGTTGGCGGAGCCCGGAACGATCCTCGCCACGAAGCATCGCTGTGGTTCTTGCTTCGGCGAAAGAAAGTCTGGGGGCTGTCGCTCGGCATGGCCGCTTACAACTACAACTTCTACCTGTTCCTTACGTGGCTGCCGGGATACCTCAACACGGCGCTGCATCTCGACATTTTGCGCTCCGGATTCTTTACCGCCATCCCCTGGCTGGCTGCGACGGTCAGCGACCTTATCGTCGGTGGGTGGCTCGTGGATTACCTTATCCGCTCAGGCCACGATTCGACCCGCGTCCGCCGGACCATTCTCCTCGGAGGATTGGTACTGGCACTAGCGGTCGCCGGTGCCACGCGCACCAACGATCCGCATATCGCGATCTTCTGGATCTCCGTTGCACTCTGCGGACTCGCGGCGTCGGCGCCCGTGGGATGGTCGATTCCCGCTCTCATCGCGCCGCCGGGAAGCACGGCGCGTGTGGCGGGAATTATGAACTTCGTCGCGAATTTGCCTGCAATACTCGCGCCAGTGATCACTGGATACCTGGTGGGCAACTCGCAATCATTCCGGCGGCCGTTTCTGGTCGCCGCCGCAGTGTTGGTGGCCGGAATTCTGTCGTACATCTTTCTACTCGGTAAAATCGAAACTATTCCGGCACCAGTAGCAACTTCTTCGCGCTGAGGCGCCACACGCGCCGTCCGCTCTGCGAAAATAGCTTTGGACCTTTCCTTCATGCACGACGATCTCAACCAACACGAGGCGCATATCGCAAACGAAAACACCGCTGTGCCCGAAGAGCAGAAAGCCGGGCTCGCTTATTGGGCAGCTCGCGTCCTGGACGAAGCCGATAAAGCCAGCCACGATTTTGTGCCCGATCCTGTGCACGACCTGCGTGTGGCGATTCGCCGTTGCCGTTCGATGGCTGATGGCTTCCTTTCGATCGATCCCGATCCGGCATGGAAGCAGATGAAGAAGCTGGGGAAAGGCCTTTTCTCCAGCCTGGGCGATTTGCGCGACACCCAAGTGATGATCGAGTGGGTCGAGAAGCTGTCCGCCGAGGACGATCCTCTGCGAGAGATCCTGCTCGATTCGCTGCATAAGAAAGAGGAAGAGCTGAAGCTGACTGCTAAACAAGCAGTCGACAACTTCGATCGCAAGCGCTGGATGGCCCTCAACCAGAAATTGGCCGGGCGCGCCACTCGTGTGCCGCTCGAAGGACTGGTATTTCGGTATTTGGCGCTGGAACGCTGGCACGATGCCTATGAGCTCCATCGCACCGCCTTGCGCAATCGCAGTTCCGTCGCCTACCACCAGCTGCGCATTGGCATCAAACGATTCCGCTACACGGGGGAGAACTTTCTGCCTGAACGGCACAAGCGCTGGTCACGGGACCTGCGAGATCTGCAGGACGCGTTGGGCGAAGTCCATGATTTTGACGTACTGTGGGCGCTGGTAAAGTCGCATCCGGAAGTTGGTTTGGCAGAGCGTCGGCTCTGGCAGCAGACGATTTCCTCCGAGCGGCAGAAACGGCTCGCCTTTTACAGAGAGAAGATGCTTGGCAAGCACTCGCTCTGGCACAAGTGGCGTGCCGAGTTGCCCCAGGGCGACGAACTGGCCGAGGCCGCGCTGGAGAAGATGCGCACCTGGGCGGCGTTTCTCGATCCTGACAACATGCACACGAAACACATCACTGCGCTAGCGCTGGAAATCTACGATGGCCTGGTCCGCGACCACGCGCTGTCCGGGTCGGAGCTTTCCCGCCATATTCTTGAAGCTGCCGCAGCCATGCACGACGTTGGACGCAGGAAGGACGGCGGGCACCGCAAGCGTGGCTACCGCATGATTCGCAAACTTAAGCCGCCCGTCGGTTGGAATGAGGAGCACCTGCATGACGTGGCCATCGTGGCCCACTACCATCGGGGAGGCCTGCCGCCGGCCAATCACCCGATCTTCGCGGGAATTTCGGCCGAGCGACGCGCCGAACTCATGCCGCTTGCCGGCGTGTTGCGACTGGCTAACGCGCTCGATGAAAACCACGATCAGCGGATTTCGTCCGTCGAAATGCAACGTCAGAACGGCGCGTTGACCGTCTACGCGAAAGGGCTGACCAGTTCCATCAGCCGGTTCGGCGAGCAGTTGGCACAAGCGCGCTATCTTCTGGAAAGCTGCGTCAAAATGCCCGTCATGATTAAGCCACTGCGAGCGCCGAGGAGACCCACGTAGCAACCCTCAGCCTAGTAGCTAATCTGGCGAAGTCTTACTGCGAAGTTCCGGGCGGGGTCGCAGGCTTCTGGCTCGTATCGTCAGTCGCGGGTTGTTGCGCTGTCGGACGCTGCGGCGGCAGCGGATAATACCCGTGCCTGGCTGAGACCACCAATCCAGGCCGTTTCACGCGCACCTCGATGTCGCGGTAGGCACTCGATGCTCGCTGCGGCGTCACATATCCGAGTGTGTACTGGTTTCGTGCCTGAGCGGTAATCGTCTGGTAAGCACTTTCAATCGCTTCACGCGAGTACGAGTCGATCACGTCGCCGCCTGTGGCGTTGGCGTACTTGGGAAGGATGTCCGTGTAGCCCTGCCCCGGGATGTGCAGCTTGTCTATCTTGTTCATCCCAGGGATGGCGGGCCCCTCGACGCCCACGGCGTAGATCGCAATGCCATTGGTCAGCAGGACCTTCAACACTTGCGCGTAGCTGGCACGGCTGCCGTACTCATAGCCGTTGCTGATAACGAAGATAATCTTGCGGTTCTCCCGCGGAAGATGCGACAACTCGGTCGCAGCCATCAGGATAGCGTCGTTCAACACGTGCGATTCGCGCGCCGGTGTCTGTGATGGCAACGGCAGAACTCCCGGATCAACCGGTTTTCCGTTCACGTTCGGCGGGGAGCCCAGAGGCCCACCCACAACCGGCGATCCCGGGTTTTGGCCCTGCAGGTCGCGGATACGCTGCAAGGCCAGCTGCAGCCGTTGCTGATTGGCAAAGTCCGATTGTTTCTGCACCGAGTTGCCGTAGGTGAACACGGCAACCTTGTCGAATGGGCCAAACGACCCGTCGAGGGCCGAATATGTAGCCACCACCTTCTTCAGGGTGTTGTCGGAGATTCCGAGATCGATTACCACCGCTGCCGAGAGCGGAAACGGGTCGCTGGTGAAGAATGTTATCGTCTGCTTGACGTTGTCCTCGTAGACGCTAAAGTCTTGTGCCAGCAGGCCGTCGACCATCTTACCTTCCGGATCTTTCACCGTAACCGGCACGCTTATAAAGTTCACGTCCTTTTCGAGGGTAAAGAGCTGGTCAAAGTCGTTTCCCGGCGCATTGCTGTTCTTGCCGGGGGGCACGGTTTTAATGCCCTGAGAGCCCGGCGGAGGCGCCTCCGGGTTGGTTGACGGAAGAGGCTGCGTCGGATCATCGGACGGGCGAGTATTTCCCGCGTCTTGTGGGTTTGTTTTCGAGGAGGCTGCTCCGGTGTCATCGCTCCCAGGAACCGGCGCCGTAACGTCAGGTGGCGGCGGTGGAGGAGCGTTGTTCTGCGGTCGAGGAGCGTCGGGTAGAGGTTGCTGTGCCACCGCAGGTGTTACAGCAAGAGTAACTACTGCCAACAGCAAGGCGATGTGGATCCGCGTACTCGGTCGACGCTTCAACATGTTAAGTGGCTGCACTCCAAAGGGGGACGGAACTCCTCAGTATACCCGCAACTCGGTCCCTGCGGCACGCCGGTCGTGCCACGGGCCCGAAGATTGCACTACAATATCTGCACCCGCTGAGAAAGAGGTACTTGGTTGATCCGCGTTCGTCCGTTTCTAGTAATCGCCTCGCTCTTGCTTTCGTCCGCCCTTTGGCTGGCAGCGCAGTCCACTGTGCACGATCAGGAACCGCCTCGTTCGTCGGTGCCGCCGCAGGCGCAACCTTCTGACCAACCGTCGCAGGAACAGCAGGGCGAATCAGTTGAGACCTTTAAGGCTCAGGTCAATGTCGTCAACATCTTCTTTAATGTGAAAGACAAGCATGGCCTGCTCATGCCCGGCCTGACCAAGGGCGACTTCGAAGTCATCGAGGATGGCAAACCCCAGACCATCAAGTACTTTGCGTCAGACGCCGATCAACCCCTGACGCTAGGCCTGCTCATCGATACCAGTCCCAGCCAGGAGCGCGTCCTCACGATCGAGCAGGAGTCGTGCGTCGAGTTCCTGCAGAGTGTGCTTCGCCCCAAAGACCTCGCCTTCCTCATTAATTTCGATTCCGACATTGATCTCGATCAGGACTATACCAACAATGTTGGCTCCATCCGGCGCGCTCTGAACAAGCTCCAGATCGGGGGTGGTGCGGTCGGCGGCGGCCCGGTAGGTCTGGGCGGAGGCCCCGTCCCCAACGCTCACCCCCGCAGCACAGCGCTTAACGATGCCGTCTACGTTGCAGCCGACGAAAAGCTCAAGACCGAGGTCGGACGCAAGGCGATGATCATCTTCACCGACGGTGAAGACGAGGGCAGCCACTTGAAAATTCGTGATGCCATCGAGGCCGCGCAAAAGGCCGACACAATGTGCTACGTGATCCTGATCGCCGATCGCGGCGGATGGTACCAGGGGTTCGGCGAAGGTGACATGAGAAAGCTGGCCGAAGAGACCGGCGGACGCGTTATCGAAGTAGGCAATAACCAGCAGAAACTGCGTCAGGCGTTTGATCAGATCCAGCAGGAGCTACGCAGCCAATACAACATCGGCTACACGCCCACCAATTCGAAGCTCGACGGGTCCTATCGCAAGATCCAGATCCGCGCCAAGGGTGGCGACTACAAGGTGCAGGCCCGCCAGGGCTATTACGCGTTGGCGAAAGACTAACACCTAAGCCAGGCTTTCCTACCAGGTGGTGAACGGCTTGGCGACCAGGTTCGCGTTGAAATAGCGTGGATCGCCGGTCACTTCCTGCCCGATCCAGTCAGGCAGCGTAACTGACTGATTTTCTTCCTTGAGCTCGACCTCGGCAGTGATCAAGCCGCGATTGTCGCCCTCGAACTCGTCGACCTCCCACACTACCGGTCCCTGTGGAATGCGATAGCGTGTCTTCTCCACCAACGGACGCGCGCACAGCTGGTCGAGCATCTCGTTCGCGTCGGACAGCGGAATCTCGTACTCATACTCGGGGCGTTTGTCGCCCACAGTGATGCCCTTTACGGTGAAATAGCCTTTGTCGCCCGCGGTGCGCACACGGACGGTGCGTTCCTTAACTGTGCTGAGATATCCCTGGCGGTAGCGTTTGCCGGCGCCGAGGCCGCGCCAGCCGTCGTTCTTCAACAAGAACTTGCGTTCAATCTCTGTTCCCATCGCATCCCCTCCGACCTTTTAGGCCTTTTGTGAGTGATTGGCGTCACGCCGCGTCCCATCCCAGGGTGCGCCTGATCTCGCGAATGTAACTGACATTTCGTTCATTAATTCCCAATTCGCGCACCAGTTCGAGCACCGCATCAGGATTTGTCGATTCCACGGCCACTGTATCGCGCCTCACCTTGTTGATGGTGATGTTCGAGTACTCGGTGGCGCACCTTCCAATATTGAATTGGTATCGCGTTTTGGCAACATCCACGACGGCGATTTTCGGTTCCTTCTGCACAACCTCCTGGAAAAACTCGTCCATCGTGTATTCGACCCGCGTTAGTGCTGGAGGCGTTAACTGAAGGCTGGGGAATATCTGTTCCGCAACCGCCGAATTGCTTAAGGGGAATCCTGCTTTCAGGATTGGCCGCCACTGCTCCAGTCCGCGATCTTCGTCAATCAGGACCTTGATGTCCATCAGCTCAGCGCGGATCTTGGTATTGCATTTCTCAGTAACCGCAGAGATGAGGTAGGTCTCTTGGCTCTTGGTCTCTCTTGCTTCCGCCTTCGCTTCGAGCTTTCGACGAAGCGTTGTCAGCGACTCTGACCAGATACGGAATTCGTAGCGCGGCTTGATCTCTGTCATTTCGCCCCCTGAAGCAACCGATCAGTATATGTAAGTTGAAGAATCGCGCCGAGCGGAACTCGCCTCCGCGACATACCCGGCACTAAAGGGTTATTCTAGGCAGTTCCAGTTGCACATTTTCCTGCTGGGGTACGCTTCGGCGTGCCGGAGGGCTTTGCTTGAAGTCGAACCGTATTACGTCCATTGTCACGTGGTTCGCCACTCTCGCATTTTTTGGCGCAACCTTTCTCTTTTACGGAAACGTAAGGGCCCAGCAACCGCAGCCCAGCACGGCGAAGACGCAGCTTCCCAATGCTCCCAGCGCACAGAAAGCGAAGACACAGAGCATTGGTTCAACTGACGGCGGCTGGCCCCGGACCTTCACCAGCGGACCTGATACCTTCACTCTCTATCAGCCGCAGGTCGATAAGTGGGAGGGCAACCTCATCGACCTGTACTCCGCCGTCGAACTGAAGACTGGCAAAGACAGCGCTGCAAAATACGGAGTCGTCTGGTTTCAGGCTCGCCTTGAAGTTGATAAGGTCAACCGTCTCGTGACCCTCGACCAGGCCAAAGTTACCAGGGTGAAGTTCCCGGTCGCCTCTGAGAGAGAGACCGAGCTCGAATCTCTTCTGGAAGCGAAACTTCCGGGCGCCACCAAGACTATCTCGCTCGACCGGCTCGAGGCGATGGTCGAGGCGAACGACGAAATCATCAAGAGCATCGACGTAAAGAATGACCCGCCCAAAGTCATCATCTCGACGAAGCCCGCGGTACTCGTGCTGATCGACGGTCTGCCCCAGCTTCGCGATGTTCCGGGCGTGAAGCTGCAGCGCGTGATCAACACCCGCTCCGTCATCCTCTTCGAGACGGACAAGAAGCTGTATTACCTTCGGGTGCAGGACTGGTGGCTCGAATCCAAGGAGCTCGAAGGTCCCTGGCAGTACGCGAAGAAACTCCCTGACGACATGAAGAAAGCCGAGGAACACCTCGTCAGCCAGAACCAGGTGCAAAATCCCACAGGAGAAGAGACGCCGCAGCGACCACAGCAACCGTCGTTGAAGGAAGCCGGCAAGAAGGCGCAAATTCCGATGGTCTACGTCGTCTTCGGCCCGGCTGAACTCATCGAGGTCGATGGCGAGCCTAAATACAATCCCATTCCAACCACCGGCCTCGAGTATGTGGTCAACACCAACGGCAACATCTTCCGTCTGGACGGACAGTATTACATCCTGATTTCCGGCCGCTGGTTCAAAGGCCCGTCGGTCGATGGCCCGTGGACCTTCGAGGATGGCAAGGCTATACCGCCCGACTTCGCCAAGATTCCTACCGATAACCCCAAGGCAACAGTACTAGCTTCGGTTCCGGGAACGCCCGAGTCGAAAGAAGCGCTAATCGCCAACTCGATTCCTCAAACCGCGACCATCACGCGCTCCGAGGCTAAACTCACCGTGCAGTACGACGGCGAGGCGGCTTTCATCCCGATTCAAGGCACCTCAATGCAGTACGCCAAGAACACCAGCGCCCCGGTCATCAAGGTGTCCGACAACAACTACTACTGCGTGGAAGCCGGAGTCTGGTTCAAAGCTCCCACTCCGCAAGGCCCGTGGACCGTGGCCGATACAGTTCCGCCTGAGATCTACGGCATTCCTCCCAGCTCACCGCTTTACTATGTGACGTACGTAAAGGTCTACAAGTCGACACCCGATGTCGTGTACGTCGGCTACACGCCGGGTTACTACGGCACCGTAGTCTCGGCCAGCACGAATACCGTAGTCTACGGCACTGGGTGGTACTATCCTCCCTATATTGGTCCCACAGTGTGGTACGGCTGGCCGTACACCTACGGAGTGGGAGCCGGCTTCACCTACACTACCGCAACCGGCTGGAGCTTCGGCTTCGGATATGGTTATGGCTACTATCCGTGGTACTACCCGTGGTGGGGACCGATGGGATACTATGGGTGCTGCTGGTACCCGTACTACGGATGGGGCGCATGGGGTGGAGCCGCTGTCGCCAACGTTTACGGCGTCTGGGGCAACACGGCCTACTCCCGCACCGGAGCAGCCTGGGCTAATCCTTACACCGGCAATTATGGCGCGGCCAGCCGCGGTGCCTACTACAACACACAGACCGGACGCACTACCGTAGCCGGACGCGGCACTAACACCAACATCTACACGGGTAACACTGCCGGTTATCGCGGAGGCGCGACCTACAACCCCAACACGGGCATCGTCGCTGGCGGCGGAGCAGGTTATGCCGGCAACATCTACACCGGACAAGGCACTGCGAATCGCGGAGGGTTTGTGTACAACACCAACACCAACGCCGGCATCGCGGCCGGGAAGAATAACGTTTACGCGGGCCAAGATGGCACCGTGTATCGCTACAACCGCGATTCTGGCAACTGGTCGAGCAACAGCGGCAGCGGATGGCAGGCTGTGGACAGGCCGCAACCCACATTGCAGAATCAGCAGCAGATGCGTGATCAGGGCGCGCACCGTACCCAGAACTTCAACCGCAGCTACGGCGGGGCAAGAATGGGTGGTGGCGGCATGCGCATGGGCGGTGGCAGACGACGTTAGAGCGACGCTAGACGCAACAGATCCTGGACCTGACGGTTGTCGCGCCCGTGCATTCTCGGCCCAGGAAATGCCCCCAAGGCCGCGGTTTGCCCACCTTCGCGCCTCTTGCCACCTTTCCATCCGTGTAGCAACATTGCGCCACTCTTCACCCGGAGTTCCGTCGAGCAATTCCCCCGGATCACCTGGGTCTTGCTTCCTAATGCGCGACCGTGACTGATCGCACCGGTTTCATGCGGAAAGCGGAGGCGTGTTGCTCACGCTATAGGCGGAATTGCCGCCTGGGCCACGCCTAGGCCCAGCTTCGTGTGCGCTCCAGGAATTCTGTGTTCCAGGCGTCGCGAATGGCTGTCAGCGTCTGCTCGTCGAAGTAGTTGGGGTCACCGTTGAACTCACTGAGCGCAACGACGTAGCGGTGAACATCGGCTAATTCGACGGTGTGTGGCTCAATTTCAGGATGCGTGTTGGCTAAAAGAATCCCGAGCTTACTTGTGTCTTGCCAAGTCAGTCCGTCTGGCATTCGGGCCTCCGGGAAATGCCGAGGATTATATCCCAGGCTTTTCGTGACACAAGCGTGAATCACATCCACCGAGCGCATCGAGATGGTGTTGATTGGTAGGATGGTCAGCATGCCCGCATTACTCAAAGACGCCCTTCGGCAAAACAAAACGCTAATCGGAACACTGGTCACGACATCATCTCCTGAGGTCGCAGAAGTGCTGGCGCTCGCCGGCTTCGATTGGCTGTTCATCGACCTTGAGCACGGCAGCCTGTCTATTCAGGACGCGCAAAGCGTCATCCAGGTCGTCGCAGGACGATGCTTCACCGTGGTGCGCGTTCCCGATGCAAGCGCCGAGAACGTCAAGCGCGTCCTCGACACAGGTTGCGATGGCATCATCGCTCCCCACGTCAACTCGGCAGACGAAGCCCGCACAATCGTGGCTCTTGCAAAGTATCCGCCCGACGGCGAGCGCAGCGTCGGACTCGGCCGCGCTCAGGGCTATGGTCTGAACTTCGCCGATTACATTGCCTCCGCCAACGCGCAGACCGTTGTGCTCGTTCAGATCGAACACAAAAATGCCGTCGCCAACGTCGACCAGATTCTGCAAGTGCAGGGAATCGACGCGTTATTCATCGGCCCGTACGACCTGTCGGGCAGCATGGGCATTCTCGGCCAGGTGTCGGATGCCAGAGTCGTGGCAGCAATCGACAAAGTTCGCTCCGCGTGTGCAAGGACGAACCGGTCATTCGGAATCTTCTGTGCTACCGCCGAACAAGCTTCAGCCGCAATTACGGCGGGCGCCCGAATCGTTGCCGTCGGAACCGACCTGATGCACATGGCCAACTCCGCCCGGGTGGCCTTAGAAGCGATCCGCGCACGCTGATCGAGCCCGACTGATCGAGTCAGACCGGCGCTAGCGACTGATTAGCAGTAAAATGCCGCTGTATTCGTGCGTCCCAGGAAGGAGGCAGTATGGCTCTGAAGCCGGGAGATCTTGCGCAGGGAGATGTTCGATTGCTCGAGCACCCAGTGGCGAAGGAACTTCTGGCCTCGAACATCCCAGCGCGCCTAGCGTACGTGGCTACCGACGGTACTCCCCGGGTCTTGCCCATCTGGTTTCATTGGGACGGACGGCAGTTGGTGATGGGCACCCCGCCGAACGCGGCTAAGCTGACGGCACTGACACAGAATCCTAAGGTTGCGGTCACAATTGATGACAATACTTTCCCGCATAAGGTGCTGCTGATTCGCGGCACCGCTCACGTTGCCACGGTGGAAGGCGTAGTGCCGGAGTGGGCACAGGCTGCGGAACGATATTTCGCCGGAAAAAGGGAAAGCATGGGTCGAGCACATCCGCGCGAAGACGGGAAGGCAGGCGCGCATAGCGGTCACACCGGAATGGGTCGGAGTGCTGGATTTCGAGACGCGATTTCCACAAACTCTTTCGGAATGACCTCCAAAGGCCTTCTTGGGGCCATTACACCTAAGCACTTTGACGTTCGCGAAAACCTCCACCCCACCAAAGAATTACGTAGGGATTACACTATCCGCTTTGCGAGACGGCGCTATCTGATCGGATAGTCGCGAAAGAGCAACAGCCGCGAACACATCAACTATCGCCTGCCTCCGGTCTTCCGGCTAAGTCGTTCTGGGTAAACCACTTCGGCGACATTCCACAGAACGCGAGAGGCTTCAGCCGCGCCCGAAAACGCCTGGCATCCTGCGTGCTTTAGTGAAGGCATCCACCCCGAAGGAGCGCAAAATGAATTTCCTCAGAGGCACCTGCTTACTTTTGACGATCACCCTGGTTTCACTCGCCGCACCCGCGTTCGCGCAGCAAGATGTCGACCCCGACCATTTCGATCACGTAGCCAGCACGAAGCCCGTCGCGAAGGCGCCAATCAGCAAGTCGACGGCGCAGAAACGACTCCAGGGCAAAGCCAGCGCTGCGAATCACCGCGCAAAGTCGCAGTCTTCGAAGCGCTCGGTAGCGAAGCTCGAGGAATTGGGGCCAGGCGCGAAGGCATTTCCAACAGCGGCGACGAAGCAATCGTGCCCCATGCCCGGAAGTTGCTCGGACGGCCAGGTGATGCCGGGAGTAGAAACCTCGACAACGCTACCCATCGCCACGTCGGGGAAGTAAGTATAGCCCACCAGTGTCCACAGGTTAGGACTCACCAAGGTCGCCGGTGGAGACCAATACCGCGAAGCGAAGAGGTTCGAAGCATCGGCTGCACCGCGATTCCACACCCGGACAGAAACGTAGTTGTCCTGGCAGTGATGACGTCGATATCGCTTTCGGTGGCGCTGGCGATCGATGAAGGCGTGGAGTAGATCGCCACGCATCTGAGACGCCCGAGGATGGTGGCAGTTTCGGCAAGGGTGTTGGTGGTGGCAGCTCGAGCGGCGATGATCGCCGGCCTCTAGGAGGACGTGACCGGTCAGTTGGAGACCGCTGCCACGTGCACAATTCCACATCGTTGGAAACCGGCCCGAACTGAGATCCCGATCAACGGCTGCCCGAGTTTTGGCATGATGCGCCAGGCCGTTAAAATCATTTCTGCGGCTGTGGCTGGAATGGTTGCTCGCTGGTCCTAGCTGAGTGGAGAAGAGCCGGGCTGGCCGCCAACCGACTTTTGTCTTGCCATCCGAATCTTCTCCAGAGCCGATCTCATCTCCCGAAGCTCGACGCGCGAGCCCGGTCTGCGGCAAGCGCAGCCATATCCAAGCCCGCCTTCACCTCCTCGGCTCCAAAATAGATACTCCAATCCACAAAGCTGGCATGCCAACGATCGTCGTAGTTAGAAAATATGTTCCAAGCGGCACCGATCTCGTACGACGGCTCACCTTCATCCCGCATGCCGGGTGTGGGCAGCACGGTTATCAAGGCATTGATGCCCCAATCATCGGCGCGAACATTGCTAACGCGGACATAGGCAATAAAGTCCGGCTCCACATAGATGGTGTTAGCTCCTTCGCGCAGAGGTAGCTCCTCCTGGAATTTCTGAGGGTCTTTCATCGCTGCTTTCCAGCTGATTTCGAATTCATTCAATCTCCGATGGCTGGCATGAATAGCAAAATTCGGACCTGCCACAGGCGGTGCTGACCAGCTACTCCACCTGCGGGAAACCGGGCCAAGCTACAGCCGGTAACTGATACCTGATTCGAGCAGCCGCCGTCCAAAACAGGGCAACACTTTGCCTGCGTCGCGCCGTTTAGAGAGGACAAACCCGTATGAAGGCTCTCAAGTATAGTGTGCTGCTCGTGGTTTTGACATTGTTTTCTGCCCCGCTTTGGGCGCAAGCCACTTCGCAAACCACCTCCGATCCGGCCCTCCTGCCGCAACGCGATGGCTCTCACGACTTCGACTTCCTCATCGGCGACTGGAAGGCCCACGTCCGTCGCCTTCCCGATCGCCTGAACAACTCCAATGTCTGGGTTGAGTACGACGGCATCTCGAACCACCATAAAATCCTCGACAGCAATTCGAATTTTGAAGAGTTCGATGTCACCAGCACCGACAAGAAGCTTCGTATCAAGGCCCAGACGCTCCGCCTCTACAATCCCACAACGCGCCAGTGGAGTATCTATCTCCTGGATGTGAATGAGGGGACTCTTGACGTGCCCCATGTGACGGGTGGCTTTACCGGAAAGCGCGGTGAGTTTTACGGTCAGGACCAATACCAGGGCCGCGCGATTCTGGTGCGCTACGTCTGGCTCGACATCTCTCCCAAATCCGCACGTATGGAGCAATCGTTCTCTCCGGACGGCGGCAAGACCTGGGAAGTCAACTGGATTTGCGAGCTGTCGCGGTAGAAGGTGCCGGTTAGATAATTCCGCCGGACGAGTGGAGCAGACAACGCCTCCTTCAATCAGAAACTGAGAGCGGGTAACCCCATTCAAGCGAGCGTCAGCGAACTTGAGTGGGGATTTTGATGAGCCACAGTCTACTACGAGCGACCAGTCACGAGTTACCAGTCACCAATTGCCAATCCTACAAGTCCTTCTTGGGAACCACCACCGCAATCTCCAACTCCTTCAGCTGCTTGTCGCTCACGGGCGTCGGGGCGTCCATCATCAGGTCGATGGCTTTGGCGGTCTTGGGGAAGGGGATGACTTCACGCAGGCTGGAAGCTCCGGCGAGGATCATCACGATGCGGTCGAGGCCAAGCGCGATGCCTCCGTGCGGCGGCGTGCCGTATTGCAGCGCCTCGAGGAAGTATCCGAAGCGCGCCTCCTGCTCGGCGGGCGACATGCCGAGCGCCTTGAAGATGATGCTCTGGATGTCTTGCCGGTGAATACGAATGGAGCCCGAACCGAGCTCGGTACCGTTGAGCACCACATCGTAAGCGAGCGAGCGCGCCGCGCCCGGGTCGCTGTCGAGGATGGGCATGTCTTCTTCGTGCGGCGAGGTGAAGGGGTGATGGGCAGCGTTCCAGCGGCCCTCGGTTTCGTCCCACTCGAACATGGGGAAGTCGGTCACCCAGAGGAAACGGAAGTCGCGCTGAGCGAAGGCGCCGTGCTTGGCGGCGAACTTCTGGGCGAGGGCGAGACGGAATTGTCCGGCGATTCCCAAGAGTTCGCGTTCGCGGTTAGAGAGACGGGGGTTAGTTCCCACGCTGTCGCCAACAGAAGGCGACAAGGGTGGGGCACCCACAGTCGTTCCCACCCTATCCTCCGATGGCGCGGCCGATAAGGATGGGACACCCGACAATGAGGATCGAGCACCTGCGATGAGGACGAGCAGATCGTCAGCGTTGGGCTTGGCCATCTCGCGAATCTTTGAGACAGCGTCGGGGAAGGACTTCTCCAGGCGTTTAATGTCTTCGAACACCTTCGCGTCTTTGCGGTCGCCGAAGAGCAGCTTGAGGTCGTCTCGCTCCTTACGGGAGAGCTCACCCACCTTGGGCGTGACGATGGCGACGACGGGCGACTCGGGATCGATGTTGAGCGTGGCGAGGTTCTCAGGCGCGAAGGCGGACCTTACATCCGACATCGCAGGCAGACGCAGGTCGGGCTTGTCGACACCGTAGAGGCGAATCGCCTCGTCGTAGGTCATGCGCGGGAAGGGAGTCCGGATGTCGACGCCGATAGTCGTCCACGCGGCCTTGAGGAAGCCTTCGACGACGGCGAAGATCTGGTCGGACCGCGCGAAGGTCATCTCGAGGTCGATTTGAGTGAACTCAGGCTGGCGGTCAGCGCGAAGATCTTCGTCGCGGAAGCAGCGCGCAACCTGGAAGTACTTGTCGAAGCCCGAGATCATGAGGATCTGCTTGAACTGCTGCGGCGACTGTGGCAGGGCGTAGAACTCACCGGGATGAACGCGGCTGGGCACGAGGTAATCGCGCGCGCCTTCAGGCGTGGAGCGCGTCATTATGGGGGTTTCGATTTCGTAGAAGCCCTGCGAGTTGAGATATTCGCGGATGGCCAGCGTGACGCGGTGACGCAGCGCGATGTTGGCGTGCATCTCGGGACGGCGCAGGTCGAGATAACGGTACTTGAGGCGGACCTCTTCGTTGGCGATTTCGTTGTCGGCGGGGGAGAAGGGCAGGGGCTTGCTGTCGTTGAGGAGGCGGAGGTCGTCGGCAACGACCTCGATTTCGCCGGTGGGGATATTGGGGTTGACGGTGTTGAGATCGCGCAGCTTCACGTGTCCGATAACGGCGACCACGTATTCGGACCGCAGGGATTCGGCTTTCTTGTGGAGCTCGGCGCCGGCGTCGGCGGTGATGACGACCTGGGTAATGCCGGTGCGGTCGCGCAGGTCGAGAAAGATGATGTTGCCGAGGTCGCGGCGGCGATTGATCCAGCCCATGAGCACGACCTTGCGGCCGGCGTCGGAGGGGCGAAGCTTGCCACACATATGAGTGCGTTGAAGGTGGCCGAGGAAGTCGAGCATGAAGGTCCTTAGTAAGGGAAAAGACGATTCTAACGGATGGGAGGAGTTCGACGCAGAATGAGGGCATGACAGAAAAGGTTGCGGAGTTGCTGAAACGAGCCATGGAATTGCCCTCCGAAGGACGTGCGGCACCCGCGAGTTGGTTGCTAGCCAGCCTTGACCAGGACCTGTCGATGAAGGAGCGGAACGAATGGAGCGGGAGATCGCTCGACGTGTGGAATGCATCTGAGCCTGGTCAAAATTGTGGCGATCGCGCCTGGACGGCGGCGTCCTGAGTACTGGAGAAAGCGAATCGCGGGGCGCTAACTACTCAAGTATGCTTTCAGCTTCTCTCGCACCACGGTTTCCTGTTTCCCGCTGGCCAGCTCTTTCACTGCGAATTCGCCGGAGTTCACTTCGTTTTCCCCGACGATGACGATGTAGCGCGCGCCGGCTCTCTTGGCGGCCTCGAAAGACTTCTTCAGGCGGAAGCTTTCGTCGCCGAGATCGCAGCGGACTCCGGCGCGGCGGAGTTCCCGGGCGAGCTTGAGGGCGTGCGAGTTCATGCCGGCGCCGAGCGGAGCGATGTAGGCGTCGAGTGATCCGGCAGCAGTGACGCCTTCGGCTTCGAGCGCGAGAATGAGACGGTCTTCGCCGATGGCGAAGCCGATGCCGGGAGCTCTGGGGCCGTCGAGGGATTCGGAGAGACCGTCGTAGCGTCCGCCGCCGACCACGGCGCTCTGCGCCCCGAGGTCGCCGTGCGTGAACTCGAAGGTCGTGCGGGTGTAGTAGTCGAGGCCGCGCACCATGCGCTCATTGATGGTATACGGAATTCCCACAGCGTCGAGCATGGCGCGTACAGCGGCAAAGTGCTCGCGGCAAGCGTCGTCGAGGTACGCGCTGATCTTGGGCAGCTTCTCGATGATGGGCTGGTCTTCAGGCACCTTGCAGTCCAGGACGCGCAGCGGATTGGTCTCGGCGCGACGCTGGCAGTCGGAGCACATCTGGTAGACGAGGGGTTTCAGCGCTACTCGCAGGGCCTGGTTGTAGCGGGCACGGTCGGCGGCGCCGCCGACGGAGTTGAGCTCGAGCGCCCAGCCACGCAGGCCAAGGTCGTTGAGCAGAGTCGCCAGCATCTCAATAACTTCGGCATCGCGCGCAGGAGATTCGCTGCCCGCGCTGGGTGGCCCGATGATCTCGGCGCCGATCTGGTAGAACTGGCGGTAGCGTCCTTTCTGCGGGCGCTCGCGGCGGAACTGCGGGCCAATATAGTAGAGCTTCTGCAGCTTGCCCTGCTTGTCGAGTCCGTGCTCAATGTAGGCTCGGACGACGCCGGCAGTGTTCTCGGGACGAAGCGTCAACGACTGCGACTTTTCGCTAGCGGCGCGACCCTTGTCTTCCCAGGTGAACATTTCTTTGGTGACGATGTCGGTGTCTTCGCCGACCCCGCGCGCGAACAGGCTGGTGTCTTCGAAGATAGGGGTGCGGATCTCGTTGAAGTTGTAGCGAGCGAAGACGTCGCGGACTTTGGCCTCCACCCGGTTCCAGAGGTCAGTATCGGGCGGGAGCAGGTCACGGGTTCCGCGGATGGCACGAATCATAAGGAAATTGTCAGTTGCCAGTGGTCAGTTGCCAGTTAAGGTCAATCGTAATTGGTACCGCATAGCAGGTAACTGGCAACTGGCTACTGATAACTGGCTACTTCTTGCGTTCTGCCAGGTACGTCTCCTTGTATCCCAAATAGTTCTTCGCGTAGCGCAGAATCGTCTGCTTGTCGTCGTCGCTGAGTTGCTTGCGCACCTTGCCAGGTACGCCCATTACCAGCGAACCGGGAGGAATCACCGTTTCTTCAGGAATGAGCGTACCCGCGGCGATGATCGAACCCGCTCCGATGCGCGCGCCATTCAATATGATGACGCCCATGCCGATGAGGCAACGGTCTTCCACCACGCAGCCGTGCAGGGTGACGCTGTGTCCCACGGTGACCCAATCGCCGACGACCACCGGCCACTGGTTCAGCATGCCGTGCATCACCGAGCAGTCCTGTATGTTGCTGTTAGCGCCGAGGCGGATGTAGTTCACGTCGCCGCGCACTACCGCATTCATCCAGATGCTGGCGTTTTCGCCCAGCACCACATCGCCGATTACCTGCGCCGATTCGTCCACATAGCAGGAGCCGGGAATGGCGGGCGAGATGCCTTTGTAAGAGCGAATCATCGCTGCGAATCCTGAATCTTTGAACATAACATGCGCCCAGTTCCTGGAAAAATCGTTCACCACGGAGACATCCTTCCTCCCGCTAGGCGGGACTGAGGGCACGGGGCTGATACAGTTCCTGATCTGAGGGAGGCTCCCGATGACAACGATTGCCCGGCTGCTGGCCGTGACGGAAGGAAACGCAGCTGTTGCGTTCTACGGGAATGCGTTTGGTGCGAAATTGCTTTGGAAACTCGAGAGAAAGAGGTTGTCGCCCGGCTGTCGATCGGCCGCAACAAGTTCTTTCTCGCGCACCAAGCGCCGGAGTGTGGGAAGCGAGGGCCGTCGTCGGCAGGTTTTACCACCGTTCGCGTAGAACTGTTTGGCCATGACCCCGTCGCGGTTCAGCAGATGGCGCTGGCCGCCGAAGCGGTGCAGCACGACCCGGTAACGGAAAATCGGTTCGACATGGAAGGGCCGGAGCCGATCAGGCGAATGTTCGAGGGCGCGGTGATCGATCCGTTCGGTCACATGTGGCCTATCGGGAGGATCCTCGAGTGAGTTCGAGTGCCTTAAGGCTGTCCGATAGCGGTCCGACGACGGCGAGTACAGTATCTGCATGAGTCGGAATCCTGCACTTGATCCGAGTTCGAAGCTCAAGCCCGTTCGCAGGTCATATCTCAGAAGGCACTCGCTTGGCCTGGGAGCGCTGGCAATCGTTGTCACCCTGATTGTGGCTTACATCAAGTCCGATCCGTCGACGCACCTGGGCTCGTTCTTTGGCAACGCCATCGCCGACTGGACGGGCGTGCTGCTTACCGTCATCATGACCAAGCATCTGTATGAAAAAGGATCGGCGGAAAGCAAGCAGCCGCGCGGGAAACTGCAGTCACCGACGCTGGAGTTTCTCCGCGGGCATTCGCTGACCGTGTTTCTCGTCACGACATGGTTTGTCTGGATCGCAATCTTTCGGCGCATGGACCCAAACAGCCGTTGGGGACAGGTGGTCGGCAATATCGTCTCCGAGTGGACCCAGATCTTGGGTCTGGTATGGATGACCAAGATCCTGATGGAGGTTGGATCAAAAGAGGCGGGAGCGGTGAAGACGGGACAGAAGCCGCAGGCGGGGGCCGGGTAGAAGTGGAGCTAATATCGGTCCCCGATGCGATTAGGTTGCGATTCAGCCATGCAAGGTTCCAAGCGATGCGGATAGGCAAGAGTGAAACGCTTAGGATCCAACGAGGTTTCAAGCTTGAGTTTGGCGGCCTTGTTTACCGGGTGGCAAGTTGGAAATCAACTTCATAAGGCGAGGCCGCTGCACCCTGGATTTGCTTCGCCAAAACAGCGGCTGCGCCACTGCTGATCCACTCTTTCGACCAAGGGAGGCGAAAGACAACACCTCCCGTTTGTCTCCTAAGTTCCTCCATGTTCTCTGGCGCCTCGCGCTCTTCCGGTGTCTTGTAGACGCCAGAATCCACCAGGAAAACAAAGACGCGGACGCCGCGACCGGCCAGAGATTCGACGACTTGTTGCGGTTTCCCTGTCCTGAAATTGTCGCCACCATCGGTAACGAAAAATACGGTATCGGCAAATTGGGCATTCCCAAGGATCGACGTCGCTTTATCCAATGCGGAATATAAGGCGGTTCTGCCTTTAGGAAATGGTTGCTTCAGCGAAAAAACCTGCTTATTTGCTCCGCTGCTATCTTGCCATTGTGAAAGTTCGAAATCCTGCGCAAACCTTCCCACCATAACTGGAGCTTTCGCTGGGATAGAATCCACCGCAAATGCCGCCGTAGCAAATCCCGGGTCCCATTTCTCTGTCTGGGGTGAGGACTGCATACTTCCGCTTGTGTCAATCAGCAATAGCACTCGGAGAGGACCGCTGTAGAGTGCGGGGGATGGTGCAGGAATTAGGGTACCGTTGACGAACACTTGGACCTGTCGTACTTCCGGTGGAAGCGACTGTCCCTGGGGCAACACTGTCAGGGGAATGCTGCGGTGCAGTGAGGCGTCAGAGCTCGACCAGCTAGATGCCGCATCCGATTGAGCCCAAATGGGCATTGCGAGAAATGCAAGAGAGCCGCGAAAACCATAGGCAGAGTGCGCGCGTGAAGGGGGCCCATGAGTCTGACCAAGTGGAACTACCAATACTGCAGCATTTACAGAAACTTTGTCAGTTGAAATCGACTCGAAATAGACTTCGTTGCCGTTCCGCAGTATCTTCTCCAAAGCACACTTTGTGGGGTTCGACCGAATCGAGGCATCCTATGTACTTTGAACAGTTCTACCTCGGCTGTCTGGCCCATGCGTCGTACTTGCTGGGGTCGGAGGGCGAGGGAATCGTCGTCGATCCGCAGCGCGATGTGGAGATTTATCTAGAAGCCTCACAGAAAAACGGCCTGAAGATCCGCTACATCTTTGAGACGCACTTGCACGCCGACTTCGTGTCTGGACATCGCGAACTGGCGGCGCGCACCGGCGCGCAGATTTATCTATCTCGTCACGCCGGTGCTACGTTTCCGCATGTCGACGTTACCGACGGCTACAGGCTGCAGGTGGGCAAGCTGAAGATTGAAGTGCTGGCCACGCCGGGTCACACGCCGGAGAGCATCAGCCTGCTGGTCACCGATGAAGAGCAGGGTGAGCAGCCGTGGGCGGTGCTGACGGGCGACACGCTGTTCATTGGAGATGTGGGCCGGCCGGACCTGTCGCCGACCCATACGCCAGTCGAACTGGCGGGCATGCTGCACGACTCGCTGCACCAGAAGCTGATGGCGCTGCCCGAAGCTGTGCTGGTGTATCCCGCGCATGGAGCGGGTTCGCTGTGCGGGCGCAATATGCGCGCGGAGCGTTTTTCGACAATCGGCACTGAACGGCTCACCAATTACGCGCTGCAGATTCACGAGCGCGACGAGTTCGTGCGGCAGATGACCTCGAACCTTCCGGCGCGGCCTGATTATTTCCTGGAAGACGCTGCCATCAATCGCGCGGGAGCACCGGCGCTGTCGGATCTGCCTGAGCTGAAGTCGATCACGGCGCAGGAGCTCAAGGCAATGCTCGAGAAAGGCGCGATAGCGCTGGACGTGCGACCGGGTGGAGAGTTCGTCGCGGGACATGTGCCACGATCGGTGAGCATTCCGCTGTCGGGGCAGTTTGCCTCGTGGGCGGGAGCGGTGTTGGGACTGGCGTCGCGGCCGGTGCTGATTGCGGCGAATGCCGATCAGATCAGCGAAGCACGGACGCGCCTGGCGCGGATCGGGATTGAAGATGTCGCGGGGTATCTGCAGGATGGCGTTGAAGGCTGGCGCAGTGCGCAACTGCCGGTTGCTCAGGTGAGGCAGATTACTCCCCAGGAGCTGGCGGCGCAGATTTCGCAAAGAGCCATTGGCGTGCTGGACGTTCGTCGCGAAGGCGAGTTCCAGGCAGGACACATCGATGGAGCGGATTGGCATCCGCTGGACCGGTTTAAGGCGGCGCTGCCCGAGATCAGCAAAGATTCGCCGGTCGCAGTGCATTGCAAGAGCGGTTATCGCAGCCTGGTCGCGGTGAGTTTCCTCCAGCGTGCCGGGTACCACAATGTGGTAGATGTCGCCGGAGGGTTCGACGCGTGGGTGGGGGCGGGACTGCCGAGTTCAACAGAGGCTGTCGAGGTTGGAGCAAAGTAGTTCAACTCCAGTAGTTTCAAGATTTCCAAGAAAGCGTTCACCACGGAGACACGGAGGGAACGGAATAGCGGTCTCGGTGATCTCCGTACCTCCGTGGTGAGTTTCAGTCTCTTCGACAGAGCGAAAGTCAGGCGACATAAAGGAAAATGACAAAATGCAGAAAATCACACCATTTCTCTGGTTCGACAACAACGCCGAGGAGGCGATGAACTTCTACATATCGGTTTTCAAGAACTCAAAGGTCGTGCAGACATCACGCTACGGCGAGGCCGGGCCCGGCCCAAAGGGATCGTTCATGGTCGGCACCTTCAATCTTAATGGGCAGGAGTTCATGGTGCTGAATGGCGGTCCGTATTACAAGCTCACCCCCGCGTTTTCACTGATGGTTAGTTGCGACTCGCAGGAAGAGGTTGACTACTACTGGGACAAACTCTCCGAAGGCGGCACGGAAGTGCAGTGCGGCTGGCTGACCGACAGGTTCGGATTGTCGTGGCAGGTGGTTCCGAACATGTTTATGGAGTTGATGCGGAAAGGTACTCCGAAGCAGACGAATCGCATGATGCAAGCGCTCTACCAGATGAAGAAGCTCATCATTGCCGATCTGCAGAAGGCGTTCGACGGATAATTATCCAACGTCACAAACCAGGTGAATCGTGGGGTCGACATTGCTCATGATAGATTCATCAACTCGGCGGGACAATTTGTCGCTTACTCGACCCAAGTCGGCAAGAGCCTTTATCGAGGCGAATTCGTCAAGAATTCCCAGTTCCTGATTCCCTCTAACTCGTACGCCCCCGCCAGGTTCAGTTCTCGGCAAAGGCAAGTTTTAAAAGCCACTTACATAGAGTAACGGACACCTTTGTGGGCGTGAAATGGCGCTTCAATGGGGGCCATTTTAGTCGGACTCTTCACTTGACTTACCCAGCGAACACTGGGATAACTGATATTGTCCGTTTGGACGAGTTTGGGGGTGTTTACCCGTTGGCCGAAGTGCGCATTCAAGAGGGCGAGTCGTTAGAGAACGCCCTGCGCCGCTTTAAGCGCAAGGTGCAGCAAGAGGACATTATTAAGGAAGTGAAGCGTCACTCCTTTTACCTCAAGCCGGGCGAAAAGAAGCGTGTGAAAGAAGCGTTGGCGCGCAAGCGCAGCCGCAAGAAAGCTCGTAAAGAGCAGGACTAATGCAACCGCAGGGCCGCTGTTCGATGGCGGCCCTGTGCTTTTCCTCCTGAGTCGGTTGTCGGGACCTTCATATCTGGAATTGCCGCAGTACTAGGTGCTGTACCCATGCAGTCGCATGGTTGGGCCGAACCCGGGGTAGTGCTTGAGCGATAGGTATGCCGCTCCGTCATGGATTGTTCAGTCCGATCCGTGCGGAAGACGCAACCGAACCCCCTTATCGCTTGGTTCATGGACTGAAGGGAGCAACTCTCCATGGAATTCCAGGACAAGGTTCTAAAGTGTATCGACTGCGGCAGTGACTTCGTCTTCACCGCCGGGGAACAGCTTTTCTTCCACGATAAGCAGTTCAAGAACGAACCGAAACGCTGCAAATCCTGCAAGTCGAAACGCACTTCGAGCCTGGGGACAACCTCGGCTGGCGGCTACTCCAAGATCGAAACCCGCACGAACTGTTCAGGATGCGGCAAGGAAACCACGGTTCCCTTCAAGCCGACCCAGGGCAGGCCGGTATTTTGCCGCGAATGTTTCCAGCAGCGGCGCACTGCGGCCGCGTCGGCCTAACAGCAGGCCAACCTTCCCCACGACATGCTCGGCTTGGCCGGGAAGCTGCTCGGCGTGTCGGCCCGAAGTATGTCCCGATGCGGTAGTTTCCTGCCACATATAATGAATATGTGGCTTCGTACTATATCGAGAACTTTGGATGCCGCGCGACGCAGGCAGATGGCGCCGCCCTCGAGCGTCAGCTTCACGACCGCGGACTTGCGCGCGCCGACTCACCCGGTGATGCCGAAGTTGTCGTGCTAAATACCTGCACGGTGACGGCTTCAGCCGATCAGGACGTGCGATCAGCTATACGTCGCATTCATCGAAAGAGTCCCACAACGAAGATCCTAGTTACAGGCTGCTATGCGCAGCGAGCGCCCGAAGAACTCTCGGCGTTGCCAGGAGTCAGCTTGGTGGTCGGGAACTCGCACAAGCACGCGATCGGCGATTACGCCGCTCCGCTGGCCCAGGCGGGCGGGTTTGTACCGCTGGCGCAGGTTGGCTCAACGCAACCGGCGAACATCGTTATTGGCGACATCTTTGCCCACACCGAGCTGTTGGCTGCGCCGGTGTTCGATGGTGACGATTTCGGGGAAAAGACACGTCCCAACCTCAAAGTGCAGGATGGCTGCGACAACCGCTGCTCGTTCTGCATTATTCCGTTTGTCCGCGGGCGGAGCCGATCGCTGCGGCTTGAGCATGTTATTCGCGAAACCGAATCGCTGGTCGCGCACGGCTATCGCGAGATTGTCCTTTCCGGGATCAATCTTGGCCGATGGGGCAGGGAGCTCTCGCCGCGCACGAATTTCCCAGAGATGCTGCGGGCCGTTCTAGCACGCACGACGATCGAGAAGCTGCGCATCAGTTCGGTTGAGCCGATGGACTGGACGAACGAGCTGATTGAGCTGGTCGCCAACGAACCGCGCATCGCCAAGCACGCGCATCTTCCGCTGCAGTCAGGCAGCGACAAGATCCTGCGGCAAATGCATCGCAAATACCGGCCGTGGCATTATGCCGATCGCGTCGCACGCATCCGTCGTGCCATGCCCGATGCAGCAATCGGCGCGGATGTGATGGTCGGTTTTCCGGGTGAGACGGATGAGGACTTCGAACTGACCCGGGCTCTTGTCGACGAGCTGCCCTTCACGTATTTGCACGTGTTTACATATTCCTCGAGGCCGGGGACGCCATCGGCGGCAATGCCTGATCAGGTGCCCGTACAAAAGGCGCGCGAGCGTAACCGGGTGCTGCGTGATCTCGCGGCACAAAAGAAGCGGGCGTTCATGCAATCCTTCGTCGGCCGTGAGCTGCGGGCAATCACGCTCACGCGCTTCGAGGGAGATCTCACCGAGGCGCTCTCCGACAACTACTTGAAGGTTAGTGTGACGGGAAGTTTTGCCGCCAACCTATTTGTCAACGTGCGCGTGAATGGAATTCGCGACGACGCCGTGACTGGAATCATAGGTAATGTGACATAACCTGGTTACGCTCTCTGCTGGTTCTTGCTCAGGTCTCTACCGGTTTAGCTTTCGACGCGAATGAAGCAGGGGTCGCGTGCCGTCTCTTCGATCTCTCCACCGCAGAGGAGCAGCAGGTGAATTTCACTTCGATATCTCTTGGGTCGGGCGCGCTCATCTGCTTTTCCAGCACTTTATGTGTATTTCCCTACATCCCGGTGTGCGTCACAAACAGCACGTAAAACCCATGTTATACTTCGACCATCAAAAGTCTGCACGGAGGGTTGTATCGACAAGCGTTTTATCCGCACCAACGAGCGCATTCGCGTACGCGAGGTACGTGTGATTGACGACGAAGGTAATCAACTGGGCATCATGGCCCCCTTTGAGGCGCTCAAAATCGCCCGCGAAAAGAACCTTGATCTTGTAGAAGTCTCGCCCACGGCGCAGCCGCCGGTGTGCCGCATCATGGACTACGGCAAGTACCTCTACCAGCAGGAAAAGCGCGAACGCGAAGCCAAGAAGCATCAGCACCAGATCACGGTCAAGGAAGTGAAGTTCCGCATCAACGTGGACGATCACGACTACGAGACCAAGAAGAACCACGTGCTGCGCTTCCTCGGCGAGGGCGACAAGGTGAAGGCGACCATCTTCTTCCGCGGGCGCGAAATGACCCGCCAGGGTCTAGGCCGCGAAATCCTCGAACGGCTGATCACCGACATAGGCGAGAGGGGCGTGGTGGAGTTTCGCCCGCGGCAGGAAGGCAATACGTTGCACCTGATCCTTGCGCCGCCGAAGGCGCAGCCTGGAGCGAAGCCTGCCAAACCGCCAAAGCCGCAGGCTCCGCCACCACCGCAGACGCCGCCGCTACAGTAGACCTTTCGAAGTGGCCGCAGCGCAGTAGCCCCTGTGAGATTTGTGTAGAGTGGCTTGCTATTTGGGATGAGCCGCGGTCTGGAGAAGCGCGCCGGACCAGACCATTTTGTGGAAGAGGTCGTCCACCTCCGCTGGCGGAGCGGGGAAAGGTTGGGACATCCACCAGGACGCCAGCGAGAGAAACGCGCCAGCGAAAGCCTGCGACAAGGCTGCGCGTTCGATCGGTTCGATTGCGCCCGTCTCGGGCAGGGTGGCGAGGCGGCGATCGATGGCGCGTGCAAAATAGCCGTGTCCGAGCTCAAGGAAGTCGCGCAACTTGTCTGCTTCGGTAAGCGCCGTGAGCAGAGGCCGCATCTGGGCGAAGTGGTTGAGGAGTTCGCGCACCGGAACGATGCGGTTGGAAGCCTCGTTTTGCCGCAGGAGCAGGTTCGACATCAGCTCGAGAAAATCTTCGATGTCGCTGAGGAACAGGTCGTCCTTGTCGCGGTAGTGTGCGTAGAACGTCGAACGGCCGATTTCAGCGCGGTCGAGAATGTCCTGGACTCTAATGTCCTGGAATGGCCGCTCTTGCATGAGTGCGATGAGAGCAGCCCCCAGGGCGTTGCGAGTACGCTTCACGCGGCTGTCGAGCTTTCGAGTTGGCGGAGACTTTCCGGACATTCGAAGCCTCGCTGTTCGGTATCTGCCAGTGTAATGCGAAACGACGTTGACCGCCTCCAGCTCGCTCGTTACAGTCCACCCATGAATGACAATCGACTGAGTGCAATCGCCCTGATCGCAGCGTCGTGCGGCATGATTATCACCATGGCCGTGCATCCGACTGGCCACATCAGGCAGGCGCAACTCGAGGGCACGATTCGAATGCTGATTATTGTGCATGCGTTCGCGCTGATGCTGGCGCCGATTCAGTTCCTCGGAGCGTGGGGGCTGTCGCGAAGACTGGCGGGAACAGTCAGGCTCGAAGTGGTCGGGCTGGTGTTTTATGGCATGGCGCTGATCGCCGTGATGAGCGCGGCTGTGGCGGACGGACTGGTGACTCCGAGCGTGTTTCGGCAGATCGTCGAATCGGCGAACTCGGAGAGCGCGGTCAACACCTGGCGTATGTTCTCGCGCTACACGTTTTTTCTGAACCAAGCGTATGCCGAAGTATTCGTGGCGGCATCGTCGGCGGCGATCCTGGCGTGGTCGGTGGCTATGTGGAGGAGTGGAAGCCTGTCGCGAGGGCTCGGAATTTACGGCTGCATTCTGAGCATTGCCACGGTCGCCGTATTGTTCTCGGGCTACTTGCGCTTGGATGCGCACGGGTTTGGCGCGGTGGTGCTGGGACAGGCGATCTGGTTTGTAATCGCCGCAGCATTGCTGTGGAATGAGACGCCCAAACTGCAGCAGTCAGGTAGAAATGGCTCAGACCGCCACGAATCCTGCGCAGATGTTGTAAAATAAAAAGACTGCTATGCCTAAGTTGAAGACACACAGTGGAGCGGCGAAGCGCTTCAAGAAGACAGGTACGGGCAAGTTCAAGCGTGGACACGCTTTCAAGCGCCACATCCTGACTTCGAAGGGAACCAAGCGCAAACGCCATCTCGATATGGAGACCATGGTGGACAAAGCGGATCAGGCGAAAGTTAAGCGGATGATCCCCTACTAGTCCCCCAAGCACGGCCGCACGGTGCGGCATCCGGCACGCAACCCCAGTCGTTACGACATCCCGGGCGGTGACGGATCGAGCGAGTGAAGAGGCTTTCCGGGCCCTCCGCCCTGGCGGACGTGGTCGATGTCCCTGCCTCCAGCCGCTATACGATGGTGAAAAGGAGCAGCAATGCCTCGCGTAAAACGTGGTACGAAGCGTCATGCCAAGCGCAAGAAGATCTTAGAGCGCGCAAGTGGCTATTATCTGACAAAATCGAAGCTCTATCGCTCGGCGAAAGAGTCGGTCGAGCGAGGACTGAAGTTCGCCTACACCGGCCGCAAGCAGAAGAAGCGACAGTTCCGCTCGATCTGGATCGTGCGCATTGGCGCCGCCTGCAAACTGAACGGCATAAGCTACAGCCAGTTCATCAGCGGACTGAAGCAGGCCGGCGTTGAGCTGGACCGCAAGATCCTGGCGGACCTCGCGGTGAAGGACGCAGCAGGATTTACCTCGCTGTGCGCGCAGGCGAAGGCCGCGCACGCAGCTACGCCCGCAGCCTAAGGCCGTTCGACCCGAAACAAGTTGGATTCTCGCGATGGGCGGCCGCAGGGCCGCCCGTTGTGGTTTATCAGCTCCCGTGTACACCGTTCCCAAACTCGAAGATTTCTCTAGAGAGGCGCTGGACAAGGCTGTAGCGGACTTATTCGCAGCACTTGAGGCAGAGACTCGAGCGTTAGAGTCCGAGGCCGACTGGAAAGCCTTTCGAGATCGCTGGCTGGCGCGCAAGAACGGCCTGCTGACGCAGGTCAACGACACCTGGCTGAAGGTTGCTCCGAAGGACGCAAAGCGCGATGTGGGTCAGCGCGTGAACGAACTAAAGTCGCGAGTCGAGGCGGGAGTTGATGCGGCGCAATTCCGCATCAAGGCGTCCTCGTCGGACGCGAAGCACGCCGCCGAGGGCCTCGACATCACGCTGCCCGGCGTGCGGCGGCCTATCGGCGTGAAACATCCGGTGTTGCGCGTCGAGGACGAGATCGTCGCTGTTTTCAAGGCGATGGGCTACTCGGTCGGCGAAGGGCCCGAGGTCGAGACCGACTACTACAACTTCGAGTCGCTCAACTTCCCGCCGAACCATCCGGCGCGCGACACGCAGGACACGATTTTTCTCGCCGGGCAGGAGCGCAAGCCCGCACGCGATCGCCTTCTGCTGCGCACGCACACGTCGCCAGTCCAGATCCGCAGCATGGAGAAGCTGGCACCGCCGGTACGGATCGTGATTCCCGGCAAAGTGCACCGCAACGATCCGCTCGACGCCACGCACTCGCCGGTGTTTCATCAGGTCGAGGGGCTGGCGGTCGATACCAACATCACGTTCTGCGACCTGAAGGGCACGCTCGACCACGCCATGAAGGCGCTGTTCGGCTCGTCGGTGAAGACGCGCTTCTACCCGTCGTTCTTTCCCTTCACTGAGCCCAGTGCCGACATGCAGGTGAGCTGCATTTTCTGCGGCGGCAAGGGCTGCCGCAAGTGCAAGTTCGGCGGCTGGATCGAGCTGCTGGGCTGCGGCATGGTCGATCCCAACGTGTTCGAGTTCGTGAAGCACAATGGCTACGACCCGGCAAAGATTTCCGGCTTCGCCTTCGGCATGGGGGTGGAGCGCATCGCCATGCTGAAGTATGAAGTGGAGGAGATCCAGTTGTTCTACGAGGGCGACGTACGGTTTTTAGAGCAGTTCGAGTAACTAGGAATGATTGGCGTGCGGATCATCGGTGCGGTTTTGTTCGTGGGAGCAATGGGCTGCGCAATTGCCAGCTCGGCTGTCCTGAGTGACATGGTTGAGGACATCAGCCGAGTCTCCCCTGAGCAAAAAAGCTCGATGAATTGGCATTTCGGCAAGTTGCGTCGGGTGCTGCACAGCTATCCGATGCTTTGCCCGGTGGCAACCGGAATAAGCAATATTCTCGGCTAGCGATTGCTGGACTCGTCTCGGGATTTGCGGGTGCCTTATTGATGATTCAACCGAACGTGTTTGGGTTTTGAAGACAAACTGATTTTCTGTGATGAGAATTCTTCCTTCATGGCTGCGTGAGTTCGTCAGCGTCGCGGCCGACGACCGCCAACTCGCCGAAGACCTGACCTCTGCCGGGATCGCTGTCGAGTCCGTCGCCGAAGAGCACGGCGCGAGGGTGTACGAGATGGACCTCACCACCAACCGGGTGGACGCTATGAACCACTACGGGGTGGCGCGGGAGGTGTCGGCGATTTACGGGGTGGAGCTAAAGAAGTTACAACCTAAGCTGCCTTCGCCGGGTAGGGATCCCTCGACTGCGACGGCCCAAAGCGGGCCGCCTTCGCTCGGGATGACAAGTCGTGAAAGTTTTCCGATTGTCGTCGAAGATGCGGAGGGGTGTGCGCGGTACACGGCGCGGATTGTTCGTGGGGTGAAGATCGGGCCGTCGCCGGACTACATCGTCAAGCGACTGGAGCTGCTGGGTTCGCGTGGCATCAACAATACCGCCGACGCCACGAACTACGCCATCAACGAGCTCGGGCATCCCACCCATGCCTTCGATCTCGATTTACTCGAAGGCGGCAAGATTATCGTGCGGCGTGCCCGCGATGGCGAGTTTCTCAAGACACTTGACGGCGTCGGCCGCACGCTCAGCTCGGACGATTTGGTCATCGCTGACGCGGAGAAGCCGGTGGCGCTGGCCGGCGTGATGGGCGGCTTCGACTCGATGATCACCGAAAAGACGAAGAACGTGCTGATTGAATCGGCGTGGTTCGATCCGGCAACGGTACGCAGCATGGCCAAACGCCACGGCATGCATACCGATGCCTCCCATCGGTTCGAGCGCGGTGCCGACTGGGGCATCACCCCAGTGGCTTGCGATCGCGTGGCCGAGCTGATTCTCGAAACCGCTGGCGGCGAACTTTTCGGCGAGCGGATTGACGCTGTCGCGCGAAGAATCGAGCGCGAGCCCATCGCACTGCGGCGCAGCGAGGTGAAGCGCATCCTCGGCATCGAGATCAGCGACACCGAGATTGAGCGCATCCTCAGCAAGCTCGGCTTCGTCGTCGTGCCGGCGAACAGCGAATTCAGCGTAACCATTCCCACCTGGCGGCTCGACGTGGAGCGCGAAATCGACCTGCTGGAAGAACTGGCGCGCATTTACGGCTATAACAAGTTTCCCAACACTATGCCGACTTTCACGGGCGCGGTGATGGCGCTGCCCGACGAGGACAAAGACGCGCGCGTCCGCCAGACGATGCTGGCGCTGGGTTACGACGAGGCGATCTCGATTACGTTCATCTCCGCCGAAGACGCCAAGACCTTCGGGAGTGCCGAGCCGCTGGCGCTAGCCAATCCTTTGAGCGAGGAAGCAGGCTTTATGCGCAATTCGCTGGTTTCCGGTCTGCTCAACATGGTGGCGTACAACCTGAACCGCGGGACGAGCAATGTTCGCCTGTTCGAAGCGGGAGAAGTCTTCGAGACCATCGGCGACAAGCACGATGAGCGTCGCAGGCTGGCCTTCGCCGCCACCGGCAACCTGGCGCCGCACAGCGTACACGGTGGTACGCAGCCGGTGACATTCTTCTATATCAAGGGCGATATCGAGCAATTGCTGGGTGCATTTCAGCATTCAAGCCTTTACTTCGACGACAAGACGCCCGCCTACTTTCATCCCGGACGCTCGGCGCGCGCTGTGCTCGACGGCGAAACGGTCGCTTGCATTGGCCAGTTGCATCCTGATGTCGCCGCTGCGCGCAAGCTGCGGCAGGATGTGTTTCTTGCCGAAGTGATGCTGGAGCGCCTGTACAGGCATGCGCTCCGTGAGCCGAAGTATCAGCGCTTCTCGAAGTTTCCCGCGGTCGGGCGCGACTTCTCGTTCTTCTTCGACCACGGGGTGACCTTCGAGGGTATCAAGTCAGCCGTCGAGAAGCTAGGTATTCGAGAGATCCGCTCGTTCTATCCAGTTGAGATCTATCGCAGCGAAAAGACCCACGCAAGCAGAACCGGCTTGAGTGGGGCACCCGCGAAGTACTCGATGCTGCTCCACGCCGAGTTCCAGTCCGAAGAGCGCACGCTGCGCGACGACGAAGTCGCACAGTGGTCTGCTCAGATCGTGAAAGCTCTGGAAGGACTGGGCGCGACGCTCAGGGCGTAGCAAACGATTTATTCACCGGAGAGAACATAGAGAGAGCACTGAGAATTCAAGATCAGTTGCTCCCTGTGGTCTCTGTGTTCTCCGTGGTGCAATTCGTCCTTTCGGCTTGAGATCAGGGCCCCGGGAACTCCGCACTCTTCCTCACAGTCTCCGCTTGCCACAGGTGCCGCCGGTTATGTGCGCCAATCAGCAGCAGCCCCGAACTGACGGTAAGGCGAACACCTTTCAGAAAAGGATTTCGAAAGCGAATACTTCCGAGGTCCATTTCTCGGGACTGGAACACGAACTCGTTCAAGCGTTGCTGCGCTCTGAGGAAGCGCGATAACGCCTCTTCGGCGCGATAGCCCGACGCTTTGGGGATAATCTTGCGGAATGCGCGAAATTTCCTTGTCGGCGGAGGCTCCATCGACTGGATGAACTTGCGCGAGGGCCATCCGGCTGGGCGATAAACCCCGGAGCCGGACAGGACGTGGCCCTCATTGCGTTCTATAGCGTCGCGCATTGCTCCTTCGTAGAGCGTGTTGGTGGTCGCTAGGTGTTCAAGGCATTGGCCAATGCTCCATGCCTTACCGCCATTCGGCTGCCAGTTGAGTGCGGCGTCGCTCAGATTACCCACCAGGACCTGCGCCTGTTGATTCTGGCGATGCAGTTCGTCAACGAATTGCCCTGGGCTGCAGCAGGTATCGAGGTCGGCAAGCGCGGTCATGTGGCCGATTTTACATGCCGCGGTGATCTGCAATTGGCCGTGCGAAATTAAGTTCAGGGAGAGCACAATAACCTTACATGTCTAACGAGGACACCAAGCTGCGGGATTGGCGCGCCGACATTGGCACGAGTTACGACAGGGTCGCCGAGCACTACGCGGCGGAATACTTCGACGAGCTGAGTCGCAAACCGTTCGATTGCGATTTGCTGACGCGGTTTGCACAGGGCCTGCCTCGAAACGCCAGGGTCTGCGATGTCGGCTCCGGACCCGGTCACATAGCACGCTATCTGGCGAATCAAGGCTTTGCGGTAACCGGAATTGACTTATCGTCGGCGATGGTTACGACCGCTCGGCGACTGAATCCCGGAATGACATTCGAAACAGGCGACATGCTCAAGCTCCCGTTTGCCGATCAGTGGTTCGCTGGAATCGCGGCGTTCTATTCGCTGATCCACATCGAACGTGAGCTGCTGCCGCGCGCTCTGATGGAGTTGTATCGCGTGCTTGCTCCCGAGGGCAGAGTTCTGGTTACGTTTCACGCCGGTGAAGGAGAGATCCACCGCGACGAATGGTTCGGCCAACCAGTCGCCATTCACGTGACGCTGTTTACAAGCGCCGAGATGACGAAAGCGATGGAGAAAGCTGGATTTCGCATAGGCGAGGTGCTGGAGCGCGATCCTTATGAGTTCGAGTATCCGAGCCGACGCGCCTCGATCACTGCATTTCGACCATTGTGAACCGTGGTCGACGTGAGTTTTCCACAATTCCACTTCCGTTGATCGCAGCGGTGCATAAAACCCTGCGATATACTGCGCAGAGTTAGCTCATTGGTGAGGTCCATCAATCTTTATGCCGTTTAACGCAGTGGAAGCAGCCACCGTCGCCTCGAGCGCCGATTTTCAGTCGCTTGAGGAAAAGATTCTTCGCACCATTGAACTCCTGAAGGTGGAACGCGCCGCCAAAGCCACAGCCGAAAAGGCCGCCGAACGGCTGCGCGAACAGTTGACCGAGCGCGAAGAAGAGCTGGACTCGGTGCGCGCCGAGCTGGTTGCCTTGCGCCGCGAGCGCGAAGAGGTACGAACCAGAGTAGAAAAGATGCTGGGGCAAATTGAGTCTTTAACGGCCGAAGGATAGGCGCGATAATCGCCAAAGCGGAGCGTCCGTCAAGGGGCGCTTCGTGTTGCGCCCAGGAGTAGGAGGCTAGCTTGGCTCAATCTAACGGCAACGGCAGCGTCCGTGTCGAGATCTACGATCAAACGTACCAGCTTCGCGGCTCCGACCCCGAATACATCAACCAGCTTGCCGATTTTGTCGACACCAAAATGCGGCTCATCGCGCAGCAGGCGTCGACCGTAGATTCTCTGCGTGTCGCCGTTCTCGCCGCACTTAATATAGCCGACGAATATCTCATGCTGAAGCGGAAGTTCGACGCCATCGACAGCGATTACCATGCCCGCGCCGAGCAACTTTCAGAGGCCCTCGACGAGGTGCTGGAAGAAGTGCGTCGGGCGGGCTAGCAACAACCCACACTGGACGTAGGTCGCGCCGATTCTGTCACCCTGCTTATCCCAGAGCGTCTTGCCACAGCGCCGCAGCGTTCGCGCTCCGGCTTTTCTTTCTTCGATTTGTCTCGCTCTTCGTTTTGTACCCCCCCGGACGGTCGGCGAAAATGAAGATCAGGTTTTCCGGTGGCAAAAAAAGTTTTTTCGCTCGGTGGTCTTGCTATCGTGCCCAGATTTTAATAGTATCCGCACAGATAGCCGGCCTGCAAAGTTGGTGTTGGTGGTCACCGTTTTTTGAACCAACATTCAAATGAACAGGGGGCCCGACTCGTATAACGGTTCGGTGTGCGATGCTCCGCCACGCGGAGATGCCTAAAGAGCCGCGGAGGGTTCCCACCGTTGCGACGGGTTCATTGACGGCCCACCATCCACGGCCCCGCGGGTCGGCTCTTTTCTTCGACCCCTACCCCTGCTTGATCGCATAAAACGTGCTCTTGGTTCCGTGCAGCTTGTCGTCCACCTCAATGGTCATGGACTTACCGTCGGCTGACACGGTCATTTTGCTGACCGATATTGGCTTGCCATCGCGGTAGTCCGTTTCTTCGACAGAGTCGCCAATTCGCTTCAGTGACACGGTGGTCGTTCCGGGATCGCCTACAAACGGAACTTCCTTGCCATCGAGTTTCGCAGTATAGGACTGGCCGGTGGGAGTGGTCATGCTCAACGTGTCCCCGCCTGAAGTTTTGTAGGTGAAAGTCACCGCATCGCTGGTTGCAACGTCTTGTTTGGCATCGCGCCACGAACCCGAAATAGCGTGTGCGCCTGCCGGAGCTTTGCCAACCCGGGTCTCCGTGTCGGTGCCGGTTACAGGTCCTCCGCTTGGGTTGCCGTAGTAACTCCAGTTGGTGGTCAGGGTGTTCCCGTCATCCGACACAGCCATCGTCCACTTGGCGGCATCCTTTCCTCCTTTCGTCGCCGCCGACTCCACATGCTTGTCGTCGACTACCTTGACCATACGCATGTCGTAATATGGGTCTCCGCTGACCGCCTGCATCTGCCCGTCAGCCTTAACCCTGATTTCGGGTTTGCAGGTTTTGCATTCATACATGCCATCTTTGAGCAAATACTCATCCGGTTTTTTGGGGAACTTCGACTTGCTCAAATCGACTTTCCAAGTGCCGTCGAAGGGGCTCTGCGCCCACGACAACACCGGAACGAGGAGAAGGAGAAACAAAATTCTTTTCATAAAGGTCCTTTCTGTGGGTGGAAATCCTGGGGCAGTGCGAAAGTCTACTCCAACCTGGCCAGGATGGCGCAGCTTTCTATTTGCCTGGAGTCCGGGATTACGTGAGGAAGCGATTCGAGGCTCGTTGGAGACAGCACAGCGGTGGATTGTCATTTACGTACACAAGGCAATTCTGTTCTACTTCTACGTTCCACTTAAGTATTGTTGCGCGGCGACCCCAGCCGAAGCGCATGCCGAGTCAAGACTCCAATCCCGACATTCGGCAGCTTCATTCCATCGCGCGCAGCTCCGAGGTGCTGTTCGGATTGATCATGGTGCTGACCTTCACCGGTTCATTTCGAATGACGGGCGGCGACCACGATAGCGTCGACCGCAGGCTGTGGGCTGCGCTGGGATGCAATCTCGTCTGTTCTCACCGGCTACGCGTATGGCAGGTACGCTGGGTATCGACCGTTGCGTGTCGGATTCTGGATGGTGTTGGTGGGGGGCGGAATGGTCGTACTTACCGTCGCGTTGGGGGGCTGAACGTGAGACGACTGCTCGCCATTTCACTCGTGGTGCTGTCGACGGCGAGGTTCGTGCGGGCACAGGAGCCGCCGCCTGCACCGGCGCCGACCGGCCCAGCCTCCGGCGCAGCGCCCGCAACGAAGAATCCTTGGCAATATTCGCTCACCGTCAGCGGCTACCTCATCGAGAATGAAGATGGTTTCGCACAACCGGTGCTGATGGCCAACCACAAGTGGCTGCACCTGGAAGCCCGCTACAATTACGAGAACTTCCACACCGGTTCCCTTTGGGCGGGCTACAACTTCTCCTGGGGCAAGACCTGGCAGTTTGAAGTGACGCCGATGATCGGCGGGGTGTTTGGTCGAACGGACGGCATCGCTCCTGGCTGTGAGGCTTCGCTCACCTGGAAGAAACTGAACTTTTCCATCAACAACGAATACGTTTTCGATACAACCTCGAAGTCGGGAGACTTCTATTACAACTGGCCGCAGATCACCTATCAACTCAATAAGTGGCTGAACTTTGGCGGTGTGGCGCAACGCACCAAAACGTTCGCGACGAGGCTGGATGTACAGCGTGGATTCTTCATAGGACTGGAGCACAGGCAGCTGTCCTTCACGACTTACGTCTTCAATCCCGGCTCGAACAGCACAACCGTGGTCTTGGAGGTCGGAGCCAGCTTCTGAAATCCTCGGAACTGCCGCCAGCATCTACAATAGTGTTGTGTTTCCACGTCTCTTTCACATAGGTAACTTCAGCCTTCCAACGTACGGCTTTATGGCTGCGTTGGGACTCATCTTTGGTCTCGTGCTCATCGTCAAGTTGGGCCGCGAACAGGGCATTGATCCCGACAAGCTCTGGAACCTCGGTATCGTCGCCATCATCTCCGGCGTGGTCGGAGCGAAGATACTCATGGTTCTGGTCGACTTCAGCTATTACACGGAGCATCCGAGCGAGATCTTCGCGCTTTCGACCCTACAGGCGGGCGGAGTTTGGTCAGGCGGATTGGTGCTGGCAATCCTCATGTGCGTGTGGTACATGCGGCGCAACAACCTGCCCGTGCTGGCCACCTGCGACGTGTTCGCCCCCGGGCTGGCTCTGGGACACGCCTTCGGCCGCATCGGCTGCTTCGCCGCCGGTTGCTGCTGGGGACGCGAGACCCACGTCCCCTGGGCCGTGACCTTCAAGAATCCGCTGGCCGCTGAGATTGTAGGCACGCCGCTGGGCGTACCGCTGCATCCTACGCAGCTCTATGAGTTTGCGCTCGAGCTCGCAAACTGCATTTTTCTGGTTTGGCTGCTGCGGCGCAAGAAGTTCGAAGGCGAGATCATCGGCACCTATCTCATCATTTACGGCATAGGCCGCTACTTCATCGAGTTCTTCCGCGGCGACCCCGGGCGCGGTGAACTGTTCGGATTCATGAGCGGCACTCAGGGCATCGCCCTGCTGCTGGTCATCGCCGGAGGGCTGCTGTGGCTGCGACGAGTGCCCCTGCGCCAGACCACGAACTTGAGCCGCAGTGCCGGAGTGAGCTAGAGCATGAAGGATTTGACAAGGTTTTCCTGGAGTATCGAAAAGCCGCATCTTTTTGATAACACAGAGAACCCAGTTCCCCGAATTGCCTCGTTTTGCTCATCCACCGTAGCAGGACCGTAGCATGGGATGAACTAGGTTTTGAAATCCGGTGCTCAAGAAGACCGGAGACTGCCTAGCGAAATTACAAGCATATAGCGATCTCCAGTCAGCCTAGTTCGACCAGGACAGTAATCATGCGAACATGGCGAAACCCGAGAGTGGTAGCGGTTTGAGGAATCGGTGCTTTCTTTCGGTGCATTCCCGAAGTAACTATGATTGGTCCGCCGAAGTCCCGCACGCTTACCGGTTGACCGGCCAATCAGTCCGCTTTTCACACGCTGAGGCTGAGGATTTCGGTGCGGACTGATTGGACCGGATTTCACACGGGGATTGCACGATCAAGCATCCGACGAGTCTCCAAACTCGGTGCCGTGCAGCTTCCCGATCACGGTGATCGAAGCGGTGTTCCTGCTTCAACGGTCTGCGCCTCCGAAGGCGCAACCACGAGGCGAAGGCCGGGCCGCATCGGGTGTAGGGTCCGGAAACCCTGTTTGAACTGAGCCGCTGGCGCGGCGGACGCTGCGCGTGCAGAAAAGGTGTGGCCGCCATCGCTAGCGAGTAACGTGGGTCACAAGTCGATCCCTTGTGACTACGCAGCCAGTCCGCAAAGGTGTTTATTTCCTTCCTGGCTAGTCGTGCCAAACGTGCGGCTGTCCTTCGTGACGTTGCCCTTGTCATCGATCCAGCGCACACGCGGCTATGCTGTCCTTATGTACATACGCTCCGCCGCAGCCGGGGTGGACAATATCTCCATTCATATAGGCTCCATGCCGCCTGGTGCGGTGAGCTCCTGAACGTGCTCCCTGTCGAGGCGACAGTTCGGTGTGCCAAGCGGCGCTCGGGCTAAACTTCAAAACGAGCTCGACAACACCAAGCCAGCCCAACCTCTTGTCCGCATCGGGCAGTCAGAGGTACAGCGTTTCGATGAAAAGTGCCGCAGCGCCAGACCATAAACTTGAGCCGCAGTGCCGGAGTGTGCTAGAGCATGAACCTGAGCCTCACATCGGTTCGGTTCGTGTCGCTCCAGTAATGTTGTCAGGCTGGTCGGAGAACGACTTCCCGGGCGCGTAGGCGACCTTTTCCCAATGATTGCCGGCCCACCGGAGAACGTCGTGCCAACCATCGTTCCAGGTAATTCGGGCCTCATTCCCATAGACCGTCCAGGTGCCGTCGGGCGATCCATGGCTTTTAGTCGCCTTGCCGCCTTTCTCCAACGTTATGGTGAAAGACTCGCCGGCGATTCCCAAACCAACCTTCCATTCCCCGATAAAATTGGCGGCGGACGTTGAGCTCGCTTTGCCGGACTGTCCCGCCAGAAGACTGGGAGCCAATAGCGCGAATACAGATATCCTGAGAATGAGCCTTAGCATTGCTAGTCTCCTATGAAACCCGGATTTCCGGTTAGCCCCATTGTATGCCCGGCGAGGGATGCGATAGCCCGATCCTCTCTTCGAACGTGTAACTTGTAACTTGAAACTACTTCCTTCATGCTTTTCCCGCTCACTATAACTGTTCCCGTTAGCGCCGCCGGCCAGCGTGTCGACCTGTTTCTCACGACCGAACTCCCTGACACTAGCCGCGCGCGCGTGCAGCAGTTGATTGCGGAAGGCAAGGCACTGGTCAACCACGCCTCCGCCAAGCCGTCGCTCAAGCTCAAAGGTGGCGAGACCATCACCATTCTCGGCGATCCTGAACCCCCTCCATTGCGCGCCATCGCGGAAGACATTCCGCTTGAGGTACTTTACGAAGACGCAGACCTCGCCATCGTCAATAAGCCGGCAGGAATGATGGTCCACGCCGGTGCGGGAGCGACCGAAGACGCACGCAATCGAGGAACGCTGGTGAATGCATTGCTGCATCGCTTCGCCCGCCAGGGCGGGCTCTCGGCTGTCGGCGGCGAGACCCGTCCCGGCATCGTCCATCGCCTCGACAAAGACACCAGTGGCTTGATTCTCATCGCGCGCAACGATGCCGCTCATCGCAACCTGGCGCGGCAATTCTCCGGTCGCGCAATCAAAAAGCGCTATATTGCGCTGGTGCACGGCTGGCCCGAGCGTGCACGCGGCACCATCAATTCACCCATAAGCCGCGATGCCATTCGTCGCACGCGTATGACCACACGCGGCGCTCTAGGACGCTCGGCTGTGACCCACTACGAGGTACGCGAGCGTATCCAGTCCCCATACGGCAAGTTCGCGCTGCTCGATGTCCACATCGAGACGGGGCGTACCCATCAGATCCGCGTGCACATGGCATCGATCGGGCATCGGGTGGTTGGAGATACGCTTTACGGCGCGCCGGGCGTGCTGCGGCCTGGTAAACCTTTGAGCAAAGCTTCAGGAAAGAAGGGCAAAGTTTCTTCCGAGGCGCTCGAATCCGCAGCACTGAGTCTCCACCGCAACTTCCTGCATGCTGCTGCGATTGAGTTTGCCCATCCACGAACTGGCAAGCCGCTCGCATTTACCGCGCCATTGCCCGAGTCGCTGACTGCTTACCTGGATAAGCTACGCGGTCGCTAACGGCTATAATAAAGCCAGAGATGCGAGTTCGTCCGGTTCTTTCCCTGATCCTTTTGCTGACTTTCGCCTCCTCCGCTCAGGACGCAAACCAGCAGCCATTGCCTTCCGCGCCTTCGGCAGAGAAGTATCCAGCTAAGCAAACTCAGACGGCGACTCCGCAGGCTCAGAGTGCGCCTTCCACCGAAAGCGCTCCCCAGACGCCTGCGACGACATCGGCTTCGCCGCCGCAAACCCCCGCTCCTTCGAATACGCACCCCGCGCCTGCTCCGAACTCAGCGCCTCCGGCTGCTCCGCAACCGCCCGTGCAGAAGAACGATCCGGACGAGCAGTTGACCACTATCGTCAAACAGGTCGACGAAGTGAATGTGGTCTTCACCGTCAGCGACAAGCGCGGCAAGTTCGTCAATGACCTGAAGAAAGACGACTTCCACGTGATCGACGATAACAAGCCGGCACAGTCGATCCGCTCATTCCGCAGCGAGACGAATTTGCCACTTCGGGTAGGCCTGTTGGTTGACGCCAGCAACTCGATTCGCGATCGCTTCAAGTTCGAACAGGAAGCCGCCATTGAGTTTCTGAACCAGATCATTCACCAGCAGGACCAGGCATTCGTGCTGGGTTTCGACACGACTCCCGAGGTCACGCAGAACTTCACCAACAATACGGAAGCGCTCTCCAGGGGCGTGCGGATGCTGCGGCCCGGAGGCGGCACGGCGATGTATGACGCCATCTACTATGCTTGCCGCGATGAGATCATGGCGAAGGACAAGAGCAACATCGAAACCCGCCGCGCCATGATCCTGCTGAGCGACGGCGACGACAACCAAAGCCGCGTGTCGCGGGAAGAGGCCGTCGAGATGGCGCAGAAGGCCGAGGTCATCATCTACACGATTTCCACGAACAGCAGCGGCATGAGGTTGAAGGGAGACAAGGTGCTCGAGCACTTCGCCGAAGAGACCGGCGGGAGGGCGTTTTTCCCATTTAAGGTACAGGACGTCTCCGACGCTTTCTTGCAGATTCAGGACGAATTACGCAGCCAGTACGCCTTGTCGTACAAGCCTGCCGACCTCGAGCCCAACGGTAAATATCACGCCATTCAAATTCTGGCCGATAATAAGAAGTACAAGGTGCGCTCCAGGAAGGGATATTACGCACCGCTACGATAAAATAGGCTCCTTTTATGCCGCCCGTGGTTCGTACGCAACTCGATTATTACGCGGTGCTCGATATCACTCCGGCGGCCGACGTCACCGCAGTGAGCGCCGCTTTTCGCTGCTTGGCCCGGCGGTACCATCCCGATCACAATCTTGCACCGGGCGCGACCCTGAGCCAGCCGGATTGCTTTCAATAAGGGATGTTGCGCCAGTCATCGATACATTGTGCCAGTTCGGCGGTCTGCGGATTGCCCTGCCCGAGCAGGAGCCGGAGCTCCGCGCACCGGTACATTATGACCGAACGGCCAATTAGCTGACTGGGAAGTTGCGGCGCGACGGTGGGCGCAGAAACCATGAGGCCGCTGCAGCTCCGATCATCACAACCAGATACGCCATCGGGCCAGGCTCGATGTCTCCCGACGCGACATGTGATATGAGCGC